>ERZ856578.66-NODE-66-length-175054-cov-21.370774_pt1 | contig 175054 bp, 156 predicted proteins | sample MGYA00514384_ERZ856578 | MGnify/ENA primary metagenome ERZ856578 (study PRJEB29103, sample SAMN06111958) | human gut metagenome | biome: human gut; feature: ankylosing spondylitis patient; material: healthy_person | host: Homo sapiens | place: China:Hangzhou... | reverse complement strand
TCCGGCACATAGCAGGAGAAGTCCAGCCGCTGCTCAATGAGCACCTTGGGGTCCGGGCAGTCCTGCCGGGCTTCCTCGATGGCTTCCAGAACGAATTCCAGGTAGCCGTCCGTGTACATCTCCATTTCGTCGGAGTCGTACTTGCTGACCGGGCGGGTGGAGCGCATCTTCAGCGCCTTGCGGAGCTTGTGTTCCGCCAGCGCATGAGCGGCGGTGCCTTCGGCTGCGGCTTCCGTTTCTCTGTCCTCGAACTCCAATTCCAACCTTGCGGATGGATTGCAGTGGAGCCAGCGGTGGGAGGAAGAGGCCGAGAGGACTGCGTGACGATTAGGGGGCATCTTTCAGCACCTCCACATCCTTGAGCAGTGCCTCGTAGTGCTTGGGGTCGATGCCGGAGAGCTTCGGAGCGCCGTACTTTTTGAGGAGCGCCTGGATCTCGGCCGTGAATCCGGCTCGGCTCTTTTCACCGAGGACTGCTCGGACTTCTTCCAGCGTCAGTTTCTTCTTGGGAGCGGGTGCAGGCGTCTTCGCCTCTGCATCGACAGTCGGCTCATTCTGCAGCATGGCATCTGCCACAGCCTGAACGCTGTCCGCCAGTGAGCGAAGATCCTCGACCACATCGAGCAGGAGCTTGACCTTACTCATGTACACCACCTCCCATCGGAACTTCGGTGATGGCAATGGACTCGACCGAGTTGCCGGGAACTACGACCATGACCTTCTGCTTGGGACCCAGAAGCAGGGTGAAGAGTTTCTCGCGGATGCTGACCGTTCTGCAAGCAACTACGCCGCCGTTTCTGGGCTTGTCTGAAACACGGATATTCAAGTTGTGTCTCATACGGGGTTACCGTCCTTTCCGGAGGGCTCGTATTTTGTTGCCTTCCGGTGTACCCAGAAAAATCGTGGATTTGTCAGGGTGTCTGGCGGAAAATTTTCAAAAACTTTTTTCTGCCTGCCTCGATGGACTCGGAAACAGACTGAAAGCTGGCCTCTTCGATGGCAGCGATTTCCCGCAGGGTCTTGCCGTTTGCGTAAAGCCGAAGCCGGCGCTGCTGGGTGGCAGTCAAATGCGAGAATGCTTCTTGGATACGAGCGCTCTGTTCTGCCGAATCATCTTCCACAGCATATTCATCGCAAGCACCGTACTCCTCGCCTTCGTAGTCGATGGCGTCGTAGGAGTAGCAATGGTAGCGATGGCGTTCGTCCTGCGCGTGCTCCGCCTTACGGCTGTCGATAATGACGACACCGATTTCGTCAGAAACCTCGACCTCCGTCACTGTTCCGTCCAAGAATGCGTATTTGATTTTCATATGTAGCTCCTTTCAGATCCGATGAATCCGTCCAGAGCCGCAAAATCCGCTGGAAACAGAAAAGACGGCAGGGTGAGACCTGCTTCTCCCATAAGAGAGAACTCAGATCCCGCACTGCCGTCTTGCGTTCTGGCGGATCGTTGTTAGTGATTGTTGGATTATGATGCTTTGATGGACTTTTCGTAAGTGACCTTAAGATTGCCGTCCGTGTCGGCGGTAATCTTGGTTATGCAGTCTCCACGGCGGATGTAGGCACTCTTTCCATCATCGCTGATATCGCATACTCGCTTTCGGTTTAGATCCTTGACTTGGGTCATAGACAAATACCTCCTTTCGTGAAAAATAAAATAGCCGACACAAACATCCACGGATATGGTATCCGTAAGATGCTCGTGTCGGCCAAACTCACACTGGTTTCGCTCGTCTTGAGCCTATTAAATTACTAGGTGGAAGCGGCTCCCTCTAAATGAGGAACCTGCTTTGTTTTAGGATGGGAGTCTGCTTCCATTACCACCATCGAAATCAGATGATCAAGGGATAGCTCCTCGTATTCGTTTCCTTTCGGCTTCTTAATCCGAATGCTGTAGTGCCCGTCTGGATTTTTAACGGGCTCCCCGATAGGAATCTTGTGAACGGGGGTTTTGATGAGGTGAGGCTTGGAAACAATGTTTTCTTCCATATATAGGTACCTCCGATTACTTCAGTCCAGACTTCAGATAGCTGGTGATGACTGCTTTGGCCCCCGACGACATTCTTGTATCGTATTCACGATCCTTGAGCAACTTATACAATCTGCCTGCAGGACTGTCCAGATGGGAGAAGGGGTCATCAGCTGTCGTAAACATGCGAGTAAAATAGTAGGACCCATATTTGGGATCGTTTTCATCATCGATAGAGTGTCGGAAGATGAATTCATACTGCATGGCTTGCTCACCCGAACTTTCAAGGTAAAACGGAACGATTAGTACTTCCGCCTCAAGAGCAATATTCTCGCAGGCGAAGATATCATCCGCAAGCACGAAACGAGCATCTCGGTTCAAATACATAGAGTGATAGTACGGCTTGTCCTTTTCGTAAGTGACAAGACCAGATCCAGAGAAGCTATCATCGAGTGCTGCTATGACTCCGCCATTGCACTGCCATTCAACAAGACCAGACTCAGTATCTCGGTAGACTTTTTCAAGGAATTTGGCTGCAAGATCAGAATTGGAATCTGGAATCTGCAGATCCGTTTCCAGTAGGTGTCTGATGTCAACTTCAAACAAACGAGCGATTTTCCATACGACATCAATGCTTAGCTTTTTTGCAGAATTCTCCTTGGCTGTCCTGGAAATATAACCTGCACTTAGACCAAGCATATTTTCAATTTCTCCGATGCGCAGGCTATTTTTTTTAGCAAGAAAAGCAATGTTGCTGATAAGGTAGCGGTTGTCAAAATTTCCGATGGAATCAAGGTATTCCTGGATGAAATCATTCTGCTCGTCCATAAGTGTACAAAGTCTGCTAGAATCTTCGTCATGCATAAGGCTACTTATGGCGGTTTGAATTACCTCCCTAACATGGAGCGCTTGCAATAATTCCTCAAAATTCTCAGGTTCAACAACCTCATATGTTTCACCGAGCACTTCGAATTTTCCTTCCATGTGTTCATCAAATTGACGTGACATATCTTTCCTCCTTGAGTTGGTACGATAATTATAATTGTTGAACCGCTGATTGTCAATAGTTCAAATGCAAATTGAGCACAATTATTACTCGAACCAATAAACGCAGCATTCCTTTGCTGGGACAATCCCCCCCCCTGGCGGCCTTCTGTACTTCCACAGACCGCAATGGCTTTGCCCCGGAGGCGTGGATCGAGCATTGTCTCAACGGAAGCGTAAAAGCAATTCAGATCACTGTGGAGAATGGCGTGATTCTGCATAATTCTATCTCCTTCAACAAAACTTCATCAAAACTTATTGACAAGGTGAAGAAAGTGAAGTATATTATATGCGTAACTTCATCAAACTTCACCTACATAATAGTCTGACAATGAAGTTTTGTCAATAGCTCAGATGAAGTTGATGAAGTTGCGAGATGAAATTTATCGAAAGAAGGTATCCTATGACTTTCTCGGACAAGATCAAGGTAGCCAGAGAGCAAGCGGGTCTGACCCAACAACAGCTTGCTGATAGCACTGGCGTTTCCAAGCGGACAATTGCTTCCTATGAGTCCGGCGGCGCAATTGCCAGGGCTTCCACGATGTTGAAGCTCGCAAAAGCGCTGAGCGTATCCTCAAAGTATCTTTCCGACGATTCCTGCCTCGACCCAATGGCCGACATTGAGAAAGACGGCTATCTTGAAGAAGCCCGTGAACGGTACGGATCTTCCGGAGCCCGTGATGTTGACCAGCTTCTCCGAGACAATGCTGCGTTGTTCGCAGGTGGTGAACTGTCCCAGGAACAGAAAGACCAGTTCTTTGAGGCGGTCATGCGGGCGTATGTCGCCTGCAAGGATGAAGCAAAGGTAAAATTCGGTCGCAAAAATAAGTGATGTCCGTTTTATGGGACAGTTACCATTGTATAATTACAGCATGGGGGCAGTATACCCATTTTACATAAGGAGGAGGTGAGCCTGTGTCATACGCAGAAGTGTGCGGCGCAGTCGAAGCCCTACAAAAGAAATACCACGAAAGCAATCCGTTCCGGCTTTGCGAGGATATGAACATCCTTCTGCTCAGTCAGGCTCTCGGAAACGCCCCAGATGCCATAAAAGGGTTTTACTTAGAGAGCAAGCGGATACGAACGATCACGGTCAACTATGATCTGCCAGAAGCGGTTCAGCGAATCGTTGTAGCCCATGAGCTGGGTCATGCGGTGCTACATCGTCATTCGGGTGTTCACGCATTTCACGATATCGGCCTATTCGATGAGAGCTCGCTGTTGGAGAAGGACGCCAATCTGTTTGCTGCCGAGTATTTACTCAGAGACCAGGATGTCCTTGAAACACTCAACCGTGATACCACTTTTTTCTCTGCTGCTGCAATGCTCCGCGTCCCAGCGGAACTGCTTGATTTTAAATTCCGTGTACTAAAGTGGAAGGGCTATAAGCTGATAGAGCCGCCAATCTCGGCGCAGAGCAAGTTCCTTGCCAACATGGAGGTGCCGGATGATGCAGACTGCTACGGTGAATAAGCCGCTGAAAGTATATGTAGCCGTCAAAGCTGATTTTGCCGCTGACGGCACGATGTTCCCATGGATCATCACTTGGGAGGAAGGAGAGAAATATGAGATAGACCGTGTGTCCAATATCCGTCAAACTCCCGCACTGAAAGCTGGAGGCCAGGGCGACCGCTATACGATATGAATTGGCGGTCACCAGAGCCATCTGGTTTTTGAACGCAGTGCGAACCTTACCGGAAACAACATCTGTCGATGGTTTGTAGAGCGGAGATAAGCCTGCAAATAAAAAGTCAAGTCCAAAAGCGGACTTGACAGAAGAAAAATTTGCAGGCAACAGATAGAGAAGAATTGCGACACAAAAAGGACGCCGCAAAAGCGCCGACCTGAAAGGTCAGATAGCAGATGGTTACTCTGCGTGATGCAGACCGGTTGAATCCATGTCCACAGGCGGCAGCCCCTCAAGAGTAGAGAAATAAGCCATCACCTTGCCGTAGTAACGGCGCAGAAATTTGTTCCCCGCAGCGGTCATGTAAACATAGTACGGCTTACCCTCGGCGCACTTCTTGTCCAGGAACTGGAACACCGGCTCATCCGCTGGGGCACGTTGTAAATGTACGGTCATGATGTTGAGCAGCGTTTTGCGCAGATAGGGAGAGCCGCGTTTTGTAGTCCTGTTGCTGCGAGAGCAATAGTCGCCAGATTCGCTCGGTGCCGGGTCAATACCTACAAAGGCAACAAGCGACTGCTTCCGCTCAAAGCGGCGGACATCCCCAATCTCCGCCATGAGCTGCGGGCCGAGGGATTCCCCAACGCCGTACATTTCCATGACAACTGGGTATTCCGGGAGCTGAGAAGCCAGCTTGTTCATCTCACTGCGGTAAGTTTCCGCGCTGTGGAAGATTGCTGTGAGCTGATTCGCCGCTTCCTGAACAAGCGTTTTTGTGACGGAGGTTTTCTGCGCCAGCACAACAGCAGATTTTGCCAGAGCGTACACCTCGGCGGCTTTCTCCATGCTGAATTGGTAGCGGTTTCGCTTGCACCACTTGCGGTAGCGCTCGGCAAAAGCGTTCTGACTGCCGCTGCGGACGCAATCGACGTGCCAGAAGTCATGAGCCTCTTCTGTGTGCCGTCGCTGCGCACAGGGCTGTCAAACAGCTTGCAGATGCCGGGGAAAGACTGTTCCTGAAGCGCGATGAGGTTGTTTGCGGTTGTGGTTTTCTGCTTGGAGGCCAACTGGAACTGCCGGTTCAGGGTTTTCAGTTCGTATCGAATTGTATCCACAGGAGTATAATCCTGCAATTCGGCCCAGTTGTCAAGAGCGTATTTGGCGATTTTCATCGCATCCGCCTTATCGGTTTTGACCTTACGGAGAGAATTGTTACCGTATTCCTTGATGAGAAAAGGTTTGACCGCTGAAACATAAAGTCCGGCCTCATGGAGCACACCGGACGCTCTCATAGTAGCGTCCGGTGTGTTCCATGACCACCCGTGTTTCACCCTCGATGGATTTGAGCTGCTCTGCCAGTGCCACCAGATTCTCGGCACTGTGGCGCACATCGAAGGGCAGCTTCACAACCTCGCTAAAAGGCCGAGGCACGGCCACGGTGCTCTTTCTGCTGGAAACATCAATACCTGCGCGTTCATATTTGTCACTCCTGAAAAGAATTTGCAATGGACTTAAGCCATCCTTACCCATTGCCGATTCTATCTGTTTGGTGACACGAACACACAGCTCAACCTGCACAAATCGAACGCTGCGAATAGGAGGATGGCTGACTGACTTATCTACGGGCGCGAAGCCTTTGGAGGAACAGGTCAGACCATTACCTTCCTATTCTAACAGATTAGGCAACGAGACGCCTCGGCTCGTAGCTGCTGCCACTCTTCCAAGGCAAATATGATTGTAACAGGAGGACACAGACTGTGAAAATAATCAAAAATGCTATCCACTGCGATCTGTGCGGCAATGTAATCGAATCTACTGACCGACACCAGTATGTGACCTGCAGTTGCTGTGCGTGTACAGTTGACGGCGGACATGATTATCTGCGCAGGTGCTTCAAGAGTAAGGACTGTTACACGGATATCTCTATAGCCGGAAACGGTATAGAATCTGAAAACTAAATTGATGCCGGACTGACACCAAATATTGTGAGTAGTCAGACATCTTTTATTTATTTAGTTATCAGCGGGATGCTACAAGACTTGCTGGCGCTGAGTCCAGAAACGCAACTCACAGTAATTCAAATTATTTCTTCACGATTTTTAGAATTATATTGTTTTTAGGATAGTCGTCTGATATAATCAAAATGTACAGTATGGGGCAAAAGTAAATGCGGCCAAATGTGCATTTCTTACAAAATCAAAATTGAAAAATATCTGATTAGGGAGCTCTTGAGAAATATAATATTGAGGGGTGTTTCTGCCCTATGACACGATGGAGATGATTCCAATGGGTAGTTGAGATAGGGTCACAAGGTCAGAATAAACATAGCAATTAAATTACAAAGCTAGAGAGGAGAAAAACAATGAAATCTCATTTTCTGCGTTCCCTTGCAGTATTTTTAACGCTTGCTATGCTAATTCAACTCCTTCCAGTGCAGGTTCTTGCCGTGGACGAAGATGAATTCACGCCAGAAGATGTTGTTTTATCAGAGGAGTCGGAGGATATCATTGCGCCTTTTGAAGAACTGGCGGCAGAAGAATCGATGCCAGCAGACATTTCCTTTGAAGTAGAGGCACTGCGCGAAGAAAACATCAAGCAATTTCGCATGAATGACGGCAGTTACATTGCAGTACAGTATGCCACTCCTGTCCATTACGAGGATGAAAACGGACAGTGGCAGGATATTGACAATACTCTTTATTTTGATAGTGTGAACACAGCCAAGGTGTATTCAGCCCGTAACGGGCAGGAGTACCTGAGCTTTGCAGCAAATCTGCAGGGTGGTGACTTGTTTTCTACCTCGTTTGGCGATTATTCTGTCCACCTGTCTTTGTTTGGCACATCCGCCGATGCTGAGGAGGACGTTACGCAAACGACTTCTCCGGAAGACAGTACCTTAAATCCAGAGACTTCTGAATCTGCTTCAGTGTCGGAAGCTACGGAACCGATGCCAAAACAGGGAGTATCCGAGATTACGACACCAACTACAACGGAGGATGCATCTTATTCCGTTACACAATCGGATGCCGTATTTGCTGAAAAAGCACTTCAGTTCCACGGAGCTGTGGAAGCACAGATTCAAGACGGCAGCGAAGCTATGTCGGTTTCCACTGAAGCGGAAACCTCATTCCTCCCAGATACGCTTTCGTCATCTTTATTATACGAGAATGTCTATGATAGCGTTGATCTCAAATATGAGGTTTTTGGCTACAACATCAAAGAGAGCATCATTGTCAACCAACCACGGGATTGCTATGAGTTTTCCTTCGTCATGCAACTTGACGGTTTGATGCCGATCATGCAGGAGGACGGTTCCATTCTTTTGGTGGATGATGAACAAACACCCATTTATATCATTCCTGCGCCCTACATGATAGATTCGTCAAATACGTATTCCGATGCAGCAGCATATACGCTTGACAATCTTGCAGATGGGAAATATCTCCTCTGCGTAGAGGCTGATGCGGAATGGATGAACACCGCACAGTTCCCGGTTGCTATTGACCCAACGATTTTTAAGCTGCAAAGCTCGAATCCTCTATCATGGAGTTATATTTTTTCCGGTAATCCAGCTACTACCTATTCCGGCACTTCTCACTATATCGGCTATACCGCGCTAAATAACGGAGGCGAGTATCAGATCATCACGCACATCAACACACTTCCGTCGCTGCCTGCCGGAAGTGTTGTGACCAATGCAGCGATCAACGTTCGCCACAGCACATTCAGCAACGATTCCTCGGCAAATTATATGATGATGGAAGCGCATCGTCTGACCATAGATAAGAGTTCTGGCCAAACTTACGATAACTGGCTGAAAAACATGACATGGAATAATGTACATCCAGGCGGCGCAACAAATTACAACAGCAGGATCGAGGATTTTACTAAACTGACATCTTCAACAACGAGAACTTACATTGCCCTCGACCTTACCAGAGCGGTAAGAGACTGGTATCAAAACGGCACGCAGAATCGTACATTGCTCCTAAAATCTGACTGCTCATCCTCCAAACGGATTGCTTCAACCCTTTACACTTCTGCAAGCAACACCTATTTTGCAGTGACTTATCGGAATGACTTCGGCCTGGAGGATTACTATACCTACCAGACACAAAGTGCCGGCCGTGCAGGTACAGGTTATGTTTCCGACCATATGCAGCGTCTGACGATAGAGAATCCTATCATCACTTCGGACAGCAATGTTATGCCGTTCAGCCTGTCTTTGGTGTATAACTCTGCACTGAACAACAGCTACTTCGGATCTTCTTCAGATAGCTATACACGAGATTTCCAAAATATGATCCTTGGCGGCGGCTGGAAGCTCTCTGCCCAGCAGTGCATTCAATCTGTGCGGATTGCAGAAGATGACACCAATACGCTTTACTGGGTCTACACGGACGGCGATGGAACGCAACATTATTTTTATGAAACCTCCAGCGGTGTCTACGAAGACGAAGATGGCCTTGGCCTGAAAATCACGCTTGTTTCCGAAACCGGTCATACCAATTTCAAAATGACCGACGATTACGGGAACGAAACCTTCTTCCGCGACGGCATCCTCACCTACACAAAAGACGCCTACGGCAACGGCATCTACTATTGCTATAACTATAGCACCTTTAACGGAGCAGCCTCTACCACATGGCGTCCAACAAACGCGGTTCATAATCAGCTTACCTCGATTTGGCGGCTGAACAACGGCGGAAGTTCGGAACAGTTGGCACGCTTCGTTTATGATTCCAACAACAACATTACCGGTGTCTACGATGAAGCCGGACGGGAAACTCTCTTCTATTACAATACCTCCGGAGGTATTCGCTATCTGGACTATGTCGTTTATCCAGATGGTGCGAAAGCGGATTACACCTATAACACCTACGGGATGACTTGCGCTTATGATCAGGAAGCGAATTATGGAATCTGCTACACCTATGATTCTGACGGCACCGTTAATCAGTTTTACGAATACTATCTGAGCGGCACAACCCATGTGATTGGTAACATCGTAAGCTGCTGGAATGGTCTGAACCGCTCTAGCTACCGTGATTGGGGCGCAGACCATAAAAAAGAAACAAGCGACGATTTGCGACAGGAAGTGCTCTTCGACAACTGGGGCCGTACGGTCTGCACCTACACGACCAATACGGACAGCACCGAGGTCCTTGGCAGCTCGGCGGCTTCCTATGTGCAGAACAGTGGAACAAGTCGCAAGAATAATCGCACGCTCGACATAGGTTCATCCGGTATGACAGCAGTCAATCTGCTCATAGACGGCGGCATTGAAAAGAGCACAGATAGCTGGACTTCCTCTTGCAGCGCAAACGCCAGTGCCGCTGCAAGAACTACTATCACAAACGATGAGAACCGCCGTCATGGTACAGGTGGACTAAATCTCTACCTTTCTTCCAGTGCGACAAGCAGCAACTACGCCGGAATTTACCGCAGCGCATCGCTGACCGGTGGGAAGCCCTACACGCTGTCGGCCTATTTTTCCGCCAGTTCCTATATGAACTGGAACAGCGGTGCGAAATTGGAGCTGCTTGTGCAGAACAGCAGCGGCACGACGCTGGAAACGCATTTGCTCACGGACGCCAAGCCAAACGCCGCTATGGAGGACGGCTGGCAGCGTGTCAGCGCAACCTATACGCCCGCAGGCAGCGGCAACTACCGCTTCCTGTTTAAGCTCAGCGGCTGCAACGGCACGGCTTATCTGGACGACCTGCAATTAGAGCAGGCGGAAGCCGCCTCGACCTATAATCTGCTGCAAAACGGAAGCTTTGAGAACACGCTGTCCGGCAACTGGTCAATCAACGGCATGAGCAAGTCGTCTCTCACTACCACATTAAAGCCCTTTGGTACATCCGGCGTGAAAGTGACTGGAAGTCAGAATGCCATCCGGCGTGCAAGTCAGACTATTACATTGAATTGTTCTTCCGACACGACCTTCCTGCTTTCCGGCTGGGCATTGGCGGAGTATGCTGCGCCGAATTCTGTGCGGGAATATGAGTGGGGAAAACGCTATTTCGGCCTAATCGCAGAGATTATTTACACAGACACAAGCACCGCTGAAACGCAAAGTGTTCCTTTTGAGTGGTCGAGTACGGACTGGCAGTGTTCTGTCGGAACCATCGTGCCAAAGCGAAGCGGCAAAACGGTGAAAAACATCCATATTTACTGCGCCTACGACTACAACTCTGGTACGGCTTGGTTTGATAACATTTCCCTGCGGCAGGAGCCGGTGCAGACCTATCGCTATGACGAGAAGGGCAACGTGACCGCCGCGACGCAGACCGGAACGGGCACGGAGAACGCGCAGTATGATTCCAACGGCGTCGACCTGCTGCAATACACCGCCGCCAACGGCACGAAGTACAGCTATGAGTACAACAATGCCCACGACGTGACCAAGACCACCGTCGGCTCACTGACGGCCACGACGTCCTATAACAAATCCGGCAACACGACCGGCGCGCGGCTGGTCGGCAAGGATTCCAATGGAAATGCCTCCCTTGCCCTGCAAAGCAGCGCGACCCCGACGGCCGACCGCAACCACACGTCCTCCGTCACGGACGCCAACGGCAGCACGACGTCCTATACCTATAACGGTCAGACGGAGCTGCTCGCGACGTCGACGAACGCGGCCGGGCGGCAGACGACCTATGAATACTACCTCAGCAGCGGCCGCGCCAAGAGCACCTATCAGTCGGGCGTTGCGGCGATCGGCTACACCTATTCCGGCGGGCGTCTGTCGCAGCTCGACCGCAAGACCTACCGCAGCGGTGCGGCGCAGCACCAGTATTATAACTTTGCCTATAATGTCTGGGGTCAGACCACCGCGACCAAGGTCGGCAGCCGCACCCTTTCCACCAATACCTATTATAATTATGTCAACGACGACACCGCGCGCGGCGGCAACCTGAAATCCACGACCTACGCCAACGGCGATTCCGTCAGCTATACCTATGACCGGTTTGACAGATTGGTCAGGAAGTCGTATAATAGCGGTAGTTACGTTGCCTATGCCTACAACGCAGAAGGCTCTCTTGCGCGCTTGAGCTACGGCGATTCGACGGGCGAGCTTGCGAGTTATCGTTTCGAGTACGATTCCCTCGGCCGCCTGATCCGCAGCGCGGAGCTGGACGCCGACGGCGGCACGGTGCAGCGCACGGAGCACATCTACGACGGCTATAACCGCCTGTCGCGGCAGTCGTGGACGCTCGGCGGCAAGACCTACACGGAATATTATTCCTACGACGATGCCACCGACGGCAGCATGACCTCCTTCCGAACAACGGCGGAGCAGACGCTGCATTTCACCTATGATGCGCTGCGGCGGCTGCAAAAGACCACCGTCACGGACGGCAGCGGCACGTTGTTCACCGTCGCGAGGTCTTATTACACGACCGGCGGAAAGGCCACCACCCGGACGGAGTATTTTAACTACCGTATGCCGAACGGCAGCCTGATCGCGGGCGACCGCTACGTCTATGACGCGCTTGGCAACATCACGGAGCTTCAGGAAGCCGAACTGGCCTCCGGCAGCTCGGCGCGCCGCACAAAGGTTCGCTATACCTATGACGGGCAGAACCAGCTCAGGACGGAGACGCGCTATACGTACAGCAGCAATACCGATACGACCGGTACGTCTGTCACGTATACATATAACTACGACACAGCCGGGAACCTCCAAAGCGTGCAGAAAAACGGCGCGACCGTTCAGACCTACACCTATGGCGACTCCCAGTGGCGCGACCTGCTGACCAAGGTCGGCGGCACGACGATCTCCTACGACGCAAGCGGCAACCCCAAAAACTGGTATAACGGGACGACCTACACCGGCCTGACGTGGAAAAACGGGCGGCAGCTCGCGCAGATCACGACCGGCGGCAGGACGTCGGCCTACCGATACGACGCCGACGGCATTCGCACCTATAAAAAGGTGGGCAGCGTCGCGCACGAGTACCGCACGCTGAACGGCAAGGTCGTTTATGAGAAGATCGGCAGCGGCAGCACGGCTAAGATCATGATCTTCTCCTACGATGCACAAGGCCGCCCCTTTGCAGTCAAGTATTCCACCAATAATGGCGGCAGTTACATAACATACTTCTATGCGCTGAACCAGCAGGGCGACGTGGTTAAGATTTTCCGCTCCCTGCCGTCGAGGGACTCCAACGGGAATCTCAATGGCCTGACGGAAGCAGTCTACGCTACTTATACCTACGACGCATGGGGCAATATTCTCTCGCAATCCGGCAGCATGGCCAGCACCAACCCTCTGCGTTATCGCGGCTACTACTACGATTCCGAAACCGGCTTCTATTATTTGCAGTCCCGTTACTACGACCCCGCAACCAGACGGTTTATCAATGCGGATGTCTACAGCAGTACCGATTCCAGCGACGCTATTTCCTGCAATATGTTCGCGTATTGTGGGAATAACCCCACAAGTCGCAGTGATGAAACCGGCGATTTTTGGAACTTTATTGTTGGCGCCGTTGTCGGTGCTGTTGTAAACGCCGTTTCAACTGCGGTAGATGCTGTAAAAGAAGGCGGATTAGACGCACTTTCAGATGGAAAAACATGGGCGAAGATTGGCGTCTCAGCAGCTGGTGGTTTAGTAAGCGGTGCACTCGCTGCTTCAGGCGTTGGGTTGGGCGCATCAATTCTTGGAAATACTGCAATTTCAATGGCTCAAAATGCCGCGAATCAAGCAATAGATAACGGGGGACTTAAAAGCTTTGATGTTGGCGACATGGTTATTGACGGATTCATAGGCGGTATTTCGGCAATCCCCGGAGGAAAGGGAATGAAAAATACAGTAAAACTTGATACATTGAATAAGAGACTAACTAAAAAGTTATTTTCAGGTTCGGCGCAAGTTGCTAAACAAGGAATAAAATACTATTATTCACAAACTAAAACTTTATATAAAGAGTATCTGATAAAGCCAATTTTGAAGTCTGCGGCTACCGCAAAAATTCTTTCATCCATAACTTAATCGTGAGAGGGCTATTTATGCACATATTTCCATTTGTTGCCTTTTCAGTGCTCTTTTTTGTATTTTACTGCCTTAATTACTGCGTGTTCTCGGTTGCCTTACAGGACGATGTGGAGTTCTGCAAGGGGAAGAAACGCGTAAAAAGCCGAAAGAAACAGAAAGGATTCTGGAAAAAGTTTTTGTTTTTGGACATCAGAAAAGAAGTGATTTTGTGGCATTATCTGCTGTTTTGGGTGAATCTGGGCGCATTTGTAACGGCCTATGCGGCAATGCTCGCCTTTTTCATACATGAGAGCACAATTGTCACGAGCGTATTCTTGACTGCGTGCGCCGTTGTATTCCTGACGCTCGGAGTAGCGTGTTATATAAGATGGCCACTCTATGCCGGAAACATGGTCAGAAATCGGGAAAAATACAAGAGAAAAAGGAAATGACACGTGCTATGAAAGTCAGCGCAAAGAAATGGGCCGGCGCAATTGCCGAAGAGGGGCTGTCAAGCATTACATCTGGTGTTGGCCGTTTCACTGTTAGAGTGATTAAAAGGATGGTTACAAGCATAAAATGAAGAAAAAATTCAAGCCGGATAACCAGATACGATTTTATGCTCGCCCGGGTTGGTATATCCTTTTCATTTCCGATATATGTTTGGCCATATGGGCGGCTCATGGATGCGCAACTGAGGGAGCGTGGCTCGAGGCCGTTATCAGTGCATTCTTCATTCTACTCGGCGTTTGGGGGCTATGGCAAGGCTATCGTGAGTTTTGGGAGCTTTTCTGGGCATCTATTACGATCAGTGAAACGGAGATCGTTTGGAGTTGTCCTCTGCGTCCGACCCATGTGATACAAGTTGACGACTGCATAATCGGCATGGAAAATGAAATTTCGGGATGTAACATGACATACCCGCATATTTACTTCTCGAAGCAGCCATACCCGAGAGAGTTCTCCAACAAAATTCAAAAGATTCCCAATTCGGATAACTTTATTAAGTTCCGGTATCGCGCAGATCTGGCAGATTATCTGGTAGAGCATCTGCCAAAGCAAAAGACGTTTCAGGTTGCTTATTATCGGTAGTGTGAAAAACGGGAGGCAAAAAAGAGACAGCGGAAAAAGAGAAAGTGATTTTGCACACGCCGATTGCAGTGCGATGCTTGCCGGCAAACCGGCATAATCTGCCCCATACTTGATTAACTGCAATATCGTGGCATAAAAAGTTGCTCCCGCGCCGGGTGTGGAGGCGAGGCAGTGCGGCGGATCGCGGCATTTCCGCCGTACCCCTTCCGCACCCGGTTTTCCCAAAGAATAGTCAAAAGGCCAAGGGCTAGCGCCAGCGAACCCCTATTCCGTGCTAGACTGCCTTTGATGCTGCACCATTGCGCTAAATCGTTAAATCGTTAGCGCGTAAAAGTGGCGGCCTCTTTGACGATTGTTGCAGTCTCCAACAATCAACACGCTAAAGCGCTTGCGTGTTGAAGCGCCGACGGCTTTTGTGCGGACAGCTTGCGGCTTCCCCAAGCGACACAGTGCCGTCCCCCGACAGCCAAACACTAGGCTGCTTATGCCAACAAATCAGCACGCTAAATCGCTAAATCATTAAAGATTTGAAGCGGCATTACGATTCCGACAAGGCCGTCCGGCGAGATCATGTCCGTGGACGAGGTCGAGCCGATTGAGGCTGAGGCGGCGGATGAGAACGCTGTCGCGCCGCGAGGCACGCACTTGGCCTCGACGCAGACGGTCACGCACGAGTACCTGACGCAGAGCGGCAAGGTCATGCGCGAGACGGTCAAAACGGACGGCACGGTCACGTTGGTGCTCGATTTCATCTATGACGAGTCGGGCAAGCCGTTCGCCATGATCGACCAACTGGGTGCATCGCCGAAAACGTATTATTACGTCCTGAACCTCCAAGGCGACGTGGTCAAGCTTGTGACGGAATCCGGTGCAGTTGCAGCCTCGTATGAGTATGACGCATGGGGCAAAATCCTTTCAAGCTCCGGCTCCAAGGCAGAAATCAACCCTCTGCGCTTCCGTGGGTACTACTACGACACCGAGACAGGGTTCTATTACCTCCAAAGCAGATATTACGACCCGGTAACACATCGGTTCATCAACGCTGACGCACCGGAGTACAGTGAAATTGCCGCAGACAGCCTGGATGACACCAATCTGTTCGCTTATTGCAGCAATAATCCGGTAATGCGGGTGGATGAAACGGGAGAGCTTTGCAGTTGGCTGAAAAAGACGATTGCGGCGGTAGCTATTGTAGTCGCAGTTGCGGCTGTTGCGGCAGTCACCGTTGCAACAGCCGGCTCGTGCACGGCAGTTGCGGCAATTGCCGTAGGCGCTGCAAAGGGCGCGGCAATCGGTATGGTCGTCGGTGGAGCTACAGGAGCGGCTCAAGGTGCAATTTCTCATAGGAGAAAAACAGGCAGCTGGAAGGGTGCCGGACAAGCCGCACTGGAAGGCATGGGCGACGGCGCTCTTACCGGCGCAATCACCGGTGCGATACAAGGCGGCATGAGCGGCTATGCGAACCATCTACGATATGGCTCATGCTTTGTCGCCGGAACGCTGGTTGCTACAGCGACAGGGTATGTTGCAATTGAGAAAATCAAAGCGGGAGATCTTGTTTGGGCGTGGGATGAAGAAACCGGAGACGTTGCACTCAAGCAGGTCGTCGAAACCTATATCAACGAGACGACCGAGCTGACGCACATATTCGTGGGCGGCGAGGAAATCGTTGCCACGCCGACGCACCCGTTCTATTGTCCGGTCAAGGGCTGGACGGATGCGGCGCACCTCCGCGCGGGCGACATTCTCGTCCTTGTCAACGGTGAGTATGTCGTCGTCGAAAAAATCCAGCACGAGCTGCTCGAAAGCCCTGTCAAGGTCTATAACTTCCAGGTTGCGGATTATCATACCTATTATGTTTCTGACAATGGTGTGTTGGTGCATAATTCGTGTAATCATAATTCGCGATGGAGGAGCGAAAGACGGCGATACTGGAAAGACACAGCCCAAAGTGCTGAACTAAATAAGAATTACGGTGCTTATGTTGCAGATATTGACAACATTGATAGAATGCGTCGAGGGCTGGCCCCAATAGGCTGGGATAATACATCGGTGCAACTGCATCATTGGGCGGGCATTGCAAACGATTTTTATGATTATTCCCCGGTAAGTAAAACCTTGCATAGGATTATACATTATGTTTTAAAATGAGGAGTATAATAAATATATGTATTTAATAGAACAAATGTTGACTGGCCAGATGAAAATGTCTGATTTTATAATTCTCTTAAAATCGGACAAAAGTCTTCAGGAAATAATTCGCGGATTTGTTCCTCAAGAAGCGATTGGTAATCGTAGTCATGCATTCTGGAAAGAAATGTCATATGATGCTCTACTGGAAAGAAACTTTAATTTTCTGCGACTTGTAACCGATTTGGCACGATTTGATGGAACAATTAGAGATAATTTGAATATTTTTTACAATATTCGCTGTGCTTATCTTTATTATAAGCCGGATTTATGCTGTACTAACAAATATTTTGATGCGCATGATCGATACCTTGCTGCTGTTGGAGAATATTACGAAGGGCCCGAGGTAACACAGACTTTGAATAAGATTGTTGAAGATGCGCTTTTTATCACGCCCAAAAGTAAAAGCATTAAAGAAATCCGCGCGAAGCTAAAGGAGGTGTTCCATATTTCTGATAAAAAACGCCCTTACTGGATTCAAGGCGGTGAATGGCCCATGGGAAAGAACTCACCAATGCAGTACATCAGCAGATCGAAAATTCCGGACGGCGTTAAGTATATTTTTCAGGATGTTGACACTGGCGAAATCCGCGAAATCGAGCAATTCTATTGACCTTGTGCGTTCCGTTCCGAAGATGTACCATATTCCCAGAGGGTGCTTCTTGCGCCCTTTGGGAGGTATATCCTTCCTTACTGTGTTAGGGTATGAGATGAGAAGGCTGAAATAGGTTGTTGAAACCTATATCAACGAGACAACCGAGTTGACGCACATTTTCGTGGGCAGCGAGGAAATTGTCTATAGTTTGGTATTCAAACTTTTTAATTCCCCAGCCCTTGGGCTTCGCACAATTAGAGTGTCCACTTTATGGGGTACATTTTAGCGAAAAAGGCAATGATTTAACGAATACCCTAAAATTCAACGAATACCCATAAATTTAACGCTTACTTTGGCCAAACTCACCACAAAAAACGTAAAACGCACAAAACCCCGCCGCAGAATTGCCTGCAGCGGGGTTCACTTATGCGCTGAAACAGCCGAAAAGCCTTGATTTCAAGCGGTTTTCGGGCATAGAAAAAGTCCGCCGTAATTCTATCAAAATTACGGTGGACTTATGGTCCGAGTGACTGGATTCGAACCAGCGGCCTCTTGAACCCCATTCAAGCGCGATACCAAACTTCGCTACACCCGGATTTCATTTTGCCTAGATATCATAGCACATCCGGACGAAATTTGCAAGCACTATTTTGGCTTTTTTCGGATTTTTCGCGGGGACGGTCAGACGACGGCAGCAGGCTGCGGGTCGGCGGGCCGGGCATTCAGATTCTTGCGCGCGGTAGAGAGCATGAGCTTGATGCGGTTGAGCTGGTTGACCTCGGATGCGCCGGGGTCATAGTCCACGGCGACGATATTGGCCTCGGGATAGGCGCGGCGCAGGGACTTGATGACGCCCTTGCCGACGACGTGGTTTGGTAGACAGGCGAAGGGCTGGATGCAGACGATGTTCGGCACGCCGCTGCGGATGAGCTCGACCATTTCGCCGGTGAGGAACCAGCCCTCGCCGTACTGGTTGCCAAGGGAGAGGAAGGGCTTTGCCAGCTCGGCGACGTCCGCGATCTCCATTGGCGGTTCAAAGCGGCGGCTGGCCTGGAACGCGTCGAGCACCGGGCGGCGCAGATAGCGGATGGCCTTGACGCCGAGCTGGCCGGCAAGCGCGCCGCCCAGGCTCCCACCGAGGAATTCATGCTTGTAGCCGCCGTTGTAGACGCAGTAATTCATGAAGTCCATGAGGTCCGGCACGACGGCCTCCGCGCCCTCGCGCTCGAGCAGGTCAACAAGGTGATTGTTGGCAAGCGGCATGTATTTGACGAGAATTTCGCCCACGACGCCGATGCGCGGCTTGCGGAGCGTCTCGTCCAGCGGGAGCGCATCGAAATCCTCGACGATCTCGCGGCAGAGGCGGCGGTAGTCCCGCCCGGCGTGACTGCCGGTGAGCGAGGCGACGCAGCGGTCGCGCCATTTGGCGTGCAGGGCGTTCGCGCTGCCGGGGACCTTTTCATACGGCCGTACGCGGTACAGGCAGCGCATGAGCAGGTCGCCGTAGACGAGCGAGCGGAACGCATCCATCAGCAGGCCGGGGGAGGCGCGGAAGCCCGGATTCTTTTCCATGCCGTTGGCATTGATGGAGATGACGGGGATATGGCCGAGCCCGGCCTTTTCCAGCGCGCGGCGGATGAAGCCTACGTAGTTGCTGGCGCGGCAGCAGCCGCCGGTCTGCGTCATGGCGACGGCGAGATGATCTGTGTCGTATTTTCCGGACAGAATGGCGCTCATGATCTGGCCGACGACCGTGATGGAGGGGAAGCAGGCGTCGTTATTGACGTATTTCAGGCCCGTGTCGATGGCGCTGCGGTTGTCGTTGCCGAGAATTTCGATGTGATAGCCGTATTTGCGGAACGTCGGGCCGAGCAGATCGAAGTGGATGGGGGACATCTGCGGCGCGAGGATGGTCCAATGCTCGCGGCGCATCTGCTCCGTGAAGACGGCACGCTCATAGCGGACGGGACCTGCCGTGGGGAGGATGCCCTGCCGGGCGCGCAGGTCCATGGCGGCGATGAGGCTGCGGATGCGGATGCGCGCCGCGCCGAGATTCGAGACCTCGTCGATCTTCAGAACGGTGTAGAGACGGTTGCTCTTCTCCAGAATCTCCGCGACCTGGTCGGTCGTGACGGCGTCGAGCCCGCAGCCGAAGGAGTTGAGCTGGACGAGCTCGAGCTCCGGCCGGGTGCGGACGAACTCCGCCGCCGTATAGAGGCGGGAATGATAGACCCACTGGTCGTTTGCACGCAGCGGCCGGGCAGGCGTGAAGTCGATGGGAAGAGAATCCTCGGTCAGCACGGCCAGATCGTAGGAGGCGATGAGCTCCGGGATGCCGTGGTTGATCTCCGGATCGACGTGGTACGGGCGGCCCGCCAGCACGATGCCGCGGCCGTGATTCTGCTCGATCCACGCGAGCGCCGCCGCGCCCTGCGCGCGGATGTCGGCCTTTGCGCGCTGCTGCTCGAGCCATGCGGCATGGACGGCGGCACGGGTCTCCGAGGCAGAAATGCTCCATGTCTCTTTGCAGAAGTCAGCCAGGCGCTTCGCGGCGGTCTTCTCGTCCGTAAAGGCGAGGAAGGGGCGCAGATAGGTCACACCGTCCTCGCCGATGGCGTCGACGTTATTTTTAAGATTTTCGGGGTAGGAGACGACGATGGGACAGTTGAAGTGGTTCTGTGCGCCGGGCGTCTCCTGATGCTCATAGAACACGCACGGGTGGAAGATGGTCCTGACACCGTGGTCGATGAGCCACTGCACATGGCCGTGGGCCAGCTTCGCGGGATAGCACTCCGACTCTGAGGGGATGGATTCCATGCCCAGCTCATAGATCTTGCGCGTGGAGCGCGGCGAGAGCAGGACGGAAAAGCCGAGCTGGCGGAAGAATGTTGCCCAGAACGGGTAGTTCTCATAGAGATTCAGCACGCGCGGGATACCGATGCGGCCGCGCGGCGCGTCCTTCTCCGGCAGCGGGGGATAGTCGAACATGCGCTTGAGCTTATAGGCCATGACATTCGGCGCACGGTTCTCCTTCGGCGTGCCGCCGAGGCCCTTTTCGCAGCGGTTGCCGGTGACGTGGCGCTGGCCGTTCGAGAATTCGTTGATGGTCAGCATGCAGCGGTTGCCGCAGCCGGAGCAGCGCGTGGCCTGCGTCGTATATTGCAGCTTCAGAATGTCCGCGATGGGGAGCATGGTCGATCGCTGCCCCGTCCAGCGGTCGCGGGCGATCAGGGCCGCGCCGAACGCGCCCATGATGCCTGCGATATCCGGACAGGTGGCCTCGACGCCCGCGATGCGCTCAAAGGCGCGCAGCACGGCCTGATTGTAGAACGTGCCGCCCTGCACGACGATATGGCGGCCCATGTCGCGGGCATCGGCAAGCTTAATGACCTTATACAGCGCATTTTTGATGACGGAGTAGGCGAGACCAGCGGAGATATCCTGCACGGTCGCGCCCTCCTTCTGCGCCTGCTTGACGTTGGAGTTCATGAACACGGTGCAGCGCGTGCCAAGATCGATGGGATGGGCGGCGAACAGCGCCTCCTGCGCGAAAACCGCGGCGGTGTAGCCGAGGGAATTGGCGAAATTTTCGATAAATGAGCCGCAGCCGGACGAGCAGGCCTCGTTGAGCAGGATGGAATCCACGGAGTGATTGCGAATGCGGATGCACTTCATATCCTGCCCGCCGATGTCCAGAATGCAGTCGACGTCCGGGTCGAAGAAGGCAGCGGCCTCATAGTGCGCGATGGTCTCGACCTCACCGTCATCGAGCAGGAAGGCGGACTTCAGCAGCGTCTCGCCGTAGCCGGTCGAGCAGGAGCGCGCGATCTCCGCGCCCGGCGGGAGCTGTTCACCGAGCAGGCGCATGGCGTGCATGGCCGTCTGCACCGGTGAGCCCTGATTGTTGGCGTAAAACGACCACAGCAGCGCACCGTCCTCGTCGATGAGGGCGAGCTTCGTTGTGGTGGAGCCTGCGTCGATGCCGAGGAAGCAGCGGCAGGGATGCAGTGCTGCCTTATGAACCTGCGCGCGGTCATGGCGAGCGCGGAAGGCGTCATATTCTGCGCGGTCCGCAAACAGCGGCGGCAGACGCTTGAGTTCGAAGGCCATCTGCACGCCGGAGCGCAGTTTTGCGGCAAGCGCTGCGGCGTCTGCCGGCTCGGCATCGCCCGCCTCGAGGGCAGCGCCCATGGCAGCAAACAGATGGGAGTTGTCGGGATCGACGATATTCTCCAGCGTCAGGTGCAGCGTGCGGATGAAGGCCTTTTTGAGCTCCGGCAGGAAGTGCAGCGGGCCGCCGAGGAAGGCGACGCAGCCGCGGATGGGCTTGCCGCAGGCAAGGCCGGAGATGGTCTGGTTGACGACGGCCTGAAAAATAGAGGCTGCCAGATCCGGCAGCGTTGCGCCCTCGTTGATGAGGGGCTGGATGTCCGACTTGGCGAACACGCCGCAGCGCGCGGCGATGGGATAGAGCTCGCGATAGTCCGCCGCGGCGCGGTTCAGACCCTCGGCATCCGTCTGCAGGAGCGCGGCCATCTGGTCGATGAACGAGCCGGTGCCGCCTGCGCAGACGCCATTCATGCGCTCCTCCAGCCCGCCGCGGAAGTAGATGATCTTCGCATCCTCACCGCCCAGCTCAATGGCGACGTCCGTCTGCGGGGCAATGGCCTGCAGGCTGGAGGCCACGGCAACGACCTCCTGCACAAAGCCGATGTTCAGGGCCTTGCCGAGGTTGATGGCGCCGGAGCCGGTGATCTTCAGGCGCAGGTCGCAGGGGCCGAGCTTTGCGCAGGCGTCCTCCAGCAGCTCGGCAAGTGTTTCCTGCGTGTGCGCACAGTGGCGGCGGTAATCGCCATAGCACAGGACGCCGCATTCGTCCAGAATAACGAGCTTTGCGGTGGTTGAGCCGATGTCGATGCCCGCCCGATAGCAGTGTTTCATAACGGGTACCCTCACATGTGTTTTTCTAAAGAATAAGTATATCATAAAGCGGCGTGAAAATCAAATGTCGGAACTGTGAAGGATTTGAAAACAAATGACCGTCCTGCACGAAAAACGCTTTTCAAAACTGCCGGAATGTGGTATGCTATGCACAGATTCCAGATCATGAGGTGGGCTTCATGCCATCAACTTATGCGCACCGCTGCTTCGGCAGGGAGGTGCTTGCGGCACTGCCGCAGGAAATGCAGCAGCTGCTCCGGCCGGAGCAGGCGCTGTTTTCCATCGGGCTGCACGGCCCCGATATTCTGTTTTTTGATCATCCGCTGCTCGGGCACGTCAGCCGCCTCGGCCACCGGATGCACAAACAAAGTGGTGCGGCCTTCTTCCGCCCCACAGGGGAGAAGCTGGCCGCACTGGAGTTTCCGGCGCCGGAAACGGCGTATCTCTATGGTTTTTTGTGCCATTTTGCGCTGGACCGCGCCTGCCACGGCTACATTGCCGGGCAGATCGCGCGCAGCGGCGTGGCCCACACGGAGATCGAGGTCGAATTTGACCGCAGCCTGCTGGTGCAGGCCGGGCTGGACCCGATCCGCACGAGCCTGACTGGCCACCTGCATGCCTCGGCGCGCAGCGCGGCCGTGATGGCGGAGCTGCTGCCGGATGAGCTGACGCCCCGGCAGACGGAGCGGGCGATCCGGACGTTCCTGTGGGGCAACGCGCTGTTCCTTGCGCCGGGCCGTGCCAAGCGCACGGCGCTGTATACCGGCATGCGCCTTGCCGGCGCGTACCACGGCCTGCACGGCATGATCGTGAACTACGAGCCGAACCCGAAGTGCGCCGAGAGCAATCTGGTCTTGCAGCGCCTGTTTGACGAGGCCGTGCCGCAGGCGGTCACGCTCATCACGGAGTATCTGCCCTGCATCCGCGGGGAGCTGCCGTGGAGCGGCCTCTACGACTATACGTTCGGCGGGGTGCGGGTTTAGTTCTGCGGGAACACGACGGTCAGCAGCATCTTGAAGTCCTCGGCGGCATAGACCGCGTGGGGCTTCCCGGCGGGCATGACGATGCTCTCGCCCGCGGAGCAGAAATGCTCTCTGCCGTCGATGGTAAAGCGGCCGCGGCCCTCGAGCACGAGCACCATTGCGTCGCCGCCGGAGGCGTGTGTGCTGATCTCCTCGCCCTTGGAGAAGGCGAACAACGTGATGCTGACGGCGTCATTCTGGGCAAGCGTCTTGCTGACGATCTGCCCGGCCTCGGCCTCGACCTGCTGTGCAAGCAGGAGCACCTGCTCCTGCGCGATGTTTTTCAGAATAGCCATAATGATCCTCCTTCCGGCCGCGCGTTTGCATGACCCTGTTACCAGATAGCATACCCCAAATCCAAGAGAAAGTATGTTGGAATACCAACAGAGGAAGAAAGAATGAAGGATGCTGCGTTGCTGGCCTCGCCGCTGTTCCGCGGGGCAACATCGGAGGAGATCGCGGCCATGCTGCCCTGTCTCGGCGCGTCGCCCCGGCGTTTTGCGCGCGGGGAACGGATCCTGCGGGCGGGGGAGCCTACGCGGTATATGGGATTGGTGCTCACGGGGAGCGTCCTGATCGAGCACACGGACATGCAGGGCGCGGTCACGCTGCTCGGGCGCGCGGAGCCCGGCGACTTGTTTGCGGAGGCCTATGCCTGTGCACCGGACGAGCTGCTGCTTGTCGACGTTGTGGCCAGTGAGGCCTGCGAGGTGCTGTTTCTTGATGCAAAGCGCATCCTGACGCAGTGCACGAACGCCTGCGAGCACCACAGCCGCATCATTCGCAATCTCGTCCGGACGCTGGCGCATAAAAATCTGGCGCTTTCCCGGCGCAGCCTGCACACCGGCCCGCGCACCATTCGTGCGCGGCTGCTGTCGTACCTTGGCGAGCAGGCGCAGCGGGCGGGGAGCCGCAGCTTCACGATCCCGTTCGACCGCCAGCAGCTTGCCGATTATCTGAATGTGGAACGCAGCGCGCTGTCCAATGAGCTGTCCAAAATGCAGCGGGACGGCCTGCTGACCTGCCGCCGGAGCAGCTTCTGCCTGCTTTGCGAATTTTGATATTTCAATAGAATAGGAGTGCTTTTCTTGATGAGAAAGAATTTTGGTGCACATGCAAGCATTTACCCACAGCCGGTGTTCATTCTGGCTGCCTATGGCGAGGACGGCACGCCCTGCGCCATGAACGCCGCATGGGGCGGCATCAGCGATGATCAGGAGCTTTCGTTCTGCGTCAGCCCGTCGCACCGCACGGTGAAGGACCTGCTGGCCCGCGGCGCGTTCACCGTCAGCATGGGCACGGCGGAGCAGGTCGTCGCCTGCGACTATGTCGGGCTGGTGTCCGGCAACCAGGTGCCGGACAAGTTCGCCCGTGCCGGCTTCCATGCCACAAAGTCCGAATTCGTCGACGCGCCCTGCATCGATGAGCTGCCCATCGCCGTTTCCTGCCGCGTCGTGAGCTATGACCCCGAGAGCTGCCGCCTCGTCGGCGAGATCGTGAACGTCAGCGTGGACGAGGCCTATCTCACGCCGGAGGGCAAGGTCGACGTGGACAAGGTCGCGCCCATCACCTATGATTCGTTCAACAAGACCTATGTCCGCCTCGGCGCGGTCGTCGGCCGCGCGTTCCACGACGGCGCTGCCTTAAAATAACCGGTAAAAAGCATCCGGACCTGCTGCCAAAAAAGCAGCAGGCCCGGAATTTTTTGGGGATCATTTCAACTCAGAGATTGTGGACGCGCAGGGCGCGGATGGCGTTGAGCACGGCGAGGATCATCACGCCGACGTCGGCGAAGATGGCGGCCCACATGTTCGTGATACCGGCGGCCGTCAGGGCAAGGCAGGCAAATTTCACGATGAGGGAGAACACGATGTTCTGCCGCACGATGCCGATGCACTTGCGCGAGATGCGGATGGCCTTGGCGATCTGCAGGGGATCGTCGTCCATCAGCACAACGTCTGCGGCTTCGATGGCGGCGTCGCTGCCCATGGCACCCATGGCGATGCCGATATCCGCGCGGGTCAGAACGGGTGCGTCGTTGATGCCGTCGCCGACAAAGGCGAGATTGTCCTTCGGGGCCTTTTCTGCCAGCAGCTTTTCGACCTCGGCGACCTTGTCGCCCGGCAGAAGCTCGCTGCGGACCTCGTCGACGCCCAGCTCGCCTGCGACCTGCTCGGCTACGCGGCGCGCGTCGCCCGTGAGCATGACGGTCTTGGAGACGCCGGATTTTTTGAGGCGGGCAATGGCCTCGGCGGAGTGCGGCTTGACAATATCCGAGATGACGATGTGACCGGCGTAGGCGCCGTCGACCGCCATATGGATGATCGTGCCGACGCAGTGGCAGTCGTGATAATCGATGCCGAGCTTTTTCATGAGCTTGGCGTTGCCTGCGGCGACGCTGTGGCCGTCAACGGTCGCCGTGATGCCGTGGCCGCTGATCTCCTCGATATTCGTAACGCGGCTGCGGTCGATTGGCTTTCCATAGGCCTTCTGCAGGCTCCTGCTGATGGGATGAGACGAGGCGCATTCTGCCAGCGCGGCATATTCCAGCACTTTATCGGCGTCCAGCTCGTTGTGATGGACGGCCGTGACCTCAAACACGCCCTGCGTCAGAGTGCCGGTCTTGTCGAACACGACGACCTTCGTCGCGGCAAGGGCTTCCAGATAGTTCGAGCCCTTGATGAGGATGCCCTCCTTGCTTGCGCCGCCAATGCCGGCGAAGAAGCTCAGCGGGATGCTGATGACAAGGGCGCACGGGCAGCTCACGACGAGGAACGTCAGCGCGCGGTAGACCCAGTCGACCCACTGCGCGTCTGCGCCGAAGGCCATGCGCAGCAGCGGCACGGCAACGCCCAGCAGCACCGCGCCGATGCATACGGCAGGCGTGTAGATGCGGGCAAAGCGGGAGATGAACGCCTCGGAGCGGGACTTGCGGGAGCTGGCGTTCTCCACAAGGTCAAGAATTTTCGAGACCGTGGATTCGCCGAAGGCCTTCGTGGTACGAATTTTCAGAACGCCGCTCATGTTGATACAGCCGCTGATGATCTCGTCGCCCTCGGCAACATCGCGGGGAAGGCTCTCCCCCGTCAGGGCGCTGGTGTTCAGGGTGGAATTGCCGCTGACGACGACGCCGTCCAGCGGGACCTTTTCGCCGGGCTGCACGACGATGATGCTGCCGACGGTGACCTCATCCGGGTCGACCTGCTCGAGCTTGCCGTCCTTTTCGATGTTGGCATAATCGGGGCGGATGTCCATCAGCGCGCTGATGTTGCGGCGGCTCTTGCCGACGGCGTAGCTCTGGAACAGCTCGCCGATCTGGTAGAACAGCATAACGGAGATGCCCTCGACGTAGTCACCGCTCTTCGTCCAGACAGCGAGGAAGAACGCGCCGAGTGTGGCGATGGCCATCAGGAAGCATTCGTCAAATGCACGCCCGTGGATGATGCCGATGCCTGCCTTGCGGAGGATATCGTAGCCGATGACGAGGTAGGCGGCCACATAGGCCAAGAGCTGCCAGATACCGGTCAGGGGGAGGAATGCAAGCGCGATGAGCATGACTGCCGTGATCGCGATGCGGATGAGCATTCTTTTCTGCTTTTTGTTCATGCTCGGTTTACCTCTCTTTCTGATTTTCTATTTTTCAAAAGGGAAGGGGAACTCGAAATCAATCTGCAAGAGTGGACGGCGAAAAAGCTCCGTCATCCACCGCCGCAGATCGATTTAGAGGTCACCCCAAAGGAAAAGGCAGCGTATCTTGCGATGCGCCGCCGGGAGGGTCAAAGCTCGATCTCGCAGTCCGGCTCGACCTTCTTGCAGGCCTTGAGAACGCGCTTCATGACATCCTTGGGATCAGCGCCCTCGGCGAACTCCACGATCATCTTCTGGGTCATGAAATTCACGGTCGCGTCGGCGACGCCATCGGTCTTCTTTGTGGCCTGCTCCATCAGGTTCGCGCAGTTTGCACAGCCAACTTCGATCTGATACGTCTTCTTCATGATAAAAACCTCCTGAAAATTTTCCTTGCGCGCCAGCGGCGCTCCGGAAGGAATGAGTACTGGAACGATTCAATGCTTGCTTAATCGTTGTAACTGTAGTATACTGGATGCGAACTCAAAATGCAAGCGGTTCGGCCGTCTTGTTTCGGAACGGGCGAACGGAATTTCCAAAACGGAGAACGGAGAGAGACTATGGCAGAATTTCAGCTTCCCCACGACCACGGAGCGGCGTCTCAGGCGGCAAGCCTGCATCAGGAGGTCATGCAGGTGGCGCATTTTGCGGCTGCTGCCGAGGTGTTCAAGCAGCTCAGCGACCCGACGCGCGTGCGCATTTTCTGGCTGCTCAGCCATCAGGAGGCCTGCGTCATCAATCTGGCCGCCATGCTGGAGATGTCCAGCCCGGCTGTGTCGCACCATCTGCGCTCCCTGACGGAAAGCGGCCTGCTCGTCAGCCGCCGCGACGGCAAGGAGGTCTATTACCGCGCGGCAGACACGGAGGATAGCCGCCTGCTGCACGAGATCGTCGAGCGCGTCATGGAGATCGCCTGCCCGGAGAAGGCCGTGGACTTTCAGGCCTCGCAGGAGGAGATCATCCGCCGCGTGCACACCTATCTCACGGAGCATCTTTCCGAGCGCATCACGATCGAGGCGCTGTCGCGCGAGTTCCTGATGAATACAACGACGCTGAAAAGCGCCTTCAAGCGCGTTTACGGCTCGTCCATCGCGCAGCATATGAAGCAACACCGCATGGAGGCGGCCGCCGCACGCCTGACGCAGACGCAGGACGACATCGCGGCCATTGCCAAGGCCGTCGGCTATGAGAGCCAGAGCCGCTTCACCGAGGCATTCCGCGAGGTCTACGGCGAGGTGCCGACGGAGTATCGCAAGCGCCGCTGCCGCACGGCGGAAAACGGCGCGGCCTGCTGCAGCTGCGGCAAATGCGGGAAATAAAAAAACGGCGGACAGGGCCAAACGACCCTGCCCTTGAGCTTGTCAAAAAAGGATTTTTGACAAGCTCTCAAACGAGACCCGTTTCACTGGGCTCTCGTTTGAATGGGGCAGCGGCTCGCTGCAGCGCACGAAGGGCACGCCGCAGGCGTGCCCTTCGCACGTTTGCGAGCCGAGCGGTATTTTCTCCGACGTACACGCCGCCGGAGAAAATGATTTCCATTTTCTTTGCGCCTGCGGGCGCAAACTCTGCGAGGCTTTTTCGACAGGCTCTCAAACGAGACCCGCTTCCCCGGGCTGCCAGCGGCAGCGGTCGATGGCGACGCGGCCGTCCTGTGTGAACGGGACGCCCTCGGCCTCCAGCATGGCGCGGCGCAGCGGGGCATATGCTCCGCCTGCGATCGTGCCGTCCTCGCGGATGACACGCTGCCACGGCAGTTCGTCCGGGCAGCGGCGCATGGCCCAGCCGACCTGCCGCGCTGCCCGCGGCGCGCCGAGCATACGGGCCAGCTGGCCGTAGGATGCGACAAAGCCGGGCGGGATCTGCGCGACGAGCGCATAGACGGAGGCAAAAAACGACGGTGCTTCCGCCATGGTCAGCGGCCCTTCCGGTGGAAGAGCTTTTCCCAGAGAGAGCGCTTTTTCTGCGGGACAGCGGTGCTCTGCTGCTGCGCGGCTTCGACGGCACGCTTCATGAGCAGGACCTGCGCGCAGACCGGCTCATAGGAAGGTGGCTTTTTCGTATACGTTCCGTCCGGCAGCAGGACGCGCGCCTTGACGGTATCCGCCAGCATGGCGTCCAGAATTTCGTGGAGCCTGCGGCGAATCTCCGGGCTGCGAATGGGACAGGCGATCTCCACGCGGCGGACGGTGTTGCGCGTCATCATGTCGGCAGACGAGATATAGACGTGCTCCTGCTCGCCGCGGCCGAAGCAGAAGATGCGGGAATGCTCCAGAAAGCGGCCAACGATGCTCGTGACGGTGATGTTGTCCGTATAGCCCGGCACGCCGGGGGCGAGGCAGCAGATGCCGCGGATGATGAGCTCGACGCGGACGCCCGCCTGCGAGGCGCGCGACAGGGCGTGGATGACGTCGATATCCGTCAGAGAATTGAACTTCATCAGAATGTAGCCGTTTGGGCCGAGGGCTGTCTGTTCCTCGATGCGTGCGAGGATCGGCTTCTTCAGCTGGTGCGGCGCAACGAGCAGCGTGCCATAGCTGCCCTCCAGATTTCCAAGCGCCATGTTGCTGAAGAAGGCCGCGGCGTCCGCGCCGATATTCTGGTCTGCCGTAACGAGCGAGACATCCGTATACTGCTTTGCGGTCTTCTCGTTATAATTGCCTGTGCCGATCTGCGTGACATGGCGCAGTGCGCCGCGCTCCCGCAGAGTGATGAGGCAGATCTTGGAATGAACCTTGTAGTCCTCAAAGCCATAGAGCACCTTGCAGCCCGCTTCCTCCAGCCGCTCGGACCAGTCGATGTTGTTCTGTTCGTCAAAGCGGGCGCGCAGCTCGATGAGGACGGTTACGTCCTTGCCGTTTTCGGCGGCGGCGCAGAGATAGTCCACGAGCTTGGCCTTGCGGGCCAGCCGGTAGATCGTGATGCGGATGGACAGAACGTCCGGCGCATTGGCCGCCTCGCGCACCATCTGCAGGAACGGCTCCATGGATTCATAGGGATAGGACAGGAACAGGTCACGCTTCAGCGCAGCGCGCAGCAGGCTCTGCCCCGGCAGCAGCATGGCGGGCTGCTGCGGCGTGAAGGGCGGGTCGGACAGGGCTGCGCGGCGCGCCTCCGGCAGATGCTCGCCGAGGGAGAAGGCGTAATCCATGCGCAGCGGCGCCTCGCAGGAGACAAAGATCTGCTCACCGGAAATATCGAAGCGCTTGCGGAACAACTCGGCAAAGTGCCCGCTGATGGGCGCGGAAAGCTCCACGCGCACGACGCACAGCCGCCTGCGCTCCCGCAGCAGCTTTTCCATCTTGGCGCGCAGGTCGATCTCGCGGCCGTCCGGCGCGAACGGCTCGTCGTCCGGGTTGATGTCCGCATTGCGCGTGACGCAGAACACGACCTTTTCCAGCGTGCTGTACATCTCAAACACGCTGTCTGCGTAAAACAGCAGGACCTCCTCGAGCGGAACGTAGCGGCAAATGCCATTCTGCTCCGGCAGGAATAGAAGCTCCGGCACGGATGGCGGCATGGGGATAAGACCCCAGAATTCCGATTTTTTCCGCGACAGCCGCACGCCGACGTGCAGCGTCTTGCTGGCAAGATGGGGAAAGGGATGATGTGCGTCGACGATCTGCGGCGAGAGCAGCGGCTGAATGGCCGTGCGGAAGAGCTGGCGGATATAGTGGTGCTCGTCCTGCGTCAGCTCGCTCATGCGCAGGCGCTGCAGGCCCTCTGCGCCAAGCTCCCGCTCCACGCGGCGGAAGACACGGTCGCGCCGCTCATACAGCGGGGCCGTCGCCGCATAGATCCGCTCGAGCTGCTCCTTTGCCGTCAGGCCGGACTTGTTGTCCACGCCGTGGCCGCCCAGCGCGGCGACGTCGCCGAGGCTGCCGACGCGGATCATATAGAATTCATCGAGATTGCTCGTGAAAATGGAGAGAAATTTCACGCGCTCCAGCAGGGGAACGGTCTCGTCCTCCGCCTCCTCAAGCACGCGGGCGTTGAATTGCAGCCACGAAAGCTCCCGGTTCTGCGTGTAGCCCTTTTCCCAGATCGGTTCCGTCATGGGGCCTGCTCCTTTCCAGATGTTTTGCTCCATTATACCGGAAATGCGCCGCTGCTGCAATCCCGGCGTTGTAAAATCATGAAAATTTGACACCCCCCCTTTTCAAGTGCGGCAAAAAGTCGTATGATGATAGAGATGATAAGAACTCAGAGTGTCAAAAAACTGCCAAGCCAAAAGTTTCGGAGGGAAGGAAAGTGTGAAAGGAAACCGTCAGGGTGTCCTTTCGCGTTCCATCACCCGCCGCAGCGGCAGAATTGCAAAATAATAATACAAAATTCTATTTTGCAATTCTGGAAGCAGTTTGGCGAAAAAGCCAAAAGGGACTTTTTTGACAAGCTGAAGAATTACAGGAGGGACGAAACCATGAAAATCGGAATGCTGACATCCGGCGGCGACTGCCAGGGCCTGAATGCGGCCCTGCGAGGCGTGGCAAAGGCGCTGTATCAGGAATTCGGGACCGCCGTGACCATCTATGGCATCCGCGACGGCTACCGCGGCCTCATCGAGGGCGACTATCACCCCATGGAGCCGCAGGATTTTTCCGATATCCTCACGCGCGGCGGAACGATCCTCGGAACGTCGCGCCAGCCGTTCAAGACCATGCAGCAGGCAGAAGAGAATGAGGCGACAAAGCTCGAGAAAATGCTCGATACCTGCCGCCGTGCCCGCTTTGACTGCCTGGTCATCCTTGGCGGCAACGGCACGCACAAGACGGCAAACCTGCTTTCGGAGCACGGCATTCCCGTTGTGACGCTGCCGAAGACCATCGACAACGACCTCTGGGGCACGCAGGTGACGTTCGGCTTCCAGTCGGCCATGAACATCGCCGTGGAAGTCATCGATTCCATCCATTCCACGGCGTTCTCGCACAGCCGCGTGTTTATCGTGGAGATCATGGGACATAAGGCAGGCTGGCTGACACTGCATGCGGGCATCGCCTCCGGGGCGGACGTTATCGTCATCCCCGAGATTCCCTATGACGCGCGTGCCATTGCGGCGGCCATCCAGCAGCGCGCCCGCGAGGGCAAGCGCTTCTCCATCGTCGCGGTGGCGGAGGGCGCCATCAGCCGCGAGGAGGCTGCCATGAGCAAGAAGGACTTCAAGGCCGCCCGGGCGGCCATGCCGTATCCGTCCATTTCCTACCGTCTGGCAGATGAGCTGCAGAAGATCACCAGTCAGGAGATCCGCGTGACGATCCCCGGCCACTTCCAGCGCGGCGGCGCGCCCTGTGCGGCGGACCGCCTGCTGTGCACGCGCCTTGGCGTGGCGGCGGCCGAGCTGATCCGTGAGGGGAAATTCGGCAACATGGTCGCCGTGCAGAACGACCGCATCGTGCCGGTGCCGCTCAAGGAAGTTGCCGGACGGCTCAAGGCCGTCCCGGTGGACGGCGAGCTCGTCCGTGCGGCGCGGGAGCTTGGCCTGTGCATGGGAGACTGACAAACATCGGGCCGGGAGCACTTCACAATGCCCCCGGCCCGATATTTTTCGATTAGGCGGTTTCCTGCGCACGAAGCGTGTGAAGCAGGGCGGTACAGCCTTCGTCAATCTCGGCTTCCGCCTTGCGGAAGTCGCGCGTGTACCACGGATCGGCGATCTCATGCGGATGATCCGTGTAGTCCAGCAGCAGATGGACCTTATTTTCGGGGTCGCCGCCGAAGATGCGCAGCATATCGCGGCGGTTGCGTGCGTCCATGCCGATGAAATAGTCGTAGTTCGGGTAATCCTCGCGGCGGAGCTGCACGGAGTATTTCCCCTTGCAGGAGATGCCGCGGGCCTCAAGCAGGGCGCGGACGGGCGGATAGACGGGATTGCCGACCTCGTCGCCGGTGTTGGCGGCGGACGAGATGACCCAGTCAAGCCCCTCCTTGCGCACGAGCTGCTTCATGACCAGCTCGGCCATGGGGCTGCGGCAGATATTTCCGGTGCAGACGAACATGATTCGAATCATTGGCTTGCGGATCCTTTCTCAGACGGCTCCATCGGCACGACGTCGACCACGGTCAGCCGGCCCTCGGAGACGGTAAAATGAATGTCAAAGCCCGCGAAGCCCATGCCGTAGCGGCGCGCGGGATCGTCCTGATAGGACGGCCGGGGATCGTGCGACAGCACGCCGAGCAGGGCGCTGCGGTGCGCCTCGGGGATGTGTGCGAGCAGCTCCGGCGGGAAATCGACGTCCAGCAGCAGGTCGGGCGCAAGAGCCGTGAAGCCTGCGCGGGCATCGGGAAAGCAGTCAGAATAGGGAAGATAGGGCTTGATATCAAAGACAGGTGTGCCGTCCATGAGATCTGCCCCTGACAGGCACAGAACGGGTCCGAGCCTTGTATCCTGCCGCACGCCGGTCAGGACGACGCAGGACATGCCGAGCGGGTTCGGCCGGAACGGCGAGCGCGTGGCGAACACGCCGAGGCGCGTATTGCCGCCGAGGCGCGGCGGGCGGACCGTCGGTGACCACGAGGCACGGCGGTTGGCGGAAAACTCCCAGATGAGCCACAGACGGTCAAAGCCCTCAATGCCGCGCAGCGCATCGGGATTGCGGAACTCCGGCGTGAAGATCAGCTCCGAGCGCAGCTCCGGCACGACGCCGCTCTGGCGCGGGATGCCGAATTTCCCGGGGAATTCACTGTGCACATGTGCAATGGGGCGCAGAACGCAGGTCTCTTCCATCATTGCCCTCCTTACAGCTGCGAGAACACGTCGCCGAGCGAGGCGTACAGCACAAGCCCGGCCATGTCGTCATAGGGCGTCTCGTCGCGGTTGATGAGGGCAAGACGGTCGCCGCGGTAGTAGCCGAGCAGGCCCGCAGCGGGGTAGACGGTGAGGCTTGTCCCGCCGACGAGCAGCATATCGGCATGCCGGATGGCGGAAATGGCCCCGGCCAGCGTCTTTTCGTCAAGCGCCTCCTCATAGAGCACGACGTCGGGCTTCACAATGCCGCCGCAGGTGCAGCGGGGGATGCCCTTTGCATCGCGGACGAATTCACCGGGATAGAATTTGCCGCATTTCATGCAGTAATTGCGCAGAACGCTGCCGTGCAGCTCATAGACGCGCTTGCTCCCGGCCTTCTGGTGCAGACCGTCGATGTTCTGCGTGACGACGGCGGCCAGATGTCCCTCCTGCTCCAGCCGGGCGAGCACGCGGTGCGTGACGTTCGGCTCAAAGCCGAGCGGGAGCATTTTTTCGCGATAGAACCGGTAAAAATACTCCGGATTTTTCAGAAAGAAGCTGTGGCTGATGATCGTCTCGGGCGGATAGTCGAATTTTTGGTGGTACAGGCCGTCCACACTGCGGAAATCGGGGATGCCGCTTTCCGTGCTGACGCCTGCGCCGCCGAAAAACACCATGCGCTTACTCTCTGCGATCCAGCTGCGCAGCTGCTCGATCTTCGTCTTCATCTGCGATCTCCCTCAGAATTTTTTTGTCCTCCTTGCTGTCGAGCCGCAGGGCGGCATACAGGTCGGGACGGCGCTCCCGCGTGCGGAGGATGGACTGCTTCCTGCGCCAGCGTGCGACCTTGGCGTGGTCGCCGGAGAGCAGGATATCCGGCACGCGCAGGCCGTGCCACTCGGCGGGGCGGCTGTATTGGGGATACTCCAATGTGCCGGCCCAGTGGCTCTCGTCCTCAAAGCAGGCCGCATCGGACAACACGCCCGGCACAAGGCGGCAGACGGCGTCCGTAATGGCCATGGCCGGGATCTCACCGCCGGTGACGACGAAATCGCCGATGGAAAGCTCCTCGTCGACGCACTCGTCGATGAAGCGCTGGTCGATGCCTTCGTAATGCCCGCAGACAAAAACAAGATTGTCCATTTTTGCCAGACGGCGGGCGTCGCTCTGGTCAAACACATGCCCGGCGGGGGAGAGGTAGATCGTGTGGACGGGCGCACCTGCCTCATCGCAGACATGACACCAGCAGCGGTAGAGCGGATCTGCCTGCAGCACGGCACCGTGGCCGCCGCCGTAGGGATAGTCGTCCACCTGATTCTGCCGGTTCGCAGTGTAATCCCGGATCTGGTGCGTTTCGATGCGGAGAATGCCGCGCTCCTGCGCGCGGCCGAGGATAGACTCGCTCAGCACGTCGCCGACGGTGTCCGGGAAGAGCGTCATGATATCAATTCTCATCGATTGCCATTCCTTCGATCAGGTGCAGGCGCACATAGCCCTCGTCAACGCGAATTTCGCGGACGAATTCCCTGACGGCCGGGACCATGTAGCGCTTCTCACCCGCGATGACATAGACGTCGCTCGACGGCATGGTCAGCACGTCCTCGATGCGGCCAAGTTCTGCGCCGTCCTCGTCCAGCGCGCGGCATCCAATGAGATCGGCAATGAAAACGCTGCCCTCCGGCAGCTTTGCCTCGTCCCGGTCGATGCAGACGCGCTTGCCGCGCAGAGCCATGCCCTGCTCCGGCGTGTCGATGCCCTCGAGGCTTGCCAGCACGCACGTCTTGTGCACACGGGCGGAGCGGACGGCATAGGGGCGGCCGTCCAGATAGAACGTATCAAATTGCAGCAGGAATTCGGGGCCGTCCGCCCACGGCAGGATCTTGACCTCTCCCTGCACGCCGTGGGTGCTGACGATCTCGCCCGCCTCCAGATATTTTTTCTGCATGCTGTCCTCCTGCTCAGAGCTTGTCATAGGTCTTTTCCAGAAAACGCTCGGCCTTGACGATCACGCGCTCGTGCTGTGCATGGCCGATCTCGCCCGCCTCGTCGTAGGCTGTGACGGTGAAGGTGATCTTTTTGCCGTCGACCGCCGTGACGACGGATTCTGCGCGGACTTCCATGCCGACGGGCGTGGCGGCTGTGTGGAAAAGCTGCAGGGAAACGCCGACGGACGTCTCGCCCTCGGCCAGATACGGCGCGATGCTCTCGCAGGCTGCGCCCTCCATCAGGGCGGCCATGCAAGGCGTTGCATAGACGAGCAGATCGCCGGAGCCGACGGACTTTGCAGTGTCCTCCTGCTCGACGAGCGTCTCGCTGTGGCCCTGCAGTCCAATTTCAATTGCCATAGTCATAATCCTCCAAATGGACCAGAGGCAGCACCGCATCCTTGCACCTTCGGCCTTCGCCGGATATTTTTTGCCGAATGCTCTTGCGGAATTGTGCGGTGCCAGCCTGATTTCTCACATAGTATAGTACCAAATTTGCAGGGTCAGGTCAATGCAAAACAAAAATAAAGATTGCCATTTTGACGATTCCGGGCTATAATCTGGGTAATAACATATGCATGAGAGGTGCAGTATGAAAACGAATGAAAAACTCAATCTGACCATGCTCTGCGATTTTTACGAGCTGACCATGGGCAACGGCTACTTTGTGGACGGGAAGGCGGATCAGATCTGCTATTTTGACGTCTTCTTCCGCAATGTTCCGGACGGCGGCGGCTTTGCCATTGCGGCAGGTCTGGAGCAGGTGGTCGAGTATATCCGCGATCTGCATTTTTCTGAGGACGACCTCGCCTATCTCCGCGGCCGCGGCATCTTTGACGAGGGCTTCCTGCACTATCTGGAGAATTTCCACTTCACGGGCGACATCTACGCCGTGCCGGAGGGCACGCCGGTCTTCCCGCGCGAGCCGATCCTGACGGTCCGCGCCCCGGCCATCGAGGCCCAGCTCGTCGAAACGTATATCCTGCTGGCGCTGAACCACCAGAGCCTCATTGCCACAAAGGCCAACCGCGTCGTCCGCGCGGCGGAGGGCCGCCGCGTGCTGGAGTTCGGCTCCCGCCGGGCGCAGGGCGCGCAGGCTGCCATCCTTGGCGCGCGCGCTGCCTACATCGGCGGCTGCGACGGCACGGCCTGCACGATCTCCGATCAGCTCTACGGCGTATTCGCGGGCGGCACGATGGCCCATTCGTGGGTGCAGATGTTCGACAGCGAATATGAGGCCTTCAAGCGCTACTGCGAGCTGTACCCGACGAACGCCGTTCTGCTCGTCGACACCTACAACACGCTCAAGAGCGGTGTGCCGAACGCCATCCGCGCGTTCAACGAGGTGCTGCGCCCACTCGGCATCCGCAAGTGCGGCATCCGCCTCGACTCCGGCGACATGACGTACCTGACGAAGAAGGCCCGCAAAATGCTCGACGAGGCCGGCTGGCCGGAGTGCGAGATCTCCGTGTCGAATTCGCTGGACGAATACCTCATTCAGGACCTGCTGCGGCAGGGCGCACAGATCGACATGTTCGGCGTCGGCGAGCGCCTCATCACGGCAAAGAGCGAGCCGGTGTTCGGTGGTGTGTATAAGCTCGTTGCCGTCGAGCGTCCGGACGGGACGATCGAGCCGAAGATCAAGATCTCCGAGAACGTCGGCAAGATCACGAATCCGCATTTCAAAAAGCTCTACCGCTTCTACGGCGCGGACACGGGCAAGGCCATTGCGGACTATCTCTGCCTGCACGACGAGACCGTGAACGACGGCGAGGATCTGGAAATTTTCGATCCGGAGGCGACTTGGAAGCGCAAGAAGGTCTATAACTTCCATGCCCGCGAGCTGCAGGTCCCCGTGTTCCGGAACGGCGAGCTCGTCTACCAGCTTCCGACGCTCGACGAAATTCGCTCCTATTGCCGGGAGCAGGTCGACACGCTCTGGGACGAGGTCAAGCGATTTGACAACCCGCATACCTACTATGTGGACCTCTCTCAGAAGCTCTGGGAGATCAAATACCGTCTGCTGAAGGACAACGCCTGCGGAGAGCACCATGCGTAAGCGCGGCGCGGCGGCTCGGATGGCCCTGTGCGGTGTGCTTGCCGCGCTGGCGGTCGCGCTGATGTTCCTCGGCGGGACCGTGCCGTTTGCCTCCATCGCCTGCCCGGTGCTGGCCTCGCTCGTGCTCATCCCGGTCTACTGCGAGTGCGGCTGGAAATGGGGCCTGCTGTGGTACGCCGCCGTGGCCGCTCTGGCCGCGCTGCTGGCGCCGGAGAAGGAAGCGGCCGTACTGTTCGTGTTCTTCGGCTACTATCCCATGCTGCGAAAGCTCATCGGCAGGCTGCGCGTGCGCGCGGCTGCGTGGGCGGTCAAGCTCGTGTATGTCAATGCGGCGGTCTTTGCGGCCTATGGCCTGATGCTCTATGTCTTCCATCTGACGGCTGTCATGGAGGACTTTGCGGGCATGGGAAAGGCCATGCTGGCCGTGCTCCTTGTGCTGGCAAACGTGACGTTCGTGATCTATGACGTGCTTATCGCGCGGCTGGAGGTCTATTATCACGTCCGCCTGCGCCCGAAGCTGCATCTGTGAATAAACGTGTAAAAATGGGAGACTGTGCGGCTGCACAGTCTCCCTCGGTTTTTTTCAGCCGGCCAGCAGGGTGACGGCGATACCCGCCAGCACACTGAAGCCATAGAGAATGGCAACGACGGCGGCGTTTTCCTTCCAGTTCCGGTTCGTGCGCAGCAGCACGAGCAGGCCGATCCCGGCATTGGACAGCAGGCCCGCGAACAGGCCGCCAAGGCCGAGCACGCCGCTCAGGTAGGACTCCGTCACGACGACGGAAACGGAGCAGTTCGGGATGAGACCGAACAGGGCGAGGATGAGCTCTCCAAGGACGGGGCGGTTCAGCACCGTGCCGGACAGGCGTTCCACGCCGATATAGTGGAACAGCAGATTCAGCGCGAAGTTCACCGCGATGAGCATGGCGGCGATCTTCAGCGTATGGCGCAGGGCGGCGAGGAACACGCTGCCCTCTTCTTCGTCGCAGTCGCAGTGCTCGCGTTCGCAGAAGCTGTGGATGCTCTTCTGCGCGCGGAACCAACGGCCGAACAGCAGATCCGCCAGATAGCCGAGCAGGATGCCAAGCGCGGCCTTCGAGAGCGTGATGAGAACGATGGTCTTCCACGAGATGCCGCTGCTCTCCGTCAGCGAGGAGAGGAGGATGGGCAGCATCTCGTCCGATGTGGCAAAGAACACGGCCAGCATGGTGCCGACGGTGATGGAGCCGGTGGAAAACAGCGTGGCGGCCGCGCCCGAGATGCCGCACTGCGGCACGATGCCGAGCAGCCCGCCGAGGGCAGGACCGGCCCGGCGGGAATAGCGGCGCAGCAGGCCCTCGTTCAGGCGGCTGCTGCGCTCGAGCAGCTCCATGAGGAGATAGGCGAGAAATAAAATGGGGATGCTCAGCAGGCCGTCCTTCAGGCCGTCCAGCAGGGCGGAGAGAACGGCGCTCCAGCCGGTCATATCGGCGGAGGCGGCCCCATGCAGAAACAGTGGCGTCAAGTTCGTGGCTCCTTTGTGTGGAAAATCGGCTACCATTATACCGGAACGGCCGAAAAAAAGCAATCGATTTTGCAAAAATCCCCGGACGCATTTGCGCCCGGGGAAAAAGGTCTTGCTTCGCTTACAGCGCGCAGTAGGCAGCGGCGGTCTTCGCGGCCAGGCGTGCGTTGTTGTAGACAAGCTGGATGTTAGAGGCGAGGCTGTTGCCGCCGGTCAGGTCCTTGACCTTCGCAAGCAGGAACGGCGTCGTGGCCTTGCCGTGGATACCGGCTGCCTTGGCTTCCTCGATGGCCTCGTCGATGGCCTTGTTGATGACGTCCGGATCCATGGAGTACTCCTCGGGAATCGGGTTCGTCACGAGCATGCCGCCGCGCAGGCCGAGCTCGTGCTGGGTCTTGAAGGCCTTGGCCAGCTCTTCCGGCGTGTCGATCTCATAGTCGACGGAGAAGCCGGACTTGCGGGTGTAGAAGGCGGGCAGCTCCTTCGTGCCGTAGCCGATGACGGGCACGCCGTGGGTCTCGAGGTACTCAAGCGTCAGGCCGAGGTCCAGAATGGACTTTGCACCGGCGCAGACGACCATAACGGGCGTGGAGGCCAGCTCTTCAAGGTCGGCAGAGATGTCCATGGTCGTCTCGGCACCGCGATGCACGCCGCCGATGCCGCCGGTGGCGAACACCTTGATGCCGGCCATGTGGGCGATGATCATCGTGGTGGTGACGGTCGTTGCGCCGTCTTCGCCGCGGGCGCACAGGACAGCCAGATCGCGGCGGGAGGCCTTGGCGATGGCGGTGCCCTTCTTGCCGAAGTACTCGATCTCCTCTGCGGTCAGACCGGCCTTCAGGCGGCCGCCGATGATGGCGATGGTCGCGGGGACGGCGCCGTTCTCGCGGATGATGCGCTCGACCTCCAGAGCGGTCTGCACATTCTGCGGATAGGGCATGCCGTGGGAGATGATGGTGGATTCCAGAGCGACGACGGGCTTACCGGCGGCAATGGCCTCGGCGACCTCGGGCTTTACGTCAAGAAACTTGTTGAGCTGCATGATAAAGATCCTCCTGTATCAAGAATTGAAAACTTACAAATTTATTTTGCGGCCATGCGGCTGCGGACTGCGTCGGCAGACATGGCAGGGTTGATGGTTTCTTCGCCCTCGATGGCGATAGCGGCGGCTGCCTCAGCGGCGCGTGCCGTTTCGGCCAGCGCCGTGCCCTCGAGATAGGCCCAGGCGAGCGCAGCCATGAAGGCATCGCCGGCACCGGTGGCGTTGCGCATCTGCGCGGGGAGGCACGGCTGCATCAGCATTTCCTTCTGGTCGGCGGCGAACACGCCCTGCGTACCGAGGGAGATGAACACGCGGTGCAGGCCGGTCTCGAGCAGTCTGGAAGCCGCAAGGCGCAGGCTGGCTTCGTCCGTGATCTGCACGCCGGAGAGAAGCTCGGCTTCGATGCGGTTCGGCTTGAGCGTGTGGACCCTGCCGAGCACGGGCTGAACCTTGCGCGCCTTCGCCGTGGAGACGGGATCGACGAACACAGGGGGGGTACAGTGCGTGACAAGGTACTGCAGGGACTCTGCCGGAATGTTCGTATCGGCGACGATGACCTGCGCATTGTTCAGCAGGGACAGATTGGACGCGAGATAGGCGGGGGTGATGCGCTCGCAGATATCCATGTCGGAAAGGCCAAGCGCCATATCGCCGTCGACGTCGTTCAGGAAAAGGTAGGTGGACGTCGTGCCGCCGGGCACCTGCAGCGCGTGGCTGATGTCGATGCCGAGCTCGCCGCAGGAGGCCGCAACGCGCTGTGCATGCAGGTCGTCGCCGAAGGCGGTCAGCAGGCGAACATCCACGCCGAGCAGGCTCATGTTGTGGGCAATATTTCGTCCGACGCCGCCGAGACTGATGCGCACGCGGCCGGGGTTGGAATCCCGCGCGACGAGCGGCGCATAGGACTGGCCGCCGATATCGACGTTCACGCCGCCGACGACGGCGGCATAGGTGCCGGAGCGGAGCACATAGCCCTTCCCGGCGATGTAGCCTTTTTTCATCAGGTTGGAGATATGGACTGCGACAGAGGAGCGGGTGATGCCCGCGCGTTCCGCAAGGGCTTCCTGCGAGATCATGGGGTCGGCCTCGATCCACTGCAGGATCTGCCGTTCACGCTGTGTCATGGGCACGCCTCCTAAGCGAAGATTTATTTTCTAATCTATTGCTTAGTATAGCACAGATCAGCAGAAAGTCAAGCGGTCCGCAAAAAATTTTTGCCCGCCTGTACACAGGCGGGCAGGGGATCATCCGGGAATGCGGCCCTCCCGGAAGCGGTCGATCATCTCGCCGGTCAGGCTGATGCGGGAGTAGTCCGCAGGGACGTCCTCCGGCGTATGCCACTCGGCCAGCGCAAGCTCGCCGTCACGCAGGACGGGCGTCGGGTCGCCGTCGACGTCGCAGAAGAAGCCGAGCAGCAGGCTGTCCGTCAGGACCCACGGCTGCGATTTGTAAAACCGCAGATTTTTGATGCACAGGCCGACCTCCTCCATGACCTCGCGGCGGACGGTGTCCTCGAACGATTCGCCGATCTCGCAGAAGCCTGCGATCAGGGCGTAGCGGCGGATGAGGGGGCGGTTGGCGTATTTTGTCATGAGCAGGCGGCCGTGATCCAGCACGGCGACGATGACGGCGGGGTTGATGCGCGGGTAGACGTTCTTATGGCAGACCGGGCAGGTCATGGCGCGTTCGGCCGGGTTTTCCGTCATGAGTGCGCCGCAGCGGCCGCAGAAGCGGTTTGCGGCATACCAGCGCTGCAGACTCTCACCGGTGGCGCAGGCGAAGGCCGTTTCGCGCGGCTCGGCATCGCGGTAGGTGACGGAGGGGACATAGCGCCAGCCCTCCGGCGCTTCGACCGGCTCCCGCGCCAGAAATACGGCACGGTCGTCGAGGCGAAAGGCAAAATGGACAGCGATGTCCGGAAAATCAGCGCGCACCGGCAGACGCAGGGCATCCGCGGCGCTCAGCACGCCCTGTGGGCCGTAGATGAGCAGCAGGTCCGCGGGCTGCGGCTCTGCCGGGGTGAATTCAACGTGATATGTATGGGGCGCGATATCCTGCAGCATGGTCACAGGACCTCCTTCCATGAGATCGGAAATTCGGACGGTTCGCCCGGCGGGCACAGGGACTTTTCCAGCCAGGTCACATCGTACCACCGGCCGAATTTATAGCCGACCTGCCGGAAATGGGCGGCATCGCGGTAGCCGATGGCGCGGTGGAAAGCGAGGGACAGCTCGTTTGCGGATGTGACGATGGCGAAGACCTTCCGGCAGCCCTGCCTGCGCAGCAGCTCCTCTATGCGGGCATAGAGCTGCCGCCCGATGCCGCGGTGCTGCGCCTCGTGGGCGAGATAGCAGGAGATTTCGGCATTCCACGCATAGGCAGCGCGCTCAAAGGCGCGCCCGGCGTAGCAGTAGCCGAGCACGCGGCCGTCCTCCTCCCAGACGAGCCAGGGATAGACGGCGGTGTGCTCCGTCAGGCGGCGGGTAAATTCCGCCTCGGACGGGACTTCATATTCAAAGCTGACGGCCGTCTGCGTGACGTATTCCGCGTAGATGGCGAGCATGGCGGGAACGTCGGCAGGAACGGCTTCTCGAATGGACATGGGATCACCTCGATATCGGGCAATACCGCATCATTCCCCTTCGGCGGACCTTTTTCGCCGAAGGCTCTTGCTGAATTGTGCAGTACTGCCCTTGTTTTCGGTTCCTATGGTAGCACGAATTTTGAAAAAGTACAGAACTTTTTTGCAAAAAACTGCCCGCCTCTTTTCGAAGGCGGGCATGGTGCATTATTTTGGCAGGCGGCTGACGCGGTAGAGCATGCGCGCCGCTTCGATGCGGCTGACGCTCGTGTCCGCGGCGGCCAGCGGGATCCCCGCTTCCTGCAGCGCCTGCATGGACGAGGCGGCCCAATACGGCGCGTCCGTCTGGGAGACGGCTGCGGAGACGGGGAGCTCCAGCAGATTCTGCAGCATGACGGCGGCCTGCCCGGCCGTGACCGGCTCATTCGGGCGGAAGACGAGGCCGCGCTCAGAGACCATGCCGTTGACGATGCCGCGGCGCATGGCTGAGGCGAGATAGGGCTGGAGCCACGCGGGCGCGTCGTCGGCATCCGCAAAGCCGGAGACCTGGAGCGTATCGTCCACGGGGACATCGAGCAGCTCCATGGCCATCACGAGAAATTCTGCGCGGGAGACCGTCTCCTGCGGCAGATAGCACAGCGTGCCCCCGATGCTGCGGCCGCCGGTCAGCCCGGCCGCGGCCGTCCACATGGCTTCAAACTGGTCCAGACTGCCCGTGAGATCGGCAAAGGCACGGCATTCCGACGGCTTTTTGACCGTGATACGGACCGTTGCAGGGTGGGAGACGTTTCCGGCGGCATCCGTGACCGTAAAGGTGAAGCTGTCCTCGCCGACCTTATTCTTGGCGGGGGTGTAGACGAAGCTGCCGTTTTCCTGCAGCTCGACCTTGCCGCGCTTCGGCTCCTCGGCGAGCTGAAAGGTCAGGTTTGTGTCCTCCGGGTCGGAGCCGGTGAGCCGGCCGTCGTTCGGAATGTTTTTGTACGTCTCCAATTCCGCGTCGTCGGCCTTCGGCGCGGCATCCTTGGCCGAGCGGATGCGGATCGTGACCTGCGCCGGTTCGCCGAGCGCCGTGCCGCGGATGGGGCAGTAGCACAGAGCGGCCTCCTGCCCGCCGGTGCTGACCGGCAGAAGCTCCAGCTCGCCCAGCACGGACACGGGCAGCACGTCGCCTGCACGGATGACGCGCTCACCGAGGCAGACAGTCGCCACGTCGGCCTCTGGCACGGACGTGACGAAGATGCCGTTCAGGTCCGAGAGCGTGTCCGCGCGAAAATCCGTCTCGCGGAAGCAGTAGGCGATGGGGTAAAGCGTCTCCGGCCCGGCCGCGTGCGCGGCCGGGAGCATGCACAGAAGCGCCAGCAGAAGAAGCAGCGTTCGTTTCATGGTGTTCCCTCCTAAAAAAGTCATCGCGGGTAGGATACACCGATTTCTCCAGATTATGCAAAAAAGCGGCAGCTTGTTGAAAAGGCCAAAGGGGCTTTTTCGACAAGCTGCTTTCAGAACTGCAATTAAATTTTGCAGTATCATTTTACAATGTTTCTGCTGCGGATGGTTATTAACGCGAAAGGACACCCTAATGGTTCCTTTCACACTTTCCTTCCCTCCGAAACCTTCGGGGCGGCAGTTTTCCGAAAGTCAAGCAGTGGAACTGAGAACACGGTGCTGCCTGAAAATACGCGTCAATAGGGCCGGATATAGTGTGCGCTCATATCGGGCGCAGGGCGCATTTTGATGCCGGAGACGATACCCATGGCGAGGAACGACGTCAGGATGGAGCTGCCGCCGTAGCTCAAAAACGGCAGGGCCAGACCGACGACCGGGAACAGGCCGAGGCAGACGCCGACGTTGATGAGGATCTGGAACAGCAGCATCGAGGCGATGCCGATGCAGATGAGGCGGTTCATGTAATCCGGAGACTTCATGCCGACCTGAATGCAGCGCAGGACGATGGCCAGCAGCAGGAACAGGGCGGCAAGGCAGCCGAGCATGCCGAGCTGCTCGCCAATGGACGAGAAGATGGAGTCCGTGTGCTGGGCGGGCAGGTAGCCGATGCTCGTCAGGTCGCCGTGGAACAGACCCTGCCCCGTCAGCCCGCCGTTGCGCAGGGCCTCAAGGCTTTTGTTCGTCTGCCACAGCACGCCGAGGCCGTCCGGGTCTATGGACGGGTCGATCAGGGCAAGGATGCGCTGCTTCTGGTCGTCGCGGATAAAGTGTTTCCAGAGATAGGGGGAGACGGCCGCGACGGCGCCCGCGCCGCCGAGGAACCACCAGCCGCTCACGCCGCCGACATAGGCCATGACGACAAACAGGAACATGAAGATCAGCGCAACGCCGGTATCGTGAGAAATGACGACAATCAGGGCGACGATCCAGAGCATGTGGAACGTGAGCGTGCCGACGGAGCGCAGCGAGGAGATGCGGTTGCGGTTCAGGCTCATGGTCTTGGCCAGAATGATGATATAGGTGATCTTGCAGACCTCGGCGGGCTGAATATTGAACGGCAGGAAGGGAAAGTGCAGCCAGCTTTTATTGCCGGACGTGCCCTCAACGCCCCAGACGAGCAGCATGGCCAGAAAGGCGGTATTGAACAGGAACAGCAGCGTCCGCTGCCCGGCGAGGATGTCGATGTCGAAGGCGGTGAGCGCCAGATACAGCAGAATGCCCGTGATCAGCGCGCCCGTCTGGATGATAACGTAGCGGCTGCTGCCGTCATAGGCCGTGGAGGCCGCGACCATCACGATGCCGAACACGGAGGTCAGCACGCACAGCGCCAGCAGGACCATATCCCCCTTGCGCAGGACCTCCAGCAGTTTTGCCCCAAAATTTCGCATGCCGTCACCTCCCGATTTCGTTCTTCTTATTCTATCATCGATCCGGCATTCTGTAAACCCAAAAGTATGTTTTGCAAAAAACGCGCGGATATGGTAAAATAAACAAAAGCAGCTGCGGAATGCAGCCGGAGAGAAAGGAACGTGAGAACGATGCGGTTTGTGACCCACAGCGCCGACGAGACCGAGGCGCTGGGCGAAAGGCTGGCCAAAACGCTGCACGGCGGCGAGATCATCGCCTTTACGGGCGATCTCGGTGCGGGAAAAACGGCGTTCACCCGCGGACTTGCGCGCGGACTCGGGATCCCGATGCGTGTGACCAGCCCGACCTATACCATCGTCAACGAATATACGGGCGGCCGTCTGCCGTTGTTCCATTTTGACATGTACCGGCTCGGCTCGAGCGACGAGCTGTTTGACATCGGCTGGGAGGATTACCTGCAGCGCGGCGGCGTGTGCGCGGTGGAGTGGAGCGAAAACGTCGCGGACGCCATGCAGGGCGCGATCTCGGTGCGCATCGGCCGCGATTCGGACGAGCAGCGCACGATCACCATCGAAGGAGGCGGGCTGGATGCGAATTCTGGCATTTGAGACCTCGGCGAAGGCGGCGTCCGTCGCTCTGCTGGAGGGCGACGCGCTGCTTGGCGAGCTCTATCTGAACTGCGGCCTGACGCACAGCCGGACGCTGCTGGAATCGGCGCAGCGCCTGCTGGAGATCACGGAGCTGACGGCAAAGGACATCGACGCCGTCGCCTGCGCGGCGGGGCCGGGCAGCTTTACCGGCGTGCGCATCGGCGTGGCGGCCGCCAAGGGCTTTGCATGGGGGCGGGATATCCCGTGCTGCGGCGTTTCGACGCTGGAGGCCATGGCATGGCAGGCATCGGAATTTTCCGGCATCGTGTGCTGCGCCATGGATGCGCGGCGTTCCCAGGTGTATCACACGCGCTTCCTCGCAGAGAACGGCACACTGACACGCCTGTGCCCGGATTGCGCGGTTTCTCTCGACGAGGTGCGGCTTGCGTTGGAAAATTGCGAAAAACCGAAAATAATGGTTGGCGATGGCGCACAGTTGTGCTATAATACGTTCGGTACGGAAATCTCCGGCTGCATGCTTGCGCCGGAGCATAGGAGAATGCAGCGCGCTTCAGGTGTGGCGCTCGCTGCGCGGCGGCTCCTCAGTGAAGGGGCGGATTGCAGCGGCGCGGCGCTCGCGCCGAATTATCTGCGTCTGTCTCAGGCAGAGCGGGAACGTGCGGAGCGCCTGCGCACATCGAAGGAGAGTGTCAATGGGTAAAGTACAGGTTTTGGATCATCCGCTGCTGCAGCACAAGCTCTCGATCCTCCGTGACAAGAACACGGGCGTGAAGGAATTCCGCGAGATCGTCGGCGAGATCGCAGCCCTGATGTGCTATGAAGCGACCAGAAATCTTCCGACGGAAGAAGTCGAGATCGAGACGCCGGTCGCCATGGCGAAGACGAAGGTCCTTTCCGGCAAGAAGCTGGCGATCGTTCCCATCCTGCGCGCAGGTCTGGGCATGGTCGACTCCATGATCGAGCTGATCCCCTCTGCGAAGGTCGGTCATATCGGTCTGTTCCGTGATCCGGAGACCCATGAGCCGGTCAAGTATTACTGCAAGATGCCGCCCGATATCTCGGAGCGTCAGGTCTTCGTGGTCGATCCGATGCTGGCCACCGGCGGCAGCGCCGTTGCTGCGCTGGACATCCTGAAGAAGGAATACGGCTGCAGGTATCTCACCCTGATGGATATCATCGCTGCGCCAGAGGGCGTGAAGGCTGTGACGGAGGCGCATCCCGATGTCGACCTCTATGTCGCCGCTGTCGATGACCATCTGAACGAGCATGCTTATATCGTGCCCGGCCTCGGTGATGCGGGCGACCGTATCTTCGGCACGAAGTAAAACAGAATAAAACGGCAGCCGCTGCGCAGTGCAGCGGCTGTTTTTTCGTAAAAAAACGATGCTCTCTCTAAAGGGATTGCAGCAGCTTGCGAATTCGCCGGGGCTGCCCGATTATCCAACAGGGTACTGCGAGATTGCCACGTTGGCCGTTGGCCTCCTCGCAATGACAATTCGGGAGCGTTTGCCATTTTGACGGCGGTTTGTACGGACTGCAAGTGCGTCGCCGGGCCCGGCTGTCCGCTCCCCTACAACGGCAGATGCGGTCGGCGGAGTGCCACCAAACCTGCAGCCTGCAAGGCGCTCAGGGAACGCCGCTACAGACGCAAGCTGCCTAAATGCTCCAGAGCAGGATACCGAGGACGGCGGACAGGCCGATCATGGCAATGGGGGAGGGCACTTTGCCGCGCAGCTTTTTCCACAGGAAATGGACGGCGGCAAGGACCGCCAGCACAAGAAGCGAGCGGATATCCGGCACAGGGACATCACCGAGGTGCGTAAAGCCGAGCAGGCGCGTCAGGCCCATGGTCACGGCCGTGGCAAGAATGAGCGCCACGACGCACGGCCGCACGCCGGAGAGAAAGGCCTCAACGCCGCGGTATTTCATGAGGTTCCGCAGCACGGCGGCAATAAGCAGCAGGAGCAGAAACGACGGCAGCACGACGCCGAGCGTCGCGACCAGCGCGCCCCAGAAGCCCCCCTGCGACGAACCGACGAATGTGGCCATATTCACGGCCAGCGGGCCGGGCGTCGACTCCGAGACGGCGATAAAGCTCAAAAACTCCGATTCCGTCAGCCAGCCGTTGGACAGAACGGTCTCCCGCACAAGGGAGATCATGCCGTAGCCGCCGCCGAAGGACAGCGCGCCGATCATAAGAAAATTCCAGAACAGCCGGATCACGGCTTCCCACCGCCTCTCCGCAGCTGCCGCACGCCGTAGACGCAGAGCCCGGCCGTGCCGCTGAGCAGAATGAAATAGATGGAGGAGAACGAGACGGCAAGCATGGAGCAGGCCAGCATGGCCAGCAGAACGATGGCGAGGATCACGTTATCCAGCGGACGGTGCGGCAGCTTCCGGACCATTTTCCATCCGGCGGATGCGATGAGATAGACAACGCAGACCTGAATGCCGCGGAAGGCATAGCCGACGGTGGTCAGTGCAAGAAAGCGGTCAAAGAATTGGGAAATCGCAAAAATGATCAGGAACGACGGCAGGCACACGGCCAGTGTGGCAAGCGCCGCGCCGGACACCCCGGCAACATGGAAGCCGACATACGTCGCTGCATTCACGGCGACGGGGCCGGGCGTCGATTCCGCAATGGCTGCCATATCGAGAAATTCGTCGTGCCCGATCCAGCCCTTTTTCTCGATGAGCTCGTGCTCCAGCAGCGCGATCATGGCATAGCCACCGCCGAACGTGAACGCGCCGATTTTCAGAAACGTCAGAAACAGGGAAAGCCGCCTGCTTTTCATGTGAACCACCTCCGGCATCAGTATAGGGCATTGCAGCAGAAAAAGCAAGAGGCCGCCCGATTGGACGGCCTCAGTGATTTTTCGGTTATGCTTCCGTGAGCTTGAGATAGCGGGACATGAGCGTGGCGACCTGGGCGCGTGTGGCGGAGCCCTGCGGGTCCAGATAGGCCGTGCCGTGCTCCAGCGTGCCGTTGACGATGCCGTTGGCTACGCACCAGCTCAGGGCGTCTGTGGCATAGGCGCTGACGCTGCCGGCATCCGGGAAGAGCTTGAGATCGGCGCGCGCGGTGACGTCCATACCGACCTTCCCGGCATAGCGGTACAGGACGGCGGCCAGCTGCTCGCGGGTGATCTTGGCGTCCGGGTCAAACTTGTTGTTGCCAACACCGTTGACGATGCCGTTCTGCGCAGCCCATGCGACGGCCTGCGTGTACCACTGATCGGCGGGAACGTCCGTGAAGCCGTTCGTGCCCTCGTTCGGAGAACCGGCGCTGCGCCACAGCACCGTGACGAGCATGGCGCGGGTCATGGTGGAGTCCGGCTCGAACGTCACGGGGCCGGTGCCGTTCATCAGGCCGCGGTCGACGATGTCGTCCACGCCGTCGGCATACCACTGCGTGCCGTCGAGGTCGAGAAAACGGCGGGAGAGAATGTGCGTCGCCTCATGACCGCAGACGGTGCAGTTGATCTGCTGCCAGCCGTCGCGGCTGGCCGTGGGGGCCTGCTCGGAGAGGACGTCGCCGGTGTGCGGCGTGACGGTCACGGCGCAGGACGCAAGACCGGTGCGGCCGTCCGGGAAGGTGAGGGAAGCGTTTACAATGGTAGAGCCTTCACGCAGTGCGGTGATGATGCCGTCCTGCGCAACGCTGACGATCTGCGGATCGTTTGAGCTCCAGACAGCCTTCGTCTGGCCGTCATCCGGCGAGATCGAAAGGGTGAGCTTCGCAGAGGAGCCCTCGTGCAGAGTCTGCTCCTTCTGGGCCATGGAGGCGGTGTAGCCGCGGACGGTCAGGCGGAAGCCGCCCATGTAGCCGCCAAGCAGGACATAGAACGTCGTGCTGCCCGGCTGCTCGGCGCGGATGGTGATGTCGTTGCCGAAATCCAGAGCGCTGAAGACGGATTCGTTGCTGATGCTCAGCTCGTAGTTGCGGCGGGCCGTCGTGTTGGCGGGGCTGAAGGCCACGCGCGTCGTGATCTCCTGACCGGGATCGAGGTACATGACGTCCTTGACGCTCTCCATGTACACGCCCTGCAGCGGGATGGGATCGTTGACGACCTGGATCTGCGTTTTGGTCTCCGTGCCGCTCACGGGGCGGGCCTCGCCGTTGACGGCGACAAGGACCGTGCTCACAACGGTGTAAGTACCGGCAGAGAGCGTGGACGTGAGCGCGCTGTCCAGCGAGAGCTCAAGCAGCTGCGGCTCTGCGGAGGTATAGCCATCGGCATAGCCGCCGACGTAATTGGCTTCCGTGATGCTGGTGCCGCGGTAGACTTCAATGGAATAACCGTAGGTACCGGAGTAGGTGCCGCGGTAGAGGCTGTAATAGAGATAACCCTCATAGCCCCTGGCGATGGACAGGCTGCGCATGCTGGCGTGCGGCACGCACATGGGCTCGATCTCGGCGCGGACGGCCGGGATCTCAACGGCCGGGGTATTCAGAAGAACGGACGGATGCTCCGAGGCGGGCTGCAGTGTCGGCTGCTTTTCCGCTTCCTGCGCGAAGGCAGGAACGGCCAGCGCGGCCAGCAGGCACAGGGTGAGCAGCAGGCTGAGACAACGTTTTTTCATGGTGATCTTCCTTTCTTTCCTGTGATGCTGAAAATGCGGGAAGCGATGATCTTCCACATTTTTATGGTATTTTAGCACAAAATATGTATCCTGTCAATGTTTGCATATAGAAATAAAGCCTAAATTTGGGGGAGGAACATTTTCGCTCCGCCGCGCATAGATATCTGGGAGAAAGGCAGGTGCTGTTGATGCAGGCAACATTTTTTCTGGGTTCGTGCACACCGCGGGGGTTTTCCACCTTCGCCTCGGAGCTGGCGGAGGAGTGCGGCGCGGTGGATTACATCAAGGGCGGCTCCGGCTGCGGCAAGTCGACCTTTCTCCGGCGCATTGCCGACGAGGCCGCCGCACGGGGGCTGGAGGTATGGCGGTTTCTGTGCTCGTCCGATCCGCAGTCCCTCGATGCCGTCGTGCTGCCGTCGCTCGGGCGCGGCTGGGTCGACGCCACGGCGCCCCATGTGCTCGAGCCGACGCTGTGCGCCGGGCGGGAGGGCTATGTGGACTTCGGCGCGTTTTATGACCGTGCGGGCATCGCACGCGTCGAGCCGGAGCTGCGCCGCCGGAAGCGGGAGAACGCCGCGCAGTATCCGCTCGTGACGGCGTGCCTTGCCGCCGCGGACCGCCTGCTGGACCCGGCGCGGGCCATGTGGGAGGAGCCGCGCTGCCGCCGTGATCTCGAGGAGCTGGCGGGCTGCCTGGCGCTGACGGCCCTTCGGCCCTCCGGGCGGCAGGGGAGAGTCCGGCGGCGGTTCCTCAGTGCCGTAACGCCGGAGGGGCTGTCGTTCTGCACGGAGACGGCTGCGGCTGTGTGCGGGCGGGTCTATGTGCTGGAGGACAGCTACGGCCTTGCCCCGGCTCTGCTGCAGCGCGTGCTGGAACAGGCCCTGCAGCTCGGGCAGACGTGCCTTGTCTGCTACACGCCGCTGCAGCCGGACGGCGCGCCCGCGCACCTGCTTGTGCCGGGGGCAGGGGCGGCCTTTGTGGCGAGCAGTCCGGACTTCCCCTATGCGGGCGAGCGCTGCTGCACGCTGGAGCTGGACGGCACGCTGCCGCCCGCGGCGCGCGACACGCTGCACTTTGCGCGGGACACGGCGGGAACGCTCCTGCGGAAGGCAGCGGAGCATGTGCGCGAGGCAAAGCGCATCCATGATGAGCTGGAGGCCCTGTGCCGCCCCTATGTGGACTTCGCAGCGGCAGATGCGCTGACGGAGCGGACGCTGCACGAGCTGTTTCCGGCGTAAAAAAACGAAAAAATCCGTGATTTCCTGTTGTTTTTTCGGAGAGACAGTGCTAAGATAGTGTCCGGAAAATTTTCAGGAGGCGAACATGATGCAGCTATTGGTGATCGTTCTGAACAAGCTGGAATGTCTGGATAAGCTTCTCACGGCGCTGGAGGAGGAACATATCCCCGGCGCGACCATTCTGGACAGCCGCGGCATGGCGCAGCAGCTCGAGGCGCACGACGAGCTTCGGTTCCTCGGCTCCCTGCGGATGCTGATGAACCCTGCGCACAAGGAAAACAAGATGATTTTTATGGTGCTGGACGGTGAGAAGGTGCGCACGGTCAGCCGCGTCGTCAATGAGGTAACGGGAGGACTGGATCAGCCGGACAGCGGCATCCTCTTCACGGTGCCAATCTCGTATGTGGAAGGACTGGGCAAATACCAATGAATCTCAATACCCTGCTGGACCTGGCCATCATGATCTTTGCAGGCATGTTCTGCGGGCGCATGGCAAAGCATGTGCACCTGCCGAACGTGACGGGCTATCTTGTGGCGGGTCTTCTCATCGGGCCGAGCGTCTTCGGCCTGCTGTCGGAGGATTTTCTCACGACGATCAATATCATTTCCGATGTGGCGCTGGGCTTCATTGCTTTCTCCATCGGTAATGAGTTCAAAATGTCCTATTTCAAGCGTGTCGGTGTTGCGCCGATCGTCATCGCGTGCCTCGAATCGCTGTTTGCGGTCGTATTTGTGGTGCTCGGCCTGCTGATCGCGAGACAGCCGCTGCCGTTCTCGCTTGTGCTGGGCGCGATCGCGGCGGCCACAGCTCCTGCTGCGACCATCATGGTCATCAAGCAGTACCGCGCGAAGGGCCCTGTGACAGAGACCCTGCTCTCCGTTGTCGCGATTGACGACGCGACGGCGCTGATCCTGTTTTCTCTCGCCGTGGCTGTGGCGCAGGGCCTGACGGACGCCGGCGCATCGTTCGGCGCGTCTTTGCTGTCGCCGCTGCGCGAGATCGGTGGCGCACTCGTGGTGGGGGCAGCACTCGGCTTTATTTTCCTGCTGCCGCTGCGCTTCTTCAAGAAGGTTGGCAACCGCCTGTCACTTATTGTGGCGTTCGTGTTTGCGGGCATCGGCATCGCCACCCTGTTTGATTTGTCATCCCTGCTGTTGTGCATGGCTATGGGCGCGGTCGTGGCGAACTTCTCACCGGATGTCACGCAGATCATGGACATCTGTGACGGCGTGACGCCGCCGATCTTTCTGCTGTTCTTCGTCGCGTCCGGCGCGGACCTCAAGCTGTCTGTGCTGCCGACGGTCGGCCTCATCGGCGTGATCTACATCGTGCTGCGAGTGGCCGGCAAGGCCTTCGGCGCTTCGCTTGGCGGCATCGTGTGCAAGTGTGACAAGAACGTGAAAAAGTACCTTGGCCCGTGCCTGCTGCCGCAGGCCGGTGTGGCCATCGGCCTGTCGCTGGCAGCCGGTAAGATCGTGCCGCATTTTGCACCGCAGATCCGCGCGGTCATCCTCTGCGGTACGCTCATCTATGAGCTTATCGGCCCGGCCGTGACGAAGCTCTCGCTCAAAAAGGCCGGAGAGATCACGACGAACTAAAGCAATATGGTACAGCAAAAGCCCGGGGCGGAAGCCCCGGGCTCAGCTTGTCAAAAAAGTCCCTTCGGGCCTTTTTCGCCAAGCTGTTTTCAGAATTGCAAAATCAAATTATGCAGCATGATTTTGCAATTCTGCCGCTGCGGCGGGTTATTGAACGCGAAAGGACACACTGACGGTTTCCTTTCACACTTTCCTTCCCTCCGAAACTTTCAGCTGGGCAGGTTTTTCGACAGTCTTAGCCCGGGGCAGAAGCCCCGGGCTTCTGCTTTCACCTTTCGCCTAAGAGCCATTCGGCGTTTCGTTAAAAGCCTCGCAGAGTTCGCCGCCCGCAGGCGGCGAAGAAAGTGAGATCATTTTCTCCGGCGGCGTGTACGTCGGAGAAAATACCGCTCAGTCCGCCAGTGTGCGGATCGTCTGCCAACGGCGGATGATCCGTGCGCGCAGCGGACTGTGATCCAATCGTCGGGAAAGCCCGAAGGGGTTCCCCGATGGGCAAAAAGCCCGGGGCGGGAGCCTCGGGCTTTTGCTGTATTTTCAGGTCTTCTGCAGCTCGGCCGTGCGGGCGAGCAGAGCCTGCAGGCGCTCGGGAAAGTCCAGCTCGCTCAGCTGCAGGAGCTGGCGGACGGCGTTTGGGATCGTGGCGGCGTTTGCGCTGCCGTGCGCCTTCAGGAAGGGCTTTGGCAGGCCGAGCAGCATGGACGCGCCGTTTGAGGCAAAGTCCAGCTCGGCGGCAATGACGTCGCCCGCTGCCCGGACGGCGGGATCGGCGCTGGAGCGCAGCCGGGCGGCCGTGAACAGGCCCGTGCCCTCAACGGTCTTCAGCAGCACATTGCCGGAGAAGCCCTCCGCCACGATGACGTCATACTCGCCGGACAGGGCGTCGCGCGCCTCCATCATGCCGGTGAAGCGAATGGGAAGCTGCTCAAGCAGATCATAGACCTCGCGGATAAAGTGGCTGCCCTTGCTCTCCTCCACGCCGACGGACAGAAGGCCGACGCGCGGCTCCTCCACGCCGCAGCTCTGCATGAGAGCCGTGGCCATCAGAGCGAACTGCTCCATGCGCTCGGGCTTGCAGTCCACGTTTGCACCGCAGTCGGCAAGACACAGCCTGCGGCCGGGGATGGAAGGCAGAAATGTGGCAAGCGCGGGCGTGCGCACGCCGCGGACGCGCCCGGCATAGGCCACGCCGCCTGTGAGGGCTGCGCCGGTGCTCCCGGCGGTGAGCATGCCGGCAAGCTCCGGGTCGCGCTTCAGGCGCTGCATGCCCTTGACGAGCGTGGAGTCGCGCTTGTGCATGACGGCGTCGATGGGGTCGTCGTGATTTGTGATGATCTCGGATGCGGGCATGAATTCCAGCGCATCCCAATTGCAGGGATATTTTTCCAGCTCCGCACGGAGCATGGGCTCTTCGCCGGGCAGGACGAGCATGACGTCCGGGACCTCCAGCGTGCAGCGGGCGCAGCCCTCGAGCAGCTGCTCGGGATGGTCGCTGCCAAATACGTCAATCAGGATCTTCTTCATGATTCTCCAGTCCAAACTTTTCGGAAAGATTTTTCTTGCGTGCGCGGACGCGCACCGTGTGCATGGTGATCCAGGCATTCTGCAGACCGTCGAGCCCCAGCGCGATGCCGATGGCGACGGACGGCGTGAGGAAGCTGGAATACAGCGCCGAAAGGGCGAACAGGCCGCCGAGGCCGAGCAGCAGGGAGGAACAGAGAATGGCGATCCAGCTCTCCATGCCGAAGCGGCGGGCATCCATCGCGATCTGCAGCTTCAGCAGGGCATCCAGAATAACATAGACGCTCAGCAACACCGGAAGTGTCGGCAGAACGCGCTGCGGCAGAAAGGCCAGAAGCCCTGCCAGCAGGGCACACAGGATGCCGATGGCAAAGTCAAACTGAAAGGCGAGGCGGTAGAGATCGTTGGAGTAGTAGCCGATCATTTTGGCGGCGCCGGTCAGCAGAAATAAAACGGCAAGCACTGTCCGCTGCAGGGATGTGACCTCCGTGCTGGGCAGGAAGATCAGCATCAGGCCCGCCAGAAAGATCAGAAACGAGGCAGCCGTATTGGTGATTTTGGCCAGCTTGACCAGATTGTCGTTTTGCTTCATGGCTGTTTGTTCCTTTCCGCACCGCCGCGCCACTGCGCGCGGGCGAGAATTTCATAGACACGGGGATCGACCATCGGCCGCTGCACCCCGGCAAGCGTCTGCTCCGAGAGCGTTCCCGTTTCGGCATATTCCCGGCCTGCCGCCTCGAAGGCCTGCAGACGGCGGGCCCGCGGCCCGTTCAGCTTTTCCACCGGGAGCAGCTCGCCCTGCGGGAAAAACAGGGGCGTATAATTCCGGCCGCTGCACAGCCGGTCGAGCTGGGCCAGCAGCGCTTCATACATGGGCGCGGCCTCCGTATAGCCGCATGAGGAGATGACGACGAGCTTCTTGCGCCGCAGCGCCGGGTCCCGCAGCGTCTGGAACGAGCAGTGCCCGCCCTCCGGCGTCTGGCCGTGGTATGGCTCCATCAGGCTGATCGTCCGATCCAGCAGGGCTTTGAGCTGAGCGGGAAGACCAAAATAATACAGGGGGAAGCTCGCAATCAGCACGTCTGCCCGGCGGAACTGCCCGACAAAAGCAGAGAAATCGTCCGCGATCGTGCAGGGGGCGCCGCTGCGCCAGCAGGCCATGCAGCCCCGGCAGGGCTCGATGCGGTTTTCTGTCAGAGAAAACGTCTCAAACGGCCAGCCTGTACCCTGCAGAAAGGCGCGGGAAAGTCGCAGCGTATTGCTGGCAGCGCCGCGCGGGCTGCCATTGAGCAGCAGAGCCTGCATGTTGATCTCCTCCTGTGTTCTGCGAGACTCAAAAAACCACCCCTATAGCATAGCGGGTCAGCCTCTGCAAGTCATCATTCATTCCCGGAGCGATGTGCAAAATCCATACACTCCGGCATATTTGTATGGCATTCAGGTGCGCGGATGAGCGGCGCTGAATTCCAGCGCATGGCGCACCGTGCCCTCGAACAGCTGGGCGACGCGGCGAAGCTCTGCCTCGAGCGCGACGTCGGAGCGGCCTGTCAGCCATTCCTCCAGCAGGCCGTAGAGGGCGTGGCAGCAGATGTCGCAGATGAGCTTGCGGTCCTGCTGGCTGTAGTCCAGATCGCGGACGTTTTGCTCGATATAGCGGTCCGACAGCTCGGAGATGACCTTGCTGAGATAGACGCGCATGGCATCCTGACATTTCGACTGGAAAATATGACGGCCGATCTGCGGCGAATCGATGAGGAAGCTGAGCATATCGAGCAGCATGGTCTCCCATGAGGCCCCGCCTGCGGGGACGGACAGCGCCCGCTCGATCTCGGACTCCAGCACGTCGCTCAGCAGATCGTAGATGTCTTCGTAATGGTAATAAAAGGTATTGCGCGTCAGCCCGCAGTCCTCTACGATGTCGCGGACGGTGATCTTATCCAGCGGCTTGACGGCCAGAAGCGCCCGGAACGACTCGGTGATGGCGCGTTTTGTAATCTGCTGTTTCATCCGGACTCTCCTTTCCGTGCCGCGCGGCTTCGGGCTGCAGCGGCAGATCTTGGGCAACACCGCATAATTCCTCTTCGGCCTTCGCCGGATATTTTTCGCCGATACTGCAGTTCGAAAAGTTTGAAATACACAAAGTATTCCTGCGCTTTTCAAACCTTGTATCAACAAAAAATCTCTCGTCGAATGCTCTTGTTGAATTGTGCGGTATTGCCCTTGGCATTCGACAGCATTCAGTGTAGCACATGAATTAAAATTTTTCAACTTCGGCAGGAAAAAACAACATTTTCCGTTAAGAATTCACCGGCTGCGCGGTATGGGTGAAAGGAGGTATACGGCAACATGGAACAAGACGTTCTCATCGCGCTGCTGTCGCTGGCCGGAACGCTGACAGGCACCCTCGGCGGGATCCTGACCTCGGCCCGGCTGACAAATTATCGGATCGAGCAGCTCGAGAAAAAAGTGGACCGTCACAACGGTTTCGGAGAGCGCATCCCGGTCCTGGAGGATCGGGTCACGGCGATCTCGCACAGAATGGACTGCCTGGAAGGGGGGAAGACATGAAGGATCGGTTATCCGCTTTGCTGACGGTCAAGTCGCTCGTCACGGTGACGCTGACGGGGGTCTTTGCCGCGCTTGCGCTGCAGCGGTGTGTCTCGGCGCAGGAATTTCTGACCGTGTTTACGGTCGTCATCAGCTTTTATTTCGGAACACAGCATGAAAGGAGCAATGCAGCATGAAAATTTGTCTCGATGCCGGCCATGGGACCGGCCAGAATCAAAGCCCCGCACGGTGCGGCTACTTTGAGGGCGACCGGATGTTTACGCTGCAGCGCCTGCTGCAGCAGGAGCTGGAGGCCTACGGCGTGACCGTGGTCTGCACGCGCGCCGCGCGGCAGGACGACCCGCCGCTCTATACCCGCGCGCTGGCGGCGAAGGACTGCGATCTGTTCCTCAGCCTGCACAGCAACGCAGCGGGAAACGGGGTCTGCGAAAGCGTGGACTATCCCGTCGTCTTTTATCCGGTCAGCGGGAAGGGGATCGGCCTGGCTGCCGAGCTGGCGGAGTGCATCCATAAGACGATGGGAACGCTGCAGCCCGCGCAGACGCGCGTCCGCTGGAACAGCGCGCACAACGCCGATTATTACGGGGTCATCCGCTTCACGGCAGCCTTCGGCGTGACGGGGATGATCCTGGAGCACAGCTTCCACACGAACACGCGCATGACGACCTGGCTGCTGGACGACGAAAATCTCAAGCGGCTGGCAGCTGCGGAGGCGGCCGCCATCGCTGAGCACTACGGCCTGAAAAAGACCGCAGGCGAGCCGCAGCGGGCGGAGACGGCGCGCTATCATCTGCTCTCCGACGTGCCGCAGGGCGATTACCGCACCGTGCTGGACAAGCTGATCGCGGCGGACATCCTGCGCGGCCGCAGCGGAACGGGAGAGGAGCGGGTGCTGGACCTGACGGAGGACAGCGTCCGGCTTCTTGTTCTGCTGGACCGCGCAGGTGCGTTCGGGAGTTGACAGCGGGCCAAAGCCGCTGTAAAATCAGAAGCAGAAAACAGACAGAAAGCGGAGGAAACTGCATGGATCGGATCATGGAACAGCTGCGGGCCTATCACCCGTGGAACGAGCAGGAGGAGGCGGACTGCGCGGAGCTGCTGCGACGGCTCGGGCAAGGGGAGTCGCTCTGGACGCGGGAGAACCGCTCGGCCCACCTGACGGCCTCCGGCTGGATCGTCAGCCCGGAGCGCGACCGTGTGCTCATGGCCTATCACAATCTCTATGACTCCTGGTCCTGGCTCGGCGGCCATGCCGACGGCGACCATGATCTTCTGGCTGTCGCTCTGCGGGAGGCACAGGAGGAGAGCGGACTTTCCACCGTGCGCGCCGTCAGCCCGGAGCTGTTCTCCGTGGAGATCCTGACTGTGGACGGGCACGAAAAGCGCGGGCACTATGTGCCGTCACACCTGCACCTGAACGTGACATATCTGCTGGAGGCGGACCCGGCGCTGCCCATCCGCTGCAAGCCGGATGAGAACAGCCGCGTGGGCTGGTTCGGCCTGGATGAGGCCGTGGCGGCCTCGTCGGAGCCGTGGTTCCGCGAGCGCATCTATTCCAAGCTCAATGCCAAGCTCTGCGCGGGCTGGCCCAAATAAATACGGAAAACAATGCGGCAGAGGCGAAAAGGCCCCTGCCGGTTTTTTATGCTTCTGTGCCTTACAGCCTGCCGAGCGGCACGGCGAGCCCCGTTCGGGTGCGGTTTAGCCCCACATTGCGGAGAGCGTGGGAATGATCTGCTTTTTACGGGACATGACGCCCGGCAGAAACACGACGTTGTTCTTGGCCTCGCTGGAGAAGGCCTGCTGGATCGTCTCCTCGTCGCCAAGGTAGATGAGCTGCGTGCCTTCAAGCAGCACGTCCGTCAGCATGAGCAGCATCAGGCTGTAGTGCCGCTCCTGCATGGTCTGGCCCATGATTTCCAGAAATTCCTGCTTGCGCTCGAGAATGTGCGCGGAATTCACGCAGGTGATCTGGCCGACGCCGAGATCGTGGCCCGCGATGTGGAAATCCTTGAAGTCCGTGAACAGCAGCTCCTCCGGCGTCTTGTCATCCGACCACGAGGCGGAGAAGATCTGCTGGCCCAGCTCCTCGAGCGAGACGTTGGCGATGCGCGCCATGCGCTCGGCCATACTGCGGTCGCGCTGGGTGCAGGTGGGGGACTTGAACATGACGGTATCCGAGACGATGGCGGCTGCCATCATGCCTGCGAGCTTTTCCGAGGGCATGAGGCCCTTTTCCTGATACATCGTGGCGATGATGGTCGTGGTGCTGCCGACCGGCTCGTTGCGGAAATAGATGGGATTGCCCGTCTGGATGTCCGCAAGGCGGTGATGATCGATGATCTCCAGAATTTCCGCCTGATCGAGGCCGGGCACGGACTGGGCCGCCTCGTTGTGATCGACGAGCACGACACGCTTTCGTTTTGGGCGGATCAAATGGTAGCGGGAGAGCGTGCCGACGACGCGGTCGTTTTCATCCAGAATGGGATAGCAGCGGTAGCGGCTTTTCAGCATACCCTCGCGGACGTCGTCGACAAAGTCGTCGAGATGGAAGCACTCGAGGTCCTTCGTGCGGCAGATGCGGCTGATGGGCAGCGACTGATACAGCAGGCGGACGGCGCGGTAGGCATCGAACGGCGTGGAGATGATGACGGTGTCCGTCGGCGCATTGCGGAGCTGCTCGTCCAGCTCGGCCTGACAGACGATGACGCAGCGGGCGTGCTGCTCAATGGCGCGACGCACCATGTCCGGCTGGTGGCCGCAGACGATGATGCTGCCGCTGCCGGAGAACAGCAGATTGTCACAGCTCTGCGGCAGGGCGATGCACACGTCGCCGCTGATGGAATCCACAAGATCGCCCGCTTCGTTCAGAATACGGCCCTCGAGCACGCTGAGCACATTGAACAGCGGAACGGCGTCGATGTGCGGATGCTCGATGGACTGCATGTCGCTGGCGGCGATGTCGCCGGAGGAGAGCATGCCGAACAGTGTGCCGTCCTCATTTGTGATGGGCAGGGCGGCGATGGACGTGTCCGTCGACAGAGCAGCCCACGCGCGGCTGATGGTCACACCGGAGGAAAGCGCAGGCGGTGTGTCATAGTCGAGGTCGCGCACCTGCGTGCGCATGGTCTTGATCCAGACCGGGGCAGGGAAGCCGAAGCGGTCGAGCACGAGCTGCGTCTCGTCGCTGACGTGGCCGAGACGGGCGGCGCGGTACTCCCGGTCGCCGAGTGCATTGCGCAGCGCGGCGTAGGCCATGGCGGAGACGATGGAGTCGGTATCCGGATTCCGATGGCCGGTGACGTAAATGGGATCCATGGGCAGCCTCCTTCGGCAGCGCAGCTGCGCCGCCGTTCATTTTCTATTATAGTATTATCCTACCCCGATTTCGGCGTTCTGTCAATGTCGGAATGCGGCTTTTTCCCGTTTCGATAGTCTGAATATGATGAAAACGTTTGCAAAATGTAGGTAAGCAGTACACATGGCAGTCTTGCATGAAATCATGCAGGTTATGCTGATATTACGGCATATGAAAGGATAATCATGCGGGAAACCGTGAAAGAATTCCTGCAAGTATGCACGACGAGCAAAAAGCATAAGGAAATATATTCAAATTTTAGCGCATTTTTATCTTGACTGCACTTTGCGGCACTGCTACAATAAAGTATGGCCTAACGTCCGGTTTATCGAAAAGGGCCTGCGGGACCTTTTCGGCAAGCCGGGCGTATTGTCATAACAAAAGAAAGGAAGGTTGATTCGATGAGAAAACAGAAGCTTCGGCAGCTATTGGCTGTCCTCCTGACGCTCTGCCTGCTGCTCGGCTGCGTTCCCGCAGTGTTTGCAGCAGACCAGACGAAGGAGCTGGAGCTGCAGCAGACGCCTGTTTCCATCTCTCCTGAAAATGAGAATGTGGAAACGGACGCAGCGGACGAGCCCGCGCCGGAGGAAACGGTGCGTGTGATCATCCGCTTCCGCAGCGATTCCCTGACCGGGCACGGCTATTCGACCCGCGGCCTCGGCAGCAACGCTGCGGCACTGGCCTACAGTGACCGCCTGCAGAAGAAGCAGCGCACGCAGATCAAGGCCATTTCGGCGGAGCTCGGCGTGACGCTTCCCGTGCGCTACCAGTTCACCATCGGCGTGAACGGCGTTGCCACGAGTGTGCCCTACGGCGAGGTGGAGGCGATCCGCGCCATGGACGGCGTTGAGAGCGTCTATGTGGAAAATCAGTACGAGCCGGATGTCGACGAGCCCAACACGGCTACGGCAGGCACGATGATCGGCTCCTATAACGCCTGGGCCGACGGCTACACCGGCGCAGGCAGCCGGGTCGCCATCATCGATACCGGCCTGGATATCGACCACCCGAGCTTTGACGAGAGCGCGTTCCTTTATGGCCTCGAGCGCTCCGCGGCCCGCTTCGGCAAGCAGGTCTCCGATTATGATCTGATGACGGAAGAGGACATCACGAAGGTCCTGCCCCGTCTGCATGCATCGGAGCGCATGAGCGGCCTGACGGCCGACGAGCTCTACCGCACGGCCAAGATCCCCTATGCGTTCAACTATATCGATGAGGATCTGGACGTCACCCATGACAACGACGCGCAGGGCGACCACGGCACGCACGTTGCCGGTATCGCCACCGCGAATACCTATGTCTGGACGAAGGACGCCGACGGCGATCTGCACGCGGCCCGCCAGAAAAACGGCGTGGTCGGCGTGGCGCCGGATGCGCAGGTCCTGCCGATGAAGGTCTTCGGCAAGGGCGGCGGCGCGTATGATTCGGACTATATGGCGGCCCTCGAGGACGCCCTGCTGCTCGACTGCGACACGGTCAACCTGTCGCTCGGCTCGTCCGTCTCCGGCCATACGTTCAGCGATAACGACGAGCTGTTTGCCAGCCTCCAGGACACGGACACCGTCGTGACCATCTCCGCCGGCAACAAGTTCAGCTATGCGCAGTACAACAATACCGGCACGAAGATGCAGCTCACGCAGGACACCGTGATCGACACGGTCGGCTCTCCCGGCTCGTTCGGCAATGCGTTCACCATTGCCTCGACTGACAACTCCGGTCTGACGGGCGTGATGCCGGTGTTCAACGGCGTCGGCACGTCCTACAACGATACTTCTGAGAACTACGGCGCCTATGCGTTCACGACGCTCGATACCTCGGCGGACAAGTCCGGCACGACGTATGACTACGTCTTCCTTGGCGACCCGACGACGGGCGAGGACATCTTCGGCGCGGACGAGAGCTTTGAGGGCCTCGACCTCACCGGCAAGATCGTCCTCATCTCCCGCGGCGGCGGTGTTTCGTTCTATGTCAAGGCGAACAATGCCGTGAAGGCCGGGGCGGCTGCCACTGTCATTTATAATAATGACAGCGCCAACAACCTCAACATGAACCTGACGGGCTATGAGTACAAGAACCCTGCCGTCCTCATCCCGATGATCAGCGCCGAGAGCATTCTCGCCGCCTCCGAGAAGGACGAGACGACCGGCCTGTACGGCGGAAAGATGGTCGTTGCCAATCAGGTCCGCACCGTGACAGACGTTCCCGGCGGCTTTGTGCCGAGCGACTTCTCCTCCTGGGGCGTTCCCGGCAACCTCGACCTGAAGCCTGAGATCACCGCCCCCGGCGGCAACATCTGGTCCACCCTGACGGATGGCACCTACGGCTCCATGTCCGGTACGTCCATGTCCGCGCCGAGCGTGACCGGCATGGCTGCAGTCGTTGCGCAGTATCTGCGCGAGACCGGCCTTGCCGAGCAGGAGGGCATGACGGTCCGCGCCCTGTCGCAGGCACTGCTCATGTCCACGTCCAGCCCGCTGAAGCAGGATAACGGCGTGGAGTATTCGCCCAGAAAGCAGGGCTCCGGCTTTGCAAACGTCTATCATGCCGTGACGACCCCGGCCTATCTGCTGACGGACAGCAAGGATGTGACCGACGGCAAGGTCAAGGTCAACCTCGGCGACGATCCCGACCGCACGGGCGAGTATACCTTTGACTTCACCATTAACAATCTCTCGGAGAAGGCTCTTGCCTATGTGCTCCATGCCGGCATCAACACCATGGCGGTCGAGGAGATCGAGGGTGAGAACTACATGTCCGATACGGCCCGTGTCCTGAGCCCGAAGGTCACCTTCGACGTCGAGGGCGGCACGAGCTACCTCTATGACCTGAACGGCGACGGCGCCATCGACGAGAACGATGCCCTCGTGCTCCTGCAGGTCGCAAACGGCACGCATGACGCGCTGTCCGAGGCCGATACCGCCAAGTACGACTTCGACGGCGACGGCGCTCTCACTACGGCGGACGCCCAACTCTATCTGGCCGGTCTGCACAATGAGCCGGAGAGTCCGAACGTCTACGCGGCTGCCGTGACGGTCCCCGCCAGCGGCTCCGTCTCCGTCAAGGCGACAGTGAAGCTCAGCGAGGCCGACCGTGCTTACTTCGCAGAATACTATCCGAACGGCTGCTATGTTGAGGGCTTTGTCTACGCCTCCGATCCGACGGAAGCCGAGGCCAAGCTGTCTCTGCCGATCCTGGCTTACTACGGCAGCTGGACGGATGCCTCCATGTTCGATAAGTACATCACCCTGCGTGACAGCGTCAATCCGGATGCCGTCGGCTACACCACGACGCAGTACGCCAACGCGCTCGTCCTGCGCGGCTCCGGCTCCTCCTCGGCCTATTACCTTACGGCGAACCCCTACGGTCAGGCCACGGAATTCCTTGCCGACCGCACGGCCATCAGCTCCACGTCCGGCATGCAGCTCTATGGCGCATACGCCAGCCTGATCCGCAACGCGGGCGGTGATCTGAATGCCGTCATCTCCAATGCAGAGACCGGCGAGGTCTATGCAAGCGTTGATCAGGGCGTGCAGTTCGGCGCTTACTACAACACGAGCGCAGCGGCCTGGGGCAACAACATGATCGCCATCCCGCTGAGCTGGAATGTGACGGACAAGAACGGCGGTCCGCTGCCCGAGGGCACGAAGATCAAGGTCACTGTGAACGCCATTCCGGAATACAACTGGGACCGCGCCACGAAGACCGTGAAGGGCACGCTCGGCGCGGGCGCTTCCTGGACGACGGAGCTCACGGTCGATAACACCGCTCCGGAGCTGACCGGCGCGAGCTACACCCGCGATTTCGTGACCGGCGAATCCAGTCTGCGGGTCACCGCGAAGGATAACCGCTATGTGGCGGCCATCCTCGTGACGAATGCCCGCCAGACGCAGGTCCTTGCCCGTCAGGCCGTGAACCAGACCGAGCTCGGCGTGGAATCCACGGTCACGGTCGACACCTCCGGCGTCACCGGCTCCGAGGTCTGTGTCATTGCCGTCGACTATGCCGGCAACATGGCAGGCTATAAGATCAAGCTCAACGGCAGCGAGGAAGAGGAGATCGATGCGGACAGCTTCTATGCCAACAACGCCTACGATTCCTCCTGGATCGCCTTCAAGGCCGGTTCGATGGACACTGCCAAGACCGTGGCGCAGGGTGCGATCTATGCTGCCGACTGCGTCGAGGATCATGTCTTTACGATCGACAGCAGCGCCCGCTTCTGCGTCGCTCCGCTGAACGATCTGGAGAACCAGACATACATCGAAACGCTCAGCCTGCCGAGCAATGCGCTCGATATGGCCTACAACTACGCAGACGGCAAGCTGTACGTCCTGTGCACGCAGAACCGCCTGTACTCCATCGACCCGCTCATGGGCACACTGGAGATGGTCGGCACCATCCCGATGTCCGCCGGCCTGAGCTTCATGACGCTGGCCTGCGCGACAGACGGCACGTTCTATGCCGCGACCTACAGCGACTATAACTCCCGCCTGTATAAGTTCGTCCTGACGGACGAGGGCTTCACGGTCACGCCGTTCCCGAAGACGACGGGCATGAAGGTCGCATTCCTGCAGTCCATGACCTACGACCATAACACCGGCAAGCTCTATCACGCCAACTACGGTGCGAAGACGTACTACACCACCTTCATTTCCTATGACCTGACGACCGGCGAAGCCACCGTGCTCGATGAGCTCTATCAGGCAGAGCTGTGCGGCCTGTTCATCCCGCGCAAGAGCGGCTCCATGTTCGGCCCGTCCGAAAAAGTCCAGGAGATCTCACTGAGCCAGGAGAGCCTCGACCTCATCAAGGGCAGCAGCGCCACGCTGGAGGTCTCCGCGAAGCCGTGGACGGTCGTGAACCGTGACTGCACCTGGACAAGCTCCGATGAGACCGTCGCCAAGGTGGAAAACGGCGTCGTCAAGGCCGTCGGCGCAGGCACCTGCACCATCAAGGCAGCCTCCGTTCTGGACCCGAGTGTCACGGATACCTGCACCGTGACGGTTAAGGAGGTCGATCATGACCTCAGCGCCGTCATCTGGGATGCGGACAGTCAGTCCTGGTTCAGCACGTTCAACACGAAGACGATCCCGAATTACAAGAAGCTGACCGAGCAGGCCAGCCGCCAGCAGATCATGGCCGCAGCGACCGATACCGCCGGCATTACTTACGCCGCCTCCTATGAAGAAAAGGACGGTAATCTTTACTCGACTCTCTATCAGGTCGGAAAGGATTACAGCCTGACGAAGATCGGCGATTCCGAAGTTGCCTATACCGATATGACGTTCGCCGAGAAGCTCAATGGCGGCACGATGCTTGCAACCTGTGGCAAAAGCATCGTCACGGTCGATACCGCAACCGGTGCTTACACTGCGGGCTGGAATCTCTCCACACTCTTCTCCGCGAACCTCGTCGGCATTACCTATCTCAACACCGTCAACGACACGACGAATGGCGTGACTGACAACTGCCTGGTGCTTGACGCAGACGGCAAGGTCTGGGCCATGGGCTTCTACGGCGACGGCGACAACCTGCACTGCACGCTGCCGCAGCTCGTTGCCGACCTCGGCATCGAGGCAAGCAGAGCCTTCTTCTGCTCCATCGCGACCGACGGTGCTTACCTCTATGCCACGATCCTGAACGGCTCGCAGTCCGAGCTGGCCGTTCTCGACCTCAAGACCGGCGCGGCTGCCGACCTCGGCAGCTTCAATGCGGACGTCTGGCCCGTTGTCGGCCTGAGAACGGACCGCGTGACGATCGTCACCTCCGCATCCACCTCCTCCGCCATGGAAAGCACCGACTCCCTGCCTGCACTGCAGGAGGCACAGATCGAGGCGCTTCCCGTGACGGCACGCTGAAGAAAGGATGAGGCAAGTCATGATGAAACGAATCATTTCCTGCCTGCTCGTCTGCTTCCTGCTGCTCGGGCTCTGCCCGGCAGCGCTGGCAGCTGCAGGCTCTCCCACCGCGACTGCAGCCGTAACGGCCAATGCGCAGGGCTCTGCGACGGTCGTCCTCACGGTCAAGGCGGGCAGCGGCTCGTCCCACGGCCGCGTGACTGCGACGATGCCTGCCGGCCTGACGCTGGCAAGCGCCCGCTCCCTGCTGGGCAGCGAAGGCATTGCCGACCTGTCGAGCACGAAAACGTCCCTGCGCTTTGCCTGGGCCTGCTATGCGGACCTGAAGAAGGATACCGCTGCGCTTGAGCTGAAGCTCACGGGAAAGCCCGGTGTCTATGCGCTGCAGCTTTCCCTCCCGGAGACAAAGGAGACGGTCTCCGTCTCGGTCGAGATCCCCGGCGTGTTCCGCGACGTTTCCGCTGACGACTGGTTCTTCAACGCGGTCTATGACGCATACGGCCGCGGCCTCATGGTCGGCGAGTCCTCCGATCTCTTTGCCCCGAACGACAGCATGACCCGCGCCATGCTCATCACGACGCTGTACCGCATGTCCGGCTCTCCGGCCGTGACGGGCGAGAACCCGTATTCCGACGTTCCTGCAGGCAGCTACTATGAGAAGGCTGTCATCTGGGCCATGCAGAAGGGCGTTGCCAACGGCATGGGCGGCGGCAAGTTCGAGCCGGACACCCGCGTGACGCGCCAGCAGGCCGTGACAATGCTCTATCGCTACGCCGTGAAGATCGCAGGCATCCGGACGGATGAGCGTGCCGAGCTCGGCCGCTTCACCGACAGCGCGAAGATCAATGCCTACGCGATCACCGCGATGCGCTGGGCTGTCGGCTCCGGCCTGATGAAGGGTTACCCCGACAATACGCTGCAGCCGAACGGCACACTGACGCGCGCCGAGGCCGCAACGCTTCTTGTCTGGCTGGCTGCGAAGATTTGATGATCCCCGCGCGGGGGCTGCGGCCCCCGCTCCGGATCCCGTGTTGTAACTCACAACAGAAAGGACAGAATCTATGAGTATTCGCAAACGCGCCCTGTCCCTGCTTCTGGTTCTGGTCATGCTGCTTGGCGTTCTGCCTGCCGGCGCTGCCGCGGCGGAGGTCTATCAGGATGTGCCGTCCGGGCATTGGGCCAGCGATTATATTGCGCGCGTCGCGGAGCAGGGCCTCATGGTCGGCACCTCTGACACGACGTTCGCTCCGGAAGAGACGATCACCCGCGCCATGTTCGTAACGATCCTGGCGCGCTATGCCAAGGCAGAAACGGACAACAATGCTGAAACGGCGTTCACGGATGTCCCCGCCGGGCAGTATTACACCGGCGCCGTTGCCTGGGCTGCGGCTAACGGCATCGTCAACGGCACGAGCGCTGTGACGTTCGCTCCGAACGACCCCGTGACCCGCGAGCAGATGGCAGCCCTGCTGTATCGCGCCATGCGCTTCCTCGGGAACAAGTGCCCGCAGGACGGCAAGCTCGACGTCTTCTCCGATGCCTCCGCGCTTTCGGATTGGGCCGTTGAGGGCATGATCTGGGCTGCCGGCGCAGGCCTGTTCGGCGGCTTTGAGGACGGAACGCTCCGCCCGCAGGAGACCGCCACCCGCGCGCAGGCCGCAAAGGTCTTCTGCGTGCTGCTGGACTATTCGGAGCAGCCCGAGCCGACGGAGCCTTCTGCCGAGCCGACGGAGCCCTCCGAGGAGCCGACGCAGGAACCGACTGCGGAGCCGACCGATCCCACTGAGCCGACGGAGCCGGAGACCGGCTTCACCGTTACGTTCAAGGGCGAGGGCGGCTATGCCAAGGTCAACGGTGAGAAGGTCACGTCCGTGACGCTCGAGCCGGGCGTGAACTGGCTGAACTTCAACCTCTACGGCGATCACAGCGAGGGCTTTGATCTCGATCAGGTCGCCGCCTCCTCCGGCACGCTGCAGCGCGTCCGCTCCGAGTTCATCCTCCGCGACATCACCGAGGATGTGACCGTCACGTTTACGACGACCGGCATGATCGTCACCGTGACGTTCGTCTCCAAGCAGGTCGCCACGGTCACACCCGAAAAGGTGCAGGTGCCCTGGGGCCAGACCGTTGAGCCCGCCACGGCGGAGCGCAGCGGCTATACGTTCGTCAGCTGGACGACGGAGGACGGCACACCGTTTGACTTCTCCCAGCCCGTTCGTGAGGACGTGACACTCTATGCGACCTGGAAGGTTCGCATGTACGTTGTGACATACTATGACGGCGAAAACGTGCTCTACACGCAGGAATACAGCTACGGCTCCGTCATCGACCGTCCGACTTCTCCGAGCAAGGAAGGCTACCTGTTCACCGGCTGGTTCAAGGATCCCGAGCTGACGCAGATGTTCGACTTCATCGACCGCTGCCGCGGCGATATGAGCCTGTACGCCAAGTGGCGTGAGGACGATCGCTCCGACTATATCTACCTCGACGGCACGGACGGCGATGATGCGAACGACGGCACGACCGAGGAGAGCGCCGTCAAGACCTTCGAGCGTGCAAAGTCGCTGCTCGCAGAGAGCAAGAACCCCGTCATCCTGATCTGCGGCACCGTGACCATTACGCAGGACACGACGTGGACCATGGCCGACCTTGAGGGCGGTAAGGTCATGCGTGCAGGCTCCTTCACGAAGCGCATGATCGTCATCGAGCCGGAGGCCGAGGACGCTTCCGCGACGCTGACGCTCGAGAACATCACGCTCGACGGCGGCGCAACCATGTGGCCGGAGCTGCTGACGCAGAATATGGTCTGGTACATCCTCGATATCGAGGCCGGCGGCCGCCTTGTCCTGAACAGCGGCGCGACGGTGCAGAACTCCGCGGCATCGTCCCGTATGGTCGGCGGCGCGATCTATGTCACCGGCAGCGGCTTTAACTGCGGCACGGTAGAGATGAACGAGGGCGCCAAGATCATCAATAACTACGGCGGCTATATGTCTGCGATCGCCGGTTCCGCCGGTGCGCATATTACGATCAACGGCGGCCTCATCTCCGGCAACAAGGCAACGAACACCGGCACGACCCTCCCGCACCGCGGCTCCGCCGTTGGCGTGAGCAGCGGCGAAGCCAACGCTCCCGGCATCCTGACTATCAACGGCGGCATCATCGAGAATAACGAATCCCTGAAGGGCTGTGCCGTCAGTCTTGCCCAGCATGCGGTCGGCTATCTCAACGGCGGTATCATCCGCAACAACGTCTCCGGCACCTATGCGGCTCTTGTTGCCTACGGTAACTCCGGCAGCTCGACGTGGTACCTCAACGGCGGTACGATCGAGAACAACACGCCGGGTGCAGGCTACCCCGACGATCAGGTCGCCATGCTTGAAAAGTCTCAGGTCGTCTTTGGCGCCGAAAAGGATGCCCTGACGTTCTCCGGCCTGTATCTGAACACCAAGAGAGGAGCGCTCCCAGTCGCCATCGCCAAGCCCCTGAGCAATGTGACGGGCGGCGGCGTCCGCGTGACCCTCGACTACATGGGCACGGATATCGTTCTGGCCATCGGCTACGGCACCTATAAGCTCACAGCCGAGGATACGAAGGCCTATCAGCTGGTCAACTCTCTCGACCCGTATTACAAGGCGGAGATCGACGCGGCGAACAACCGTTACTGCGTTGTTTCCGCGCAGGTTATCGGCGCCGAGGTCTACATGAACGACAGCACGATGTCCACGAACCCCGGCAATGATGCCAACGACGGCCTGACGCCGCAGACGCCGGTCGCCACCTTCGCGCGCGCCAAGGAGATTCTGAAGGCCAACGCCAAGGAGAAGGGCGACAACATCATCTACATTATGAACGGCGGCACGCTGGAAGCGGGCACGAGTGAGGTCTGGTCCCTCGAGGGCATTCCGAACGCCATGCTTTCGCGCTATCTCAACGGCAGCACCGGCTCGGCCGTCTGGGTCGAGGGTGAACTGACGCTCGAGAATATCACGCTCGACGGCCTGTGCATGTATACCCCGCAGACGCGCTCAACGAGCGCCTTTGTCCGTGTGGATGAAGGCGGCACGCTGAACGTTAAGGCCGGTACGGTCGTGCGCAACATGCGCGGCTCGTCTCAGGTCTTCGTGTGGTCGTTCAGCCGTGCAGGCAAGACGAACACGGTCAACGTCGAGGACGTGACGGTCACGAACTGCCAGACCTACAGCTCCAGCAACAGCGAGACCGGCGGCGCTGCCGTTTTCGCCATGTACGGTCAGAGCGGCAGCAGCGTTCTGAACCTGAAGAACGGCACGTTCACGAACAATCAGGCCAGGCTGGTCCATGTGAACGGCGGCGGTACGCACACGATCAACATCGAGAATGCGACGTTTACGAACAACTCCGTCAAGGGCTGCGGTGCGATCTTCCTGATGGATCAGTCGAATGCGGGCAACGCCTCTGCGATCAACGTCTACGGCGGCACGTTCACGGACAATGCCTGCCTGCTGAGCAGCACGTCCTACGGCTCCGGCTCCATCGCCCGCCTGAAGTCTCCGGGTGCACTGCACTTCTACGGCGGCACGTTTGCCAACAACACGACTGCAGCCGGCAAGAACTATGAGGGCATCTATCTGCGCGACGTTTCCCAGAAGCTCGGCTCCAACGTCTATGTGCACAAGCTCTCTGCGGATCTGCCCGTGTACCTGACGCCCTACAGCGCCAAGGTCTTCATGAGCCGCATCGTCGTCGACAGCGCCCTGACACATACGATCTCCGTGTATATCGCGGATAATCGCGTCCCGGCTAAGGGCATGCCGCTCGTCGTCGGCACGGACGAATACAAGCTCACCGAGGCTGATCTGGCCATGGTCAAATCGGCCAATCCGAAGGCGACGTTCTACCTCGATACCGAGAACAACGCCATCTGCATTGCCAAGGCAGAGTGATTACTCTCCATTACATCCCCGCGCGCCCCGGCTTCGGCCGGGGCGCTTTTGCGTGCAGATTTACCAGATCCTTCCGCGCATGCAAGCCAACGTGCAAAATATTTGCCGAAATATGCGCCGTTTTTTGCAAAAACCATTGAGCTTTTGGAAAAGAGCTGTTATAATAGTGCGCACTGAGCGGGCCGCGCTGCGGCCTGCCCCGCGGCGGATGCCGCGCAGAAAACCGAAATAACGCAGCAGAAGGGAAGTATTTCCATGAAAAAGCCGACGCTGGTCGTGATGGCGGCGGGCATGGGCAGCCGGTTCGGCGGCCTGAAGCAGATGACGCCCATTGATCCGCAGGGCAACAGCATCATCCAGTATTCTCTGTATGACGCGCGCCTTGCCGGGTTCGACAAGGTCGTTTTTATCATCAAGCACGAGATCGAGCACGACTTCCGCGAGAAGGTCGGCCGCGGTGTCGAGCCGTATTTTGATGTCTCCTATGTCTTTCAGGAGCTGACGTCCTGCCTGCCGCAGGGCTTTACCGTGCCGGAGGGCCGCACGAAGCCCTGGGGCACGGGCCACGCCGTGCTGTGCGCGCGCGACGTGATCGACGGGCCGTTCGCCGTCATCAACTCCGACGATTTTTACGGCCGCGGCGCGTTCACGGCCATCGGCGGCTTCCTGACCGGGCAGCATGCCGATAATGCCTATGCCATGGTCGGCTACCGCCTGCACAACGCCATGACGGAGCACGGCTCCGTGGCCCGCGGCGTCTGCGAGCTGCGCGATGGCTACCTTACCGGAATCACGGAGCGCACGCACATCGAAAAGCGCGGCGACGACGCGGCCTTTACGGAGGACGGCGAGCATTTCACCCCGCTGTCCGGCGATACGATCGTCTCCATGAACTTCTGGGGCTTCACGCCGCGTATTCTCGACGAGCTGGCGGCAGAGTTCCCACGCTTCCTGCAGGAGTCCGTGTCCGTTAACCCGTTGAAGGCGGAGTTCTATCTGCCGACGGTCGCCAACAACCAGCTTGCCGCCAACCGCGCTACGGTGCGCGTTCTCCACACGGACGAGAGCTGGCACGGCGTGACCTATCGCGAGGACCTTGCCTCCGTGCAGGAGTCCGTGGCCGCCATGCATGCGGCCGGTATCTATCCGCCCGTGCTGTTCGAATAACAGCCGGCGGAACGGGAGGGGGGACCCGCCTTGGTTGAAAATCTGAACAAGCTGACCTTTTCCGGCTACGGCCGCGTGCTGCGCGACAGTCTGCCGAACCGCGGCTTTCCGTCCGGAGCGCAGTGGCAGGAGTCCGTACAGTATTTCTCGGCGGAGGGCCTGTGCTTTTACCGCCAGAGTGCCGGACCGGTCTATCTGGATTTCGAGCTGGGCATGACGGTGCTTGCCGTGCGCAGGGAAGGGGAGACGGCGTATTTTTATCTCGATAAGCCGGTCTGCCTGCCTGCGGGACGGGAGTTTGCCATCCTGCCGTATCAGACGGAGTGCTCCGTCCGGCTGGCACAGCCTGCGGGCGCGCAGCTTGAGGTGCTCGAGCCCGTGACGGCGGCCGAGAATCTCAAGCTCGGCGACCGCCTGCGCGTCGGCGAGATCTATACGCTGTTTTACCGCGAGGTGGAGAGCGGCTTCCTGTTCAAGGGCGAGCAGCACTCCATGTTCGAGCTGACGTACGTCGACCGCGGCTCGCTGCACTGCGTTGTGGACGGCAACGGCGTCGAGCTGCATCAGGGCCAGCTCATGGTGTTCGGCCCGCAGCAATGGCATATGCAGTATACGGATCTGGACATGACGGCCCGCTTCCTCACGGTCAGCTTTGATCTGGAGAGCGAGTTTGCCGCGCGGCTGCCGGACCGGGTGTTCGACCTGTCGTCCGCCGAGGCGGCCCAGCTGCGCCAGATCGTCCGCGAGTCCGAAAATATGGACGCCTACAGCGGCGATTTTATCCGCAGCTATCTCAAGCTGCTGCTTCTGTCCGTTCTGCGCGACACGGGCAGCGAAAAAAAGCGCCTGAAAACGCCGGTGGCCCTGAACCACGAAAACGAGATCGTCAGCCGCACGCTGCAGTATGTGGCCGATCATGTGTGCGACAAGCTCTCTGTGGAGATCGTCTCGCGCGAGGTCGGTGTGAGCGCGTCGCATCTGACGGCGCTGTTCCACCGGCAGATGAATATTTCGCCCGGCGAGTATATCCGCCGGGTCAAGCTGGAGGAGAGCAAGCGCCTCATCCGGGAGGGAACGATGAATTTCTCCCAGATCGCCGCGCAGCTCAATTATTCCACGATCCACCATTTTTCCCGCCAATTCAAGGATAAATTCGGCATGTCTCCCTCGGAATACGCAAAGTCGATCCAGTCGGAGTAACGTGCGCAGCGCGTCAGACTGTCAAAAACTGATTTTGCAATTCTGAAAGCAGCTTGGCGAAGAAGCCCGAAAGGCCTTTTTTGACAAGCTGACGCGCGCAGCGCCTGCCGGGAGGAAGGACCCCCATGATGACTCTGCTGTATCTGCTGCTGCTTCCCATGCTGTCCGGCATCGGCATGCTCGGCCTCGGCCCCGCGCTGATGGCCGGACGCGCCGGAGCGGCGCATGTCGTGCTGCTGCTGTCGGGTCTGCTCCTGCCGCTGCGAGGCCTTATGTACCTGCTGCTCGCGCGGCGGCGCGGCAACCGCCCCGGCCGGATGTCCGTGCTGCTGGCGGCTGTCGAGCTGCTGCTGGGCGCGGGCCTGCTGCTCCTGCCGCAGCTGTCGGTGCGGCTGTTTGCCGTGGTCGTTGCGGTGTATCTGACGCTGCTGGTCACGGTCGAGGCAGTCAATGCGATTCTCTATGGCAGAATGCGCCGCTGGGGCGCTTTTTTTCCGGCGATGGCAGCCGCTGTGGGCGGCACAGGCCTGTTTGTGCTCATCGTGTTCGTTCCGGCGCTGCGGGACGCTGCGCTTCGCTATACGGCCGCGCTGCTGCTGACGGTGTTCGGCACGGGGCTTGTCTGCGATGTCCTTGCGCTGACGATCCGCAGCCGCCGCGTCCGGCGGGTACTCGGCTCGATCCGCGTGGCACTGCCGGATCTGATGAGCCTGTTTTTGCCGCAGCGGACGGCGGACGTGCTGCCGCGCGCTCCGTTGGGTCCGGTCCCGCAGCAGGGGACAGAGGAGTTTGAGCTGCTGTTCCAGACGTCCGCGCATGGCATCGGCCTCGTCGGCCACTGCGAGCTCTGCTTTGACGGCCGGACGCTGACCTACGGCGCCTATGACCCGGCCCATCAGCGCCTGCTCCGCACGGTGGGTGCCGGGATCGTCTTTTCCGTCCCACGCGAGCCGTATCTCCGGTGGTGCATCGGCACGCATCACCGCCGCGTCATCAGCTACAGCCTCCGCCTGCCGCCTGCACAGGCCGCGCAGCTGCGCGCGGAGTTGGAGCGCTTCCGGCAGACGCTGTCACCCTGGCAGCCGGAAGCTCTGCCGGAGGACTGCTTTGCCGGGCGGCTCCGCAGGCTCGGCGGCGTGCGGTTCTGGCGCGTGCAGCGCGGGCCGTATGCAACGTACTTCATCCCGACGATCAACTGCGTCTCCCTGACGAACAAGCTGCTGGAGAAAACGGACATCGGCCGCACGGTCATGCTCGGGCTCAAGACGCCGGGCGCCTATCTCGACCTTCTTGAGCGCGAATATCTGGCCGGAAATCCGGTCGTGACGGCCCGCCGGGTTTATGACAGAATTTAATTGGTCTACTACTATTTTAAAAATTTGATGCATGATCCGGCATCCTTTTGCCAGCATAAAGCATCGCGGGTTCGCTGCCCGCGAACTGGGAAAAATCTACAAATCAAAGGTTAGACGGGACAAACTTTTGGGCATGTATACAAAACACACAAAATCAGTGGGTAAATGAAATTCCGGGCTTGACAAAAGGCCGCCCTCCCGTTATAATGACTCTTGGTTAGGGAAACCTAACCAATTTCAAAAGACTTCGGTTAGCAAAAGCTAATCACAATACCGGAGAAAGAAGGCGAACGTATGATGCCGTTGACCCTGATGTCGCCCGGTGAGGACGCCATCATCCAGAGAATCGGCGGAAAGCCGGAGGTGCGGCAGCATCTGGAAAACCTTGGCTTTGTAGTAGGTGGCAATGTCAGCGTGATCAACACGATCGGCGGAAATCTGATCGTGAACGTCAAGGAAGCGCGCGTTGCGATCAGCCGCGAAATGGCACAGAAGATCATGGTTTGATCCCGGGAGCCATTTGCAGCGGCTCTCTCACTTCAATCATATGCAATGCATTACAGAAAAGGAGGAGATTTCGATGAAAACACTCAGGCAGGTCAAGGTCGGCGAAACCGTTACCGTCGTGAAGCTGCATGGCGAGGGCGCCGTCAAGCGCCGCATCATGGACATGGGCATCACGAAGGGCGTGCAGGTTTACGTCCGCAAGGTCGCGCCGCTGGGCGACCCTGTCGAGGTCAATGTCCGTGGCTATGAGCTGTCCATCCGCAAGAACGACGCGGAAATGATCGAGGTGCAGTAACCCCGTTTCTTTTTGCAGGAGGGTTAGCCCAAACTACCCTCACTGAAATCCGGAAAGAGAGGAAGCAAAATGAACATTCGAATTGCCCTTGCGGGCAACCCGAACAGCGGCAAGACGACGCTGTTCAACGCGCTGACCGGTTCTAACCAGTTCGTTGGCAACTGGCCCGGCGTCACCGTGGAAAAGAAGGAAGGCAAGCTCAAGAAGCACAACGGTGTGACGATCACCGACCTTCCCGGTATCTACTCCCTGTCCCCGTACACGCTGGAAGAGGTCGTCGCCCGTAACTACCTGATCGGCGAGCGTCCCGATGCGATCCTGAACATCGTCGACGGCACGAACCTCGAGCGCAACCTGTACCTCACCACGCAGCTCACCGAACTGGGCATCCCGGTCGTCATCGCCATCAACATGATGGACGTTGTCCGCAAGAACGGCGATAAGATCAACACCGCAGAGCTGTCCCGTGAGCTTGGCTGCAAGGTCATCGAGATCTCTGCCCTGAAGGGCACCGGCGTCATGGAAGCCGCCGAGGCTGCCATCAAGGCCGCCGAGGGCACGAAGACCGTTCCGATGCACACGTTCTCCGGTCCGGTCGAGCATGCGCTGGCCCACATCGAAGAGGTCGCTGTGCATCAGATGCCGGAGGAGCAGCAGCGCTGGTACGCCATCAAGATCTTCGAGCGCGACGAGAAGGCCATGGCACAGCTCAAGCTCTCTGCCGATGTGCAGGCGCACATTGAGGAGGACATCAAGGCTGCCGAGAAGGAGCTGGACGACGATGCCGAGAGCATCATCACGAACGAGCGCTACGTCTACATCGCCTCCCTGATGAAGGGCTGCTACAAGAAGAAGAACGCCGGCAAGCTCACCGCCTCCGATAAGATCGACCGCGTGGTCACGAACCGCTGGCTGGCTCTGCCGATCTTTGCCCTGGTCATGTGCCTTGTTTACTATGTCTCCGTTACGACGGTCGGCTCCTGGGCGACCGACTGGACGAACGACGGCCTGTTCGGCGACGGCTGGCATCTGTTCGGTATCGGCTCGAGCGCCTATGACGATGCCATCAACGAGTACGCCGAAGAGAACATCTGGACACCGGAGGTCGTCGCAGAGGTCTCCAAGGCCGCTGACGAAGGCGTTATCGGCGCGCAGGACGTTCTGGACGCCATCAACGACCAGGACTTCGGCGCATTTGACGAAGCCTACGGCAGCTACGGCGACTCCCTCGCCGCTGCGGGCTATGACATCTCCGAGGTCTATGACACCGCCATGGAGTCCGCTCCGGATACGAGCGACTACGGCGTGTGGGTCCCCGGCATCCCGGTCCTCGTGGAGAACGGCCTGAACGCCATCCACAGCCCGGATTGGCTCAACGGCCTGATCCTTGACGGCATCGTCGGCGGCGTCGGCGCAGTCCTTGGCTTCGTCCCGCAGATGCTCGTCCTGTTCATCTTCCTGGCCTTCCTCGAATCCTGCGGCTACATGGCCCGTATCGCATTCGTGATGGACCGTATCTTCCGCAAGTTCGGCCTGTCCGGCAAGTCCTTCATCCCGATGCTCATCGGCACCGGCTGCGGCGTTCCGGGCATCATGGCCTCCCGTACCATTGAAAATGACCGAGACCGCAAGATGACCGTCATGACGACGACGTTCATCCCCTGCGGCGCAAAGCTCCCGATCATCGCCATGATCGCCACGGCTCTGTTCCATGGTGCATGGTGGGTCGCTCCGAGCGCCTACTTCCTCGGCGCTGCCGCCATCGTTGTCTCCGGCATCATGCTGAAGAAGACGAAGATGTTCGCAGGCGACCCGGCTCCGTTCGTTATGGAGCTGCCCGCCTATCACTGGCCGACCGTCGGCAACATCCTGCGCAGCATGTGGGAGCGCGGCTGGTCCTTCATCAAGAAGGCCGGTACGATCATTCTGCTGTCCTCCATTGTGATGTGGCTCGGCTCCGTCTTTGGCGTCGTGGACGGCAAGTTCGTGTTCGACCTTGAGATGGAACTGGACTACAGCCTTGTCGGCCGTCTTGGCAATGCCATCAAGTTCATCTTTGCTCCGCTTGGCTTTGACAATGCCCGTGCCGCAATCGCGACCGTCATGGGCCTTGTGGCAAAGGAAGAAGTCGTCGGCGTCTTCGGCGTCCTGGACTTCGTCTCCATGACCAAGCTGGCCGGTTACTGCTTCCTGATCTTCAACCTGCTGTGCGCCCCATGCTTCGCCGCTATCGGCGCGATGAAGCGCGAGATGAACAACGCAAAGTGGACGTGGTTTGCCATCGGCTATCAGTGCTGCTTCGCCTATGCGATCTCCCTGATCGTCTATCAGCTCGGCTGCCTGTTCACCGGCCACGGCAATGTCCTCGGCATCATCGTCGCTGTCCTGCTCATCGGCTTCATCTGCTACATGCTCTTCCGCCCGTATAAAGAAGCGGAGCACCTGAGCACAAAGGCGAAGGCTCTCGCACAGAAATAATCATCGCATTTCCTGAAAGGAGGAACTTCTCATGCTGGAATGGTTAGCATATTATTGGCCCACGATTCTCGTGTGCCTCGCGCTTGGCGGGATCGTGTTCGCAATCATCTTCTCGATGGTGCGCAGCCGCAAAAAGGGAAAGACCTCCTGCGGCTGTGACTGCGGGCACTGTGCGCTGCACGGCTCGTGCCACTCGAAATAATACCTCTGAACCGTCTGCGGGGCGGGTCCGCCCGCCCCGCAGGAACAAAACACTCAGCGGAGGAAACCGGAATGCAGCAAGCGCTTTCTGCAAGCAACATCAAATATCTTCTCGCGCTGCGCAGTCTGTGCGGTCCGAGCAATGAGATCCGCTGCGTCAGCGTGGCAGACGCGCTCGGCATCTCCAAGGCCAGCGTCCATGCCATGATGAATGCCCTGAAGGAAAAGAATCTCATTGAAAAGAATCACTATGGCATGGTGCATTTCACCCCGGAGGGCCGCAGCCTGGCGGATCAGTACGCCGCCTGCTACGACGTTCTGGCGGGCTATCTGCACCGCGTCTCCTCCGAGGAGGCCGCCCTGCGCGCCGCGCTGTGCGCCTTCCTTGCGGAGCTGCCGCCGGACCATCTTGGCCGTCTGTGCCAGTCGTCCGCCTGCGCAGCACACTGCTGAGGCTCGGGAGCGCCCACAGAAGCAAGACCCCGATGAAATATGCTTCTCCTTGCCGGGTTTCTGCCCGATGCATTGGAAGCATAATTTTCAGCACATGGGTTAGAGGAGACTAACCATAAAATACCGGGCTGTCCGCAGGAAAACGGGGCATCCTGAAAGAGAAGGAGGAGACGATATGTCCGAATATCAGATCATTCGCTTCTGCGCGCCGACGCTCGCCGGGCTGAAAACCGCCAGCCTGTTCTGCTGCGATGCGCCGGATGAGGCAGAGCTGCTCGGGCAGCTGCGCCACTGGAACACTTCTCTTGCCCCGAAGGGCCTGCGGATGCTTCCGCTGCGCATCTGGAACGGGCGGGCGCTCATATACCTCTACCGGCCGAAGGCGCTGGCGCGCGACCTGGCCTGTGAGGATGCGGCCTGCCTGCTCAACGGCAGCGGTTACGATGGCACGGAGCCTTCCGGCTGCCTGCGCTGCCTGATGGACCGTCTGCAGTGCCAGAAGGACGGCTTCCCGCACGAGATCGGCCTGTTCCTCGGCTATCCGCCGGAGGACGTGCGCGGCTTTATTGAAAACGAGACCCGAAATTACAAATTCACCGGTTACTGGAAGGTCTACGGAGACGAGGAGCGCTCGCGCGCCCTGTTCGACAAGTTCGAACGCTGCACGCGCTGCTATCTGGCCTCCTGGGCCCGTGGGACCGGGGTGGAGCGGCTCGCTCTGGCCGTCTGAGCCGGAGCTGCCGTGATAAAAATTCAAAACAGAAAGGATCATGGATCATGAGTAAGATCGCAGTTGTTTATTGGAGCGGTACCGGCAACACCGAGCAGATGGCCAACGCCGTCGCCGAGGGAGCCAAAGAGGCCGGTGCGGAGGTCAGCACGCTGACCGCCGATCAGTTCTCCGCCGCGAAGGTCGCGGAATTTGACGCCATTGCCTTCGGCTGCCCCGCCATGGGTGCAGAGACGCTGGAAGAGGACGAGTTCGAGCCGATGTTCACGGGCTGTGAGTCCGCCCTGTCCGGCAAGAAGCTCGCGCTGTTCGGCTCCTATGGCTGGGGCGACGGCGAATGGATGCGCACCTGGGAGGACACCTGCCGTTCCGACGGCGCGGTGCTCGCCTGTGAGAGCGTCATCTGCTGCGAAGCGCCGGAAGACGACGCGCTTGCGCAGTGCAAGAAGCTGGGTGCTACGCTGGCCGGCTGATCCCGGGTGTAACGGGCGGGTCCGCACTAGGACAGCGATCCCTGCCGGAGCCCTGTGCGGCACTGCCTGATAGATCGACCACGCCAGAGCACAAATAGATCGTAATCAGCAAAAATCACCTCCTGAAAATGGGACACGTCCCGAAAAAAAGCTGTGGGCCGCCTGACGAACGGTCCACAGTTTTTGTTTCGGGGCTTCCTCGTTTTTTGATGATTCAATTTGACAGGGTACTGTTCTCAGCTCATTCCGCTTCCATGGCGGCGCTGACCTCGCGGCGGTAGCGCAGCGTGACGACGGAGAACAGAATGCCGGAAACGGCGCTGAGGAGCAGGGAGAACATATGCAGCAGAACACTGCCGTTCAGATAGCCGAACATGCCGTAGAGCTGGAGGGCGATGTCGTAGTCCAGATACGGCGCGACCCAGTACATAGCAAGACCGATGATCTGCATGGCGGCCTCTGCCATGACGATGACGGCGAGGAGCATCGACGGGAGCGTTGTGGCGCGGGCTTTGACAGCTGCCTCATTTGCGGAGTTCAGTGCGGCGATGATGCAGCCCTGCAGGACAATGGTCAGCGCACAGCCGCCGGCCATGACAAAGACGACGTATTCTTCGCCGGCAAAGTGGAAGCTGAAGAAATCCTCGGCGCTGTAAAACAGCAGATAGATCAGCAGGAACGTCAGCTCAAGTGCCTCGAAGATGATGCGGAAGACGGCCGCCGTGCGCAGGCAATTCAGCCCGCCGGTCGAGATCTGCGCGCTGCGGCTTCTGCAGGCCCCTGCAGCAGACCACACGCCGATGACGGTCAGCAGCTCCGGCAGCCAGAAGGCAGCCTGCAGGAACTGCATCAGGCCGCTCGGGCTTGCGTCGATGGCCGCCCAGACGCTCTCGATGCCGCCGGAAATGCCCAGCAGCAGGTCCAGCAGGTGCAGCACCGCGACAGCGGTCAGGGCAATGGCGGCAAACAGGTAGGACAGCGACCGGCCGCAGCCCGTCAGGGCATGGGTATAGGCCGTCGGATGGGCAGGCACAAGCTGCACGGGCGCCGGGCGGACCTGCTGCACGACGACAGGAATCGGCTGCGTGCTCTGCATGGGCTGCTGCACGGGCATCGCCGCGCCGCAGGTAGAGCAGAAACGGGCGGAGGTGTCGTTCGGCGCTCCGCATTTCGGACAAAACATGGAAAATCCCCCTCGGTTCGATTCTTCCTTCAGTATAACGGAACGGCTGTGCCTTGTCAATGCACGCGGTACAAGAATGCTTTTCTGCTTGCATAAATGGACACAATCCGGTATAATAGTCCTACTCAAAGCAAATGGGGGATAGCCAATGGCAAAGCTCTACTTTAAATACGGCTCGATGGGCTCGTCCAAGACGGCGCAGGCGCTCATTACCAAGTATAACTACGAGGAAAACGGCATGCACGTCTGGCTGATCAAGCCCGCTGCCGACGAGCGCGACGGCGCGATCATTCTGCGCAGCCGTGTCGGTCTGGAGGCCCCTGCTGAGGTCGTTCCGCCGCACAGCGACATTTACGAGCTCTACCGCAGCCGCGAAAAGACGGATGTCATCATCGTCGACGAGTGCCAGTTCCTGACACCTGCGCAGATCGATCAGCTCCGCGATATCGTGGATGTGGAGAACATCCCGGTGCTGTGCTTCGGCCTGCGCACGGATTTCCAGTGTAAGCTGTTTGACGGCAGCCGCAGGCTGTTCGAGGTGGCGGACACCATCACGGAGATCAAGGCCATCTGCGACTGCGGGGCCAAGGCCACGGTCAATGCCCGACTGGACAGCGAGGGCTGCATCGTCACCGAGGGCGCTCAGCTCCTGCTCGGCGGCAACGACCGTTATCTTGCCATGTGCCACAAGTGCTGGATCCGCAACATCCGCGAGCACCGCAAAGTAAAGAACCGCTGAATTTTGAAAGGAGATCCTGTTATGAATTATCCGACTCCCCATATCAACGCCACGCCCGACGATTTTGGTCAGACTGTCCTGATGCCGGGCGATCCGCTCCGCTCGAAGTACATCGCCGAGCATTTCCTGGAGAACGCCCGCCTCGTGAACAACGTCCGCGGCGTGCAGGGCTACACGGGCACCTATCACGGTGTGAAGGTCTCCGTCATGGCCTCCGGCATGGGCATCCCGTCCATCGGCATCTATTCCTATGAGCTCTACAACGCCTTCGGCGTGCAGAACATCATGCGCATCGGCTCGGCCGGTTCCATCAACCCCGATATCCACGTCCGCGACATCGTCATCGCGCAGGGCGCGTGTACGGATTCGAACTTCCTGCACCAGTATCACATCGACGGCACGTTCGCACCCATTGCCTCCTATGAGATGCTGCGCCGCGCCGTTGCGTCCTGCGAACAGGTCGGCGCGACGTATCACGTCGGCAACGTCCTGTCAACGGACAACTTCTATAACGACGACGAGGGCATGCCCGAGGTCCTGCAGACCGTTCCTGCCTGGATCAAGATGGGCGTCATGGCCTGCGAGATGGAGGCTGCCGGCCTGTATATGACTGCCGCCCGCTGGAAGAAGAACGCCCTGTGCATCTGCACGATCTCCGATCACATGCTCACGGGCGAGACCCTGCCCGCCGAGGAGCGCCAGACGTCCTTCACGCAGATGATGGAGGTCGCGCTCGAAACGGCCGTCAAACTGGAAAAGTAATCTAAAAAATTCGGAAGCGTAAAACAACGCTTCCGAATTTTGACCCCTTATTTTCTTTCTCTTCTCAAATTTCTATCACGACAAAAAAGGAGCAAATACCAAAATGAAGCGCATTTTTCTGATCGTTCTGGATTCCTGCGGCGCAGGTGAGATGCCCGATGCCGCAAAGTTCGGTGATTTCGGCGTGAACACGCTCAAGAGCTGTTCCACGTCCAGCAAGCTGCACATCCCCACGATGGTGCACTGCGGCCTCGGCAACATCGAGGGCCTGTCGTTCCTCGGCACGGATCCCGCGCAGACGGGCGCCTGCGCCCGCATGGCAGAGGCCTCCATGGGCAAGGACACCACGATCGGCCACTGGGAGATCGCGGGCGTCGTTTCCCCGAATCCGCTGCCCACCTATCCCAACGGCTTCCCCGAGGAAGTGCTCAAGCCCTTCCGCGAGGCGACGGGCCGCGGCGTCCTGGCGAACGCACCCTGGTCCGGCACCGAGGTCATCGCAAAGTACGGCGCGGAGCATATGCGCACGGGAGACCTCATCGTTTATACGTCCGCAGACTCCGTGTTCCAGATCGCGGCGCACGAGGACATCGTCCCTCTGGAGCAGCTGTATGAATACTGCCGCATCGCCCGCAAGATCCTCGTCGGAAAGCATGGCGTCGGCCGCGTCATCGCCCGTCCGTTCATCGGCAACGAGAAGGACGGCTTCACCCGCACGTCCAACCGCCACGACTTTTCGCTCGAGCCGCCCGCAGAGACCATGCTTGACGCCATCAAGGCCGCCGGTCAGGACGTCCTTGCCGTCGGCAAGATCCACGATATCTTCGCAGGCCGCGGCCTGACGGACTATGTCTACACGAAGGGCAACACCGACGGCCTCGCCAAGACCATGGACTACTTCAAGCGCGATTTCCAGGGCCTGTGCTTTGTGAATCTCGTTGATTTCGATATGCTCTACGGCCATCGCCGCAACATCGACGGCTATGCCGCAGCTCTGACGGAATTCGACGGCTGGCTGGCGGAGCTTTTGCCGCAGCTCGGCGACGAGGACCTCGTTATGATCACGGCCGACCACGGCTGCGACCCTGCCTACACCCGCACGACGGATCATACGCGCGAGTATGTGCCGCTGCTGATGGCGGGCAAGCACCTGCGCCCTGTGAATCTCGGCACGCGCAAGTCGTTTGCGGACATTGCCGCGACCGTGACGGAGCTGCTCGGTGTTCCGTATCAGACGCCCGGCACGAGCTTTGCCACCGAGATCCTGTAATTTCTGAAAGGGGAGATCGCCATGACACCGGAAAAACTGCTGGAGCTTGCGCATGAGGCCCGCGAGCGCGCCTATGCGCCGTATTCCCATTATGCTGTCGGCGCTGCACTGCTGACGAAGGACGGCCGTGTCTATCAGGGCTGCAACATTGAAAATGCCAGCTTCTCCGCCACGAACTGCGCGGAGCGCACGGCCTTTTTCAAGGCGGTGTACGACGGCTGCTATGACTTTGCCGCCATTGCCGTGGTCGGCGGTCCTGCCGGGAAGCCTGTGCAGGCTCAAGACGAGCCGAGCGGCCCGTGCGGTGTGTGCCGTCAGGTCATGCAGGAATTCTGCGGCCCGGACTTCGAGATCCATATGCAGAAGGCCGGCGGCGGTGTGTTCACCGTAAAACTGCCCGAATTGCTGCCGTTCGGCTTTACAAAAGACAGTATGGAGGCCTAATTTTTGGCGCTTTTCACAAAAATTTTACAGCGCCTTGATTTTTGTACCAATTTGTGTAATAATTGCTTACGGCCTTGAGCCAAAATAAATGGAGGTTAAGAAAATGAAGAAACTCTTAGCAATGCTCCTTGTTCTTGCTATGATCTCTTGCCTGTTCGTGGCCTGTGCCAACAACGACAGCGAGACCGATGCACCCACCACTGCTCCTACGGATGAGTCCAAGACCAACGAGAGCACGGACAACAGCGATGCGACTGAGCCCGATGATAACAACGGCGACGTCAAGATCGCGATGATCACCGACTACGGCGATATCACCGACCAGTCCTTCAACCAGACCACCTATGAGGCTTGCCAGAAGTTTGCCGGCGACAACGGCTATGACTTCAAGTACTACAAGCCCACCGACAACTCCACTGCCGGCCGTGTTGCTTCCACCGAGCTGGCCATCGCTGACGGCTACAACGTCATCGTGATGCCGGGCTATGCCTTCGGCGGCACCATCGTTGAGGTCGCTCCGCAGTACCCCGATGTGAAGTTCATCGCACTGGACGTCGCCAAGGGCGATCTGCTCGAGGCTGCTGTTGCCAACGCCGGTGAGACCTACGACTACAACCCCGACAACTGGAACCTCGCTGATTACGTCGACCTGAGCAACGTTTACTGCGCTGTTTATCAGGAAGAGCTCAGCGGCTACATGGCCGGTTACGCTGCTGTCTGCCTCGGCTACACCAAGCTTGGCTTCCTCGGCGGCATGGCTGTTCCTGCTGTTATCCGCTTCGGCTACGGCTTCGTGCAGGGCGTTGACGCCGCTGCTGCTGCCAAGGGTGTTGAGGGCGTTGAGGTCAACTACATCTACGGCGGCCAGTTCAACGGCGACGGCGACATCACCGCTGTTATGGACACCTGGTATTCCAACGGCACTCAGCTGGTCTTCGCTTGCGGCGGCGGCATCTTCACCTCTGCTGCTGAGGCTGCTCAGAAGGTCAACGGCAAGGTCATCGGCGTCGACACCGACCAGTCCGCTGTCATCGACGGCGGCTACGGCGAAGGCATGACTGTTACCTCCGCTATGAAGGGCCTTGCTCCCACCACCATCGACACCCTGACCGATGTCATTGTCAATGGCAACTGGGCCAACTACGCCGGCAAGATCGAGACCCTCGGCCTCGTCTCTGCTGACGATCCTTCCGCGAACTATGTCCAGCTCCCGCTCGAGACCACGCAGTGGGCAGACGGCAAGTTCACCGTTGAGGATTACACCGCTCTCGTCGCTGATATGTTCAACGGCAAGGTGAAGGTCTCCAACGACACCACTGTCGAGCCGACCGTCTCCAACATCGCTGTGAACTACCTCGGCAACATCAAGGGCTAATTCCCCATAAGGAACCGCAAAAGGACGGGCTTCGGCCCGTCCTTTTTGTATGCCGACGCGTTCGGACAACGAAAGCTGCTCAGCCGAAAACCGGGCCGACTCTATCGAAGTCAGCCCGGCTATTTTCTTGCTTATCTTATTTTACTGCCTGCAGAACTGCAATATTGCGCTTTCCTATTACGGCGTACATTCTCTGGATGTTTTCGCTTAGAGAAGCGCCCTTCCAGAAGACGCTGGAGCTGCCGCCGACGAACATCGTCGCCCCGGCCTGCCGCATTTTCTCCGCATTTTCAAAGCTGACGTTTCCGTCTACCTCGATCTCCAGATCCGGGTAGCCGTTTTCGTCCAGAAATGCGCGCAGATCGCGCAGCTTCTGCAGCATGGCCGGAACGAGCTGCTGACCGGCAAAGCCGGGATCGACCGTCATGACCAGCACGCCTGCCAGATCGGGCAGCAGATAGCGGATCACATCATACGGCGTCGCAGGATTGATCGCGAGCATCGGCTTTCCGCCCAGCGCGGCGATCGCACCGATCGTGCGGTGGATGTGCGGCGTGCTCTCCCAGTGCACCGAGACATACTCGCCCGGCTGGATCGCAAAGCATGAGAGCTTCGTATCGGGCCGCGAGATCATCAGATGAATGTCCAGCGGGATCGGCGTCAGCTTGCGCAGCTGCCTGCAGAAATCCGTGCCCAGCGCATAGTTCGGCACGAATTCTCCATCCATGATATCGACATGCAGGGCGTCGATGCCGCACTGTTCGAAAACCTCCAGCGTCTGCGCCATGCGGGAAAAGTCAACACACATCAGCGAGGGTAAAAGCTTGGGCGTGTTCATCGTTGTGCTCTCCTCTTATTTTCGGACTTCGGGATAGGTGCTTTGACAGGTCAGCCATTATCTGTGCCGGAAATCAGCGCCGTGACCTCGGCCTCCGTCGGGATCGAGGTCAGCGCGCCCCGCCGCGATACCGTGATTGCTGCCGCGGCGTTGGCAAACGCGATGCTGCGCTGTTCAAGAAAAGGGTGAAGCATGCGCTGAGCTGCGGACGGCTGTAAAAAATTGTTCGACATATCCGGGACGGGCTTTGACCCGTCCTTTTTCAATCCGTCAAAATGCTGCAAAATACATGCTTACGCCAGGGATAAAATACTACTTTTGGTTGAAATGCATAAAAAAAAGAAAAAGCTAGCTGCGGGAGCTTTTTGTGTTTGAAATCAAACATGGAATTGATTATAATAGAATCTGAAACCATAAGAGAGGGAGGCAATCGGTTTGGGTAACGAACAGTATGCAATCGAAATGCTGAATATCACCAAGCGGTTCCCCGGTATCATTGCAAACGACAACATCACGCTCCAGCTTCGCCATGGCGAGATCCATGCGCTCCTCGGCGAAAACGGCGCAGGCAAGTCCACGCTGATGAGCGTCCTGTTCGGCCTGTATCAGGCGGAAGAGGGCATTATCAAGAAGGATGGCGTGGAAGTCAAGATCAATGATCCGAACGATGCCAATGCACTGGGCATTGGCATGGTGCATCAGCACTTCAAGCTCGTGGAGTGCTTCACGGTGCTTGAAAACATCATCCTCGGCGTGGAGCCGAACAAGGCGGGCTTCCTGCAGATGGATCAGGCCCGGGAAAAGGTCATGAAGCTCTCTGAGCAGTATGGCCTGCACGTCGACCCCGATGCTCTCATCGAGGACATCACCGTCGGCATGCAGCAGCGCACGGAGATCCTCAAGATGCTCTACCGCGACAATGAGATCCTGATCTTCGATGAGCCGACTGCCGTTTTGACGCCGCAGGAGATCGAAGAGCTCATGGACATCATGCGCGGCCTGGCAGAGGAAGGCAAGTCCATCCTCTTCATCTCCCACAAGCTCAACGAGATCATGGCCGTGGCGGACCGCTGCACTGTCCTGCGCAAGGGCAAGTACATCGGCACCGTGGACATCAAGAACACGACGAAGGAAGAGCTTTCCCGCATGATGGTCGGCCGCGATGTGGAATTTGCCGTCCACAAGGAGCCTGCCAAGCCCGGCAAGCCCATCCTGGAGGTCAAGGGCCTCACGGTTGCTTCAAAGCTCCACCACAACAACGCCGTCAAGCAGGTCTCGTTCAACGTGCGCGAGGGCGAGATCGTCTGTATCGCCGGCATCGACGGAAACGGCCAGACGGAGCTCGTCTACGGCCTGACCGGCCTCGAACCTGTGAAAGAGGGCACGGTCACGCTGTGCGGTCAGGATATCACGAATATGCAGATCCGCAAGCGTTCCATCCTCGGCATGAGCCACATCCCGGAGGATCGTCATAAGCACGGCCTCGTGCTGGACTATACGCTCGAGGACAACCTCGTGCTGCAGCGCTACTTTGAGCCGCAGTTCGTCAACGGTGCGGGCTTCCTGAAGCGCAAGAACATCCGTACCTATGCCGAGCACCTCATCGACCAGTACGACGTCCGCTCTGGTCAGGGGCCCATCACACTGGCGCGCGCCATGTCCGGCGGCAACCAGCAGAAGGCGATCATCGCCCGCGAGATCGATAAGGACCCGCAGCTGCTCATCGCCGTGCAGCCGACCCGCGGCCTCGACGTCGGCGCCATTGAGTACATCCACAGGCAGATCGTCGCTCAGCGCGACAAGAACAAAGCCGTTCTCCTCGTCTCGCTGGAGCTGGACGAGGTCATGAGCCTCTCCGACCGCATCCTCGTCATGTACGAGGGCGAGATCGTCGGCGAGCTCGATCCGAAGAAAACGACTGTTGAAGAGCTCGGCCTCTATATGGCCGGTGCAAAGAGGGAGGTGCACGGGGCATGAAAAAGCGCAAGTCTCTGCTGCGCAGCGACAGCTTCCAGACCCTTCTGACCTCTCTGCTGTGCATCATTCTCGGCGTGGCCATCGGCTATGTCGTCCTGCTCATCATCAACCCCGCGGGCGCATGGAAGTCCATGTCCGCCCTGCTGAAGAATTTCTTCCATTATCCGGCGGGCAAGCTGCGCATGAAGTATTTCGGCCAGACGCTCGTCCGCACGGCGCCGCTGCTGATGTGTGCGCTGTCCATCCTGTTCGCCTATAAGGTCGGCATGTTCAACATCGGCGCGGCCGGTCAGTATGTCGCGGGCGCATGCGTCGGCCTTTATGCCGCGATCGCCTGGCAGCTGCCGTGGTACCTGTGCCTGCTGCTGGCTATTGCTGCCGGCGCGTTCCTCGGTGCCATTTCCGGTGCGCTGCGTACCTACTGCAATGTCAACGTTGTCATCTCCGGCATCATGCTCAACTGGATCGCCCTGTATCTGACGAACCTGATCCTGACAACGGTCAAGCACCCGAACAGCCCCTATACGAAGTCCCTGACGGCGGCTAACCCCTCGGCTCTCATCCCGAGCCTCGGCCTGAGCAAGCTGTTTGCAGGCGAGAAGACCGTGACCATTGCCATCCCGCTTGCTATCCTCATGGCGGTCCTCGTTTGGGTCATCCTGAACAAGACGAAGTTCGGCTATGAGCTGAAGGCGACCGGCTTCAACTTTAACGCTGCGAAGTACTGCGGCATGAAGGAAAACCGCAACGTCATCCTCACGATGGTCATCGCGGGCGGTCTTGCCGGTATGGGTGCAGGCCTGTACTATCTGACCGGCATCGAGGACTGGGAGACGACGATCTCCTCCGTTCCGGGCATGGGCTTCAACGGCATCGCCGTTGCCTTCCTCGGTGGTCTGAGCCCCTTTGGCTCCATTCTCGCCTCGTTCTTCATCCAGCATATCACGACCGGCGGCGGCAATGTCGACCTGACGGTCTATTCCCCGCAGATCTCCAGCCTGATCTCCAGCCTCATCATCTTCCTGTGCGCGTTCAGCGGCTTCCTGAAGGAGCGCCTGCAGGCCTCGCTGCGGAAGGGCGATGAGCGCCGTGCCGCGCGCGCCAAGCTTGCGGAAGAACAGAAAGGAGGTGCGCAGAAATGACACTGCTGATCCAGTATACGATCATTTTTGCCTCGGTCCTGCTTCTCGTCGCCCTGGGCGGCTGCTTCTCGGAGCGTTCCGGCGTCATCAACATCGGCCTTGAGGGCATCATGGTCATCGGCGCACTCGGCGGCGCACTTGTCATGAAATTCCTGCCGGTCTCCGTCGGCGCACCGGTCATGGTCCTGACGGTCATCCTCGCCAGCGCTGCGGCGGGCCTGCTGTATTCGCTGCTGCTCGCCGTTGCCTCGATCACGTTCCGCGCGGACCAGACCATCACCGGCACGGCCATGAACCTGCTGGCAACGGCTGCTGCGACTGTCGCGGTCAAGGCTATGAACGCGTCGATGTCCGGTGGCAACGACGTTTCCTCCGATATCTCCTACATCGAGCCGAAGAAGCTCTTCATCCTGAACATCGGCAAATTCGAGTTCAACTGGTTCATGCTGGTTGCCGTCATTGCACTGATCGTCTCGTTCGCTGTGCTGTATAAGACGCGCTTCGGCCTGCGCCTGCGTGCCTGCGGCGAGCATCCGCAGGCGGCGGACTCCGTCGGCATCAACGTCTACAAGATGCGTTATGCCGGTGTCATGATCTCCGGCGTGCTCGGCGGCCTCGGCGGCATCGCTTTCATCACGGCCGGCGTCAGTGTCTGGAAGTTTGAATACGGCGTCGCGGGCTTCGGCTTCCTGGCCCTCGCCGTCATGATCTTCGGCGGCTGGAGTCCGGTGAAGATCGCACTGGCTGCGATCCTGTTCGGCTTCTTCCGCGCTTTGGGCAATGTCTACTCCGGCTTTGACTTCCTGCTCAAGCTCAACATGCCCAGCGTTGTTTACAACATGCTGCCCTACTTCGTCTCCCTCATCGTTCTGGCCTTCACGTCCAAAAAGTCCAGAGCCCCGAAGGCTGAGGGCATCCCCTACGATAAGGGTCAGCGCTGAGTTCTGTTCAAACCGGTTCTCCTGCTCCCGCTTTCGGGGGCAGGAGAATCCCAGACTGTCAAAAAACCTGCACAGCCGAAAGTTTCGGAGGGAAGAAAAGCGTGAAAGGAAACCGTCAGGGTGTCCTTTCGCGTCAAATAACCCGCCGCAGCGGCAGAATTGCAAAATCATGCTGCAAAATTTAATTTTGCAATTCTGAAAGCAGCTTGTCAAAAAAGTCCAAAGGGACTTTTTTGACAAGCTGAATCCTTTGCACCGGGACATGCGCAGCCCGGTATTTCGATAGAGGAGAAATAGAATGTCAAATATCATTGTGCTGGGTATCGCAGGCGGCAGCGGCAGCGGCAAAACAACGCTCATGAAGAACCTGATCGCCCGCTTTCAGGACGATGTCACCGTGCTCAGCCACGATAATTACTATCGGCCCTATGACGAGCTGACCATCGAGGAGCGCCGCAAGCTCAACTATGATCATCCGGACGCCTTCGATACCGACATGATGATCGGCCACTTGAAGGAGCTGAAGGCCGGGCACAGCATCGAGTGCCCCGTCTACGACTATGCGACCTATTCCCGCACGAACGAGACCGTCACGGTCGAGCCGCGCAAGGTCATTCTGGTCGAGGGCATCCTGATCTTTGAGAACCACGCCCTGTGCGATCAGATGGATATCAAGATCTTTGTGGATACGGACGCCGACGTCCGCCTCATCCGCCGCATCCGCCGCGACGTTGCCAAGCGCGGCCGCAGCCTCGATTCCGTGCTCGGCCAGTACCTTGCAACGGTCAAGCCCATGCACGAGCAGTTCGTGGAGCCGAGCAAAAAAAATGCTGATCTCGTCGTGCTCGAGGGCGGCAAAAATCTGGTCGCGCTCGAAATGATCATCGACCGCATCCAGCGCCACATCGACAGCAATTGAAGAAAGCCTTCTCCGGGTGGCCCATTCGGCCGCCCGGAGTTGTTTTTCAGAATGGGGGATTGACAGTGGCCTTCCGGCGTGCTATACTGCTTATGAGCGATTTATGAGCGAAATTAACGCTCTGGCTACGGAGGTGCAGTATGAAAGCTTGGGAACGGGAGCGGCGGCTGCTGGAGCGGCTGCAGGAGCAGGGCTCGCTTGCATTGACGGAGGCCTGCGCATTGACGGGGGCATCCGTCGCAACGACGCGGCGCGATTTTGAGCTGCTGCAGGAAAAGGGACTGGCTCAGCGCACGCACGGCGGCCTGCAGCTTCCGAAAAAGGAGGAGCCGAAGGGCTATCTGCAGGGAACGGCGATCCTGAATCATACGGATGAGGAAAAATACCGCATCGCGCAGGAGGCAGCGGCCTCGGTCAAGGCAGGGGAGTCCGTGTTCCTCGGCGCGGGCAAGACGTGCAATATGCTGGCGTCCATGCTCCAGAACGTCGAGCGCCTGACCGTCGTCACGACGAGCATCACGGCGGTGCTGGAGCTGGCCGAGTGCCCGAATGCGTCCGTGACGCTGCTGGGCGGCGATGTCCACGCAGGGAAGAATTATATTGAGACGCTTGATCCGGACATCAGCCATGTCTTGCGCAGCTTTTACTTTGACAAGGTCTTCATCACGGTCGACGGCATCGATCTGGAGCGCGGCTACACCGTGAACAACAAGAATCAGATCGGCCTGTACACCCAGCTTGCGCGCATGACGCGCCGGTTTTACATTCTGGCCGACAGCGCAAAGTACGACCGCCGCGCCTTTGCCAGCGTTTTTCCACCGGAAAAGACCTGCCGCATGATCACAACGAGCGGCGCACCGCAGAAGTATCTGGACTTTTATGCCCGGCAGGGGATCCCCTGCACGGTACTGCCGTTTGAATGAGCGAAATATGAGCGATTGAAACCCGCACGGATGGAAGGGAAACCGGAAGATCTGTGCGGGTTTTTGCAATCGGGCCTTGGTATGTGAAAATATTTTCAAATGATTTTGGCTATTTCGCCGAAAAACAAAAAATCTTGGCCGATGTATTGACAGATCGCCAATTTTGTGGGATGATAGATGCCGTAAAGATGGGCGTAGTATGCTTGAGCGATTTTGAGCGATACGCCCGGCAAACAAATGGAGATAGCAACTATGAGAAATGAAGGCATTGTTGAACTGTATGCCCCGCGCAGAACGCTCATCGGGCGCGACGGCATCACCAAGATCCCGCATTTTCTGCAGCGCCTGAGTTCGAAGTGCGTCCTCGTTGTGACGGATAAGGGCCTCATCAAGGTCGGCACCGCCGGAAAGGTCACGGCTGTTCTCGATAATGCGAACATCCAGTATGTGGTCTATGACGGCGTGGAGCCGAACCCCACGACCCGGATCGTTTATGACGCGCTGCATTTCTATCAGGAGCACCAGTGCGATGCGATCATCGCCATCGGCGGCGGCTCGCCGATCGATGTGGCAAAGGCCGTGAGCATCCTGTCCGCCAACGGTGGAAAGATTCAGGATTACAACGGCTACAACAAGTCGAAAAAGCGCGGTACGCCGATCATCGCCGTCAACACGACGGCCGGCACCGGCTCCGAGTGCACGCGTGCCTACGTCGTCACGGACGAAGAGACGAAGACAAAGATGCTCATGGTGGACACGAACTGCCTTGCGCATTTGGCTCTGAACGACCCGATGCTCATGGTCGGCATGCCGCCTTCTCTGACGGCTGCCACCGGTATTGACGCCCTGACGCACGCCATTGAGGCCTACATCTGCAATACGCACACGCCCTACACCGACGCCCTGTCCCTTGAGGCGGTCCGCCTGGTCTCCGGCTCGCTGCGCGACGCAGTCCGCGACGGCTCGAACATGGACGCCCGCACGAATATGTGCTGGGCCGAGTATATGGCCGGTCTTGCCTTCTCAAACGCGGGCCTCGGCCTCGTGCACGGCATTGCGCATCAGCTCGGCGGCTTCTACAACATCCCGCACGGCTTGGCAAACGCCATTCTGCTGCCGCGTGTGCTGGAGTACAACCGCCCGTACTGCATGGGCCGCCTTGCCACTGTGGCGCAGGCTATGGGCGAGAAGTGCGATAACCTTTCGGTCGATCAGGCCTCGAAGAAGGCCATTGAGGCCGTCCGCCGCCTGTGTGACGATGTGAAGATCCCGAAGCTTTGCGACACGAAGTTCCGCATGGAAGACATCGACGTGCTGGCCGAGCATGCGCTGGAGGACACCGCCACGCAGACAAACATCGTCCGCCCGACGCTGGACGATGTCAAGACCATCCTTGCCAAGACGTATTACGAGGGCATCGTCCTGAAGACGGTGCAGAAATGAGGAGGCACGGCATGGAGAAATCTGAGGTCCAGAGAAAGGTCCAGCTTGCCACCTCGGAAGAGGTCTTCCGCAAAACGGGCCGGATCTTCGTTCCGGTCGCATCGTCTGCGCGCCATGTGCATCTGTGCCGTGCGGATGTCGAGCGCCTGTTCGGACCGGGCCATCAGCTGACCGTGTTCCGCATGCTGTCCCAGCCGGGGCAGTACGCCTGCACGGAGCAGGTGACCATCGTCGGGCCGAAGGGTCAGCTTGCCAAGGTCCGCGTGCTCGGCCCGGAGCGCAGCGCCACGCAGGTGGAGATCGCCATGACCGATTCGTTCAAGCTCGGCATCAAGGCGCCCGTCCGCATGTCCGGCAAAACGGCCGGAACGCCGGGATGCAGGCTCGTCGGCCCCGCCGGTGAGATCGAGCTTTCCGAGGGCGTCATCATCGCGGCGCGCCATCTGCATCTTTCCGAGGCGCAGTGTGCGCTTTTCGGCCTGCGGGACGGCCAGCCCGTCCGCCTGCGCGCCGAGGGCGAGCGCGCCGTCGTATTTGAAAATGTGATCGTCCGCAGCGGCAAGGGCCATGATATGGAGGTCCACATCGACACCGATGAGGCCAATGCCATCGCCATGCGCGGGACCCCGATGATGGAGGTCCTGCCCTGACCGGCTGCGGGTAAGAGGTAGCTATGGATCGAGCACAGCTTTACAAGTTAACAGAGCTGATCGTAGCCGAGGTCGTCCGCCGCATTGCGCAGGAGGAGCGCCGCAGGCAGCACCCCGAGCAGGTGCTCGTGCTGCTGGCCGACAGTGTCTCCTTCCCGGAAAAGCTGCAGCAGACACTGAACGAGCAGTTCGGCGTCGCCTACACGCCTGTGAGCATCCCGGAGACGAACACGTTTGCAGACGAGGCCCTGCTCTACGCCGGAAAGCTGGAGCCGGGCGGGCTGCTCGAGCGGGTGAAGGAGGCCAAAACGGTCATCCTCGTCTCGCCGCGGCTCGAGCTGCTGCGCCGCATCGCGTCCGGCGATGACGGCGACCCGCTGTCGCATCTGCTCGTGCGCGCCATTCTGTGGCAGAAGGATGTCCGGGTGTATCTCGATTACGAGCCGCCCCGCTTCCGCCGCAATACCTTCCTCGCGGACACGGCTGAGGCCATCGATACGCTGCGGCAGATGGCCGTAACGGTCTGCCCGTATTTTGCCGTGGCTCCGCAGGAGCCGGAGGGCACGGATCTCGTCACGGAGGCGGACGTTCTGGACGCCGCTAAGACGGAGAGCAAAACGATCCGCTGCCGCAGCGGCGCGATCATCACACCCGCCGCACGCGATGCACTGGCCGCGACCGATGTGATCCTGCGGTATGAAGGAGAAACAACACATGCAGCTAGCTAGAGTGAAGGGAACCGTTGTCAGCACGAACAAGGCCGAAAAGCTGAATGGGCTGAAGCTTCAGCTCATCAAGCCCATCGACATTGAGACCTGGCAGGAGAAGGGCGGCCTTCTCGTCGCCATCGACGCCGTCGGCGCAGGCGAGGGGGAAGTCGTGATGGTCGTCAGCGGCAGCTCGTCGCGCCAGACGGCCGTGACAGAGGGCAAGCCCGTCGACCTGAGCATTGTTGCCATCATTGATTCGGTCGACGTCAACGGCTCCCGGATTTTTGAGAAATTCAGCAAAGGCTAATCTATATCAGAAAGTTGAGGATATGTTATGGCATTGACGAAAGAACAGATCCAGCAAATTGCCGCGCAGACACGCAGCAGCTTTGAGTCGGGCTCGTTTGCCCCGACCGGCGTGCAGTGCCTGTTCGACGATGTACATGACGCGATCGACACGGCTATCCGTGCCCAGCATCAGCTCATGGACATGTCGCTCGAGGAGCGCGGCAAGCTGATCGAGGCCATGCGCGTCTGCGCCCGGGAGCATGCCGAAGAGCTTGCCATTCTGGCGCATGAGGAGACCGGCTACGGCAAGGTGCCTCACAAGATCGCGAAGAACCTCCTCGCCGCGAACAAGACCCCCGGTATTGAGGATCTGCACCCCACGGCGTTCAGCGGCGACAACGGCCTGACGCTCGTTGAGACGGCCCCCTATGGCGTTATCGGCGCCATCACCCCGTCCACGAACCCCACCGCCACCATCATCAACAACTCCATCAGCATGATCTCCGCGGGCAACGCCGTGGTGTATAATCCCCATCCGGCAGCAAAGCGCGCCTCTCAGAAGGCCATGGAGCTGCTCAATGAGGCGATCGTGAAGGCGGGCGGCCCGAATGGCCTGATGACCGCTGCGAAGGAGCCGACGCTCGATACCTCGAAGGTCATTATGACCCACAAGGCCATCAAGATGCTGGCCGTCACCGGCGGCGAGGCCGTTGTCGGCGTGGCCATGAAGTCCGGCAAGAAGTGCGTTGCCGCAGGCCCGGGCAATCCCCCTGTTATCGTTGACGAGACCGCCGATATCGCGCAGGCTGCCAAGGACATCGTCGACGGCGCGAGCTTCGACAATAATGTCCTGTGCGTGGCTGAGAAGGAAGTCTTCATGGTCAACTCCATTGCCGACTCCCTCATGAACACGATGGAAAAGTGCGGCGCTTACCGCGTCTACGGTGAGGATATCGACAAGATCGTCCGCACCGTGCTCATCCAGAAGGACGGCAAGTATGTCATCAACCGCAAGTTTGTCGGCCATGACGCAACGTACATCCTCCGCGAGAGCGGCGTGCAGTTCAGCGGCGATCCCGTGCTTGTCATCGCCGATGTCGACCGCTATCATCCGTTTGTCGAGGTCGAGATGCTCATGCCGGTGCTCGGCATGGTCCGCGTGAACAACTTCGACGAGGCGCTGGACGAGGCCTTCCGCGCAGAGCATGGCTGCCAGCACTCCGCGATGATCCATTCCTCCAACGTGCACAACATGTCCCGTGCGGCCCGCCGCATGAACACGACCATCTTCGTCAAGAATGCCCCGTCCTACTCCGGTCTGGGCTTCGGCGGCGAGGGCTACACCACGCTGACTATCGCCACTCCGACCGGCGAGGGCCTGACGAGCGCGAAGTCCTTTACGCGCGCAAGACGCTGTGTGCTGAAGGGCGACTTCCGCATCATCTGAGGCGGACGGGATGGAGCTGAATAAACTGGTCTGCGACGCCGGTATTCTCGGCGCGGGCGGCGCGGGCTTTCCCACCCATGTAAAGATCAACTGCAAGGCCGAATTCGTCCTTGCAAACGGAGCCGAGTGTGAGCCGCTGCTGCGGGTCGACCAGCAGGTCATGCAGTATTTCGCAGCCGATGTCGTGCGCGGCATCCGCGCCGTGAAGGAATTCACCGGTGCGAAGCGTGCGGTCATCTGCCTGAAGGAGCATTACCACGCTGCCGTCGCCGCGCTGCAGGAAGTGCTGAAGGACGCGGACGATGTGGAGCTGCATCTGCTGCAGGGCTATTATCCTGCAGGCGATGAGCAGCAGATCGTCTACGAAGTCACGGGCCGTGTCGTCCCGACCGGCGGTCTGCCGCTGGATGTCGGCGCGGTTGTCTGCAACGTCAGCACGCTCACGAATATTGCCGCCGCGCTCGACGGCAAGAAGGTCACGGAGAAGTATGTCACAGTCGGCGGTGCGGTGAAGAATCCCGTTACGCTCCGCGTTCCGGTTGGCATCTCCCTGCAGGAGCTCATGGACGCCGCCGGCGGCCCCACCTGCGACTGCAAATACATCATCGGCGGCCCGTGCATGGGCCGGGTGGTCGACACGCTGGACATCCCGGTGACGAAGACGACCGGCGGCCTGCTGGCCATCCCGAAGGATCACCCCCTGCTGGAGCGGAAGTCTCCGAAGCTCAACCTGCAGCTCATCATGTCGGTCTGCTGCCAGTGCTCCATGTGCACGCAGATGTGCCCGCGCAACGCGCTGGGCCTGAACGTGCAGCCGCACAAGGCCATGCGCAGTCTGGCAAGCGGCGGCGATCTGCTGGGCGAATTCAACGGCATCTTCTCCTGCTGCAACTGCGGACTATGCACCTATTACGCCTGCAACTTCGGCCTGAAGCCCTCGCAGGTGATGCAGACGCTCAAGTCTGCCATTGCCTCGAAGGGCGTTCGCCCCCGCAAGGAGGTCTACGGCCCGGTGGACGGCGGCCTGGAGAACAAGAAGGTCCCGGTCGAGCGTCTGATCGCGCGCCTCGGCATCGCGGAATACGACGTTCCCGCGCCCATGGCGGAAAAGCCCCTGACGACGAGCTGCGTGCGCATCGCGCTGCGCATGGGCGTCGGCGCTCCGAGCGTTCCGGTCGTTGCGGTCGGGGATAAGGTCCGCAAGAACCAGCTCGTGGCCGACATCGCGGACAAGAAGCTCGGCGTCAAGATGCATGCCAGCATCTCCGGCGTCGTGACGGACATCACCGCCGACTACATTGAGATAAGGAAGGCTGCCAAATGAATGCACTGGGTATGATTGAAGTTCAGAGCATCCCGCTCGGCGTCAACGCCGGCGATGCGATGCTCAAGGCCGCGACGGTCCAGCTTGTCACGGCGCAGCCGGTCTGCGCGGGCAAGTACATCGTGATCGTCACGGGCGAGGTCTCCGCCGTCAGCGAAAGCGTCGCGGCAGGCAAGGCCGAGGCCGGTCAGCGCCTGATCGACAGCATGGTGATCTCCCATGTGCACGAGCAGGTGCCCCGCGCCATCAACGCCTGCAACGAGATCGGCGAGGTCGCTGCCATCGGCGTTATGGAGGCCTACAGCCTCTGCGCAGCCGTTGTCGCAGCCGATGCAGCCGTGAAGGCGGCTGATATCCACCTGATGGACGTTCGTCTCGGCCGCGGCCTGGGCGGCAAGTCCTTCATCACCATGACGGGCGACGTTGCTGCCGTGCGCGCTGCCATTCATGCTGCCGAGGGCATGCCCGAGGTCAAGGGCCTGCTGTCGGAGAGCGTTGTGATCCCGCACCCGCATCCCGATATCGTCAAGTCCCTTTATTAAGCGTAAAAATATTTTCACATACACAATCATTGGAGGTTTTTTATCATGAAAGAAGCATTAGGCATGATCGAGACCCGCGGCCTGATCGGCGCTGTCGAAGCAGCCGATGCCATGGTCAAGGCAGCAAACGTTCATCTGATCGGTGAGCAGCAGATCGGCTCCGGCCTCGTGACCGTCATGGTCCGCGGCGATGTCGGCGCTGTCAAGGCCGCTGTCGATGCAGGCGCTACCGCCGCGAAGCGCGTCGGCGAGCTGTACGGCACCCATGTCATCCCGTCCCCGCACGACGACGTGGAGAGCATCCTGCCCACCCTTGGCTGATTTATTCAGAATTGATTTACGGAGGAAATAACCTATGAAACTCGCTCTTGGTATGATTGAGACCCGCGGCCTGATCGGCGCTGTCGAAGCAGCCGATGCCATGGTCAAGGCAGCTAATGTTCATCTGATCGGCAAGCAGCAGATCGGCTCCGGCCTCGTGACCGTCATGGTCCGCGGCGATGTCGGCGCTGTCAAGGCCGCTGTCGATGCAGGCGCCACCGCCGCAAAGCGCGTCGGCGAGCTGTACGGCACCCATGTCATCCCGTCTCCGCACGACGACGTGGAAGCCATCCTGCCGAACATCGGTTAAGCTATGTATATCGGGGAAGTCGTCGGCTGCGTCGTGGCGAGCGTGAAGGAGGAGCGGCTGGAAAATATCCCGCTGCTCGTCGTTCAGCTCATTGAAAAAGGCGTAAAAACGAAGATGATCGTGGCTGCCGACGCGACCCGGCAGGCCGGTCGCGGGGACTTTGTCTTCATGATCGGCTCCAAGGAGGCGGCGCGCATGTTCCGCAAGACGGTGCCTGCGGCCGACTCGGCGATCGTCGGATTTATCGACTCGTATAATGTCAGAATCAAAGAATAATCTGGAGGAATAACCTATGAAACTCGCTCTTGGTATGATCGAGACCCGTGGCCTGATCGGCGCTGTCGAAGCGGCCGATGCGATGGTCAAGGCAGCCGATGTGCATCTCATCGGCAAGCAGCAGATCGGCTCCGGCCTCGTGACCGTTATGGTCCGCGGCGATGTCGGCGCCGTCAAGGCCGCTGTGGACGCAGGCGCCACCGCTGCAAAGCGTGTCGGCGAGCTGTACGGCACCCATGTCATCCCGTCCCCGCACGATGACGTGGAGGCTATCCTGCCGAAGCTCGGATGAAGCTGGCCAGGGTCGTCGGGAACGTCGTCTCTACGGTAAAGGACGCCTGCTATACCGGTCAGAAGCTGATGATCATCGACTATATCGACGAGAACGGCAGCCTGACCGGCAATCAGGCCATTGCCTTTGACGTGGCGGACGCCGGGATCGGAGATACGGTCCTTGTGAATGTCGAGGGCGGCTCGGCGAACATGTTCCTCGGCCGCTCCGTCATCGCCGATTTGACGATCTGCGGTGTCATCGACCACATCACGCTCGACGGCGAGACCCGGGAATACCACTGAGGTGACGCATTCCCACATTCCACGAAACAGGTGAGATGGATATGGATATCGAAGCGATCCGGAAACAGGTGGAGCAGCAGGTCATGCAGTACTTCCATCTGGAACCGACGGTAACGGACGCGCCCTATGCCGGCATGGTCACGGGCGTGGACGTGATCTCCCATCTGGAGCACTCTCTTCTCAACCCCGACACGACGCTTGAGACCATCGAGCGCGAATGTGCCGTCGCACGGAAATACTCCGTCGCAGCGGTCTGCGTTGCACCGTACTATGTACCGGCTGCGCGCGAGATCCTGCTCGGCAGCCCCGTCGCCGTCGGCACGGCCATCGGGTTCCCGCACGGCTGCATGTCGCAGGCCGCCAAGCTGGCGGAGCTGCGCGAGTGCATGGCCAACGGAGCCACGGAGGTCGACGTCGCCCTGAACGTGCTGGCCATCAAGTCCGGCCGTCTCGATGTGGCGCAGCGTGAGCTTGATGAGCTGGTGCGCTGTGCAGTCGGCAAGGTCCAGCTCAAGGCCGTGTTCGAGCATGCGCTCTACACGCCGGAGGAGAAGCGCGCCGTTCTGCAGATGCTGCGCAGCAGCGGCGTGAACTATGTGAAGATCCAGAATATGCTCAGCGGCCACGGCGCCCGCGTTGAGGATGTCCGCTTTGCCAGCGAGATCCTCGGCCGCAATGTCGGCATCAAGATCGACGGCGGCATCAAGACGCTCGCGCAGGCAGAAGAACTGCTTGCCGCAGGCGCAACGCGCCTTGGCCTGACGGCCACGGCGAAGATCGCCGAGGAAGCGCTGAAAAACGCATAAACGATACGAAAGGAAACGACTTTCAATGGATATCAATGAAATTATCAGACAGGTAACGGAGGAGATCTGCTCCAAGTACGGCGCGCAGACCCAGACGCCCGCCGCGAGCGACGGCTATACCCCGGCAGACATGGCCAAGTACATTGACCATACCTACCTGAAGCCGGAAGCCAGCGTCAACGAGATCCGCAAGATCTGCGACGAGGCCAAGAAGTATCACTGCGCCAGCGTGTGCGTGAACCCCTCCTACATTCAGTATGTCGCCCAGCAGCTCGAGGGCAGTGGCGTGACGCCGTGCTGCGTCATCGCTTTCCCGTTCGGCACCAGCACCCCCGAGGCAAAGGCCTTCGAGGCCTCTGATGCCGCCTCCAAGGGCGCTCGTGAGATCGACATGGTCATCAATGTCGGCGCCATCAAGTCCGGCGACTGGCTGCTTGTCAAGCGCGACATCGAGGGCGTTGTCAACGCCGTCAAGGGCCGTGCCAAGGTCAAGGTCATTATCGAAGCCTGCCTCCTGACCGACGAAGAGAAGGTCAAGGCCTGCACCGTTGCGAAGCTCGCCGGCGCTGCCTTCGTGAAGACCTCCACCGGTTATTCCACCGGCGGCGCTACCGTCGAGGATGTCCGCCTGATGCGCGAGACCGTCGGCCCCGAGATGGGCGTCAAGGCCTCCGGCGGCGTTCGTACCTATGACGATGCCATTGCCATGCTCAAGGCCGGTGCAAACCGTCTGGGCTGCAGCTCCACGATGAAGATCGTCAGCGGCGTGAAGGAAGACGAGCATAAGTGCGTCAACTGCGGCAACTGCAAGAACCAGTGCCCGTCCGGCAACGTCGAAATCCGCAAGAAGCTGTATTGATTTATTCCAAGCGCAACATAGAAAGGATTTGACCCCCATGAGAAAACCCATGATCGCGGGCAACTGGAAAATGAACAAGACGCCCGCTGAGACCGTCGCCCTTGTCGAAGACCTGAAGAAGATCCAGGTCCGCACGAAGGCGGAAGTCGTTGTCTGCCCGATGACCGTCAGCCTGTTCGCTGCCGCAACGCAGCTGAAGGGCACGGACATCAAGCTCGGTGCGCAGAACGTCCATTTTGAGGACAAGGGCGCTTTCACCGGCGAGTGCAACATCGCCAGCCTGAAGGAGCTCGGCGTCGAGTATGTCATCCTCGGCCATTCCGAGCGCCGTCAGTACTTCGCTGAGACCGATGAGACCGTCAACAAGAAGGTCCTGAAGGTTCTGGCCGAAGGCCTGAAGCCCATCGTCTGCGTCGGTGAGAGCCTGCAGCAGAAGCAGACCAATATCACGAACGAAGTCGTCTGCATGCAGACGAAGGCCGCTCTGTGCGGCGTCAGCCCGGCAAAGGTGACGGATGTCGTCATCGCCTATGAGCCGATCTGGGCCATTGGCACCGGCATGACCGCCACGGCGACGGACGCCAACCGCACCATCGCCGCCATCCGTGCTGCGATCCGCGAGCTGTTTGGCGACGCTGCCGACCAGGTCCGTATCCTTTACGGCGGCAGCATGAACGACAAGAACGCGACCGAGCTGATGAGCCAGCCTGAGATCGACGGCGGCCTGATCGGCGGCGCAAGCCTTGTTGCCGAGAAGTTCGAGAAGGTTATCAACTATCACGGCTGATCCTATTCGGAACAACATGAGCCCCGGTGCACCAGCACCGGGGCTTTGCTTGTCTGCGGATGATGTAAAAAGCTCCCGGCGCGGTTTGATACTGCACCGGGAGCTGTTCCGTCGGAAACGGTTATTTCGTATTCTCGAACACGTCGTGATTCCGGACGAAGTATTCGATGCCGGAATAGAGCGTCGTGACGGTGATAGCGGCCACGACGACCCAGTCGAGCACCTCGCTGAACACGAAGCGGCGGCCGAAGATGAGCATGAAGCTCAGGCCTGTCATGGTGACAGCAGTCTTGACCTTACCGGACCAACCGGCTGCAATGACGCGGCCCTTTCCGGCGGCGATGAGACGCAGGCCTGTCACGGCAAATTCGCGCGCCAGAACGATCATCAGTGCCCAGGCAGGATAGATGCCCCATTCGCAGAACATGGCCATAGCGGCGATGACAAGCACCTTATCGGCAAGTGGGTCAAGGAACTTGCCGAGGTCCGTCACCTGATTGCAGCGGCGCGCGATCTGACCGTCCAGAATATCGGAAAGACTGGCCACGGCAAACACGACGCAGGAGACGATCTGCATCCAGCTCCAGATCTCACTGAGGTACATACAGACCAGAAAAACCGGGATCATCACGACACGAAACAGCGTGATCTTCGTTGCAGTCGTCATTATGCATTCTCCTCCATTTCACCGACCAGGTCGCCGTCCTCGGCGCCTGTGATGCGGACCATTACAAACTCACCGGGAACGACACTGCGCGCCGCAGAGAACAGTACGCGACCGTCGATATCGGGCGAGTCGGCATAGGTCCGGCCGAAGCAGCGGCCGGTCTCCGGCTCCTCGCCCTCGCAAAGCACCTCCATGACCGTCCCGACGCGGGCTGCGTTGTACTCATCCATGATGCGCGACTGCAGCTCGGCGATGATCTCGGCGCGGCGCTGCGCGACCTCCTCGTCCGCATGTTGCATTTTGGCGGCAGGCGTTCCGTCCTCGGGGGAGAACACGAACGCACCGACGCGCTCGAGCTTGTTCTCACGGAGCCAGGCACAGAGCTCTTCGAACTCGGCCTCGCCCTCGCCGGGCAGGCCCGTGATGAGGCTCGTGCGGATGACGGCGTCGGGCAGGCGGCTGCGCAGCTTCTGGAGCATCTCGTCCAGCTCGGCGCGGGTCCCGCGGCGGTTCATGCGGCGCAGGATCGCGTCGTTCACATGCTGGATAGGAATGTCCATGTAGTTGACGAGCTTCGGCTCGGACGCGAACGTGTCCAGCAGCTCGTCCGTGATCATATCGGGGTAGAGGTAGTGCACGCGGATCCAGTGGAAGCCCTCAATGCGGCACAGCTCGTGCAGCAGGAGGGGAAGGCGCGGCGCGCCGTACAGGTCCGTGCCGTAGCGGCTCGTGTCCTGCGCGACGACGATCAGCTCCTTGACGCCGGACTCCGCAAGGCCGCGGGCCTCCTGCAGGATGTCCTCCACGGCGCGGCTGCGGTAGCGCCCGCGCAGATGGGGGATGATGCAGAAGGCGCAGAAATTGTTGCAGCCCTCGGCGATCTTGATGTAGGCATAGTGCTGCGGCGTCGTGAGCACGCGCCCGGCCTCGTCTGCCGGGGCGTCGATGTCGCCGAACTCGCTGACGGTCTCGCCGCCGTTCAGCAGGCGGTCCGCCACGGAGACGATGTCGTCATAGCTGCCCGTGCCGAGCACGCCGTCGACCTCCGGCATCTCCTGCAGGATCTCGTCCTGATAGCGCTGCGACAGGCAGCCTGTCACGAGCAGTCGGCCGATGCGGCCCTCCTGCTTCAGCGCGCCCATGGCGAGAATGTTGTCGATGGCCTCGCTCTTGGCCGAGTCGATAAAGCCGCAGGTGTTGACGATCACGAGATCCGCGCCGTCCACATCCTCCTGCAGGGTGTAGCCTGCCTGCTGCAGGCGATAGAGCATCTGTTCTGCGTTGACCTGATTTTTGGCACAGCCAAGGGAGATCATTCCCACTCGTTTGCCCATCGGGGTTGTACCTCTTTCCTTATTCCTCCGGAAGATCCGGGTCGTAACGTTCGAGCGCGCGGCGGATATCGCCCCACGCATGGCCGCGGCGCAGCAGCGCGTCTGCTGCGCGGCGGATCTCCGTGCAGTCGGGCTGCCTGCCGCGGAACCGCTTCTGTAAAAATGCGTCGATCGCGTCGTCCTGCTCCGGGAGCTCGGCAAGAGCCTCGTCCCATAGCTCGCGCGGGATGTGCTTGGCGTAGAGCATCTGCCGGATGCGTGCCGCGCCGTAGCCCTTTGCCGTGCCGCTGCGGACGATCTGCCGGGCTGCGGCCTCGTCATCGAGCAGGGAGAGCCCGGCGAGCCATTCGACGGCCTGCCTGGCGTTCTCGGGCGATTCGCCCTTCTGGCGCAGACGGTGCTCCAGCTCGGCGCGGGAGACCGTTGCCGCAGAGAGAATGCGAACGGCGCGCTCCTTTGCGGACGCGGAGCCGGCAGCGGCCTCGAGCGAGGCGCGTGCGGCGTCCGGGATGTCCATGCCGGGGCGCAGGCTCAGGTCCGTGACCACGGCCGGGAGCACCAGCATGGCTTCGCCGCTGTCAAAGCGCAGACGCAGCTTGCCCTGCGGCGAGCGCGTCTGTTCAATGGCAAGCAGACGCATTATTCGGCGTCAAAGTCGTCCGCCGAGACATCCACGGGCTTGGCGGGGGCGGCGGGCTGCTTGATGCGGCTGTTCTGGACCTCCATCAGGTGGGCACGGACGCGCGCCTCCAGTTCGGCGGCCAGCTCGGGATGATCGGCGATATACTGCTTGGCATTGTCGCGGCCCTGCCCGATGCGCTCGTCGCCGACGGAGAACCAGCTGCCGCTCTTGTTGACAAGCTCCAGCGTGACGGCGATATCCAGCAGCTCGCCGAAGCGGGAGATGCCCTCGCCGTACATGATATCGAACACGGCCTCACGGAAGGGGGGCGCGCACTTGTTCTTGATGACCTTCACGCGCGTGCGGTTGCCGACGATCTCAGTGCCGCTCTTGATGGCCTCGATCTTACGGACGTCCAGACGCACGGAGGAGTAGAACTTCAGGGCGTTGCCACCGGTCGTGGTCTCGGGGTTTCCGTACATGACGCCGATCTTCATACGCAGCTGGTTGATGAAGATGACGATGCAGTTTGTCTTGGAGACGGTGCCTGCCAGCTTGCGCAGAGCCTGCGACATCAGACGGGCCTGCAGACCGACAAAGGCCTCACCCATCTCGCCCTCGATCTCGGCGCGGGGCGTCAGAGCGGCGACAGAGTCGACGACGACGACGTCAATGGCACCGGAGCGGACGAGGGCATCCGTGATATCGAGAGCCTGTTCGCCGGTGTCCGGCTGGGAAACGAGCATGGAGTCGATGTCTACGCCGATGGCGGCCGCATAAACGGGATCGAGCGCGTGCTCGGCATCCACAAAGGCAACCTCGCCGCCGCGCTTCTGTGCCTCCGCCAAAACGTGCAGGGCAAGCGTCGTCTTGCCGGAGGATTCCGGACCGTAGATCTCGACGATACGGCCGCGGGGCAGGCCGCCGATGCCGAGGGCGGCGTCCAGTGCAAGGGAACCGGTGGGAATGGCATCCACGTTCATCTCCGGACGGTCGCCCAGACGCATGACGGCGCCCTTGCCGTAGTTTTTCTCGATCTGGTGCAGCGCGGTCTCCAGCGCTTTTTTCTTGTCGTCTGCGGGCGCGGGGGCCTCGTAGGCGGGCTTTTTCTGTGCCATGGTCAGCCTTCCTCTCTCTTCCGGGCGAGAACGGCCCGGGTGATGTCTGCGGTGTCTTTTTTCAGCTCCGCGATCTCATAGCCTGCGCGGCGCAGCAGGTCGCACACGGCGGCGTCCTGGCCCATGCCGAATTCAAAGCACAGCCAGCCGCCGGGGTTGAGCGCGGGGGTGAAGTTGCGCACGATGGCGCGGTAAAAATCCAGCCCGTCGTCGCCGCCCCAGAGCGCCAGATGCGGCTCATAGTCGCGGACGGACGGATCGAGCGTCTCCATTTCCGCCGTTGTGACATAGGGCGGATTCGAGACGATCAGGTCAAAGGTGCCGAGAAACGGGGCCGCGGGCTGCCGGACGTCGATCGTCAGGCACTTCACACGGCCGGACAGGCGCTGGCTGCCGACGTTCTGCCGGGCCACGCGCAGCGCGGCAGGGGAGACGTCTCCGAGCGTCACGCGCGCGTCCTTCACGCGGCGGGCGATGGCAAGGCCGATGCAGCCGGAGCCGGTGCACAGATCCAGAATGCGCGGATTCTGCTCGAGAAACAGCGCCTTTTTGATGGCAAGCTCCGTTACGGCTATGGTGTCGTCGCGGGGAATGAGCACGTCGGGCGTGACGGTGAGCGTCATGCCGTAGAAGTCCCATTCACCGAGGATGTAGGGCATGGGCTCTCCTGCCACGCGGCGGCGCACAAAGGACTGCGCCAGCTCACAGATCTCCTCAGAGGCGTAGAGGTCGCGGTCCGAGATCAGCTGCTCTGCCGTTTTGCCGGAGGCCGCGCAGATGAGCTCCCGCGCGACGTTCGAGGCAAACTGGCCCTCTGTGGGCAGCAGGGCGCGGCGGGCGTCGAGATAGAGCTCGGCGTATTTCTTTACCACCGGTCCTCGCCCTCCTTTTCCGGCAGAACGAGCGTCAGCGCCTCGATGCCGACCTCCAGCATGGAGTCGTCCGGCTCGTTTGTCGTCAGGTACTGCAGCCACATGCCGGGAGCGGACAGCGCGCGCGTCAGCCAGTTGTCATGGCGGCCGACGAGACGGTTGAATTCATAGCTGATGCCGACGACGATCGGCAGGAGCAGGAGCTTCAGCACCACGCGCACGATGGCCTCGAGCCAGTGCGAGGTGATGCCCGCCGTGATCGGCCGCAGCAGCGGCGTGGCAAGGGAAAAGACCAGAATGGAGACGATCATCACGACGAACAGGAAGCTTGTGCCGCAGCGCGGATGCAGGCGGGTCATTTTGCGCGCGTTTTCGACCGTCAGGGGGAGCTTAGCCTCGTAGCAGCGGATGGTCTTATGCTCCGCGCCGTGATAGGAGAAGACGCGGCGCATGTCCTTCATGCGGGACACGAGGAACATGTAAGCAAGGAAGATCACGATGCGCAGCAGGCCCTCGAGCAGGTTGCGCACGATCTCATTCGTGGTGACAAAGCGGTTCAGGAACGAGCCGAGCAGCGACGGCAGCACGAAGAACAGCGCGATGGAGAACGCCAGTCCGAGCACGACGGAGAACGTGATGAGCGCGTTCTGCGCCTTCTCGGAGGACAGGCGCTTTTCCAGCCAGGCCTCAAAACGGCCGGGCTCCTTGCCTTTTTCGTCCTCGTCCTCCTCTGCAAAGAAATCCGCGGAATACATGAGGGCGGAAACGCCGGTCTTCATGGATGTGCAGAAATTGAAGATGCCGCGGATGAACGGCAGCTTCTTCGGCGACCACTTCTGCGAGAGCTTCCGCGGCTCGACCTTGCGCTGCAGGCCGTCCTTCGTGCGGACGACAACGGCGGATTTCTCCGGGCCGAGCATCATAATGCCCTCGATGAGGGCCTGCCCGCCGATCATGGTCTTGAATTGTTCCTGCGGCTGCTGTGTGTTCTTTTTTGCCATGTGTTTCCTTTCTATTGCTCTGCAATGGGGAGCCGGATGGTGACGACCGCGCCGCCGCCCTCGGCATTGGCGATGTCGAGCACGCCGTTGTGCATCGTGACGATCTCTTCGCAGACCGCAAGGCCGATGCCGCTGCCGCGCGCCTTGGAGGCGCCCTTGTAGAATTTCTTTTTTACGAGCGGCAGCTCCTCTTCGGGAATGCCGGGGCCGAAGTCGCGGATGCGGATGACGACGGAGTCCTGCCCGTCTGCGTTCTCCCGGCAGATCTCGGCCGTGATCCTGCCGCCCTCGCCGCCGTGCTTGGCGGCATTGTCCAGAATATTCAGGAAGACCTGCTTCATGCGCGCCGAGTCACAGGGAATTTCGGGGATATCGTCGTCATTTTCCAGATAGTCCAGCACAATGCCCTCCTGCCGCAGCCGGGAGCCGTACATGAATACGGTGTCCTCGAACTCCGTGCGCAGGTCGCACGGCACGACGTTCAGGGTAAAGCGGCCGTCCTGAAGGCGGGTGAACTCCAGCAGCTCCTCGACCATGTCCGTCAGGCGGGCGGCCTCGCGCTGGATGATGCTCAGGCCGCGGCGGGCCTCAGCGCTGTCAACGCCAGCTCCGGCGGACAGCAGCGTTTCGCTCCAGCCGCTGATGGCCGTGAGCGGGGTGCGCAGCTCATGCGAGACGGACGAGACGAACTCGGACTGCATTTTCTCTGCGCGGCTGATCTTTTCAGACATTTCGTTGATGGTGTCCGTCAGCTCGCCGATCTCGTCGTCGGACTTCCGCGGGATCTGCACGCCATAGCTGCCAGCGGAGATGCGCTTGGCCGTGGCGGTCAGCTCCTGCACCGGGACAAGGATGGATTTGACAAAGTAGCGGCCGCTGACATAGACAACGAGCAGCACGATCAGGCCGACAAGCGCGGCGCACAGGCTGAAGAGCATGATCTGCCGGTCGGCGCGGCGCAGGCTCGTGACATAGCGCAGCACGCCGATAACCTCGCCGTTCGTATAGATGAGCGGGCTGGAGACGGCCATGATGCGCTCACCGGTCGCGGGATTTGTTCCGGTGTAGGACGCGATGGCCTTCGTCTCAATGGCCTCGCGGATGTCGGACGTCACACCGGCCATACCGGAGTACACGCCGTAGGACGAGGCGACGATGCGGTTGTTCGTGTTGACGAACTGCAGCTCCATCTGGTCCTTCGAGTCAAAGCTCTGGGCGAATTTTGCGCAGGACTGGTAATATTCGTTGTAGCTCTGGCGGACGTAGTTGTCGAAAAAGCTCGTACTCGTGCGCGCTTTGGCCTCCATCCCGGCCTCCATGCTGGAGTAGTAATAGGCTGCGACCATGATCGAAAGCGCGATCACGCAGAGAAGCACGATGGCAAACAGAATGCTCAGCGTATTGCGCAGCCAGCGCTTCTGCAGGCCGCTGTTTCGTTTCATGGCGGTTCCTCCCGGGCTTACAGGCCCCATTTATAGCCGTAGCCCCAGACCGTGGTGATGTAGGTCGGGTTTGCGGTGTTATCCTCGATCTTGATGCGCAGGCGGCGGATGTTCACATCCACGATCTTGAGCTCACCGTCATAATCGCGGCCCCAGACCGAGGTGAGAATGTCTTCCCGCGACAGGGCGCGGCCGGGGTTCTGCATGAACAGCTGCAGAATGGCGAACTCCACCTGCGTGAGCTTGATGCGGCGGCCGCTCTTTTCGAGCGTGCGGTTGCGCAGGTTGAGCGTGAACGGCTCGTGGACGATGACTTCGGGATCGGCCTCGGCCGCGCCGCCGATGCGGCGGTAGAGCGCGTCGATGCGCGCCGTCAGCTCGGCGGGGGAGAAGGGCTTGGTGACATAGTCGTCCGCGCCGGTCATAAGGCCCGTGACCTTGTCCATCTCCTGCGTGCGCGCCGTGAGCATGATGATGCCGATGGCCTTGTTCGTCGCACGGATGCTGCGGCAGACCTCGAAGCCGTCGATATCCGGCAGCATGATGTCCAGAATGGCCACGCCGGTGTCCGGGTTTTCCTTCAGGCGCTCAAGCGCCTCGCGGCCGGTCCCGGCCTCTATGGCCTCATAGCCCGCCCGCTTGAGATTGATGACGACGAAGCTGCGGATGCTGACCTCGTCCTCCAGAATCAGTACCTTTTTCATGCTTCTCTCCTTTTCCTGCCTTCCGCCGAGCGGCGGAGACTGCAACGGGGATCGGTCAGGACGTTGTAACGTCGCCGGTCTTCCAGTCGTTCTGAATAAAATGGAATTGCGTGCGGATGGCATCGGCCGTGATGCCGAGCGCCACGGCGCGGCGTGCCAGACGGCAGACATAGACCGTCTCGCCCTTCTGCGTCAGGACCTGCCAGCCGTCTCCAAGTGCGCTGAGGTCCGATGCGGACAGGGCGGCAATCGTCAGAAGCTCCTCAGTGCTGCCGCCGGCTTCCCACAGAAAGCGGTAGCCGAGCGTGCTGCCTGCCACGGCGCTGCGTGTGAGCACGAGGTGCTCCTGCCACAACGTCGGGATCTGCAGATACCAGCCGCCCGTGTGGCAGTGGAATGTCAGCAGCTTCTCGTCCCGGGAACCGTCGAGCTGCAGATTATACCAGCTGACAAGGTACTGATCCTGCGAGCTGGCATCATAGTCGAGCGACGGCATGGGGCAGAGCATCGGCAGCTCGATCAGGCCGTCCTTGTCGATGTCGCCGCCGTAAATGTAGTAATCACGCAGGGTCTGCACGTCGGTGTTGGCGTCCTCCGAGCGGGAGAGGTTGGTGAACACCCCGTCGCGGAAGACGAAAATATCTGTGATCAGGCTGCCGTCGCTGTACTCCGAGGCGACGAAGACCGCTGCGACGTTCCGGCACATATAGCCCGTCAGAATGCGCTTGACGGACGAGACAGCCACAGACATCGAGACCTCGCGCTCACGCTTGAGCTGACCGCCGGCCCAGCAGTACAGCTCGGCAATACCGTTCTGCGAATCGCCGCCGCTGTGCAGCACAACGATCTCCTGCCGGCTGTCCGCGTCCAGATCGGCCGTGACGAATTCGGCGTATTCCGTGCTCATCAGCTCGGTCAGCGTGCCGCCGCGCAGGGAATAGACATTCATGAGCTGCGGGACCTGATCACTGATCTGGCGTCCGACAACGAGCTCATAGCCCGGCTGGTCGTCGAACGCAACATAGGAGACATGGTGGAACGCGCTGCCTGCGCCCTGCACGGATGCAGCCAGCGTGAAGGCATCGTTTTGCCGGTCAAAGACATAGATGCCGAGCGGAAGCTCGCCGGTCGTTTTGCAGTAGACGACGGCTTCGTCCTCACCGTCGCCGTCGAGGTCGACCATCTGCACGACCTGCTGGTTATCGCCGGAGACCGGCGGGGCATAGACCGCACCGTCCGGCAGGGCCAATTCGATGGCGTTCTGCAGGTCATAGTATTCCTCTGACTGCTTCGGAACGGCGTAAAGTCCCTCTGCGGGCTCCAGAAAGCACCCGCAGAGCAGCAGGCAGGCCAGCAGCAGGGGAAGGAAGCGGATGCATTTCTTCTTCATCGGGTGCGTTCTCCTTTCGCCGATATTCTCCATCCAATATTATAACATAAATCGTAACCATTGTGTAGTGGGTCTGTCATTTTTGTGGGCAAAATTTCGGCCGGGCCGGGTCATTTCAGCACGACGGAATCCTCACCGAGCAGGGCGCGCAGCTCCTGCAGCATATCGCCGCGCAGGCCGCACTGTGTACCGCGGCGGACGCCCGTATCCACAAAATACAGGACGGCCGTCACATTACCGGGGAACATGTTGAGCGTGGCGCGGACCTTGCCGAACAGCGGCGACTGCTCCGACGGCAGGCGCAGATACAGCCGCGAGGCCTGCAGGACCGCCTGCTCCTGCGCAGCGGGGCGCGGCGCGGCGGCCATGGGCGGCGGAGCCTGCTTTGTGAAGGACTCAAGCGGGTCAAAGCGATTGACCACGAGCTGCGGGGCCTTTTCGTCGCGCACGGAGATGCGGCCCTCGGCTACGACGGCGGCGTTTTCCGTCAGCAGGCTGCCGCTGCGCTCGAGCACGTTCGAGAATGTCAGCAGCTCCATCGCAGCCGTGTCGTCCTCCAGTGTGACATAGGCCATCATGGATCCGTTGCGGGTCGTCTTGCGGCGGATCTCCTCGACCATGCCCGCGATGCGGACGTTCTGGCCGTCGTGGAAAAAGCCGTCGTTCTCTTCAAACGACTGCAGGATGCGCAGCACGGGCGTGACGCCCGCCGCGCGCAGCCGCGTGCGGTATTCGTCGAGCGGATGGCCGGAGAGATAGAGGCCGACCGTCTCCTTTTCCATCTGCATGAGCTCCGCCGGGCGCAGCGGGGGGAGCTTCGGCGCGGGGATCTCCGGCATGCCGCCGTCCTCCGGGCCGAAGAGCTGCAGCTGCCCCTCGAGATTGCGGCGGTAGGTGTCCGCCGCGGCGTCGAGCACCATTTCATAAATGGCCAGCATCTGCCCACGGCCCATGCCGAGGCCGTCCATCGCGCCGCATTTGATAAGGTTCTCCACGGCGCGCTTGTTGAGGTCCGAGCCCTGCATACGGCGGGCAAAGTCCTCCAGCGAGACAAACGGGCCGTTTTCCGCGCGCTCTGCCATGACCTGCCGGATGAGGCCGCGGCCAATGTTCTTCACGGCCCCGAGGCCGAAGCGGATGCCGTCCGGCTCCACGGTGAACTTATCCTCCGAGGCGTTGATGTCCGGGTGCAGCAGGCGGATGCCCATGTCGCGGCAGTCGGCGATGTATCCGGCCGTCTTCGTGGAGTTGTCCAGCACGGATGTCAGCAGCGCCGCCATATATTCGCGGGGATAGTGGCACTTGAGATAGGCCGTGTCATAGGTGACCTTGGCATAGCATACGGCGTGCGCCTTGTTGAAGGCGTAGTTCGCGAAATCCAGGATTTCCTTGTAAATGGCCTCTGCCGCCGTCTCGGACACGCCGTTTGCGATCGCGCCGGGGATGCCGCGCGCGGCGTCACCGTGGACGAAGGTCTGCCGCTCGGCGATGATGACCTTTTCCTTCTTTTTGGAAATGGCGCGGCGCATGTTGTCCGCCTGCCCGAGGCTGTAGCCGCCGAGCTTGCGGAAAATCTCGATGACCTGCTCCTGATAGACGATGCAGCCGTAGGTCACGGAGAGGATCGGCTCGAGCTGCGGGCAGAGATAGGTGACGCGCTCCGGATGAAACTTGTTTTCGATGAAACGCGGGATGGAATCCATGGGGCCCGGGCGGTAGAGGGCGACGATGGCGGTGAGGTCCTCGATGGACTGCGGCTTCATGTTGACACACACGCCCGTGATCCCGGCGGATTCCAGCTGGAAAACGCCCGCCGTCTTGCCCTCACCCAGCATGGCGAACGTTGCAGCGTCGCCGTCCGGCAGCCGCTTGAGATCAAAGTCCGGCTCGCGGCGGCGGATGGCGCGGGCGGCGTCGTCGAGGATCGTCAGATTGCGCAGGCCGAGAAAGTCCATTTTGAGAAGGCCAAGCTCCTCGATGGTCGTCATGGTAAACTGCGTGACGATGGTCTCGTCGTTGCGCGCCAACGGCACATAGTCGCTGACGGGATTTGCCGTGATGACGACGCCTGCGGCGTGCGTCGAGGTGTTGCGGGGCATGCCCTCGAGGCCGCGCGCCGTGTCGACGAGCTTTTTGATGCGCTCGTCGCTCTCGACCATCGTGCGCAGCTGCGGCGAGATGCGCAGCGCCTCGTCGAGCGTCATGTGCGGCGTGGCGGGGATCTGCTTGGCCACGGCATCCGTTTCGGCATACGTCAGGTTCATGACGCGGCCGACGTCGCGGATGGCGGCACGGGCGGCCATGGTGCCGAACGTCACGATCTGTGCCACATGGTCCTTGCCGTATTTGCCCATGACGTAGTCGATGACCTCGCCGCGGCGGAGCTGGCAGAAGTCCGTATCGAAATCCGGCATGCTCACGCGCTCCGGGTTCAGAAAGCGCTCGAAGATGAGGTGATACTGCATGGGGTCCATCTCGGTGATGTGCATGCAATAGGCCGCGATGGAGCCGGCACCGGAGCCGCGCCCCGGCCCGACCGGGATGCCCTGCTCCTTTGCCCAGCGGATGAAATCCGCCACAATGAGATAATAGTCGACATAGCCCATCTTCTCCACGACGGACATCTCGTATTCCAGCCGCTCACGGTAGCCCGCAGGGGCACCCGGGTAGCGCTCACGGAAGCCCTCATCGCACATGCGGCGGAAATACGTCAGAGAATTGCTCCCGTCCGGAGGCGTGAAGGCGGGCAGATGATAGTGGTTGAATTCAAATTCGACCTTGCAGCGGTCGGCAATGCGCTGTGTGTTTTCCAGCGCCTCCGGCAGGGCGGGGAAGAGGGCGCGCATCTCGTCCTCGGACTTCAGGTAGAACTCCTGCGTCTCAAAGCGCATGCGGTTCGGGTCGTCGAGCGTCTTGCCGGTCTGGATGCACAGCAGCACATCCTGCAGCTCACTGTCCTCGCGCGTGAGATAATGCGCGTCGTTCGTCGCCACGAGCGGAAGGCCCGTCTCCTGCGCGATGCGCAGCAGGCCGCGGTTGACCTCACGCTGCTCCGGAATGCCGTGGTCCTGCAGCTCCAGATAGAAATGCTCCGGGCCGAAAATGCCGGAAAGCTCCAGCGCATAGGTCTTGGCTCCGTCATAGTCCCCGGTGCGCAGCCTGCGCGGGATCTCGCCCGCCAGACAGGCCGACAGAGCGATCAGGCCCTCGCTGTGCTGCCGCAGCAGGGCGAGGTCTACGCGGGGCTTGCCGTAAAAGCCCTGCAGGAACCCCATGGAGACCAGATAGCTCAGATTGCGGTAGCCCGTTTCGTTTTCGCACAGCAGGACCAGATGGCGCGCATCATTGTCCACGCCGTGGACGCGGTCCGCTATGGTGCGCGGTGCGACATAGACCTCGCAGCCGATGATGGGCTTGATGCCCTCGGCCTTTGCAGCACGATAAAAGTCGATCACGCCGTACATGACGCCGTGATCGGTGATGGCCAGCGCAGTCTGGCCCAGCTCTTTGGCGCGCGCAGCAAGCCTGCCGATGCGGCATGCGCCGTCGAGCAGACTGAATTCGCTGTGGACGTGAAGATGTACGAATGCCATGAGGCAGCCTTCCTTTCTCGGAAAAGCGCGGCGGTCACGCCGGGCCTTCTTCGGTCGTCTCCGTGCCCTCTGCCGCCAGAGCCAGCAGCTTGCGCATGCGGTGGTTGACGGTGGACTTGCTGGTGGGCGGCTCGTGAAGCTCTGCCAGCTCGGAGAGCGTGGCCTCCGGGTGCTCGCGGCGCAGCAGGGCCGTCTGCAGGAGTTTTTCGGGCAGAGAGTCCAGCCGGCCCTGTGCCTCGAGCGTGCGCAGCGCGGCAAGCTGCTCCTGCGCGGCGTCCACGGCCTTGGTGACGTTTGCGGTGTCGCAGTTCGTCTTGCGGTTGGCATCGTTGCGCCAGTCCTTTTCGATCTTGGCCTGCATGACGGTCATGGCGCTGACCGGCGCGCCCATCAGGGCCAGCAGCTCCTCGATGGTCTCGCTCTGCTTGAAGTAAAGAATGCTGCTTCCCTTGCGCTCCGTCTGTTTCGGCGTCAGGCCCATCTCCAGCAGCAGCGTGCCCGTCTCGGCGCATACGCGCCGGTGCGAGGTGGAGAATTCCAGATGATAGCGCTTGGCAGGGTCTGTGACGGAGCCGCCCGCCAGAAAGGCTCCGCGCAGGAAGGCGCGGCGGCAGCAGTCATTTTCCAGCAGGGCAAGATTCACATGCAGTGCAAGGCTCGATTCGGCGGAAAAGCCGCAGAGCGTGAAAACATGCGAGATTTTTTCCGGGTCCTCCAGCACGAGCACGCGCTTGCCCTGCGCTTCCGGCTCCGGCAGCGCGTCAAAGCGCAGGCCGAATCCGCGCTGCAGCAGGCGCGGCAGCCGCGCGGCGAATTCCGGATTCTCCGTGACGATGCGGATGCACGAGGCACTGAAATGATTGGCATACAGGAGTGCGCCTAGCATCTCGGCCAGCGCGCAGCATTTTGCGCCCGGTGCCGTGCGGCAGAGCTCCCGTTTCACGTTGGCGGAAAAGGAGATCATGCGTTTCCCTCCCGGCTCAGATCGCGGTGGAAGACCGTGACGGTATGGCCATGCTCCCGCAGCCCGGCGGCCAGAAATTCTGCGCCTACTACGGAGCGGTGACGGCCGCCCTTGCAGCCGACGCCGACGGTCATGTCGTTGCCCCAGCCGCGCTCGGCATACAGGTCCGCCTGCAGGAGCAGCATGGACAGCGCGTAGTTCAGTACGGTGCGGCTCTGCTCATTGTGCAGGATAAAATCGCGCACAGGGGCGTCCTGACTGCAAAGTTCACGCAGCTCCGGCTCCCAATAGGGATTTTTCAGGCAGCGCAGATCGAATACCTCGTCAGCCTCCGGCGCGCCGTAGCGAAAGCCGAAGGAAAATATCGTAAAGCTCATGTGTTCCTCAGTCCCAAAGGCGAATTTCCGGCTCGAGCCGGATGCCGCTGTGCTCCAGAACGCGCTGCTGCACCTGACGGAGCAGCTCCAGCACGTCTGCGGCGGTCGCGCCGCCGCGGTTGACAACAAAGCCCGCGTGTTTTTCCGAGACCTGCGCGCCGCCGACCGTCAGGCCCTTCAGCCCGGCAGACTCGATGAGCGCGGCGGCATAGCCGCCCTGCGGGCGCTTGAAGGCGCTCCCGGCCGAAGGCAGGTCCAGCGGCTGTGAGACAGTGCGGCGCGTCATCAGCTCGCGCATCGTCTCGCGGATGATGCCGGGGTCGCCCGGCTGCAGGGCAAAGCACGCCCGGACGATCACGCCGTCTGTATGCTGGAAGACGCTCGTGCGGTAGCCGAAGCCCTGCGAGACGCCCTCCCGCCGGACGAGCGTTCCGTCCGGCAGCATCTCCTGCGACCAGCGGCACACGGCGCGGATCTCGCCGCCATAGGCTCCGGCGTTCATATAGACGCCGCCGCCGACGGTGCCGGGGATGCCGTGGGCAAATTCCAGACCCGTCAGGCCGTTGTCGCGGGCAAAGCAGGCGAGCCTTGCCATCGTGACGCCGGACATGGCCTCGATATGCGCTGCATCCGGCATGGAAAGGCCGGTCAGCGCGCCGCTCGTCACGATGACAAGCCCGCGCACGCCGCCGTCCGGCGCCAGAATATTCGTGCCTGCGCCGAGCAGACGCACGCGGATACCCTCCTGTGCGCTCAGGCGCAGCAGGGCCTGCAGCTCTGCAAGCGACGATGGGAAGGCCATCACCTCGGCGGGGCCGCCGATGCGGAACGAAGTGTGCGCCGCAAGCGGCTCCTCACGCAGCAGGCGGAGCCTGGGCAGCGCGAGGGAAAGACGGTCAAACAGATCCATGAGATATCCTCCAGAATATCAAAAAACAACAGGAACGGACACCGGCGGAATTTCCGCCGGGACGCGAACAGAAATCATTTCATTATAGTATACCACAGTCTGCCGTCCGCAGCAAGCCCCAGAACGCGGCGCATAAAAAATGGACCGCCGCAGATTCTGCAGCAGCCCATGGTATAAACGAATCAGAAGCTCTGCCCGGCCGTCTCGTCGAAATGGCGGTTGATCTGCTCCGTGAACTCCGCCGCGGCGTTGTAGCCCATCTTTTTCTGGCGGTTGTTCATGGCGGCGACCTCCAGAATGATGGCGAGGTTGCGGCCGGGGCGGACGGGGATCGTGATGGCAGGCACCTTCACGCCCAGCAGGTCCATATACTGCTCCTCCAGGCCGAGACGGTCAAAGATCTGCTCGTTGCCGACCGGAACGATGTTCACGACGAGGTCAACGGTGGATTCGTCCTTGATGGCGGCCATGCCGAACAGCTTTGCCACGTTGATGACGCCGATGCCGCGGATCTCGATATAGTTGCGGATCAGCTCCGGCGACGTGCCGCGCAGCGTGTTCCCGGCGACCTTGCGAATTTCCACGGCGTCATCTGCGATCAGGCGGTGGCCGCGCTTGAGCAGCTCGGCTGCGGCCTCGCTTTTGCCGATGCCGCTTTCGCCCATGAGCAGCAGGCCCTCGCCGTAGACCTCAACGAACACGCCGTGGCGCGTGATGCGCGGGGCCAGCGCGTTCTTGAGGTAGGTGATGAGACTGGAGACGACATAGGACGTGGACTCGAGGCAGCGCAGGATGGTGATATCGTGCTTTTCTGCCATCTGCATGCACTCGGGCATCGGCTCAATGTTACGCGCGAAGACGAGTGCGGGGATGTGATAGGAGAAGAGCTGGTCGAAGGTCTCGGCGCGGCGCTCCGGTGTGAGCGAGTGAAGATAGGTCGCCTCGGCGTTACCGATGACCTGCAGGCGCAGCGGCTCAAAATGCGTAAAAAAGCCTGCCAGGGGCAGACCGGGACGCATGACTTCTTCCACCATGAGATCGATGCGATCGTAATCGCTGGATTCACGGGCGACGATGAGGTTAAATTCCTCCACGACCTGCTTCAGCCGAACGCTGTAGGAATTCATGGGCATGACTGCGATCCTCCTGCACCGGGCGTACAGGCCCGGAGATAATATCGTTATTATAACGGCTTCCGGTAGGTTTGGCAACCGTTTTTGCGCTTTTTTTCGAGCAAATTCGGGAAAATCGCCAAAAGGAAAATTTTTTTGCATTTTTTCGATTTTCCCCTTGCATTCTTGCGATTTCTTTGCTATTATGTATAGGCGTCTTTTAGCGCGATCTAGAGCGTGATTTTGCGATGATTGGAGGTGCAGCAATTGGCAAAGTGCGATTTTTGCGGCAAGGGTGTCACGTTTGGCATCAAGGTTTCTCACTCCCACAGACGTTCCAACCGTGCGTGGAAGCCGAACGTGAAGCGCGTCAAGGCTATCGTTGACGGCGCTCCCCGCCATGTTTACGTCTGTACGAGATGCCTCCGCTCCAACAAGGTTGAGCGCGCCATCTGATCTCAGCGTTATGGTACAAAAAAGACAAGCCTGCAGGCTTGTCTTTTTTTCATGCCCGCAGACCGGCACAAATCGGTCATGACCGCAGGCGATTTGCGGTATAATTCGAGCAGAGAAATGGTTGAGCAGGAGAGAAAAACGGCGCTGGAAAACAGATCGGGGATCACGGACTCCGTTAAATTTGGGAACCGCTTCCGGGCAGGAGGCGGTTCCCATGCTCTTATCGTCTGCTGCGCGCATTTGCGGCATTTGTGGTGCCTTCAGAAGCCTCCGTCATGCCGCTTTCGGACTCTGCACGGCTGTCGTCCGTTGCGGCGGACGGCTCCGTCATGATTTCCGAAGCTGCCGTCGGGATGAGGGCGGATGGCTCCGTGCCGTCCACGCGGCCGTCTGTCGTGTTCGGGACATTGCTGCGGCAGCCCGTGAGCAGCGCGGCGCATAGGGCGAGCGTCAGAAAGAGCAGAGCTTTGGTTCGTTTCATCGATCAAAATCCTCCTGATATTATGATTGTCCCGCTTAGTTTGCCCGGCTTTGCATGGCCTACGCAGGGATATTTGTCGAAAATGTAAAATTGGGATTGATTCTTTTTGCATTGCCTTGTATAATGGGATGGTACGCCAAACTTTTTGCTTTGGCCCGTCTGCAGAGGCGGAGAAATGAAACAACATATCACCAACCGAAGGGGAAGCTGACATGAAGAAACTTTTCGTCAAGAAGGATGTTCCGTGCATGGCATGTCTGGAGTGCGTCCGCGCCTGCTCGACCGCATTTTATAAAGAGTTCCATCAGGACAAGGCCTGCCTGAAGATCGTTGAGCGCAACGGCAAGGTCCGCCCGATGACCTGCGTCCAGTGCGGTAAGTGTGCTGCGGCCTGTGAGCACGGTGCGATCACCCAGAATCCGAAGACCGGCGTGTACATGGTCAATAAGAAGCTCTGCGTTGGCTGCGGCAAGTGCGTGGAGGCCTGCCCGTTCGGCGTGATGGTGCATGTCGAGGGTGCACCCGCCGCCTCGAAGTGCATTGCCTGCGGTATCTGCGTCAAGGCCTGCCCGATGGAGGTCCTCGAGATCCGCGAGAGCTGATTTCGGATATCCGGTCTTATCAGCTTATTCATAATCCCAAAAAACTGCCGTGCCGTTTTCCGGGCATGGCAGTTTTTCGTGCTTTCGCCCGGAAATATGGTTGAGAATCCGGGACCGATATGATATGATAACCAAAGAACACCGAAATATTGATATGGAGGTTATGAATCACTATGGCAGAAACCAAAAAGATCCCGGAACGTGCTGAGCTTGCACAGCAGGACAAATGGGCGATCGAAGATATTTACGCAACCGATGAGCTTTGGGAAGCCGGCCTCGAAAAGGCGAGGGGCTATATTCCCAAGATCGCTGCGTTCGCGGGCCATCTGGGCGAATCCGCACAGATGCTGCTTGCCTATGCGCAGATGGAGGAGGAGATCGAGGTCCTTGCGAGCGACCTCGCGAATTACGCCATGCGCCGCGCGGATGAGGATGTGCGCGTTGCCAAGTATCAGGCGATGACCGGCCGCCTCATGAGCAGCTTTGTCGAGCTGAACGCAGCGGGCAGCTTTGCCACGCCGGAGCTCATGGCCATCCCGGACGAGACGTTTGAGGGCTTCTTCACCGCCTGCCCGGAGCTGGAGCGCTATCGCCGCTATCTTCTGGATATCCGCCGCCGCCGTGCCCATGTGCTCAGCCCGGCCGAGGAGAAGCTGCTGGCCGCCGCAGGCGAGATGGCTCAGGCTCCGGACAATATCTATGGTCTCCTGACGGATGCCGATATGAAGTTCCCGGACTGCACGGATGGCGAGGGCAACAAGCATCCGCTGTCCCACGGCACCTACATCTCCTACATGGAGTCCGGCGACCGCGCGCTGCGCAAGAGCGCCTTTGAGAATCTCTATCACACCTACGGCAGCTTCGGCAACACCATCGCCGCCGTGCTGGCCTCTCAGGTCAAACAGCTGCAGTTCTTCGCGCAGGCCCGCAAGTACGGCTCTGCCATGGAGGCTTCTCTCGATGTCACAAACGTTCCGACGAGCGTCTACACGAACCTCATCGAGGCCGTTCACAAGAATCTGGACAAGATGTACCGCTATGTCGATCTGCGCAAAAAGCTCCTTGGCGTGGACGAGCTGCATATGTACGACCTGTACTGCCCGCTCATTGAGGGCGTGAGCGGCCGCACACCCATCGAAGAGGCCAAGAAGACCGTTTACGACGCGCTGGCTCCGCTCGGCGAGGACTACCGCAAAGTGCTGCAGCAGGGCTTCGATAACCGTTGGATCGACGTCTATGAAAACGCGGGCAAGCGCTCCGGCGCATATTCCGCAGGCGCGCGCGTCCATCCGTATGTTCTGCTGAACTACACCGGCACGCTCGACAGCCAGTTCACGCTGGCTCATGAAATGGGCCATGCCATGCATTCCTATCTCTCCAACCACAACCAGAACCCGCTCGACGCCGATTATGTGATCTTCGTGGCGGAGGTCGCCTCCACCTGCAACGAGGCCCTGCTCATGGAATACCTCCTCGGCAAGACGACGGACAAGAAGGAACGCGCCTACCTCATCAACCACTTCCTTGAGCAGTTCCGCACGACGCTGTACCGCCAGACCATGTTCGCCGAGTTCGAGCTGAATGTCGGCCGCATGGCGCAGGAGGGCACGAGCCTTACGCCCGAGGTGCTCAATGCCGAGTATCGCCGCCTGAACCGCCTGTACTTCGGCGAGAACATCGTGCTCGACCACGAGATCGATACCGAGTGGATGCGCATCCCGCATTTCTACTACAACTACTACGTCTTCCAGTATGCCACCGGCTATGCTGCAGCCATCGCGCTGTCCCGCCGCATCCTGCGTGAGGGCGCGCCTGCTGTGAAGGACTACATCGGCTTCCTGTCCGGCGGCTGCAGCAAGAGCCCGATCGACCTGCTGAAGGGCGCAGGCGTGGACATGAGCACCACGAAGCCGGTTGAAGAGGCCCTGAGCCTGTTCGGCGAGCTCATCGGTGAGATGGAAGAGCTGATGAAAGACTGATGGAGATCTTCCTTCCTACGCTTCACACGTTTGAGAACAACAATATCTTTACCGGCAGCTGCGGCCTGCTCCGCTTCCGCATCGCTCCGACGGTCGTGATGGCCACGCCGAAGGAGGTCGATCTGGCTGCCAGCTCCATCCACGCCGAGCTGTGGCACGGCGAGCTGTGCTATGAGCTCAGCGAAATGGAACAGGAGCGGACCTTCCCCATGTCGGACGAGGGCCGCGCCGCCATGCAGCAGTGGCTGGAGGAGAATATCGAGCCAATCGAGCCAAAGACTGCGGAATAAAGGCAGCACCGCATGATTCAGCGAGAGCATTCGGCGAGAGATTTTTTGTCGAGACAAGGTTTGAAAAGTGCAGGAATACTTTGTGTATTTCAAACTTTTCGGACCGATGGATCGGCGAAAAATGTCCGGCGAAGGCTGAAGGCGAATTATGCGGTGTTGCCTAAAAAAACTCGGGGCTGCTGCGCTGCGCAGCGGCCCCATTTTTTCCGGAGAGGATCCTATGAAAACTGCAATTGTGACCGGAGGGACCTCCGGCTTGGGCCTTGCCGCGGCGCAGACGCTGGCGGAAAAGGGCCTTCGGGTGTATGCCCTGTCGCGGCACGGCGCGCCGGTGCCCGGTGTGACGTCGCTGGCCTGCGATATCACGGACGCGGACGCCGTGGAGCGGACGATCGCCTCAATCGAAGCGGAAGCCGGGCGGATCGACCTTGTGGTGAACAACGCGGGCTTCGGTATCTCGGGCGCAGTGGAGTGCACCACGCCCGAGGAGGCACGCCGTCTGTTCGACGTCGATTTCTTCGGCGTCGTAAATGTGAACCATGCCGTTCTGCCGCGCATGCGCCGCGCGGGCGGCGGGCGGATCGTCCATGTCAGCAGCGTCGCCGCGCCCGTCGCCATCCCGTTTCAGGCGTATTATTCTGCGGCAAAGGCGGCGATCAATGCCTACAGCAGTGCGCTGCGCTGCGAGGTCGCGCCGTTCGGCATCGACGTCTGCGCCGTGATGCCCGGCGATCTGAAGACCGGCTTCACGGCGGCGCGTGAGAAAAATGTCCGGGGTGACGCCGAGTACGGTGGGCGCATCAGCCGCTCCGTCTCCCGCATGGAGCATGACGAGCAGACCGGTATGCCGCCGGAGAAGGCCGCGGCCTTCCTGTGCCGCGTGGCGCTCCGCTGCAGGACGAAGCCTCTGTATGCCATTGGACCACAGTATAGCGCGGCAGTCCTGCTGGGCAGGCTCCTGCCGTGCAGGCTCGTTTCATGGATCGTATCGAAGCTGTATGCTGCATAAGGAGGGATGATCATGCCGGTTGCAGCGTATTATCTGCATGATCCTGCCGCGCCGAGGCCGAACAGCCCGACGCGCATGGGAACGAACGTCCTGCTCGAATGCCGCGGGCGGCTCCTGCTGGAGCAGCGCTGGGACTGCGGCGCATGGGGCCTGCCCGGCGGGCGGCTGCGCCGCGGGGAGAGCGAGGCGCGCGGCATTGCGCGGGAGCTGTTCGAGGAGACGGGCCTGCGCCTGCCGGAGGCAGCCTTTACGCGTGTGCGCGTCGTGGACGACGCTGACCGCATCGCCAGCTATCAGGACGGAACGGTCTGGCGCATGGTCATCGTCCTGTTCCGCGCGCAGCTTCCGCAGGAGCCGGAGCTGCACTGCAGCCGGGAGTCCTGTACGCTGCGCTTTTTTACGCCGGAGGAGCTGCGTACGGCGGACCTTGTGCCGACGCACCGTGACCTGATCGAGGCCTGGCGGCCTGCGCCGCTCGAGGTCGCCGCAGCCATGCTGACGCGCGGGCAGACCGTCCTGCTCTGTCGCCGCCCAGAGGGCAAGGCGCGCGCCCTGCAGTGGGAATTTCCCGGCGGAAAGCTCGAGCCCGGCGAGACGGCCGAGCAGGCGCTTGCACGCGAATGCCGCGAGGAGCTTGGTGCAGAGGTCCGCGTCGGGCCGCGCGTGGACGAGCTGGTGTTCGACTATCCGGATCTCTCGGTCCATCTGACGCTCTATCAGGCCGAGCCGCTCACAGAGCCGCGCGCACTGGAGCACAGCGCGCTCGACTGGGTAGGACCTGCCGGGCTGGAGCGCTATGACCTCTGCCCGGCGGACCGACGCTTCGTCCCGGCCGTGCAGCAGTGGTTTTCCGAACAGGAAAAAGCCCCCGCGCAGCAAGCTGCGCAGAGGCCTCAGACCGGGGAGTAAATTACCGCACCGGAGCAGTCAAAGTGCTGCCTCATGCTGCATACGGGTAAACAGCGCTGCGCCGCAGGCGGCCTCCTCCGGGACGGCAGCCAGCGTGAGCGGCAGACCGAAGCTCCTCTCGACGGCACGCTGCAGGGCGGGATTGCGCCGCAGACCGTTGCCGGAGCCAAGCAGCCGCCCGGCGGGCGCACATCCGGCTTTGAGCGCAGCGCGGTAACAGGCGGAAAGCTCATCCGCCATGCCGCGCAGCAGAGCATGGAGCAGGGGAACGGGAGCAAAATTCTCTTCATCCAATCCGCTGAGCACAGCGCGCTCCGCCGGATCCTGCCGTGTTCCGGCGAACGTCGTGCGGAACTGCGGCACATCGTCCGGCATGGGAGCCTCGAGCGCGCGGAGCATGGCGGGGTAGGCGGACGGGCAGGGGGTTCCCGTGACCAGCTCGGCCGTCTGGCGGAAAAAACGCTCCAGCAGGGCAAAGCTCCGCCCGCCGCAAAGCGGCGCGCCCGTCAGCAGCCAGCCGCCGGGGAAGGGGCGCGTTTCCAGCCCCGGCACGGTGCGGTGTTCCTTCGTGAAGAACGAAAACTGGCTGCCCGTGCCGATGTTTATAAGCGGCGCGTCGAGCCGACCCTGCCCCGCGCCGAGGAAGCTGGCCTGATTGTCGCCGAGCGCGGCAAAGACGCGCAGCCGCCCGCCGCCCAGCTCCGCCTCCTCCGAGACCTCCGGCAGGAGCCGTTCCGGCAGTCCCGCCCGGCGGACGGCCTCCCGGTCAAAGCCCGTTCCGTCAAACAGGCCGAGGCTGGCGGCCATGGAGGGCGTAAGACACGGCGCGCTCCGGCCGGACAGCCGCATGGCGAGGTAATCCGCGATCGTGCAGACGGCAGCGGCCCCGTTCGGGATGGTTCCGGCTGCCTGATGGCAAGCGAGCGTGACGAGGCCGTAGCCGGAGGCGAGGGGATAGCCGGTCCGCGCAGTCAGGCGGGCCGCCGTGCTTTTCCCGTCCGGCCCCGGCTGCGCGCCCGTCTCGTCCTGCCAGGTGTAAAGCGGCGAGAGCAGCTGCCCCGCCGCGTCCACATAGACGATGCCGTGCATCTGGCCGGTCAGGCCGACGCAGCCGATGTCCGGAAATTCCTGCAGCAGCCCGTCCAGCAGGGACAGGGCTGCGTGCTCGATGCCGCGGGCATCCTGCTTGCGCTCCCACGGCTGCCCGGCGACGGCAGCGCCGCCCGGTACGGTGCGCGTGCACAGGAGCCTGCCGTCTGCGTCCAGCACGGCGGCGGAGATCGTCGTCGTCCCGAGATCAAGGCCCAGATGATCCATATCGATCCTTCTTCCGTATTTCCATGGGAATAGTATAGCAGAAGGTCTGGGAGCTGTAAAGCTCAGGCCTCTGCTGACCGGCAAAAACGCTTGACGGCACGGCGGATTTCGGCTATAATCTCTTCATCATATCCAATTCTCAGGAGGAGGACGATCCCAATGGCCTTTTACTATTCCGAACCGAGCCACACCTTCAGCGAGTATCTGCTGATCCCTGGCTACACGGCAGAGGACTGTGTCCCTGCCAATGTTTCGCTCCGCACGCCGCTGACGCGCTTCCGCAAGGGCGAGGAGCCTGCCATTTCTCTGAATATCCCCATGGTGTCTGCGATCATGCAGTCCGTTTCCGATGATAAGCTGGCCATCGCGCTGGCGAAGGAAGGCGGGCTGTCTTTTATTTATGGTGCGCAGTCCATCGAATCCGAGGCGGCGATGGTCGCCCGCGTCAAGAACCACAAGGCGGGCTTTGTCGTCTCCGCGTCTAACCTGACGCCGGACAGCACGCTGGCGGACGTTCTGGCGCTCAAGGCGAAGAACGGCTATTCGACTGTCGCCATCACGGACGACGGCACGGCGAACGGCCGCCTGCTCGGCATCGTTTCGAGCCGCGATTACCGCGTCTCCCGCATGGACGGCAGCCAGAAGGTCAGCACGTTCATGACGCCGCTGGAAAAGCTCGTCACCGCGCCTGCGCAGACGACGCTGAAGGAAGCAAACGACATCATCTGGGAGCATAAGCTCAACTCCCTGCCCATTGTGGACGCCGACGGCCACCTGCTGTACTTCGTGTTCCGCAAGGACTACGCCTCCCATAAGGAGAACCCGCTCGAGCTGCTCGACGATCAGAAGCGCTATCTCGTCGGCGCGGGCGTCAACACGCGCGACTATCAGGAGCGCATCCCGGCCCTGCTGGCCGCCGGCGCGGACGTGCTGTGCATCGACTCCTCCGAGGGCTACTCCTGCTGGCAGGAGAAGACCATCGCCTGGGTGCGCGAGCAGTACGGCGATTCCGTCAAGATCGGCGCGGGCAACGTCGTCGACCGCGACGCCTTCCTGTTCCTCGCCAAGGCGGGTGCGGATTTCGTCAAGGTCGGTATCGGCGGCGGCTCCATCTGCATTACCCGCGAGACAAAGGGAATCGGCCGCGGTCAGGCTACGGCTCTCATCGAGGTCTGCGCCGCCCGCGATGAATATTACCGCGCCACCGGTGTCTATGTGCCGGTCTGCTCGGACGGCGGCATCGTCTATGACTACCACATGACGCTCGCACTGGCCATGGGCGCGGACTTCCTCATGCTTGGCCGCTATTTTGCCCGTTTCGACGAGAGCCCGACAGCCAAGGTCATGGTCAACGGCGTCTATATGAAGGAATACTGGGGCGAGGGATCGAACCGCGCACGCAACTGGCAGCGCTATGACCTCGGCGGCGCAGGCAAGCTGAGCTTTGAAGAGGGCGTCGATTCGTTTGTGACCTACGCAGGCTCCCTGCACGACAATGTGGAGATCAGCCTCTACAAGGTCAAGAGCACCATGTGCAACTGCGGTGTCAAGACCATCGCCGACCTGCAGAAGAATGCCCGTCTGACGCTCGTCTCGGCCACGTCCATCGTGGAAGGCGGCTACCATGACGTCGTCCTTCGCTCCGGCTCGCAGATCAAATAATTGGTAAAATACCTGAAGAAGCTCCTGTTTCTTCAGGTGTTTTGCATATAAAAATCTCCCGGCGGGATTTCCCGCCGGGAGCACAGCTTGTCAAAAAAGTCCCTTCGGGCTTTTTCACCAAGCTGCTTTCAGAATTGCAAAATCAAATTTTGCAGCATGATTTTGCAATTCTGCCGCTGCGGCGGGTTATTTGACGCGAAAGGACACCCTGACGGTTTCCTTTCGCATTTTTCTTCCCTCCGAAACTCTCGGCTTGGCGGTTTTTTTGGATAGTTTGAGCTCCCGGCGGGATTTCCCGCCGGGAGCGCTGCATTTTTTTGGTTTTGGAGATCAGGCCTGCGGCTTATAGCTGTCCTTCAGGCTGACGGAGCGGTTGAAGACCGGGTGCTCCGGCGTCGAGTCCTTGCTGTCCGGGCAGAAGTAGCCAAGGCGCATGAACTGATAGGATTCCGGAGCCTTGGCCGCGGCGAGCGCGCGCTCGATCTTGCAGCCCGTGAGGATCTCGAGGGAATCCGGGTTCAGGCACTCGAGGAAGTCCTTGTCCGCTGCGTCGGGATCGGGATCGGTGAAGAGGTTCGAATACAGGCGTACCTCGGCGTCTACGGCCTCGTTGGCCTCGACCCAGTGGATGGTGGACTTGACCTTGCGGCCGTCGGCGGGGTCGCCGCCGCGGGAAGCCGGGTCGTATTCGCACAGGACCTCCGTGACGTTGCCGTCCGCATCCTTGACGCAGCCGGTGCACTTGACGACATAGGCACCCTTCAGGCGGACCTCATTGCCGGGGAAGAGGCGGAAGAACTTGCCGACCTTTTCCTCCATGAAGTCGTCCTGCTCGATCCACAGATCGCGGGAGAACGGAATCTCGCGCTTGCCCATCTCGGGGTGGTTCGGGTGATTTTCAACCTCGAAGATCTCCGTCTGCCCCTCGGGATAGTTCGTCACGGTCAGGCGCAGGGGATGCAGCACGGCCATGGTGCGCGTGGCGGAATCGTTGAGGTCCTCACGCAGGCAGTGCTCGAGGAAAGCGTATTCCACGGTGGAAGCGGCCTTTGCCACGCCGATGCGCTCACAGAAGCTGCGGATGGAGTGCGGCGTGTAGCCGCGGCGGCGCAGACCGCACAGCGTCGGCATGCGGGGGTCGTCCCAACCGGCGACGCGGCCGTCCTCGACCAGCTTGCGCAGCTTGCGCTTGGACATGACGGTGTAGTTGATGCCGAGGCGCGCAAACTCGATCTGGCGCGGCTTCGACGGCAGGTCGCAGTGCTCCACGACCCAGTTGTAGAGCGGGCGGTGCGCCTCGAACTCCAGCGAGCACAGCGAATGCGTGATGTGCTCCATGGCATCCTCGATCGGGTGGGCAAAATCATACATCGGATAGATGCACCACTTGTCGCCCGTGGCGTGGTGCGGCATGTGGTTGATGCGGTAGATGGCCGGGTCGCGCATGTTGAAGTTGCCGGAGGCAAGGTCGATCTTCGCGCGCAGCGTCATGGCGCCGTTCGGGAACTCACCGGCCTTCATGCGGCGGAAGAGGTCGAGCGACTCCTCGATGGGACGGTCGCGGTACGGGCTGCGGGCCGGGGTCGTCAAGTCGCCGCGGTATTCGCGCATCTGCTCGGGCGTCAGCTCGCAGACATAGGCCAAACCCTTGCGGATGAGATCCTCTGCGCACTCGTACATCTTGTCAAAATACTGGGATGCATAGTAAAAACGGTCGTCCCAGGTAAAGCCGAGCCAGCGGATATCCTCTTTGATGGCTTCGACGTATTCCGTGTCTTCTTTTGTGGGGTTCGTATCGTCCATGCGCAGGTTGCAGATGCCGCCGAATTTTTCGGCGGTGCCGAAATCGATGCACAGCGCCTTGCAGTGGCCGATGTGCAGATAGCCGTTCGGCTCAGGCGGGAAGCGCGTGTGCACCTGCATGCCCTCATACTGGCCGCCGGGGCCGATATCCTCTTCGACAAAGGCCTCGATAAAATTCTTGATCTCCGGGCGATTGAGCTCGTCTGCCATGTTTCCCATCCTCTCAGGTAAAAGTACTCCTCATTATAGCGCAGTCCGCCCAAAATCGCAACTCCTTTGCATACAAATCGCGAAATTTCATCTGTCCGGGAAAGAAATTTAAAAACAATTTGTGAAAATATGCAGATTTCGGTTGTCAATCCGGCAAAATTATTATAGAATAGACGAAGACAAACAGAAGGTAAAGGAGAGGTTCCCCATGAACGAGCCGAAGTATCGCCGCGTACTTCTGAAAATCAGCGGCGAGGCCCTGGCGGGCGACGCCCACCGCGGCCTGAATTTTGATGTGATCGGCAGTGTCTGCGACGTCGTCAAGCAGTGCGTCGAAGCCGGTGTGCAGGTGGGCATCGTCGTCGGCGGCGGCAATTTCTGGCGCGGCATCAAGGACGGCGGCGACCGGATGGAGCGCACCCGCGCCGACCAGATGGGCATGCTTGCCACGGTCATCAACTGCCTCGCTCTGGCCGACAGTCTGGAGCAGCGCGGCGTTGAGGTCCGTGTGCAGACTGCCATTGAGATGACCCGCATCGCCGAGCCCTATATCCGCGGCCGTGCCATCCGCCATCTGGAGAAGGGCCGCGTCGTGATCTTCGGCTGCGGCACCGGCAACCCGTTCTTCTCGACGGATACCGGCGCGGTGCTCCGCGCGGCGGAGATCAACGCCGACGCCATTCTGCTGGCCAAGAACGTCGACGGTGTATATTCCGACGATCCCGCGAAGAATCCGGACGCCGTGAAATTCGACGAGATCACCTATGACGAGGTCCTTGCCCGCCACCTGATGGTGATGGACTCGACGGCGACCTCACTTTCCATGGACAACCACATTCCTATCATTCTCTTCGCGCTGAAGGACCCCGAGAACATCCTGCGCGTCGTGATGGGCGAAAAGATCGGAACCGTAGTGAAGGAGGACAAATAACATGGTTGACTTTAAGGACTATACCTACAAAATGGACCGCACGCTCGAGGTGCTCCAGGAGGACTTCGGCGCCGTCCGCGCCGGCCGTGCCAATGCCCGCGTGCTTGACCGCATCAGCGTCGAGTACTACGGCGTCGATACGCCCATCGGACAGGTCGGCACCATCGCCTCACCTGATGCGCGCACGCTCGTCATCCAGCCGTGGGACGGCAGCCTGCTCAAGAAGATCGAGAAGGCCATCCAGACGTCCGACCTCGGCATCAATCCGCAGAATGACGGCCGCGTGATCCGCCTGGTGTTCCCGCAGCTCACCGAGGAGCGCCGCCGCGAGCTGACCAAGCAGGTCAAGAAGTACGGCGAGGATGCCAAGGTCGCCGTGCGCAACATCCGCCGCGATGCCATGGACTATGTCAAGGCCCTGAAGAAGAAGTCTGAGATTACCGAGGACGACCAGAAGAAGGCCGAGAAGGACCTGCAGGACCTGACCGATAAGTATATCAAGAAGGTAGACGAGGCCTGCGCCGTGAAGGAAAAGGAGCTTATGGAGCTCTGAGCGCCCAGAATAGAGCCCGCTTCGCAAAAGGGGACCGTGACGGTTCCCTTTTGCGCCGATTGGGCCCGGATTGGAAAAAATTACAATGAGATTATTCCGAAAGAAGGCCGCCCCGGCGCAGCCGCGGCGGATCCCGACCCACATCGCCATCGTCATGGACGGCAACGGCCGTTGGGCAAAGCAGCGTGGCCTGCCGCGTCCTGCAGGACATAAGGCGGGCGCGGAGTCGTTCCGCACGATCGCAAATTATGCCAAGAGCATCGGACTGCAGTACCTGACGGTCTACGCCTTCTCCACGGAGAACTGGAAGCGCCCGGAGGACGAAGTGGACGCCATTATGGACCTGCTGGAGAAATACCTCCGCGAGGCAATCCGCGACATGGACCGCAACCGTGTGCGCTTCTGCTTTTTCGGCGACCTGTCGCGCCTGTCGCCGGAGCTGCGGCGTGAGGCGCAGGAGGCTGTGGAACGCTCGAAGAAATACGAGGGCGTACAGGTGAATTTCTGCCTGAACTACGGCGGCCGCGATGAGATCGTCCGTGCGGCACAGCGCTTTGCCGCGCAGTGCGCCGCCGGAGAGCGCCGCCCGGAGGAGCTGACGGAGGATATGTTCTCCGATCTGCTCTATTCTGCCGGGGTGCCGGATCCGGAGCTTGTCATCCGCCCCGGCGGAGAGACTCGCATTTCCAATTTCCTGTTATGGCAGTCGGCTTATGCCGAATACTATTTTACGGATGTCCTCTGGCCGGACTTCGGCCCGGAGGAGCTGGACAAAGCGATCGACGCCTTCAACGCGCGCGATCGCCGCTTTGGAGGAGTGAAATAATATGCTGACCCGCATTCTTGCCGCCTGCGTCGGACTTCCGCTGCTGTTGGCCGTCGTTCTGTTTCTGCCGCCTGTGGCAACGGCGATTCTGTTTGCACTGGCCTGCGGCGTGGCGGCCTATGAGATGCTTTGGCGCACCGGCATCCTGAAGCATCGCCGCATTCTGGTCTATACGGTTGTCGCCGCTATGGCGAACGTCATGTGGTCGTGGCTGCGTGCGTGCAGCATCGTCTCGGAGCAGACGCTGTGGCTGTGCGCGCTGCTGGGCCTGTTCGTCTATTTCTGCGCCCTGTTCTGCGAGCTGCTCGCGGCTCATACGGAGCTGCGCTTCGCGGCCGTGTGCGTGGCGCTGTTCAGCGGCTTCGTCTATCCGTTCCTCATCGGCGCGCTCGTGCGCCTGCGCGGCATGGACGGCGGCAAGTTCTATATTCTGGTGGCCTTTCTGCTGTCCATGGTCGCCGACAGCGGCGCTTACTTTGTCGGCCGTGCCTGCGGCAAACATAAGCTGGCACCCATCGTCAGCCCGAAGAAGACCGTGGAGGGTGCAGTCGGCGGCGTCGTTTGCAACATCGTGTTCCTGTGCCTGTATACGCTGCTCCTGAACAAGTGCTTCGGCTTTACGCAGGTGAATTATTTCTATGCCGCGATCTACGGCGTGCTTGGCGCAGTGGCGTCCATCGTGGGCGATCTGACGCTGTCCGTCGTGAAGCGGCAGGTCGGCATCAAGGACTACGGCAATCTGATCCCCGGCCACGGCGGCATCCTCGACCGCTTTGACAGCACGATGCTCGTCGCGCCGCTGACCGAGCTCCTGATCCTGCTCATCCCGTTTGCGGTGAAGTGATATGATGACAAAAAATCTGACGATCCTCGGTTCGACCGGCTCCATCGGGCGGCAGACGCTCGAGGTCGTTGAGCAGCTGCCCGTGCGCGTCGCTGCGCTGACTGCCGGGCAGAATGTGGAGCGCATGGCCGAGCAGTGCCGCCGCTTCCGGCCGCAGCTCGCCGTGATGGGCACGGAGGAGGCCGCGCAGCGCCTGCGTGAGGCGCTGGCAGGGGAGAAAATTGAAATTCGCTCCGGCATGGACGGCCTCATCGCCGCGGCAGAGCACCCGCTGGCGGACACCGTTGTGACGGCTGTTGTCGGCATGCTCGGCCTGCGGCCGACGCTCGCGGCCATCCGGGTGAAAAAGCGCATTGCCCTTGCCAATAAGGAGACGCTCGTCTGCGCGGGCGAGCTCGTTATGCGCGAGGCTGCGGCGGCCGGGGCGGAGATCGTACCGGTCGACTCAGAGCACTCCGCCATCTTTCAGTGTCTTATGGGCTGCCGGGACCGCAGCGAGATCCGCCGCCTGATCCTGACATGCTCCGGCGGGCCGTTCTTCGGCAAGACGCCGGACAAGCTGCGGCAGGTGACGAAGGCCGACGCCCTGCGCCACCCGAACTGGAAAATGGGCGAGAAGATCACCATTGACTGCGCGACGCTTATGAACAAGGGCCTTGAGGTCATCGAGGCCATGCGGCTGTACGGCCTGCCGCTTTCGCAGGTCGACGTCGTCATCCACCGGCAGAGCATCGTGCATTCGCTTGTGGAGTTCCGCGACGGGGCCGTGCTGGCCCAGCTCGGCGTGCCGGATATGCGCGTGCCCATCCGGCTGGCGCTGACCTACCCGAACCGCGCGGAGAATCCGGCTGAGCCGCTCGACCTGCTGCGCTGCGGCCCCCTGACGTTCGATGCGCCGGATGAGGAAGCCTTCCCGTGCTTCCGCCTTGCAAAGCAGGCGGCGCAGACTGGCGGAACGGCCTGCGCGGTGCTCAACGGTGCGAATGAGACCGCCGTGGCGCATTACCTGCGCGGCGAGTGCGGCTTTTATGACATTCCGCGCATGGTCGACCACGCGCTGCAGACCGTCCCGTTTGCGGTAGCAGACACGCTCGAGACCGTGCTGCAGGCCGACCGCGCCGCACGCGCGGCGGCAGATTCCTGGATGAGGTGATGAGCTTGACCGTTGTTTATATTCTGGTAGCGATCCTCCTGTTCGGCCTGCTCGTGCTCGTGCATGAGTTCGGCCATTTCCTGACGGCGAAGCTGTCCGGCGTGCAGGTCAATGAATTCTCCCTGTTTATGGGTCCGGCGATCTGGAAAAAGCAGAAGGGCGAGACACTGTATTCTCTGCGCTGCATCCCCATCGGCGGCTATTGCGCCATGGAGGGTGAGGACGGCGACAGCGACAATCCGCGCGCCTTCGGCCGCGCGAAGGTCTGGAAGCGCCTCCTCATTCTGGTGGCCGGTTCGTTTATGAATCTCGTGGCGGGCCTGCTTATCATGACGATCTATGTGGCGTCCGTTTATCAGGCCATCCCCACGCGCGCCGTCGCGTCCGTCGACTCTGCCAGCGTGTTTGCGGGGCAGCTGCAGGCGGGCGACAGCTTCTATTCCATCGGCGGCGAGCGCGTCTACACGTCGGGCGACGTCACGATGCTGCTCGACCGCTGCGAGGGCGGCACGGCGGACATCGTGGTGCTGCGCGGCGGCGAAAAGGTGCGCCTGCCGAATGCACAGGTCGAGCGCCGCGACTTCGGCGGCGAGCAGCTCTACGGCTTCACGATCGACGTGCAGGAAAAAACGCTCGGCGGGACGCTCGGCTTCTCGTGGAACAGCTGCGTCGACTTTGTCCGCATCGTACGGCTCGGCCTCGGGGACCTGTTTACGGGCCGCGCGGGCCTGAAGGACATGAGCGGACCGGTCGGCATCGTCGAGCAGGTCACGGAGACGGCCAACCAGCAGGAGAGCGCCTGGGAGGGGCTGGCTGTCGTGCTGTATTACTTCTCCTTCATCGCCATCAACCTCGGCGTGATGAACCTGCTGCCCATCCCGGCGCTGGACGGCGGCCGCATCGTCGGCCTGCTGCTCACGACGCTCATCGAGCGCATCACGCGCAAAAAGCTCAACCCCAAATATGAGGCGTGGATCAACGGCGTCGGCATGGTGCTCCTGCTCCTGCTGATCGCGGTCATCACGTTCAAGGATATTTTCCATCTCTTTACCTGAGGAGGCCCGGAATGACCAGACAGATCAATGCGGGCGGCGTGCGCATCGGCGGCGGCGCGCCGGTCTCGATCCAGTCCATGCTGAACACCGCCACAACGGACGTGGAGGGCAGCCTTGCCCAGATCGCCGCGCTCAAGGCGGCCGGGTGTGAGCTGGCGCGCCTTGCCGTGCCGGATCAGGCTGCGGCAAAGGGCTTTGCCGCTATTGCGGCCCGGTCTCCGCTGCCGCTCGTGGCGGATATCCACTTTGACTATCGCCTTGCCATCGCCGCGGCGGAGGGCGGTGCGGCCAAGATCCGCATCAACCCCGGCAACATCGGCGGCGAGGCCCATGTGCGCGCCGTGGCAGACTGCTGCCGCGCCCACCATATCCCCATTCGCATCGGCGTGAACGGCGGCAGCCTCGAGAAGACCCTGCTGGAAAAATACGGCCATCCCACGCCGGAGGCGCTGGTCGAAAGCGCGTTTTCCCACATCCGGATGCTCGAGGACGTCGGCTTCGGCGATATCTGCGTGTCCATGAAGTCCAGCAATGTGCCGCTTATGATGCAGGCCTACCGCCTGATGCACGAGCGCAGCGACTATCCGCTGCACGTCGGCGTGACGGAGACCGGCACGGAATATATGGGCACCATCAAGTCCGCCATGGGCATCGGCGGCCTGCTGTGCCTCGGCATCGGCGATACGATCCGCGTCTCCCTGACGGCGGACCCCGTGCGCGAGGTCGTGGCGGCCAAGGCGATCCTCAAGGCGGCCGGTCTGCGGAAGCAGGGCGTGAATCTCATCTCCTGCCCGACGTGCGGCCGCACGAAGATCGACCTCATCGGCCTTGCCAACCGCGTGCAGGAGGCCCTGCAGGACTGTGACAAGGAGCTGACGGTCGCCGTCATGGGCTGCGTTGTCAACGGGCCGGGCGAGGCGCGCGAGGCGGACATTGGCATCGCGGGCGGCGACGGCTGCGGCGTGCTGTTCGTGCACGGTGAGCTGAAGGAAAAGCTGCCCTATGACGAGCTGCTTCCTGCCCTGCTGCGATACATTGACGCAATGTAATATCTGCAAAATCCATGGCCCCCACCCGGCATCACCGGATGGGGGTCTTTTTCCCCATCGCGAAGGCTTGCGCATTGCGCCGAAAACAGGTATAATTGGAGAAAAAGACAAGAGAACAGACTGTCAAAAAACTGCCAAGCCAAAAGTATCGGAGGGAAGAAAAGAGTGAAAGGAAACCGTCAGGGTTTCCTTTCGCGTCCAATAACCCGCCGCAGCGGCAGAATTGCAAAATAGGATATATACAAAAATTTATTTTGCAATTCTGAAAGCAGCTTGGCGAAAAAGCCCGATGGGACTTTTTTGACAAGCTGAGAGAGGAAGAGCATCACATCATGGCAGTTCCGTTTTTGAAGATGTTTTTGGAATATGAACCGGATGAGCCGCAGCGCGCCGCACTGGAGCAGGCGAGCATCGTCCATGCCGAGATCGACCGCGAGGCGCGGTCCGTCCTGCTCCGTCTGGAGCTGCCGCGCTATGTCCCGGAGGCCGTGCTGAACACGGCGGCTGCGGAGCTGAGTAAGCTCTACGGCATGCGCCGCGTCCGCTTTGAGCCGCATTATCCGCCGGAGGCGCTGGCCGAGTTCGACGGGCAGGAGCTGACGCGCGCGCTCATCGACGCCTATTCTCCCGCGGCGGCCATTCTGGCCGGTTGCAAATGGTCGTTTGCGGGGGAGCGGGCCGAGCTTTACCTGCGCGCCAACGGCCGCGACCAGCTCACACCGCATCTTCCGGCTGCAGAGCGGCTCCTGACTGAGCGCTTCGGCGTCCGCATGGGCATCGACGTGATCTCGAACCACGAGCCGGTGGGGGAGGAGCTGTTTGCCGAGACGGAGAAAATGCGCCTTGCCGCGCTGCGCGATGTGCCGGTCCCCTCCGCTCCGGCGGGAAAGCCGCAGGGCGGAAAGGACGCGAAGCCCGCTGCACCGTCGCAGACGATCTATGGCAAGCCGTTCCACGGGAACGTCACGCCCATGCGCGAGCTGTCGCAGGACAGCGACGTCGGCCGCGTCATCGTCGAGGGCCGCGTGTTCGCCGTGAACCACAAGGAGCTCAAGAAGCGCAATGCGTGGGTCGTGAATTTCGACATGACGGACTACACCGGCTCCATCCGCGTGAACCGCTTTATGGAAGCCGATCAGGCAAAGCCACTCATCGACGCCATCCAGAAGCCCGGCAAGTGGCTGCGTGTGCAGGGCTTCATCAGCTTCAGCCGGTTTGAAAACGACATCGTGCTCGAGCCGCTGGCCGTGCAGGCCGCAGAGGCGCCAGTCCGCGTGGATACCGCGCCGGAAAAGCGCGTGGAGCTGCATCTGCACACGACAATGTCCATGATGGACGCCCTGACAAAGACGGGCGAGGCCGTCGCCACGGCTGCCCGCTGGGGCCACCGCGCCATTGCCATCACGGACCACGGCGTCGCCTCGTCGTTCCCGGCTGCCCTGAATGCCTCGAAGAACAAGGTGGCGGGGACGGATCAGAACATCAAGATCCTCTATGGCTGCGAGGGCTATTATGTCAATGACGTGGACGACCGCATCGCCGTCCACGGGACGGCAAGCCTGCCGCTGGACGGCGAGTTCGTCGCCTTCGACCTTGAGACCACGGGCCTTTCGGCTCAGCACGACGAGATCACGGAGATCGGCGCCGTTATCCTGCGCGACGGGCAGGTCGTCGATACGTTCCAGGCCTTCGTGAACCCCGGCCGCTCCATCCCGCAGAAGATCGTCGACCTTACCGGCATCACGGACGCCATGGTGGCGGATGCACCGCCCATTTCTCAGGTGCTGCCGGAATTTCTGGCCTTCTGCGGCGGGCGCGTGCTGTGTGCGCATAATGCCGATTTCGATGTCGGCTTCCTGACGGCGGCGGCCGAGCGGCTCGGTCTGCCGTTCGATCCGACGTATCTCGATACGCTCATCTTTGCACAGAATCTGATGCCGCAGCTGACGAATCACAAGCTCGATACCGTGGCCAATGCGCTCAGCCTGCCGGATTTCAACCATCACCGTGCCTCGGACGATGCGCTGACGTGCGGCTACCTCTACCTGCGCTTTGCCAAAATGCTGCAGGAGCGCGGCCTGCACGACATTCAGGATATCAATGCGGACATGCTCTCCCTGCGTGCCGGAAGCCGCATCACGAACCGCCACGCCCGTCACATCCTGCTGTTTGCCAAGAATCAGATGGGCCTGCGTAATCTGTATCGCCTGATCTCGGATTCCAACCTGAAATATTTCAAGCGCACGCCGCGCATCCCAAAGTCAGAGCTTATCCGATTCCGTGAGGGTCTCATTATCGGCTCGGCCTGCGAGGCAGGCGAGCTGTTCCAGGCCATCGTGGCCCATAAAAGTCACGCGGAGCTCAAACGCATCGCTTCGTTCTACGATTTCCTTGAGATCCAGCCTCTGAGCAACAACCGCTTCATGCTGGCCAAGGGTATCGCGGAGAGCGACGAGGAGCTGCGCGAGTTCAACCGCACCGTTGTCCGGCTGGGCGAGGAGCTGGGAAAGCCCGTCTGCGCGACGGGAGACGTCCACTTCCTGAACCCGGAGGATGAGATCTATCGCCGGATCCTGCTGGCCACGAAGGGCTTTGAGGATTGCGACCGCGAAAATCCGCTCTATTTCCGTACGACGGACGAGATGCTCGAGGAATTCTCCTACCTGGGCCCGGAAAAGGCCTATGAGGTCGTTGTGAAGAACCCGAACCACATCGCCGACATGTGCGAAACCGTCCGCCCCGTACCGCATAACCTGTTTGCGCCGAAGATCAAGAACTCCGTCGAGGACCTGAAATCGCTGGTCTACGGCAAGCTGCACCGCCTGTACGGCGATAATCCGCCCGAGATCGTTACGAAACGTGTTGAGACCGAGCTGGGAGACATTATCAACTGCCATTACGACGTCATTTACATGTCTGCGCAGAAGCTCGTACAGAATTCCCTGGAGCACGGCTACCTCGTCGGATCCCGCGGCTCCGTTGGTTCGTCGCTCGTGGCCTTCATGTCCGGCATCACCGAGGTCAACTCGCTGCCGCCGCATTATCGCTGCCCCGAATGCAAATACTGCACCTTCGACGTTCCGGATGGCATCAACTGCGGGGCCGACTTGCCGGATGCCGTCTGCCCGCAGTGCGGCGCGAAGCTCGATAAGGACGGCTTCAACATCCCGTTTGAGACGTTCCTCGGCTTCGGCGGTGACAAGGTCCCGGATATCGACCTGAACTTTTCAGGCGAATACCAGTCACGCGCCCATCAGTACTGTATCGAAATGTTCGGCGCGAGCCATGTGTTCCGTGCGGGCACGATCGGTGCGGTCGCAGAGAAAACGGCCTACGGCTATGTGAAAAAATATCTGGCCGAGCGAAACCTGACCGTCAGCCGCGCGGAGGAGAACCGCCTTGCAGCGGGCTGCGTCGATGTGCGCCGCACGACGGGACAGCATCCAGGCGGCCTTGTCGTCATCCCGCAGGAGAATGAGATCTGGGATTTCTGCCCGGTGCAGCACCCGGCCGACGATATCCACACCGATATCATCACGACGCATTTTGAATATCACTCCATGGAGGAAAACCTCCTGAAGCTCGATATGCTTGGACACGATGACCCGACGATGATCCGCATGATGGAGGATATGACGGGAGTCGACGCCCAGAAGATCCCGCTCGATGACAAGGACACGATGTCCATCTTCGTTTCAAGCAAGGTGCTCGGCTATGAGCATGACAAGATCCTGACGGAGGTCGGCACAGTCGGCATTCCGGAATTCGGCACGATCTTCACCCGCGGGATGCTCATGGACACCAAGCCGACGCAGTTCGACACGCTCATCCGCCTTTCCGGCTTCTCCCACGGCACGGACGTCTGGCTCGGCAACGCGAAGGACCTGATCCTGAGCGGCACGGCCTCTGTCAATCAGGCCATTGGCTGCCGCGACGATATCATGCTCTATCTCATCAAGTGCGGTCTGCCGGAGAAGCGTGCCTTCAAATTCATGGAGTCCGTCCGAAAGGGCGCGATCCACAAGGGCAAGGCGTGGCCGGAGGGCATCGTGGAGGAGATGCGCGAGCATCAGGTACCGGAATGGTACATCGAATCCTGCAAAAAGATCAAATACCTCTTTCCGAAGGCACACGCAGCGGCCTACGTCATGATGGCCTTCCGCATCGCGTGGTTCAAGGTACATCACCCGCTGGCGTTTTATGCGGCCTATTTCTACCGCCGCAGTCAGAAGGACGGCTTCGACGCCGTGATGATGACGCATGGCATCGAGACTGTGAAGGAGCACATCAAGCGCATCAACGCCGATCCGGACCATTCTGACAAGGAAGAAGATTTGCTGACGACGCTCGAGGTCTGCTATGAATTCTATCTGCGCGGCTTCACGTTTGACAATATTGACCTTTACGCCTCGCATGCCACAAAATTCCTCATCCGGGACGGCAGGCTCCTCCCGCCGTTCGTCTCTGTTTCCGGCCTCGGCGAGTCCGCTGCCTGGGACATCATGGAGGGCCGCGAGGGAAAGCACTTTGTCTCCATTGAGGAATTCTCTGCAGCCTGTCCCAAGGTGTCCAAGACTCATATCGAGAACCTGAAGCAGGCGGGCGCGTTCGGTGACCTGCCGGATACGAGCCAGATCACCCTTTTTTAAGGAAACTCTGAATCAATCATCTGCGGCGGATGCCAGATCTTTTTCGTCAATCCATCGGTATGAAAAACTTGAAAGACACAAAGTATTCCTGCGTTTTCCATACCTCGACTTGCCAAAAAATCTCGCGCCATCCGCTCTTGCTGATTGAATCAGAGCTTCCCTGAGCATGCGTTCGCGATCGGTGAATTGCGTTCGGCACGCCGCGGAAAGAGGTTGCCATTTTCCCCAAAGCCTGTTATAATAACTCAACACGAAACTACTAAACTGCAGCACCGCTGTGTAGTGCTGCAAAATAAAGAAGGGAGCTTTTCTCCATGCAGAAGCTTGATAAGCAGTTCCATATCCATTGTGTCGAAGGCGATGTTGGCCGCTATTGCCTGCTGCCCGGCGATCCGGGCCGCTGCGAGTCCATCGCAAAGCTGTTCGACAATCCTGTGCATGTTGCCCAGAATCGTGAGTATAATATCTACACCGGCACGCTCCTCGGCGAGAAGGTCAGCGTCTGCTCCACCGGCATCGGCGGCCCGTCCGCTTCCATCGCCATGGAGGAGCTGCACAACATCGGTGCGGACACGTTCATCCGCGTCGGTACCTGCGGCGGCATCAACCTGAAGGTCCAGTCCGGCGATATCGTCGTTGCGACGGGAGCCATCCGCTTTGAGCACACGTCTCAGGAATATGCGCCGCTCGAGTATCCGGCCGTTGCCAACCTTGATGTGACCAATGCCCTGCGTCAGGCTTCGCTCGCCATGGGCAAGCAGACGCACGTCGGTGTCGTGCAGTGTAAGGATGCATTCTACGGCCAGCACAGCCCGGCGAAGATGCCCGTCTCCTATGAGCTGCTGCAGAAATGGGAAGCCTGGAAGCGCCTCGGCGTTCTGGCAAGTGAGATGGAGTCCGCCGCGCTGTTCGTCGTGGCAGATGCGCTGGGCTGCCGCTGCGGTTCCTGCTTCCATGTCATCTGGAATCAGGAGCGCGAGGCTGCCGGTCTCGACCAGAACATGAGCGAGGACACGAGCGCCGCCGTCCGCGTCGGCGTCGAGGCCATGAAGCTCCTCATCGCGCAGGATCTGGCAAAATAATCGTTCCCGCTGCGGAACAAATGCAGAGAAGACCCGTCTAATGAGCATCAGGGGGTGAAGACCATGGGAAAATATTGGTGGGTGACATGGATCAAGGTCCTTGCACTCACGGCGGTTTTCGCCGTTGTCATCGTGCTGGGCTATCGGCAGGTGAAAAAGAGCGTCGCGGATTATCTGGTCGACGCACCGGCAGATGCCAAGCTGACGGACAAGCTGAATCTGGAGGACATGGTGTTTGACTACGCCGGAGAATTTGTGGACCGCATGATGGAGGAATCCGAGCAGATCCGCAATGCCATCACCGAGCCGCTGGCCTGACATCCTTATAAAAGCTACCTGCTCCGGGGACGCGACAGCGCTCCCGGAGCTTTTGAACTGTCGAAAAAAAGCCTCGCAGAGTTTGCGCTCGCAAGCGCAAAGAAAATGGAAATCATTTTCTCCGGCGGCGTGTACGTCGGAGAAAATACCGCTCGGCTCGCAAACGTGCGAAGGGCGTGCCCTTCGTGCGCTGCAGCGAGCCGCAGCCTTTTCAAACGAGAGCCCAGTGAAACGGGTCTCGTTTGAGAGCTTGTCAAAAACACTTTTTTGACAAGCTACGCTCCGGGGGCGCGACAGCGCTCCCGGTGCTTTGTATTCTGCGGCAAAATGCGGCAAAAATTCGTGCGGTTCTGCGCCGGATCGCCCGGACCGGCATATGCTGGGGCAGGGAGGGAAGCAGAATGAGCCAGATCTGTGTGACATTTCGTTCGATCACGGCGGCGCAGAATGCGGCGCGGGCGCTGGAGCAGGCGGGGCTCCCCGCGCAGGTGCTCCGCACGCCGCGGGCGCTGCAGGAGCAGGGCTGCGGCTACTGCGTGCGTGCGCCTGCCGAGCCGGAGACCATCCGGCAGCTGCTGACGGACGAGCGCATCGCGTTCCGGCGGCTGTATCGCCGCGGCGCGGACGGGGCGTGGCAGGAGGCGGAGCCATGATCTATTTTGACAGTGCCGCGACGACCCTGCAGAAGCCGGAGTCCGTCTATGCGGCCGTGCAGCGCACGATGCGCGCCTGCGCCAGCGTCGGGCGCGGCGGCCATGCGGCGGCAGACGCGGCGGCGCGGGTCGTCTATGCCTGCCGCACCGAGGCGGCGGAGCTGTTCGACGCCGCGCCGGAGCAGGTCGTTTTCACCATGAACGCGACGCACGGCCTGAATATTGCCCTGCGCAGCCTTGTCCGGCCGGGCGGGCGCGTCGTGCTGTCCGGCATGGAGCACAATGCCGTCACGCGGCCGCTTGCGGCGCTCGGTGCGCAGATTGAAACGGCCGACGCACCGCCGTTTGCGCCGGAGCGGCTGCTCGAGGGCTTTGCGCGCGCCCTGCAGCAGGGAGCGGATGCGGCGGTGTGCACGCATGTTTCAAATGTCTACGGCAATGTGCTGCCCGTGTCCGCCGTTGCCGCGCTGTGCCGGGAACGCGGCGTCCCGCTCGTCATCGATGCCTCGCAGTCCGCGGGAACGCTGCCGGTCCGTCTGCATGGGACGGGCGCGGCCTTCATTGCCATGCCGGGGCACAAGGGACTGTATGGCCCGCAGGGGACGGGCCTGCTGCTGTGCGGCGCGGCGGGGGAGCCGCTGCTGCAGGGCGGCACGGGGAGCAATTCGCTCGATCAGAGCATGCCGGATTTCCTGCCGGACCGCCACGAGGCGGGCACGCACAACGTCTGCGGCATCGGCGGCCTGCTGGCTGGCCTGCGCTTCGTGCGGGAGCAGCGGCCGGAAGAGCTGCTGGCGGTGGAGCGCGCACTCACGGCCCTCGCGGCGCGCGGCCTTCGGCAGCTGCCGGGCGTGGAGGTGTTCACGGGGCCGGGGCAGAGCGGCGTTCTGTCGTTCCGCTGCCGGGACCTTGACTGCGAGGAGGCCGCCGCCCGTCTGGCGGAGGCCGGGATCGCCGTGCGGGCCGGGCTGCACTGTGCGCCGATGGCCCACCGCAGCGGCGGAACGCTCGAGACCGGAACGGTCCGGGTGAGCTTCTCTGCTTTTAACACGTCTGCGGAGGTCCGGCAGTTCCTGCAGGTGTGCAGAACGGCATTTTTGCCGGGATGACGGAAAAACGCGCGTTTCCCACTTGCTATTGCGGCGAAAATCGGATATAATGAATAGAATCTAAAAATAGGGCCCATATCGGGTTCTGTAAGGTAATTGCAGTAACTTGGAATTTGCGGAGTTTTGCTCATGGATGCAGTGATCAATTTCTTTAAGGAGTTCAGCTCGATGCTCCCGACCATCAAGGTCATGGACATCGTGGATATCCTCGTCGTAGCCTTCCTCATCTATAAGGTCATCATGATGGTCCGGTCGACCAGTGCGGCGCGGATCGCCAAGAGCGTGCTCATCATCCTGATCCTTGCCGGTGTGACGCAGCTGCTCAACATGTATCTGCTGAACTATATCCTCGACAAGATCCTGGAGATCGGCCTTGTGGCCCTGATCGTTGTGTTCCAGCCGGAGCTGCGGCGTATGCTCGAAAAGCTCGGCAGCAAAAATGTCCGCGAGATCCTTTCCGTCAAGGAAGAGCAGCGCGAGATCGACCGCGTCATCGAGCAGACCGTGCAGGCCTGCGAGATCATGGCCAAGGAGCGCACGGGCGTGCTCATCGTCTTCGAGCGCTCCATCCCGCTGCTGGAATACCAGAAGAGCGGCACCGTCGTGGATGCCTGCGTCTCCTCGGAGCTGCTGCGCAACCTGTTTTTCACCAAGGCGTCGCTCCATGACGGCGCGGTCATCATCCGCAATGACCGCATTGCGGCGGCGGGCTGCGTCTTGCCGCTGACGGAGAACCACAATATCAGCAGCGACCTCGGCACGCGCCATCGCGCGGGCATCGGCATCAGCGAGGTCTCCGATGCCGTCGTCGTCATCGTCTCCGAGGAGACGGGCACGATCTCTGTGGCGATCTCCGGCATGCTCAAGCGCCATCTCGCCCCACAGACGCTCGAAAAGCTCCTGCTCAACGAGCTGGCCCCCCAGCGCGAGGAGAAGACACGCAACCCGCTCAAGCTCCTCCGCCGGAAGCAAAAGGAGAACAAAGATGCAAAAAAGTAAGATCCTTGCCTTTCTTCTGGCGCTCGTCGTCTCCATCGTGCTCTGGTTCTATGCCGTCACGGTCGTGAATCCCGACGACACCATCACCATCAGCGGCATCAGCGTTCAGTTCGAGGGCACGGAGGCCCTGACGTCCCAGGGCCTGATGCTCACGGGCGGCGATTCCACGAAGGTCAGCATCAAGGTCTCCGGCCGCCGCTCCGACCTCAAGGAGCTGAACAACGAGACGGTCACCGCCATTGCGGACGTCACGCGCATTGCCGCCAGCGGCAGCTATCAGCTCAGCTGGAGCGTCGTCTGGCCCAGCACCGTGGCAACGGGCGATATCAGCGAAACGAGCCGCGCACCGTCACGCATCTCCGTCACGGTCAGCGACATTAAGGAGAACCCCGAGGTCCCCATCGAGCTCGAATACACCGGCGAGCCGAAGACGGGCTATATGATCGATAAATCCAACCTGACCCTCGGCACACAGTCCATCTCCGTCCGCGGCCCTGCGGAGGAGGTCAACAAGATCGCCCGCGCCGTCGTGCGCGTCGATGTGACGGATGCCGATGCACTCATCGACACGGATTGTCCCGTCGTCCTGCTGGACAAGGACGGCAACGAGCTGTCGCTGAGCCAGTATGTGACAAGCTCTGCGGATTCCGTTCGTGTAACGATCCCTATCCTGCAGTATAAGGATATTAAGCTCAATGCAACGCTTATTTCCGGCGGCGGCGCGACGTCCGAGGATGCGGAGGTAACGATCGAGCCGTCCACCCTGCGCGTCACGGGCAATACGGCCGTTCTGGATGCCATGGCGGACGAGCTGACCATCCGCACGATCGATCTGGCACAGATCACCGGGACCGAGACGTTCGAGGTCACGCCGGAGCTGCCGAGCGGCGTTACGAGCCGCGCCGACAGCCAGACCGTGAAGATCACGGTCACGCTCAAGGGCCTCGTGACGAAGGAATTCACCGTTCCCACGGCGAACATCCTCCGCAAGGAGGCACCGGCCGGCATGACGTTTGCCGACCAGAATGTCAAGATCACCGTCCGCGGCCGCGCGAGCGTCATGAGTACGCTCCGCATGGAGGACCTGACCGTTACGGCCGACTTCAGCCGCCACTATGACGCGGCGGCCAAGCAGGTCGAGCTGGAGGTCGCGCTGCCTGCGAATGTCTCTGCCGGTGTCATCGGCGGGCCATACACCGTGCAGGTCTCGCTGAGCGAGACGGACGGCGGCAATACGGAGTCCTGACGATGCGGCAGCGTGCAACGGTCGGATCCCTGCTCCCGGACGGGAGCGTCAGCCTGCTGGTGCAGCGTGTGAGCGCCTGCACGGGCGACTGCGGCCACTGCGGCGGCTGCGGAGCCGTCGGCCAGAGCGTACAGGTGACGGCGCGCGCGCCGTTTCCGGTCGAGCCGGGCGAGCGCGTGTGGGTCGAATCCCGCAGCGGCGCGGTCCTCGGCGCGGCGGCGCTGGTGTATCTGCTGCCGCTCGGGCTGCTGCTTGCGGTCTGCCTTGCGGCGCAGTCCCTCGGCGGTGTTTGGATGGCTGTGCTCGGTGCGGCGGCCTTTGCCGTCGGTCTGATCCCGGCCCTGCTCTGGAACCGTCATCTGCGCCGCAGACCGATGGAGTACCGCATCACGGGCAGGGTGGACTAGCATGTTCGGCTATGTGCTGCCGCGGCGCGACCGCCTCTCCGAAGAGGCGCAGGCGCGCTACCATGCGGCCTACTGCGGCCTGTGCCGCGCGCTGAAGCTGGAATACGGCTTTGCGGCGCGGTTTCTGGTCAACTATGATATGACATTTCTCTACTTCCTCCTGCGGGAGGGAGATCTGGCATGCCCGGGGCGCTGCTTCTGCCCGGCCCGGCCGTGGTGCCGCAAGGCCTGCCTGCCGGAGGACGGCGCCATGCGCTATGCAGCCGACCTGAGCGTGCTGCTTTCGTGGTGGAAGCTGCTCGACGCCCGGCGCGACAGCCGCGGCCCGCGCCGTCTGGCTGCCAAAGCGGCCCTGCTGCTCTATCGCCGGAGCTATCGCCGCGCCTCGGCCCGGCATCCGGCGCTCGATGCCGCATTCGGCACGGAGCTTGCCCGGCTGCAGGCGCTCGAGGACGAAAAAAGCCCCAGCATCGACCGCACGGCGGACGCCTTTGCCTCGCTGCTGCGGGACTGCGCCGCCCACTATGACGGCCGGGAGCGTCGGCCGGAGCAGCTGCTATTGTACCACGTCGGCCGGTATCTGTATCTGGCCGATGCGCTCGAGGACCTGCCGCGCGATGTGCGGGCAGGTGCGTATAACCCGCTTCGCTACCGCTACGGCGCGGACGGCGGGACGCTCGATCCGGCGGACCGGGCACAGCTGCTCGAAACGATCGACGCCTCCATCAGCATGGCCTGCTCGGCCATGGAGCTGCTGGATGGGCGGCGCGACCGGGAGCTGCTTTCCAACATCTTATATTTCGGACTCCCCGCCGTGCTCCATGCAGTCGCGGAGGGAACGTTCCGCAAGGCGGGAAACAGGAGGAAAACATGAAGGACCCCTATGAAGTGCTCGGTGTGCCGCACGGCGCCTCGGAGGATGAGATCAAAAAGGCCTACCGGGAGCTTGCGCGGAAATACCATCCCGATAATTACGCCAACAATCCGCTTGCGGATCTGGCACAGGAAAAAATGAAGGAGATCAACGAGGCCTATGCCACGCTCATGAAGGGCGGGCGGCAGCAGGCCGACGCCGGGAGCACCGGTGGCCAGCGCAGCAGTGCGGGAAGCACGTCGTCGCCGCTCTATGAGATCCGCCGACGCATCCAGCTCGGTGACCTCGACGGCGCGGAGGCCGGGCTCAATGCGGTCTCCGCGCGCACGGCCGAGTGGTATTATCTGCGCGGTGTCATTGCGCAGCGCCGCGGCTGGATGGACGAGGCTGCGCAGAACTTCCGCATCGCAGTCAATATGGAGCCGCAGAATCTGGAATACCGAAATGCACTCAGCAGCGTTGGCAGCGGCGCATATACCTACCGGCAGACGCAGTACAGCGACGGCTCGGACGAGCTCTGCGGCCTTTGCAGCTCACTCATGTGCCTGAACTGCCTTTGCGGCGGCTGCCGCTGATCTGATCGAAAGGGGACGAATCATTTGATCCGCAGTATGACTGGCTATGGCCGTGCCTGCAAGACCCTGCATGGGCGGGAGATCACGGTGGAGCTACGCTCCGTCAACAATCGCTTCCTCGATTGCTCCGTGCGCCTGCCCCGCGCGTTCTCCTACGCGGAGGATGCGATCAAACAGCTTGTAAAGGACGCCGTCCAGCGCGGCAAGGTGGACGTGTTCGTCAGCGTGAACGCGGCGGGCGTGGAGGAGGCTACCGTTTCGCTGAACCGCCCCGTGCTCGAGGGGTATCTGCGCGCCATGCGTACCATGGTCGCAGATTACGGCGTGCAGGACGATATCAGCGCTTCCGCGCTCTCCGCGCTGCCCGACATCTTCGTGGTGGAGAAGCCGGAGGAGGACGAAAAGCAGAATCTTGCCGACCTGACCGCCGTTGCGGCGGAGGCCATCGCCGTCTATCAGACCATGCGCGAGACGGAGGGCGCGGCCATGGCTGCCGACCTCAGCTCCCGTGCGGAGACCATCCGCGGCCTTGTCGGCCGCGTCGAGGAGCGCAGCCCCGTCACGCTGGCGGAATACCGCACCCGGCTCGAGAACAAGCTGCGCGAGGTGCTCGCCAGCACGACGATCGACGAGAGCCGCATCCTGACGGAGACCGCCATCTTTGCCGACCGCATCGCCGTCGATGAGGAGACCGTCCGTCTGCGCAGCCATCTGGCCCAGCTCGACAGCCTGCTTGCAGGCGGCGGGGCCATCGGCCGCAAGCTCGACTTCCTGCTGCAGGAGATGAACCGCGAGGCCAACACCATCGGCTCGAAGGGCAACGATCTTGAGCAGGCCCGCACCGTCGTGGAGATCAAGGCGGAGCTGGAAAAGATCCGCGAGCAGATCCAGAACATCGAGTGAGCGCGATGCGGCTGATCAACATCGGATTTGGGAACCTGGTCTCTTCGGAGCGGCTGCTGACCATTGTCGGCCCGGACTCCGCCCCGATCAAGCGAATGATCCAGGAGGCGCGCGACCGCGCCATGCTCATTGACGCCAGCTATGGCAGAAAGACCCGCGCCGTGCTCCTGATGGATACGGACCATGTGATCCTTTCGGCGATCCCGCCGGAGACAATTGCCCGCCGTCTGGCCGATCCGTCGGCAGAGCCGGAGCGCGAGGAGGAGGAACAGGCATGAGCCAGGGCAGAATCATCATCGTTTCCGGCCCGTCCGGGGTCGGCAAGGGCACCATCCTTCGGACGGTCATGCAGCAGCACGAGTCGCTGCACTATTCCGTTTCGGCTACTTCCCGCCCCATGCGTCCCGAGGACCGCGAGGGCGTGAGCTATTATTTCGTCTCGCGCGAGCGCTTTGAAGAGATGATCGCGGCAGGGGAGCTTCTGGAGCACGCCTGCTATGCGGGCAACTATTACGGAACGCCCCTGCGCCCCGTAGAGGAAGCGCTGGCGCGCGGCGAAAGCGTCGTTCTCGAGATCGACGTGCAGGGCGCGCTGCAGGTCATGCAGCGCCGGCCGGACGCCATTTCCGTTTTCATCGCCCCGCCGTCTTATGCCGAGCTGAAGCGCCGGCTGGCCGGGCGCGGCGACACGCCGCCGGACATTGCCGCCAGACGCCTGCATATTGCGCTGGAGGAATGCCGTCAGGCAAAGCACTATCAATATACTATCATCAACGATTCCGTCGGGCACGCCGTGCAGGAGCTGGAAGCAGTCCTGACCGCGGAGGCCTGCCGCACATCCTATCGCCCACTCAATCTCAAGGAGGAAGACTAATTATGCTGTATCCCGCTATGGCCGATCTGCTCAAGCACATCGACAGCCGCTATCTTCTCGTCAACGTGATCGCGCGCCGCGCGCGCCAGATCTCCATCGAGGCAGAGACGGAGCACATCCCGCTGGAGGATAAGCCCGTGACCATCGCCATCCACGAGGTCGCGGACGGCAAGCTCGCGGCAGTCGTGAAGGAATGAGCCGGAACAAGGCGCGGGCAGAGGTGACCCTGCCGGCGTCTTTTGCCTTTTTCCGCCGGACTGTCCCGGCGACGGCAGCATGATCGCCCGCATTGCGGTCGCTTCGGCCGTGTTCTCCATGGACAAGCCGTTCGATTACCGCATTCCGGACTCCCTGACGCTGCAGCCGGGCCAGCGTGTGCGCGTACCGTTCGGCGCATCGAACCGCCGCACGGAGGGCATCGTTCTTGCGGTGACACCGGATGGCGCGGAGCGGCCGGACGGCCCGTCGCTCAAGCCCGTCGAGGCGGCGCTCGACCCGGAGCCGCTGCTCTCGCGTGCTGCGCTGCATCTGGCGGCCTTTGTGCGCGAGCGCTATTTCTGCACATTCTATGACGCCGTGCGGGCCATTTTACCGGCAGGCGTCTGGTTTCAGCCGCGTGACCGCTATACCCTTGCGGAGAACGCCGCATGGGACGACCGCTGGCGCAATCCGGCGGCGCAGGCCGTATTCCAAACGCTGCAGACGCTCGGCGGTGCCGCGGAGGAATCCGCGCTGCGCGCCCAGTTTGAGGCGGAGGCCCTGCAGCGGGCGCTGCAGTACCTGCGGCAGAAAAAGCTCGTCACCTGCGAGACGTCCCATCGCCGCCGCGTGAACGATAAAACGGAGCGCATTGCCGTTCTGGCCGTCCCGGCCGAGGAGGCGCGGCGTTTTGCCCAGTCACATCAGGCGTCCGCTCCCGTGCAGGCGGCGGCCATGGAGCTGCTTGCCACGCTCGGTGAGTGCGCCTGTAAGGAGCTGGGCTATTATACGGGCGCAACGTCCGCCACGCTCCGCAGGCTGGAAAAGCTGGAGCTGCTGACGCTCCGGGAGCAGGAGATCCTGCCTCCGCCTCCCCCGGCCGCAGCGGCCGATCCGAAGCCGCTCCTGCTCACGCCGCAGCAGCAGGCAGCCTATGACAGCCTGTCTGCCCGCCTGCAGGATGCCTCTCCCGGCACGGCGCTTCTCTACGGCGTGACGGGCAGCGGCAAAACGGTCGTGTATCTCCGCCTGATCGACGATTGCCTTGCCGCCGGGCGCGGCGCGATCGTCCTTGTGCCGGAGATCGCCCTGACGCCGCAGCTCCTGCGGCAGTTTTCCACACGCTACGGCGCGCGCGTCGCCGTGCTCCACAGCGCCCTGCGCATCAGTGAGCGCTATGAGACGTGGAAGCGCATCCGCTCCGGCGATGCCGACGTGGTGCTCGGCACTCGCTCGGCCGTGTTCGCGCCGGTGCGGGACCTCGGTCTGCTCATTGTGGACGAGGAGCAGGAGCACACCTACCAATCCGAAAATGCACCGCGCTACCATGCCCGCGAGGTCGCGATCTACCGCGGCGCGCAGGAGCATGCGCTGACGGTGCTCGGCTCCGCCACGCCGACGGTCGAGAGCATGTACCGTGCCGTTACGGGCGCTTTTGGCCTGTGCCGCATGACGGAGCGCTATAACGGCAGACCGCTGCCGCCCGTCGAGATCGTCGACATGAAGCGCGAGCTGCGCGAGGGCAATGCCTCGATCATCAGCGAGCCGCTGCTGCTGGCTCTGCGCGAAAATCTCCGCCTCGGGCAGCAGTCCATCCTGTATCTCAACCGCCGCGGCACGAGCCGGATGCTGGCCTGTGTCGAATGCGGCAGCGTCCCGATGTGTCCGGGCTGCAGCCTGCCGCTGACGTACCACCATGCGAACGGGCGGCTCATGTGCCACATCTGCGGCCACAGCGAGCCTATGCCTGCACGCTGCCCCGTCTGCGGCGGGCATCTGCGCCAGATCGGCTGCGGCACGCAGCGGGTCGAGGAGCAGCTGCAGAATTTGCTGCCCGGCGTCGGCGTGCTGCGCATGGATGCAGATACCGTCTCGGCAGTCAATACCCATGAAAAGCTGTTCCGGCGCTTCCGCGAGGAGCGCATCCCCATTCTGCTCGGCACGCAGATGGTGGCAAAGGGACTGGATTTTGAAAACGTCACGCTCTCGGCCGTGCTGGACGCCGACCTCTCGCTCTATGCGTCCGACTATCGCGCCGCGGAGACGACGTTCAGCCTGATCGCGCAGGTCGCGGGCCGGGCCGGACGCGGAAAATTGGGCGGCAGGGCGATCCTGCAGACCATGACGCCGCAGAACCAGACCATCCGCTTTGCTGCGGAGCAGAACTATGACGCCTTTTTCGAGGCAGAGCTGCCGCTGCGCCAGCTGCGCGGCTGCCCGCCCTATCGCGACCTGCTCACCGTGACGTTCCACGGCCGGGAGGAGGAGCGCGTCTGGCAGGCGGCGCTGGCATTCCGTGCGCGGCTGGACGGCCTGCTGCATTCCGAATTCTACCGCGGGGAGACCGCTGCCGTGCTTGGCCCGGCCCCGGCCTCCGTTGCGCGGATCAATTATCATTATCGCTGCCGCCTGACGCTTAGCTGCGTCAATACGCGACGGCTGCGGGAGCTTCTGGCGTTTCTGGTGCGGGAATTCGCAAAGGATCGCAGCTTCCGGGGCGTCGGCGCGTTTGTGGATGTCAACGGCAGAGAATAAAGGGGAATCACGATGGCACTGAGGAATATTTTGACCGTAGAGGAGCCTGTGCTGCACAAGACGGCACGGCCCGTGACGCGCTTTGACGCCCACCTCGGCGAGCTGCTTGACGATATGAGGCAGACGCTGACCAATGCGGGAGGCGTCGGCCTTGCCGCGCCGCAGATCGGCATCCTGCGCCGCGTCGTCGTAGTCGATGACGACGGCGAGCTGATCGAGCTCGTCAATCCGGAGATTTTGGAGACCTCCGGCGAGCAGGACGGCATGGAGGGCTGCCTGAGCGTCCCCGGCCGCTACGGTATGGTCAAGCGTCCGGAATTTGTGCGTCTGCGCGCGCAGGACCGCGACGGCAACTGGTTCGAGGCGGAGGGCGAGGGCCTGACGGCGCGCTGCTTCGCCCATGAATGCGACCACCTCGACGGGCATATCTATACGGAAAGAGCCTATCACATGCTCACCGACGAGGAAATGGCCGAGCTGGAGGAGGAAGCATGAGAGTCGTCTTTATGGGCACGCCGCAGATCGCGGCGGACTGCCTGTCCCGCCTGATCGCGGACGGCTTTGACCTCGTCGGCGTCTACACGAAGCCGGATATGCCGAAGAACCGGGGCATGAAGCTCGCCATGTCCGAGGTCAAGGAGGTCGCGCTGGCTGCGGGGCTGCCGGTGTATCAGCCCGCGACGTTCCGCGATGATGCCGCCGTGGAGGAGCTTCGCGCCCTGCGCCCGGACGTCATTGCCGTCGTGGCCTATGGCAAAATTCTGCCGCAGCGCGTGCTGGACATCCCGAAGCTCGGCTGCATCAACATCCACACGAGCATCCTGCCTGCGCTGCGCGGCTCGGCCCCGGCGCAGTGGGCCATTCTGAACGGTCTGGACGAGACCGGCGTGACCGCTATGTATCTCTCGGCCGGAATGGATGAGGGCGATATCATCGAAATTCGGAAAACGCCCATCGAGCCGCTGGAGAATTCCACGGCCCTGCTGGCGCGGCTGGCCGCCATCGGTGCGCCGCTGCTGTCCGATACACTGCATGCCATCGAGGCGGGTACGGCAACCCGCACGCCGCAGGATCCGTCCATGGCAACGTTGGCTCCGATGCTCTCGAAGGAGCTTTCGCCCATCGACTGGACGAAGTCTGTCCGGCACATCGTCGATCAGGTGCGCGGGCTTGACCCGTGGCCGGTTGCCACCGCCGAGCTGAATGGAAGGCATTTTAAAATCTATGGGGCGCAGCCCGCGCCCGGTCATACGGACAAGGCCCCCGGCACACCGGTCTCCCTCACAAAGCAGGGCCTGACCGTCGCCTGCGGGAACGGCGAGCTTGTGCTGCTGACGCAGCTGCAGGCTCCCGGCGGGAAGCGCATGGCTGCGCCGGACTATTTCCGCGGCCACCCCATCGAACTCTGAGATGGCGGGCGCAAGAGACGCGGCGCTGCGGGCGCTCATCGCCTTCCGCCGCGACGGTGCATGGCCGGAGAGCGCCCTGAAGGACGCGCTGCGCGGGATGGACCGCCGCGAGGCGGCGCTGGCTACCCGGCTGTGCAACGGTGTGCTGCAGAACCGCATGCTGCTCGACCACTGGCTGAGCGACTTCGTGCGCGGCAAGCTGCAGCCCGTCGTGCGCGATATCCTGCGGCTGGCCGCCTATCAGCTCTGCTTTCTGGATCGAATCCCGCCCTCGGCTGCGGTGAACGAGGCCGTGGAGCAGACGCGCCGTCTGGCCAACCAGCAGGCGGCCCGTCTGGTCAACGGCGTGCTGCGCAATTTGCTGCGGGCCATGCCGCTGGCGCTGCCGGACGACCTGAGCCTGCGCTACAGCCACCCGGAGCCCATCGTGCGCCTGTTTCTGGCGCAGTTCGGCCGGGAGGAGACGGAGCGCATTCTGCAGACCGACAACGAGGCCCCGCAGACCGTGCTGCAGGTCAATCCACTGCGCGGCAATGCCGCGGCGCTGCTGGAGGAGCTGCCCGGTGCGCAGCCGCATCCGTGGCTGCCGGGCTGCCTGACGGTCTCCGGCCCTGTGGAGCAGACGGCTGCCTTCCGCGAGGGGCGCGTGTATGTGCAGGACGCGGCGGCCCATCTTGCCGTGGCTGTTTCCGGCATCGAGCCGGGCATGCGCGTGCTTGACTGCTGCGCGGCGCCGGGCGGCAAGAGCTTTGCCGCTGCCCTGCAGATGCAGAATCGCGGCACGCTGTATTCCTGCGATATCCACCCTCATCGCCTTGATCTGATCGAGCGCGGCGCGGAGCGGCTCGGCATTTCTATTCTGGAGACGCATCTGCAGGATGCCTCGCAGCCCGTGCCCGCATGGCGCAGCGCGATGGACGTCGTGCTGGCCGATGTGCCGTGCTCCGGACTCGGCGTCATTCGGAAAAAACCGGATATTCGCTATCACGAGCCCTCGGCGGAGCTGCCCGCCCTGCAGCGCGCCATTCTTGCGCAGCAGGCGGAATATGTCCGCCCCGGCGGCGTGCTGCTCTACAGCACCTGCACGATCCTGCGCCGGGAAAACGAGGCTGTGGCGGAGGACTTCCTGCGCACGCATCCGGACTTCGTCCCGGAAAACGCGCCGTGGCCAGAGGGCTCCGGCATCGCGCCGGGAGCGATGGTCACGCTGCTTCCGGGGCAGCATGAGACAGACGGCTTCTTTATCTGCAAATTCAGGAGGAAACCTTGAAAGACATCAAATCCATGACGCTGGCGGAGCTGGGGGCCGAGCTGAAAGTGCTTGGTGAGCCTGCCTTCCGCGCCAAACAGATCTATCGCTGGATGCACCGCGGCGTGCGCGATTTTTCGGAGATGACGGATATTTCCCGCAGCCTGCGTGAGCGGCTCACGGCGGAATATACGCTCGTCTCGCCGACGGTCGCGCGGCGGCTGCAGTCGCAGAAGGACGGAACCATCAAATACCTCTGGCGCCTAATGGACGGAAACTGCGTGGAAAGCGTGCTCATGCGCTACCATTACGGCAATACGATCTGCATTTCCTCCGAGGTCGGCTGCCGCATGGGCTGCGCCTTCTGCGCCTCGACGCGCGGCGGACTGGTCCGCCGCCTCGAGCCGTCGGAAATGCTGGATCAGGTGCTGTTTTCGCAGCTGGATTCCGGCCTGCCCATCTCGCACATTGTGCTCATGGGCATCGGCGAGCCGCTGGATAATTATGACAATGTGCGCCGCTTCCTCGAGCTCGTCAATTCGCCCGAGGGGCTGAACATCGGCATGCGGCACATCAGCCTTTCCACCTGCGGGCTGGTCGATCAGATCGACCGGCTGGCCGGGGAGGACCTGCAGCTGACGCTCTCCGTGTCGCTGCACGCGCCGGTGGACGAGGTCCGCAGCAGCATCATGCCCGTGAACCGGCGCTGGCCGGTGCAGGAGCTCCTCGATGCCTGCCGCCGTTACTTCGAAAAGACCGGGAGAAGGATCTCCTTTGAATATGCCATGATCCGCGATGTCAACGACACGCCGGAGATGGCAAAGCAGCTCATCCGCCGTCTGCGCGGGATCGCGGCGCATGTGAACCTCATCCCTCTGAACGACGTGGCGGAAAGCCCACTGAAGCCGAGCCTGCCGGAGACGGTGCTGCGCTTCCAGAAGACGCTGGAGGCCAGCGGCATCCCCGCCACGGTGCGCCGGACGCTCGGCAGCGACATCAACGCCTCCTGCGGCCAGCTCCGCAGAAACTACGAGGCGGAAAAACCAAAAGAAGGGAGCGGAATGGATGGAAGCGTGGGGACTGACGGACACGGGAAACGTGCGTGAGGAAAATCAGGACTTTTACCGCATGGAGCGCCTTGGCCCGGAGACGCTGCTCGCCGTCGTGTGCGACGGCATGGGCGGCGCGCGCGCCGGGAATGTAGCCAGCCGCCTTGCCTGCGAGGTCTTCTGCGGCGAGGTCTGCCGCTCTCTGCGCGACGGGATGACCGAGGCGGAGGAGCAGGACGTGCTGTGCACGGCGGCAAAGCTGGCCAATATTTCTGTCTATGAGCACGCACAGCTCAGCGAGGAGTTCCGCGGCATGGGCACGACGCTCGTGGCTGCCCTCGTCCGCGGTCTGCGCGTGGAGATTGTGAACATCGGCGACAGCCGGGCCTATCATCTCGGTGCGGACGGCATCCGCTGCGTCACCGTGGATCACTCCCTTGTGGAGCTGATGGTACAGCGTGGTGAGCTGACGCACGAACAGGCCAAGAACCACCCGAGCAAGAATCTCATCACCCGCGCGGTCGGCACGGAAAAGCAGGTCGCCGCCGATGTGTTCTCCCTCACGGCGGAGCCGGGCGACTGCCTGCTGCTGTGCTCGGACGGCCTTTCGAACCAGATGGCCGATCAGGAGATCTTATTTGAAGTCGTGCACGGCGCACAGAAGGCAGACTGCTGCCAGCGCCTGCTGGATATCGCAAAAAGCCGGGGCGCGCCTGATAACGTGACCTCTGTGCTCATTGCACTGTAACAAAAAAGGCCGCTCTGCGGTATCTGAGATTGAATCCGGCTTCCGTTCGCCGCTGAGAACGGGCCGCGCACGCGGAAGGAGTTGCCATGGAAAATTACTTAGGAAGGCTGCTGGATAACCGCTATGAGATCCTCGAGGTCATCGGGACAGGCGGGATGGCAGTTGTATATAAAGCACTGGATCACCGTCTGAACCGCTTGGTCGCCGTGAAGATCCTCAAGGATGAGTTCTCGCGCAATCAGGAGTTCCGCCGCCGCTTCCATGCGGAGTCGCAGGCCGTCGCCATGCTGTCGCACCCGAATATCGTCAGCGTTTACGACGTGTCCCGCTCCGGCGACGTGGACTATATCGTCATGGAGCTGATCGAAGGCATCACGCTCAAGCAGTATCTGGAGAAGAAGGGCTGCCTCAACTGGCGCGAGACGCTGCATTTCGCCATGCAGATCGCCAAGGCGCTCGAGCACGCCCACAGCCGCGGCATTGTCCATCGCGATATCAAGCCGCACAATATCATGATCCTGAAGGACGGCAGCATCAAGGTCGCCGACTTCGGCATCGCGCGCATCGCCTCGGCACAGAGCACGCTGACGCGCGAGGCGCTCGGCTCCGTGCACTATATCTCGCCGGAGCAGGCCAAGGGCGCGTGGGTGGACGACCGGTCCGATCTCTATTCCCTCGGCGTCGTCATGTATGAGATGCTCACGGGCCGCACGCCCTATGACGGCGAGACGCCCGTCTCCGTCGCCATCCAGCACATCAACGGCGGCGCGCCGCTGCCCAGCACGCTCGTCACCGGTATCCCGCGTGGCCTCGAGCAGATCACGATGCACGCCATGGCCTCCAATGCCGACGAGCGCTATTCCTCCGCGACGGAGATGCTGCGCGATATGGAGGAATTCCGCAAGAATCCGAGCCTGACGTTCGTGTACGGGCCCGGTGGTCAGACGCTGCGGCAGGCGCCGCAGGCCCCGCAGCAGCCCCAGCAGCCGCAGCACGGCGGCATGACCCGCTCCGAGGCGGAGCGCTATGCCGCTGCCCGCGCCGCGAACCGTGCTGCGCGCCAGCCGGATGAGCGCCGCGCAGCCGAGCGCGCCCGCCGCGAGCAGGAGAAGAAGCGCCGCACCGTCATCGGCGTCGTCTGCGCCGCAGCGGCAGCCGTTGTGCTGCTCGTTGTGCTCGGCGTTGTGCTGCTCCGCGGCTCCGGCACGAATGACAAGCCCGATACGCCTGAGGTCGAGGTGCCGAAGCTCGTCGGCATGAAGCTCGAGGACATCAACCCCGACGACTATCCCGAGCTGAAGATCGACCTGAACGGCGTGACCTACGACTATAACGACGAATACGAAAAGGGCTATGTCTATGAGCAGACCCCCAAGGCAGGCGAAATGGTCAAGGGCGGCCGCGTGCGCACGATCTCGCTGAAGGTCAGCCTCGGCAAGGAAAACAACCTCATGCCGGATCTGGCCGGTCAGTCGGAGGCAAATGCCATGTCACAGCTCAAGGCCATGAATCTCGGCCTGAATGTCCGCCGCGAGGAAGAATCGAGCGATACCGTGCCCGCGGGCAGCGTGACGCGCACGGATCCCGCAGCCGAGACCGAGCTGCAGGAGGGCCAGAGCGTGACGGTGTATGTCAGCCTCGGCTCGGGCAAAATGCCGGAGCTCAAGAACCAGTCCAAGGAAAATGCTAAGAGCATCCTCGATGCCATGAACCTGAATCTGCGCATCACCTATCTCGAGGAGGAGAGCGACGATATCGCATCCGGCAATGTCACGCGCACCGTCCCTGCCTCGGACAGCCAGCTCAGCCGCGGCCAGCAGGTCACGGTCTATGTGAGCAAGGGCAGCGGCAAGGTCACGGTCCCGCCCGTCACCGGCCTGAGCGTCCGCGACGCCATCGATCTGCTGACGGAAAACGACCTGAAATATGAGATCAAGCGCGTCTACAGTGACACGGACGAGAAGGACCGCGTCGTGCGGCAGAGCGAGGCGGCAAATTCCAAGGTCGCCAAGGACACAATCGTGACGCTCGAGGTCTCGGACGGCCCCGCGCCGACGGAGGCCCCGACGGAAGCGCCGACCACCGCGCCGACGGAGCCGGAGCCGACGACGGAATCCTCTGAATCGGGAGACTGAGCATGGAGCGTGGACGCATCGTCAAGGCGCTCAGCGGATTTTACTATGTAGACAGCGGGAACGGCACACTCACGCAGTGCCGCGCCCGCGGCCGCTTCCGCAAGGAGCGGATGTCGCCGCTCGTCGGTGATTGGGTCCGCTTTTCCGGCTCCGGCGCACAGGGCATGGTCGAGGAGATCGAGCCGCGCCGCAACAGCTTCATCCGCCCGGCCGTCAGTAACCTCGACGCCCTCGTCGTGCTGGCGTCCGGCGCGAATCCCGTGACGGACCCGTTCCTCATCGACCGCGTCGCGGCCATTGCGGGAAACCAGAATGTGCCGGTCGTGCTGTGCGTCAACAAGACGGACCTCGAGAGCGGGGAGTCGCTCACGCACATCTACCGCCATGCCGGGTTCCCGGTCTTTCCGACGAGCGCGGCCAGCGGCGAGGGCGTTGCCGCCCTGCACGAGGCCGTGCGCGGCAAGACCGTCGCCTTCACGGGCAATTCCGGTGTCGGCAAGAGCAGCATCCTGAACTGCCTCGGCTTCTCCGTGGAGACGGGCGAGGTCTCGGAAAAGCTCGGCCGCGGCCGCCATACGACACGTCATGTGGAGCTGTTCCCGCTGGCGGACGGAACCTGCGTCATCGACACGCCGGGCTTTTCTTCGTTCGACACGGAGCAGATGGAGCTGATCCTGAAGGAAAACCTTCAGTATGCCTTTCCGGACTTTGCCCCGTATCTCGGCCGCTGCCGCTATCACGACTGCGCGCATCTGTCCGAGCCGGGCTGTGCCGTGCTCGAGGCGCTTGCGGCAGGCGAGCTGGAGCCGACCCGCCATGCCAGCTATGCAAGGCTCTATGAAGCTGCAAAGGAGATCCGGCTTTGGGAACACAAACAGCCCTGATTTTTGGCGCGATGCCCTGCCGCAGCTGGGGGCATCTCGATGCGCTGCGCGCGGAGAAACCGCTTGTGATCTGCGCGGACGGCGGCGTGCACTGCGCCGCGGTGGCCGGTTTTGCCCCGGACTGCTATGTCGGGGACGGAGACTCCGGCGGCACGGCTGTGGCCGGAGCGGAAAATATCCTGCTGCGCCCGGAGAAGGACGAGTCCGACCTGCAGGCGGCCTATACGATGGCGCGGGCGCATGGCTGTACGCGCCTGTACCTCACGGCCTGCACCGGCGGGCGGCTGGACCATGCCCTTGCCAATCTGCAGCTGCTGGAAACGGCGCGGGCCGATGGCGTGGAGGCGATCCTGCTCGACCCCGATAATCGCGTGACGTGCATCGGACCGGGGAAATATGTCCTGCCGCGCACGGAATATTTTTATTTTTCTCTGCTTCCCATCGACGCCGTTCTGCGCGGTGTGACGATCGAGGGCGCGAAATACCCGCTCTGCGACGCAGAAGCGCGCCGGGGCGACTCGCTGACCATCAGCAATGAGTGGATCGAACCGACGGTCAGGCTCCGTATCCGCGAGGGCCTGTGCTGGCTGATCTGTTCCGGAGCAGCTGCACGGTAACAATGGCTGCTTCGTGCATCCGGTTGGGCTTGCTGCGCGGAAAGAGAGGCTGCTATATGAAACGCTTGTTTCGCTGTCAGAGCAATGTATTGATGCTGGACGAACCGAAGCTGTGTATTTCTTCCCGTATGAAGCCTCTTCTGCGGCAGCTGCTTGCTGCTGAAGTGCATTATCATATGGCAGCACCCGGATATCTTGTGTTTCCGGGAAAAGCGTTTCATTGTGATATTCTGCTGAATATCGGCGTCCATTTTAAGGCTGGCCGCATCCAATTTCTGGAGTTTTTTCGGGTCATTCCGCCGGAGCAGCGGAAGGGCTATGACGCTGCCGTTTCTTATGCGGAGCTGTCAGCTGCTTTGAGAAGGGCGTACGGATCGCCTGCCGAAGCAGAAGAGCGAGAGGACTGCCGGTGGGAGCAGTGGCCTCTTGGAAAATTGACGCTGCTGCACTCCTTGTGGGATCGCTTTGGCCCGGAGGAGCATCTGCATGTTTCCTTTTCTGCTCCGAAGCGTTGACATGCCAATCAAGCAAACAGGAGGGATAGATCGATTTCTTGCGGTGCGGAACACGCTGCTGCCCGATCTTCCTGCATAAAACCGCCCTCTGCGCATAGGCTGGCAGGGGGCGGTTTTTTATGTGCAGAAAAATGGAGCTTCTGGGCTCGGTGATGATGGCGCTCGGCGCGGGGCTGCTGCTCTCGCTGCTGTTCAGCTCGGAATTCGTGCTGGTCGTGCTCGGCATCGCGCTTCTGGTCGCAGGGCTTTGCCTTGCGCGGCGGCGGTAATCGGCAAATATTGCGCGCGCGGCCCGCATATGATTTTCCCAGAACAAGAAGGAGGGAAGACGATGGAGCTTGTCTTTCAGGAAAAGCAGCTGGACTATCTCGGACGCGTGCTCGATCAGACGGTCACGCAGGAGCTGACAGCCGAGGTCATCGTACCGGACAGCTGCGCGGACGCGGACCGCGTCGTCGATGCGTTCGGCACGCTGCTCGTCCGCGCGGAGGAGTGTACCGCGGGAAGTGCGTCGGTCAGCGGGGAGGTGCAGGCGGGTATTTTGTTCGTCACGGAGGACGGACGGCTCGAGCGGCTGGAGACCGTGATCCCGTTCAGCGCCCGGCGCGGCTGGGAGGGGGAGCAGAGCGACTGCCGCCTGCAATGCGTCTGCCGCCTGTGCAGCGTGGATGCACGGCTCGTGCACTCGCGCAAGCTGCTCGTGAGGGTCGGCGTCTCCTGCACGCTGACGGTCTATGCCGCGTTCGCGCGGACGCTGCACGACTTTCCGGAGCCGGCACCGACGCTGCAGCTCCGGCGCAAGCGCCTGCCGCTTCGTCTGCCGCGCGGCCTCGGCGAAAAGAGCTTTTCGCTCAATGAGGAGATCGAGATCCCGGCGTCGAAGCCGCCGGTCGAGCGGCTGCTCAAATGCGTCTATGCGCTGGATACGGCTGAGCGGAAGACGATCGGGAACAAGGCGGTGTTCAAGGGGCGGCTGACGGTCCATATCCTCTATGAGGCCCCGGACGGCAGCCTGCAGCGGCAGGAGACGGAGCTTCCGTTCTCGCAGTTTGCGGAGCTGGAGCAGGACCTGGATGAGGGAGACCTGACGGTATTCCTCGCCCTGACCTCGGCCGAGACGGAGCCGGACGGCCAGCTCGACTGCCGCCGCCTGCTGCTGAGCGCGGGCATTCTGGCGCAGTGCACGGTCTGCGGCGAGCAGCCGGTAGAGCTGATCGAGGATGCCTACTGCCTCGATGCCGAGCTGAAGCCGCAGTGGGAGACGTGGGAGATGGAGGGCATCCTCGATGTCCAGACGTTCCGCGAAACGGCGCAGGCGGCCGGGCGGGAGCCTGCCTCCGCCATCGCGGACGGCTGGGTACTGGCAGGGGAGCCGGTGCGGCGGCAGGAGAACGGCATGGCAAGAATCGAACTGCCGCTTGCTGCGAACGTCCTTTTCACCGACCCGGCAGGGAAACTGCAGGGCCAGACGCTGCGGACGAACGTGCTGCTGGAAACGGCGCTTGCGCCGCAGGCGGATTGCCGCGTCACGGAGATCACGCCGGGCGAGCTGTTCTGTGCGGCAGGGGCGGACGGCGTGACACTGCGCTGCCCGGTGCAGGTGACGCTTGCCAGCACGGCGCGGCATGCGCTCAAGGCCGTGTGCGGCGGCACGACGGAGCCGGAGCCGGAAGATGCGCGGCGTCCGGGCGTCATCCTGCGGCGCACGGAGCAGCCGGAGCAGGTCTGGGATATCGCAAAGGCCTGCCGCACTGCGCCGGAGACGGTCACGGCGGCAAATGACCTGCAGGCAGACGAGGTCCCGGCCGGAACGCTGCTGCTGATTCCAATGTAACATAGAATGAATCCCTCTGCGCGTCTAGCAGAGGGATTTATTCTAGGCTTCTTCATCATAGCGGTCGAGGAAGCTGTATTTTTTTCCGCCGGTCTTCCAGCCGATGACGGTGTCGAGATTCACATTCTCCACGGAGCGGAAAATATGCGCCTCCACATCCGGATTGCGCTGCTTCAGCGTGCGGATCAGATCCTTGATCTCCTGCCGCTTCGAGCGCGTCTCCTGATTGGAGCAGGTCGTGCAGGTGTCGGTAAAGTGGCAGGCACACTGAATGAAGTGCAGCTCGTTTGCGTCCCGCCAGGCCTTGATATCGTCCTCGCGGATCAGATACAGCGGCCGGATCAGCTCCATGCCGGGAAAATTTGTGCTGTGAAGCTTCGGCATCATGGTCTGTACCTGCGCGCCGTAGAGCATGCCCATGAGGATCGTCTCAATGACGTCGTCATAGTGGTGCCCGAGTGCAATTTTGTTGCAGCCGAGCTGGCGGGCGTAGTCATACAGGTGCCCGCGGCGCATGCGCGCGCAGAGGTAGCAGGGAGATTTGTCCACATTGTAGACATAGTCAAAGATGTTCGACTCGAAAATGTGGATGGGAATATTCAGCTTTCGTGCATTTTCTTCAATGACGCGGCGATTCTCCGAGCTGTAGCCGGGGTCCATAACGAGGTATTCCACCGAGAAGGGAAACTTCGTATAACGCTGCAGCTCCTGAAAAAGCTTTGCCATGAGCATGGAGTCCTTTCCGCCGGACATGCACACGGCGATACGGTCGTTCGGCTTGACAAGCTCATACTGCCGGATGGCCTTGGTAAAGTTGCACCACAGCTTCAGGCGGAAGCGCTTGCGCAGACTGTTTTCCACGCGGCTGCACAGCTCCTCTGCCTCCTGCCGCTGCATCTGCCGCATGAGCCAGGCAAGATAGCCGCCCTTGAGGCTGCAGGCATCGAAGCCTTCGTCGCGCAGGCGTTCAGCCGTTTCAAGGCTGAGCTTGCCGCGTGTGCAGAACAGCACGATGCGGCCGGGCTCTGCCGGAAGCCCCTCCGGCAGGGCGGCGGCGTTGGCCGGAACGGAGCCGGGAATGGTGCCGTAGGCGGCCTCCTGCTCCGAGCGGAGGTCGAGCAGGGTATAGCTGCCAGGCTCCAGCGCCTCCAATTCTTCGGGCGTCAGTTCCATGCGCCCTCCTGTCTGACGGAAGCCGTCAGGTCCTTGATGACCTCGCCAGCCATCAGAAGGCCGACGATCGGCGGCACAAAGGCCGTGCTGCCGGGGATATCGCGGCGATCCGTGCACTTGTGCACGGCGCCCGGCGGGCAGATGCAGTGATACCGGCAGCTGTTTGCCATGTCCTCGAGCGGACGGGTCGGCTGCTCATCGGACCAGACGACCTTCAGGCGGCGCACACCGCGCTTTTTGAGCTCACGGCGCATCACGCGTGCCAGCGGGCACACGCGCGTCTCGGAGATGTCGGAAATGCGGAAGCGGCTGGCGTCGAGCTTGTTGCCTGCGCCCATGGCGCTGATGATCGGTACACCGGCTGCCTGCGCCTGCACGGCAAGCGACAGCTTGGCGCTGACGGTGTCGACGGCGTCGAGAATATAATCATATTCCGAAAACGGGAACTCTGCGGCGTTTTCCGGCAGGAAGAAGCAGCGATGCACGCGGATATCGGCCTGCGGATTGATGTCGAGCATGCGGTCGCGCATGACGTCGGCCTTATACTGGCCGACGGTCTTCCGCGTGGCGATGATCTGGCGGTTGATGTTCGTCAGGCAGACCTTGTCGTCGTCAATGAGGTCAAAGGCGCCGACGCCGCTGCGGACAAGCGCCTCGCAGGCATAGCCGCCGACGCCGCCAATGCCGAAGACCGCCACGCGCGCGTGCTTCAGGGCCTCCATGGCCGGGTGGCCAAGCAGCAGTTCGGTTCGGGAGAAAGAATTGAGCATGGTGAGATGTCCTCCACACTGTGGATTCACGGCGCAGGGCCGTTCAAATTATGATACAACGAATTGCCTACCGTGTCAATCGGCTTTTGCGGCATTTCCGCCGGATTCCTGCCGCAGGCTGAGAAGCCCGTTCGGAACGGCTGCGGCCAGCGAAAACACCCGCTCGCTGCCGCTGGAAAAGCGGATGCGGACACGGTCGCCCTCCCGCGCCAGAATGCGCCCCGCGCCATAGGCGCTGTGCTGCACCGGCGTGCCGGGGAGAAAGCTGTCTGCCGCAGTCTTTTTCTTTGACTTGCGCGGAATGCGGCGCTTCGGTCGGAACAGGAACTGCGAAAAGGCCGAGGACGTTTTCTCCGGCGGGAAGGTGAAGACGGCAAGCTCGTTGCGGGCGCGGGTCATGGCGACATAGAACAGCCGCCGCTCTTCGTCACGGTCGACGTCCTCGCCCTCCTTTGGAAACACGCCGTCGATGACGTCGAGCAGAAAGACCCGGTCATACTCCAGACCCTTGCTCGAGTGCACTGTGGAGAGGATCAGGCCGCGCGCCTCGGACTTCGGCTGCCGCAGCAGGGCCTGCAGCTCGTCCAGACGCTCCAGCAGGCGCAGAGGATCCGACTCCTGCGCACCGAGCGCCTCCAGAATTTCCGCGCGGCTCTTGTCAGCCCCGCATTGATCCAGATAATCGCCGTAGCCCATGAAGGCGACGATGCGATAGACGGCGCGGCTGGCCTTTTCCTGCAGCAGGTTCTGCAGATGCGTCTGCAGCACGCGGCACTGCCGCCGCGTATACGGGGAGACGTCGTCGTCCGCCACGGCCAGCAGAAGCGGCTCGGCCGTGGGATTGTGGGCCGCAGCCCGCTCAGCCACGGCCTTCGGGATCCCGGCACAGAATTTGTAATAAATGCGGCGGAACAGCGCGCCGTCCCATGGGGACTGCGCAAAGCGGATAATATCCGTGATGTCCCGCACGATCCGGCTGGAGAAGAAGGCGCAATCCGTCTGGCGGGCGCGGTAGGGAACACCGTTTCGCTCCAGAAGATCGATGAGCGGCAGGGCGGAGTCGTGGTCGCGGTACAGCACGGCGGTATTCTCCGGCAGATCGCGCGCGACCTCGAGCAGGTAGGTGTACTGCCGCTCGCGGCGGTTCAGCGGGATCTGGCGGATGGCTGCGCCGCCGGTACGGATGGGCTGCATGTGCTTGTCGCGGCGGGAGACATTCTGGCGGATAAAGCGGTCGGCCGCCTCGACGATCTGGGGCGTGGAGCGATAGTTCTGCTCGAGGAACAGGACCTTTGCGCCGGGGTGGTCCGCCTCAAAGTGCAGCAGCATATCCGGGCAGGCGGCGCGGAAGCCATAGATGCTCTGATCCTCGTCGCCGACGAGAAACAGATTGCCGCCTGCACCGGCCAGCAGCGAGACGATCGCATGCTGGATGCGCGAGGTATCCTGTGCCTCGTCCACGCAGAAGTAGTGATAGCGCGCCTGGAATTCGTGCAGGATCTCCGGGACCTGCCGCAGGATGCGCAGGGCATAGACCATCTGGTCGTCATAGTCCATCTGCCTGGCATTGCGCAGCGCCTGCTGATAGGCGCGGTAAAGCGCAGGGAAGCAGTCCAGCTCCTTCCACAGCAGGTCCAGCTCCTCCTTGCCCAGCATCTGATTTTTTGCATAGGCGATGAGCGTGCGGGCCTGCTTGAGCTCGGCGTCCGTCGGGTATTCGCCCTTGCACCGGAAATACAGCACGCGCAGCAGGGCGGTCTGCTCTGCCTCGCTCGAGAGCAGGGAAAAGGCGGTCCGTCCCATCCGCTGCTCATAGGCGCGGATGATGCGCGCGGAGACGCCGTTGATCGTGCGAAACTCCATCCGGCTGCCGAGCTCCTCGCCGAACAGGGAAGAGAAGCGGCTTCGCATGTCGCGGGTGGCAGCGACGGTATAGGTCATGGTGAGGATCTCCTCCGGGCGGACGTTGCAGCACTGCACGAGATAGCCCAGCCGCGTCACGAGTACGGTCGTTTTGCCGCTGCCGGGGACGGCCAGCAGCAGGACGGCCCCCTCGACCGCTCCGACGGCTGCCTGCTGCTGCGCATTGAGCTGCAGACCGTGCGCGCGGAGGAAGCCCGCCAGCACTTCAGCAGAAGGCATGGACACGAAGGCGCTCCATGGCCTCGACGAGCCGGCTGTGCGGCAGGGCCAGATTCATCCGGATGGAGTCCGGCCACGCAAACGCCGCGCCGTCCTGCCAGACGACGCCGGCACGCGCGCCGCGCTCCTCCAGCTCCCGCAGCGTCATATGGTGCTCCTGCAGCCACGCGGTGCAGTCCAGAAACAGCATATAGGTCCCCTGCGGCTGCATGACCTGCACACCGGGGAAGTGAGCGGCGATGAAATCGCAGGCATAGCGGATGTTGTCCGCCAGCACGGGGCGCAGCTCGTCGAGCCACTGTGCGCCCTCGTCCGAATAGGCTCCGAGCAGGGCGTGCAGCGAGAGCACATTGCAGGAATTGTAATGGCTGAGGTCGCCCTGCCGTGTCACGCGGTCGCGCAGCCATGGGTCGGGGATGATATGATACGAGCCGATGAGACCCGCCAGCGAGAACGTTTTGCTCGGGGCATAAAATGCGGCCGTGCGGCGGCGTGCATCGTCCGAGACGGAAAGCGTGGGGATGTGATGATAGCCCGGCAGGATGAGATCAGACCAGATCTCGTCTGAGAGGACAAAGCAGTCGTTTGCGGCATAGACCTCCATGGCCTTTTCCAGCTCCCACCGCTCCCAGACGCGGCCCGTCGGGTTATGCGGCGAGCAGAGGATGGCTAGGCGGATGGAATGCTCCTTCAGGTGGCGGTCCATGTCCTCGTAATCCATGCGCCAGACACCGTTTTCATCGCGGCGCAGGGGAGAAAGCTCCGCTTTGCGGCCGAGATTATCCAGAACATGGGTAAAGCCGATGTAGGCCGGGGCGTGCAGCAGCACGGCCTCTCCGGGGACGGTCAGGGCCTGCACGGCCGAGCTGACGCCGCCAAGCACGCCGTTTTCATAGCCGATGTCCGCGCGCTTCAGGCCGGTCAGGCCGTTGCGCGTCTCCTGCCAGCGGAGAATGCAGTCAAAATATTCATCCGGCATGGAAAAATAACCGAAGTTCGGAAAAGCGAGACGCTTATGCATCGCCTCGAGGATCGGCGGCGCGGTCGGGAAGCTCATGTCCGCGACCCACATGGGGATGCGCTGCGCCGGAGCAGGGCTCACGCCCCAGGGATCGATGTTTGCGGCAATGGAATCCGCGCCGGTGCGGTCGAGCACCGTGATAAAATCATATTTCATAGTCCCTCCTGCGGCAGCTCCGTTTTTCGGATATGCCGTTTGGTTTATCATACCGGAAAGGCAGAAATTTGTCAACTCCGGCAGGGGAGCGCTTTGTGACAATGACAGGAACGACCGATTTTTATGCGGCAGATTCCAGCAAAATATACAAGTTTTTTCCGAAACGGGTGTTGACAAATTGCGCGGGCGTATACTACAATAGCCGCAAAGGAGTGATCTTGTGAAGGTTCGTGTGATCGATAAACCCTGCCTTTTTGCGGAAACCGTCTATCTTTTATACTATTATATAAATGGAATAGCATATACAAGAGACTATGAGCGTGTAAACCGAAAATTCGGCCGCTACTTGCTCGAGAAGGAGGATCAGGGCCTGCAGCTGGCGCAGGAGCTGGATCGTATCTCCGCAGCCGTCACGCAGACGCTCGACCCGCATCAGGCGCGGCTGCGCTATTTTTTTGAAAAGCTGCCGGGAACGGATGAGAAGACCTGCTGCTGTCTTGCGCACACCATGCTCGTGGCCACGCCGCTCAACTGCACCGATATTGACTCGTTTGCCGCCGAGCTGCTGCGCATGTTCCGGTATATGTCGGGCATTGGCTTCAAGATCAACGACATGAACACCATGGGCCTCGTTCTGGAGCCGCTTGATCCGCAGGAGGAGCCGGAGCCGCTGCAGGTGCAGCTGGAACGGCTGCCATGCTCCATGGAGGCACGATGGGAGATCCTGCGCGTGCTGACGGAGTTCGAGACCTATCTGCGCGAGCTGACGGAGCTGCTCCGCCCGGTCGCCGAGCAGCTGGCGGCCGAAATGCAGGCGTTGACCGAGCGGAATCGCGCGCAGCTGGCCATCTGGGAAAAGTACTTCCAGACGCACTCCGTCGACACGTTCCAGCAGGAGATGTTCCGCGCGTCGTATCTCTTCACGCAGGAGATGCAGCCGGATGAGGTCTGGATCGCGCTGTGGAACTTCAACATGGTCGGCTTCTGGACGGAGTGGTTCGAGAGCGGCGGCAAGACCGTGCGTATTGCCTATCTCGGCGCGAACCTCAGCTTTGAATTTGCGGCGGCACATCAGGTCCGGCCGGATGCCGAGACACTGTGCGCCATGATGCGCGCCTTGACCGGTAAGGACAAGCTGGAGATCCTGCGGCGCTGTGCCGCAGAGCCGTTTTCGGCGGCGCAGCTTGCGGCCTCGATGAACCTGAACTCCGGCACGGTCTCCCGGAACGTCTACGGGCTTTACAAGCTCGGCTATCTGGAGACGCGCGGCGACGGTGAGCGCGTGAATTACATCACGCGGCCCGATGCGCTCGAACGCCTGTTCAGCTGGGTACTGGAATACGTCAGCGAACAGAAGTAAGATATGGCCCGTTCGGTACCTGACCGGTGCCGGACGGGTATTTTTTACCAAATTTTTACGACGTCTGGACTATACGACTATTTATGAGACAAATATTGAAAATAAATGCTTGCGATTTTCCTGTGTTTATGGTAACATTGGGTATGAGCTGCAAAAATTGCAGCTTGCCGCTGCAATACTGCCGACTCGGCAGGAACGGCGGGCCCGCATACCCGTCTCGGGTGCATCAAAAAGAAGGAGGAACAGAGATTATGAGAAGTAACGTTCGCCGGCTCTTTTCGCTGCTGCTGGCAGTCGCCCTGGTGCTCGGCCTGGGTCTGACCAGCGTCGCTGCGATCGAGAGCTCTCTCCTCACGCTTCAGGTCACATCCCAGCATGTGATCCGCGGCGATGAGGTCTGCGTCGCCGTGAACACGGAGGCAGAGGGCGTCGTGGCAGACGGAAAGCTGACCTTTGCCTACGACAGCAAGAGCCTGAAGTTCGTCGGCGCAGAGGCAGGAGAGGCCTGGCCCGCAGGCACGGAGCTCAGCCTGAAGGTCAACTCCGGCAAGAAGGACGCCGTCGTTGCGGCATTTGCCGGTGCGAAGGCTGCCAAGGCCGGCACCGTCCTGACCCTCAAGTTTGAGGCTCTGCAGGAATGCAGAACGCAGGTCGTCCTGCAGGGCGGCTACATCAGCGGCGCGAAGGATGCAAAGCTGCAGTCCACCGCTACGCTGCTCGTCGAGTGCCCGGCTTCCCGCTTCACGGACGTCGATCGGAACGAGTATTATCACGAGGGCATCGACTTCGTCGTCAGCCGCGGTTACATGATCGGCATGGGCGGCGCGAAGTTCCAGCCCGATACCGAGATGAGCCGCGCCATGCTCGTCACCGTGCTGTACCGCATCGCAGGGGAGCCCTCCGTCAAGGGCACTGCACCGTTCCGCGATGTCGAGAAGAACAGCTGGTACACGAACGCTGTCATCTGGGCTTATCAGAACAACGTCACCAACGGCGTGAGTGCAACGGAGTTTGCTCCGGAGGAAAATGTCACCCGTGAGCAGATGGTCGCGTTCTTTGCGCGCTATGCCAAGCTTGCCGGTGTCGACACCACGGCAAAGGGCGATCTGAAGGCCTTTGCAGATGCCTCCAGCGTCAGCGCCTATGCCGTTCCCGCGATGACGTGGGCCGTTGAGGCCGGCCTCATCAAGGGCGTGGGCGAGAATAAGCTCGATCCCACCGGTAATTCCACCCGCGGTCAGGTGGCCACCGTCATCGTGCGGTATGCCACGCTGGTGCAGCACTGAGAAAGGGAGGAGCCGCAATGAAGAAAAGGATCCTGTCTCTGCTCCTTGCGCTGGCACTTGTTCTGACGGGCGTTCCCATGGCCTTTGCCACGGAGAGCGGCTTTGCAGACGGCAACGTCCCGGAGATCTCCACGGACGGCCCGGTGCAGCTCCCGAGCAGCAATATCGCTGAAGAACCGACTGTCGAGACCGACGCGCAGCAGCCCGTTGAGGCTGGTGAGCCGAAGCTCGTGCAGAACGGCGAAGACCGCTTCTCCGCACAGCTTGCCGAGAGCGAGCCCAAGGCGGACGAGGTTGTCACGTTCATCGTCGTCATGCAGAAGAGCCCGCTGCTCGTGGCAGGCTTCACGAAGGACGACATCGCCACCCGCGCGCCGAAGGCTGTTGCCTATGAGGCCGCGCTCCGTCTCGAGCTCAATGCGCTCAAGGCAAACCTCACGCAGAAGTTCCGCAATGACGCACAGTTTGAGCTGGGTTACACCTACACCATCGCTACGACCGGCGTGGCCGTAAAGACGGAGTACGGCAATAAGGAAGCCCTCGAGGCGCTTCCCGGTGTGGATCATGTCTACGTCGCCCCGACGTTCTCCCTGCCCGAGGAGGAGTCCACCCTGACGTCTGACGGTGAGCTGCAGCCCATGACCAGCAATGCCACCACCATGATCGGCGCCGATCAGCTCAATGCAACGGGCTTCACCGGCAAGGGCATGAAGGTCGCCATTCTGGACACCGGCATCGTGGTCGATCATCCGAACTTCGGCGCTCTGTCCGAGGATAAGCTCACCGAGAGCTCCCTGACGAAGGAAGGCGTCGATGCCATCTGGAACACGCTGAATGCGGGCCAGATGACGAGCCTGCGCAATCGCTCCTATTATAATAGCAAGCTTCCGTTCATCTTCAACTACTACACGCATGATTTCGATGTATCGCACGCAACGGCACAGCATGACCACGGCACGCATGTCGCTGGTATCACGGCTGCTAATAAGATCGAAGGCAGCAGTGTCATCGGTGTTGCGCCGGATGCCCAGATCATCGTCATGCAGGTCTTCTCCGCGGGCGGCGGCGCCGGCTGGGACACCATCATGGCCGGCCTTGAAGATTGCGTCCGTCTGGATGTCGATGCCTGCAACCTCTCCCTTGGTGCAGCCGGCGGCTTTACGACCGGCGACATGAGCAAAACGCTTGAGCTGTTCGAGAGCACCGATATCGAGGTCCTGATCGCTGCGGGCAACGAAACGAACGCTGCATATCAGAACCGCACCGGATGGAATCTCTCCCGTTCCGGCAACCCCGATGACGGCGTCGTCGGTACCCCGAGTACGCTTTCTGCCGCTCTGTCCGTTGCCTCCATCGACAACGACGGCGCAGAATCCCTGTACTTCACCGTGAACGGCCGCATCATCGGCTACAACGACACCGCAACGACGAACGCCACGAAGTTCCTGAGCAACTTCAAGGGCCAGTCTGTGAAATTCGTTCCGATCGGCGGTTACGGCGAGGCGAGCGACTATGAGAATGTGGATGTCAGCGGTAAGATCGCCCTGGTTTCCCGCGGCTCCAGCTCCTTCCCCGACAAGCAGGCCGCTGCACAGGCTGCAGGTGCGATCGGCATCGTGGTCTACAACAATGCTTCCGGCATGCTCAAGATGCAGATCAATGACGGCGGCGATAACATCCCCGCAGTCTTTATCTCCAAGGCAGACGGCGAGTACATGAAGGCGCAGTTCGCCGAGGGCGTCAAGACCCTGACATGCTGCAACGGCGACCTCGTGCAGGTCAAGCGCGACCGCACCCTCAGCGACTTCTCCTCCTGGGGCGTCACCCCGGACCTGAAGCTGAAGCCGGAGATCGCCGGTGTCGGCGGCAACATCTATTCCACCCGTGATCCGAGCATCGCAGGCTCCAACTACGGCCTTATGAGCGGTACGTCCATGGCGACCCCGCAGATCGCCGGTGCGATGGCTGTTCTCATGCAGTATCTGCGCCAGAACTATCCGCAGTATCAGGAAGCAGAGCTCCGTCAGGTTGCTGCGAACCTCATGATGAGCACGGCGGATCCCATCCTCGATTCCAACGGCCTCGAGGTCTCCCCGAGAGGCCAGGGCGCCGGTCTTGCCAACCTTGTCAAGGCAACAAGCTCCCTTGCCTATCTGTCCAACGCGCAGGCTTATGAGAACCGCGCCAAGGCGGAGCTGGGCGACGACGACGCCAAAAACGGTGTCTACACGTTCCCGTTCACTATCAACAACATGTCCGGTGAGAAGGATCTGACCTATACGTTCAATGCCTCCATTCTCACCGAAACTGTCGTGACCTACACCAACGGCACGTTCATCGGCCACGCTCCCTATGCGCTGGGCGCTTCCCTGACCGTGGCCGGTGCGACCGAGTCGAACATTATGAAGTATGACTTCAATGACGACGGCGAGATCACGACGGCCGACGCCCGCGTCCTGCTGCTGCACGTCACCGACGATGCTCCCATCGCTGAGGACAATGTGCATTATGCCTATCTGGACGTCAATGGCGACGGCACCGTCAACAAGGATGATGTCGATGTCATCACGGCCTACTGCGCAGAGCTTGAGGTCAGCACCGATCTGACGGAGAATGCCGTCATTTCCGGCACGGAAGCGCTCGAGAGCGTCACCGTTCCGGCTGGCGAGTCCGTCACCCTGACTGCCACCATCACGCTGACCGCGGAAGACAAGGCCTATCTCGACGCATCCTTCGAGAACGGCATGTATGTCGAAGGCTTCCTCTATGTGAAGTCCGCCACGGATGACACGACCGACCTCGAGATGCCGTTCCTCGGCTTCTACGGCGACTGGTCTCAGGCTCCTGCGTTCGACTCTGCTGACGAAGACGAAGCCAGCCTGTATCCGCTCAGCATTTTCACGAACAATGCCGCCATCGGCACGAACCCGTACATCCGTACCGGCGCTTCCGGCGACGAGTACAATGCCTTCTCCTATGCCAACCCGCTTGCCGAGATCGACGTCGGCCTGCTCCGCAACCTGAAGAAGATCAACTTCCAGGTTAAGGATAAGGTCACGAACGAGGTCTACTTCGACCTGACCGGCGAGTATATGGCAAAGTCCTACTATAACTCCGGCTACGGCCAGATCATCCCGCTGTATGTTCTGGCAGAGGAAGGCGAGGTCTGGAACGGCCTTGACAAGAACGACAACAAGCTGCCCGACGGCACGACCGTCACCTACACTGCCAGTGCATGGCTCGATGACGGCGACGACGTGATGGACGATTCCTTCTCCTTTGATGTCACGCT
>ERZ856578.63-NODE-63-length-176978-cov-5.652190_pt1 | contig 176978 bp, 151 predicted proteins | sample MGYA00514384_ERZ856578 | MGnify/ENA primary metagenome ERZ856578 (study PRJEB29103, sample SAMN06111958) | human gut metagenome | biome: human gut; feature: ankylosing spondylitis patient; material: healthy_person | host: Homo sapiens | place: China:Hangzhou... | reverse complement strand
GTGATCGCGACAGGATTCAAACCTGTAACCGGCTGATCCGTAGTCAGCTACTCTATTCAGTTGAGCTACGCGACCCTTTGTTTTTGTTTAACGGGTGCAAAGATACGGACTTTTTTGAAAGTAGCAAGCGTTTACTACTATTTTTTCCCGAAATATTATTCAAAGAAACGATAATTGAAGAGCTGCCAACCCAGCGTTAATCCTACATTCCACTCTTTTTTCGGTGAGCTATAATGATTTACATAAGCAGAGATAGCACCGAATGAAAATTGGCATACAATTGATATTTCTCCTAAATATTCAAAACGAGAAAAGGCTTTTCCATAATATGCCTTATTTATCGAATTTCTCTCTATTGGGAAAATTGGCATAAAACCATAGAATTCTCCTCGCACATGAAACATTTGATTCAAACGATACACAGGCCGTACACCAGCTCCTACAAATTGATTGGCACGAAAAGCTTCATTATACATCAATTGCCCATGCGCTGTAGGCGCAAACTCTCCGGCCTGCATCATAGTAGCCGTATAGTTCTCGGAGAAATTTCTTGAAGAATACAATGCTTTCAGATACCACCCAAGCGTCCAATGCTCTGCCATTCTGTGATACTTCTCCTTCATATATGACAGTTGCAACCAGGAGTGCCGCTCCTCACTTGTCTTCTTTGTATCTGAAGTTTCTCCCGGATAGAATCGTTCTTTTCCGGTAAATATCTGGGCCACAAGTTCCTCATGGCTGCCTTGTGTAGAAAATTGTCTGGCATTCAAGGTACTTCCATTAAAGCTGATTGAACCACCAAACAGGCTATATTCGCTTTTATCATATTTATCTTTATCAAAATCAATCACATTCTTCTGAAAGTAACGATCCTGTATCTTCGCCAGTCCCACTCCAAACTCAGCTCTTTTACTGGAAAGGAAAGGAAGTCCTACTTTCAGTTTCACAAAACGTTCATCTTTTTGATTGAATGCCGGCTTATCATTCCGCGAAAAGAGTTTCTCTTTCTTAAAATAATCGAACGTGCTGATAGAAGCTATCAACCGGTATGACGTAGGAATATTGGTAGCGAAATCAATCCTCCCCATCAACTGCACATTATTATAGATTTTACCTAATTGTCCGTCAAATGTCAGCTCTTTTGCATTATAATTCAAGTTTTGATAACTAAGTCCCAGATATATCTGATTGGAACTTGTGGTAGAAACATTACCTCCGATACGAACAGAGAAATTATCCTCCAGTTTGACTTTCAAATGCAAATCATACGTATCATCTTCCGGATTAAAAACAGCATGAGGGATAATCTCGGATATCATATTACCTGAAAGCAAACGGAAATAACCACGTTTCACATCTTCAAACGTAAACTCTTTATCATCAGAAGCATGAAACTCTTTCTTGATATAAGCCTGCTGTTGAGCATTGGCACCGTCAATCAATATATTTTTGAAGCGAAGTTCCGGATAATTACTTCGGTACACAAGCCTTCTAAGACGAATATTATCGAGATTTACCCTCCTGCGAATACGACTTTTGATAGAATCCATCATACTCATCGTACGATTATATCCAATGTCATGCAGTTCATCAATTCGCTGAAAATCCATCAGATTGACATCATCGTATTTAAAAGTCATCACAATGCCTTCAGATTCCGGAACCGAATAATCAGTTTTCTGCATTACCATGTTCTCTATCTGACTCATTAAATCATTTTCCTTCGGCTTTGTGGGATTGGTGGCTACAACACTACCAATAATAACATCAGGATGAAAATCATCACGCATCACATCCGTAGGAAAATTATTATAAATTCCGCCATCATAAGCCAAAACACTGTCTATTTCAATCGGCTTAAACATGAACGGGAAGCTCATAGAAGCACGTACAGCATCTCCCAGATCACCCCTATTCATAATCAGTTGTTTCTTATTATACACGTCAGAGGCTACACAACGAAAAGGTACAAAAAGCTTATTAAAATCTCCACCACAAGCTGCCGTAGCCCGAGCGTACAGATCAAGAAAAACAAGATTCATCTGTATTGGATTGACAACACTGGAAGGTAGAAACTGCGGTTTTATATTCAATGAATCACGAAAAGAAAGCCTGATATTTAAAAAATCAGGTGTCGGCTGGTTCTTTTTGAAGTAATACATATACTCTTCTTCCACCTCTCCGGAATACCAACGTTTAAATTCTTCCGACTTCAATAATATTTCCATATCATCCGGAGAATACCCCATAGCATACAAAGAGCCAACAATAGCCCCCATAGAAGTACCTGTAATATAGTCAATAGGAATATTATTCTCTTCAAGGGCACGAATAATACCGATGTGCGTCAGCCCTTTAGCTCCACCGCCACTCAACACAAGCCCCACTTTCTGGGCTTGCACCAATATAGGCAACAACAGCAAAAAAGTAATAAGCACTAAAGCTTTTTTCATAATCCCGGATAAAACAATTGATTTTTCATTAATTAATGCTCAAATATATGCAATAGTTTCCAATTAACGGGCAATTCAAAGGGATTTATAATCAAAAAAAGAGCATTGCTTCGCTTTAAGCGAGCAATGCTCTTCGGGAATTTATTTAAGAATTTAAAAGGGGCTAATTAAATAAGCTCAATGCTTCTTTTTACAAAGTTGTTCAACGCTTCACCCTTCAGCATGTTATTCTGCAACAGAGCAAGATCCACTAATTGGCGTACCACTTTATTTTTTTCAGCATATCCGGTGAAGATAGCGTCTTTCTTACCTTTCAGTTCATCCAGTTTCTTATCCAAATCTTTCAATTCATCCTTTTCTGAGGTAGGAATATCTTCATCCTTCTTACCTTCCTGCTTCTTTTTCAATGCATCACGTTGTTTGGTCGTATCATCAATAGAAAGTTGCAAAGGAACAATATCAGCGGCACAAGCTGCTTCTTCATCACTCAACACCTGCTTAATGAGCTTATGATCAGAATTCAGAACCAGATTGAACATATCCGGCATTTCTCCATAGAAACTCATACCTGCCTGTATATTGGCCATTTCCTTCATACGACGCATGTATTCACTCTGCGTAATCATGACAGGAGCAGAATTTTCACCCAACGCTTGTGTCATCACATTAAATTCGACCTTCTCAACTTTAGGCAACTGACTCTTGAATGCAACAGATAAAGCTTCTTGCTTGTTAGCATCCAGCACATCACCCTTCTTATCGTCTTTCACAATGATATTGTCTATTACATCACTATCAACACGGGTAAAACGAGATTTCTCAAATTTCTGTTCAAGCATGCTGACCATAGCAACATCCAACTGTCCATCCATAAGCAACACATTGTATCCCTTATTTTTAGCAGCTTCAATGTAGCTAAACTGTTCGTCTTTATTATTTGTATAAAGATAAATCAAATTTCCTTCCTTATCTGTCTGATTATCTTTAATTAGCATCTGATACTCTTCATAGGTATAATGCTTACCATCTGTATCGGTGAAAAGGGCAAATTTTGAAGCTTTCTCATAGAAATCTTCCTGCGTCAACATTCCATAATTGATAAATATTTTCAGGTCATTCCACTTCTCTTCAAACTGAGGACGATCATTCTTGAAAATAGATTGCAGACGGTCGGAAACCTTCTTAGTGATATATGTCGAAATCTTCTTCACGTTTGAATCGCTTTGCAAATAAGAACGTGAAACGTTCAACGGAATATCCGGTGAATCAATTACACCATGTAATAGTGTCAGAAAGTCGGGCACAATACCTTCTACAGAGTCTGTCACATAAACCTGATTGCTATACAACTGAATCTTATTTCTATTCAGTTCAATATTACTCTTTACTTTCGGGAAATAAAGAATACCAGTCAGATGGAAAGGATAATCTACATTCAAATGAATCCAGAACAAAGGCTCATCAGACATCGGATACAACTCTCTATAGAACTTTGTATAGTCCTCGTCTGAAAGTTCACTTGGTTTACGTGTCCACAATGGGGTAGTATCATTGATAATATTATCTTCTGCAGTTTCTACCTGCTTACCATCTTTCCACTCTTTTTTCTTACCGAATGCAATTGGAACAGGCAGGAATTTACAGTACTTTGTCAACAGACCGGATATACGTGTTTCTTCAAGGAACTCTTTACAGTCATCATCAATATAAAGTATGATATCTGTACCACGATCAGCCTTATCAACATCTTCCAAAGTAAACTCAGGACTACCATCACAAGTCCATTTCACAGCCTGAGCACCTTCCTTATAAGATTTTGTAATGATTTCAACTTTCTTTGCTACCATAAAGGCAGAGTAGAAACCAAGTCCGAAATGACCAATAATGGCATTCGCATCATTCTTATATTTTTCCAGGAAGTCATTGGCACCGGAGAAAGCTATCTGATTGATGTATTTATCAATTTCTTCGGCAGTCAGACCAATACCGCGATCGGAGATGGTAATTGTATCCTTATCAAGCGATACATGAATGGTCAAATCACCTAATTCTCCTTTAAACTCACTAATAGATGCCAGTGTATTCAACTTTTGAGTAGCATCGACAGCATTAGAAACCAACTCACGGAGAAAAATCTCATGATCACTATACAAGAACTTTTTGATGATAGGGAAAATGTTCTCTGTTGTAACCCCAATATTACCTTTCTGCATAATAATGTATATTTTTAATTTATCAGATTAATGTTTTCATGGAATATGAAAACAAAAAAAATGCCAGACCTTCCGATCTGACATTTTGACGTATTACAAGGAAATTTATTCCACAATATTTGCCTCTTTTTTCATCTCCAGTTCTCCTTTCTCCTCATTCAGGGACACCTTTATAGTATCTCCATCGACCAAAGTAGAGGAGATGATCAGTTCTGACAATCCGTCCTCCAGATATGTCTGTATAGCACGTTTCAACGGACGGGCACCAAACTGTACATCATACCCTTTTTCAGCTATAAATTGTTTAGCCTTATCTTCGATAACCAAATTATAACCAATAGACTTGATCCTGTCATACAAGCCTTTAAGTTCTATATCAATAATTTGAGTTATCGCTTCCAAAGACAGCTGGTCAAAAGTAATAATCTCGTCGACACGATTTATGAATTCCGGAGCAAAGGATTTATTCAAAGCCTTCTGTATCACACCACGAGAAAATTCTTTATCATCAATACGGTTCTGAGTAGCAAAACCCACTCCGCGGCCAAAGTCTTTCAGCTGACGTGTACCTATGTTAGAAGTCATAATAATAACTGTATTTTTAAAATCTACCATTCTGCCATAACTGTCAGTCAACCGGCCTTCGTCCATAACCTGCAACAATAGATTAAAGACATCAGGATGCGCTTTCTCTATTTCATCAAGCAAAATAATAGAATAAGGTTTACGACGAACCTTTTCCGTCAACTGTCCACCTTCTTCATATCCCACATATCCCGGAGGTGCTCCGACAAGACGGGAAACAGTGAACTTCTCCATATACTCACTCATGTCAATACGAATTAAAGCATCCGAAGAACCAAACATATACTTGGCCAACTCTTTTGCTAAATGCGTTTTACCAACACCGGTAGGCCCCAGGAACATGAAAGTTCCAATCGGCTTATTCGGATCTTTTAATCCGACACGGCTACGCAGAATGGCTTTCACCAACTTCTCAATAGCCGGGTCCTGAGCAATAACCTTAGCCTGAAGAGACTCTTTCATCCCAGCCAGTTTAATACCTTCGGCCTGTGCCATACGCTGTACAGGAATACCGGACATCATAGAAACAACATTTGCAATTTCCTCTGCATCAACTGTCTGCCGATTGTCTTTCAATCGTTCTTCCCATTCTTGCTTCATACGGTCGAGCTCAGTAGTGAGTTCTTTTTCTTTATCCCGAAAACTGGCAGCAAGTTCAAAATTCTGCGATTTCACCGCATCATTCTTTTTACTTTTAGCTTCTTCAATCAATCTTTCCTGTTCTTCTATTTCTTTCGGAACATTAATATTGGTAAGATGCACACGCGAACCTGCTTCATCAAGAGCGTCAATTGCTTTATCCGGGAAATTACGGTCCGTTATATAACGATCTGTCAACTTGACACAAGCTTCTAAAGCTTCATCGGTATAGATCACGTTATGATGGTCTTCATACTTACTCTTGATATTCCGAAGAATCTGGAGAGTTTCTTCAGCCGTAGTAGGTTCTACCATAACTTTCTGGAACCGACGTTCCAATGCACCGTCTTTCTCTATATTTTTACGATACTCATCAAGAGTAGTGGCACCAATGCACTGTATTTCACCACGTGCAAGAGCCGGCTTCAACATATTGGCAGCATCCATAGAACCAGCAGCAGAACCCGCACCAACAATGGTATGTATCTCGTCAATAAACAGGATAACATTCGGATTTTTTTGCAACTCATTGAGAATGGAGCGAATACGTTCTTCAAATTGTCCGCGATATTTAGTTCCAGCAACAACCGATGTCATATCCAAAGCCACCACACGTTTATCGAATAAGATACGCGATACTTTTTTCTGGATAATACGAAGTGCCAAGCCTTCAACAATGGCTGATTTTCCAACCCCCGGTTCACCAATCAATATCGGATTGTTCTTTTTACGACGACTCAAAATCTGCGCCAGACGTTCTATTTCACGTTCACGGCCTACCACCGGATCCAGACGTCCTTCTTCTGCCGCTCTTGTCATATCTGTACCAAAATTATCGAGTACAGGAGTATCATTCGCCGGCTTTTTAGAAGCCGTTTGTGCCTGTTGCTGACGCTCTTCCGAACCACGACCACCAGAACGGGAAGCCCCCATTTCTTCTTCATCATCGTCATCTTCACTAAAGCCCATTCCGGCATTAATGTCTGGTTGCAATGACAACTGCTCAAACACTTTTTTGTAATCCACCTGGTTTGCTTCAAGTACAGAAGCAGCCACGTTATTACGATCTTTCAGAATAGCTAACAGAACATGTTCTGTATCAGCTACATTACTCTTCATTAAACGAGCTTCAAGAATACACATCTTGAGTATCTTAGCCGCCCCATTAGACAATGGAACTTCTGCATCAGGCAGCAGAAAATCATCTGCATCTGCCTTCAATATTACTTCAATCTGCTTTTTAATGTCGGTCAGATTTGTTTTGAGTTTAGACAATATCTCGATAGCTTTCCCTTCTCCGTCCCTAAGCATTCCCAGTAACAAATGTTCAGGGCCTATATACCTACTTCTCAAACGGTTCGCTTCTTCCTTACTGAAAACGATAATGTCGGAAACTCTTTGTGAGAATTGATTATTCATACTTTATTCCTTCCTTCTTAAGGTGTTATTCACTGGCAAAGATACGCATAACATTGATTTATGCGCAATATTTGCTTTATTTATTATAATAACAAATGCCGTGCCAAAAAAGATGCATACTTATATACCTTATTATATATAATAGTAAATACTTCTCATTTTAATCAAATAAGACTATTTCTTATCCTCATAAAAGGTGAGAACAAATACTAAAACATCCCCATGTTCTTTATCATAACACCCGGATGTTTTTGTATAAAACATCCGGGTGTTATGATAGCATGATATCTATAATAGTACTATTACCAAACGCTGATAGAACATCCATTAGATACCTGTATTTTAAGTTTAAAACACAGTACTTTTATTCCATATATCAATCCCAAAGATAGAAATGTATATTTCCAACTCTTATAATTAAGGATATACCAACACTCAAAAAGTTTATGCGAGAAAACTTTTGTATATCGTGAAAAAGTAGTACTTTAGCGTGGTTTTTCGTAAGCCATGAATGTATAATTAATAATCTTTTTAAATGCTTGAACAAGACAGAATTATAAAGATTAACATCGAGGAGGAAATGAAGTCATCTTACATTGACTACTCCATGTCGGTCATTGTTTCGCGTGCCCTTCCGGATGTTAGAGATGGATTTAAACCCGTTCACCGCAGAATACTCTACGGTATGATGGAATTGGGTAATACGTCAGATAAACCTTATAAAAAATCAGCCAGAATTGTGGGTGAGGTACTCGGTAAGTACCATCCGCACGGAGATTCTTCCGTATATTTAGCAATGGTACGTATGGCACAAGAATGGGCTATGCGTTATCCGTTAGTAGATGGCCAGGGTAACTTTGGTTCTGTGGATGGTGACAGTCCCGCAGCTATGCGTTATACAGAGGCCCGATTGAACAAGCTCGGCGAAGCTATGATGGAGGATCTTTATAAAGAAACCGTTGACTTCGAACCGAACTTCGACAATACGTTGGTGGAACCAACTGTAATGCCTACACGTATCCCTAATCTTCTGGTAAATGGCGCTTCCGGTATTGCTGTAGGTATGGCTACGAATATGCCACCTCACAACCTGTCCGAGGTTATCGATGCTTGTGATGCATATCTTGATAATCCCGAGATTACCGTAGAAGAGTTGATGAACTATGTCAAAGCACCTGACTTTCCGACAGGAGGGTATATATATGGTGTAACTGGTGTACGTGAAGCCTATTTAACGGGACGTGGTCGTGTAGTAATGCGTGCAAAAGCCGAAATTGAAACGGGACAAACACATGACAAGATCGTAGTTACTGAAATACCATACAATGTAAACAAGGCTGAATTAATTAAGTATATTGCTGATCTTGTAAATGATAAGAAGATAGAAGGCATTTCCAATGCAAATGACGAGTCCGACCGTGATGGTATGCGTATCGTTATCGATATAAAACGCGATGCAAATGCCAGCGTTGTTCTTAACAAGCTCTATAAGATGACGGCTTTGCAGACGTCTTTTGGTGTCAACAATGTGGCATTGGTACATGGGCGCCCTAAAACGCTGAATTTAAGAGACTTGATTAAGTACTTCGTAGAACACAGACGTGATGTAGTTATACGTCGTACTCAGTATGATCTGCGCAAAGCTAAAGAACGTGCTCACATTCTTGAAGGTTTGATTATAGCTTCAGATAATATTGATGAAGTTATCCGCATTATCCGTGCGGCAAAAACTCCGAACGATGCTATTGCCGGATTAATCAACCGCTTTGAACTGACAGAAATACAGGCACGTGCAATCGTAGAAATGCGTCTGCGTCAATTGACCGGACTAATGCAGGATCAGTTACATGCCGAATATGAAGAAGTAATGAATCTCATTGCTTATTTGGAAAGTATTCTTGCAGACGATGAGGTATGCCGTAAAGTTGTAAAAGATGAATTAATCGAAGTAAAAGCTAAATATGCTGACGAACGCCGGTCGGAAATTGTTTATTCATCTGAAGAGTTCAACCCTGAAGACTTCTATGCCGATGATGAAATGATTATCACCATCTCACATATGGGATACATAAAACGTACACCACTTACTGAATTCCGTGCACAAAATCGCGGTGGGGTAGGTTCGAAGGGTACAGAAACACGTGATGAAGACTTCATTGAACATATCTATCCGGCTACAATGCATAACACGATGATGTTCTTTACCCAAAAAGGTAAATGTTACTGGTTGAAAGTATACGAAATTCCTGAAGGAACGAAAAACTCTAAGGGACGTGCTATTCAGAACCTACTGAACATAGACTCTGATGACGCCGTAAATGCATATTTACGTGTAAAGAGCCTTGATGATCGAGAATATATCAACAGTCATTATGTATTGTTCTGTACAAAGAACGGTGTAATTAAGAAAACGTTGCTTGAACAATATTCTCGTCCACGTCAGAATGGTGTAAATGCGATCACGATCCGTGAAGACGACCGCGTTATCGAAGTTCGTATGACAAATGGTAATAATGAAATTATTATCGCAAACCGCAACGGACGTGCAATTCGCTTCCACGAAGCAGCAGTTCGCGTTATGGGACGTACTGCAACAGGTGTACGTGGTATTACACTCGACAACGACGGACAGGACGAAGTAGTAGGTATGATTTGCATAAAAGATCTTGAAACAGAATCTGTTATGGTAGTTTCTGAGCAGGGATACGGCAAACGTTCTGAAATTGAAGACTACCGTAAAACAAACCGTGGTGGCAAAGGTGTAAAAACAATGAACGTTACCGATAAAACAGGTAAAGTGGTAACAATCAAGTCAGTAACAGACGAAAATGATTTGATGATTATCAATAAATCCGGTATTACCATTCGTTTGAAAGTCGCAGATGTACGTATTATGGGACGCGCCACACAAGGCGTTCGCTTAATCAATCTGGAAAAACGCAATGACCAGATCGGGTCTGTATGTAAGGTTACAACGGAGAGTCTTGAAGATGAAGTCCCTACAGAAGAGATAGAAGGACAAATTCCGGTTGATCCTACAGCAGAAACATTTGAAGATACAGATACACCGGATGTTGCAGAGAATAATGAAGACGAAAACAAAGAAGAATAGACGTAATATTAATAATTAATCAAACAACAATCATGAAAAGAGTATTATTTTCAATGGTTCTACTGATGGCTGTCAGTTTCACATTTGCTCAACAGAAGAGCGTAAAAGAAGCTAAAGGCATTGCCAGCGATGTAAAACCTGACTTCAAAAAAGCTGAACAGCTGATTAACGGAGCATTGACTAATCCTGAAACAAAGGATGATGCAGCTACATGGGATGTAGCAGGCTTGATCCAAAAGAAAATCAACGAAAAGGAGATGGAAAATGCTTATCTGAGAAAACCCTATGATACATTGAAAGCGTACAACAGCATCCTGAAAATGTATGAGTACTTCTTGAAATGTGACGAATTGGCAGAAATACCTAACGAAAAAGGCAAGGTTAAAAATAAATATAGAAAAGCCAATGCTGCTTCAATGATGGCGGAACGTCCTAACCTGATCAATGGAGGAATACAGTATTTCAATCTTAATAAGAGCGCAGAAGCCTTGAAATTCTTCGGAACATACGTAGAATCAGCTTCTTATCCGATGTTGGAGAAAGAAAATCTGGCTGTATCTGACACGTTGCTACCTCAGATTGCGTATTACGCCACATTAGCTGCCAATGGAGTAGAGGATAAAGATGCTATCTTGAAATATGCTCCTATAGCAATTAAAGACAAAGATAATGGCTCAATTGCCATGCAGTTATGGGCAGATGCTTTAAAAGCAAAAGGTGATACTGCCAAATGGGTGGAATCTCTAAAAGAAGGTATCCTCAAATTCCCAGAAAATCAATACTTCTTTGCAAATCTTGTTGACTATTATAGCAGTTCTAACCAACCAGAAAAAGCAATGGAATTTGCTGACGGTATGTTGGCTAAAGATCCTAATAACAAATTGTATCTGTATGTGAAGGCATATCTTTATCACAATATGAAAGATTATGATAAAGCACTTGATTTCTACAAAAAAACAATTGAAGTTGATCCTCAATATGCAGAAGCTTATTCAAACTTAGGTTTAGTATTGCTGATGAAAGCTCAGGATTTTGCAGATCAGTCTACTACGGATGTTAACGATCCTAAGTATGCACAAGCTCAAGCTACTATCAAAAAATTCTATGAAGAAGCAAAACCTTATTATGAAAAGGCGAGAGAACTGAAACCTGATCAGAAAGATTTGTGGGCACCGGGTCTTTATAGAGTTTACTATAATTTAAACATGGGTACTGAATTTGACGAAATTGAAAAGTTGATGAATAACTAAAATTCAATTTGATATTTCCCCAAAATAGCATGAACGGCTGGAATAATTAATATTTCAGCCGTTTCTTTTTACACTTGATAGGATCTATATATAATAGGAGAGTAATTGATGAATAGTAACTTTCAACCATATAAAAAGGCAACTTACTCTTTACGAACAAATTGCCTTTTTATATTAAACATAATGCTGATTATTCCATTATTTTAAATGCCTTATTTTTTTCTTCTGATCATCCGTTAATAACAAGTAATGGTGTATCTGAATGGAAAATCATTTTCCGGGCAATACTTGGATTAAACAAACGAGCAAATATATTTCTTTTATAAGAAGTCAACGTGATAATATCGATTTTATTGGCTTTAATATATCCGTCAAAACTTTTAAGGAAATCATCATTCATCACCACATCATAATGAATTTCAAGTTCCGGATATTGTTTTTGGAAATATTCTTTAATACCAGCCAACTTTATTTCATTCCAAGTATCTTTTGCTTCTTTAACATCAGCAAGATAAATCAAAGATACGACGAAATTAAAAGGTTTCCAAGCATTTATAAAGGAATCAAAAGCTATTAAATCCCTTTGATCAAAATTAGTCATAAAAGCAACCCGCTTCACAGCACCGAATTCTCTAAATGGCGTGTTTTCTGGAATAGCCAATACTGCAGTACGACTGCGTTCAATCACTTCAGCAGTAACACTACCAATCAAATCAAGATCTTTCTGACTCTTACCACGAGTACCCATTATTATAATACGCGGATGTTGTTCTTTTGAATAGCGTAAAATCTCCTCTTCAGGTATTCCTTCACGCAATACACAAGTATATTTTACATCCGGAAACTCCCCGGAAGCTACTTTCTCTTTTATTTTATCAGCTAACGCATTCAAATCCGAATGAACTTTTTGTAAAATCATTTTAACCGTCTCCTCGTCACTTATCTGGTAGTTAAACACATCACCATAAGGCAACGAAGATGCATATATAGGTGTAAAATATACATGCAATAATAAAACTTCGGCTCCATAGGCTTTAGCCAAGTTAAAACCGAATTCACATGCTTTAATCGAATAATTAGAAAAGTCCACTGGAATAAGTATCTTCCTACTCTCATTATCATCCTCAACATTAGGTGTCTTCTCTCCCACTATACTTTCGGCTAACCAAACAGAACTCTCTGTAATCTTGAGCGCCCTTGGTAAATCACTTTCTTTTATGCGTAATCGGACACCTGATGAAACAACTGGTTGAATCTGATTCACATTATGAATATACGTCTCAATACCCTCATTTTCAAGGACATTTTTCAATATCTGAGCTTTTGTATAAGTCAGAATAGCTAAAGTAACTAATTTGTCTTCCATAATCCATTAATATATATGAATTTAACAAATAAGAAATCCCAATTGTTTTGATTCAATTGGGATTCTGCAAGTATATCTTTTCATTAAGCCTGCACAGGTTCGGTAGCTTCTTCTCTTTGCATACTCATATTTAGTTCATCAAGAATGCGAAGAGCCCGGTCAAGTACGGTAGTATCGTCAATCATCACTAACCCACCGTCCGGACCGGGCTCTAAATGTATTCCGACACTTTTACCCTCTTTAAAATTATGTCCGCCGAAGAAATTGCGTACTGTATCTACGTGTAGACCAAGTTCATCAGCTATTCTATGCATGCTACCGCTGGGCAATGAATCTTTAATTTTACGAAGCTCATTGAATGTTATTGTCCTCATGTCACATAAATTTAATGGTTAATACTAATGTGAATCATTATCACGCTATAAACTTAAGGAAAAAAAAAGATAAAACAAACTATTTACCTATTTTTTTTACTATATTAGATAAAATACAATTTTAGATAGATATTATATAGCAAAATCCCCATGTAGACATATCTACACGGGGATTTTTACTTTTATTTTAATTATTATTCCTATATTATTTCGATTGCAGAAGCGGGTATCCATCCCACTTTACCATCTTCTAAACGTATTTCTTTCCAGTCTTTCATGGAATTATCTTTTACATCTACTTTATGTCCTTCATGAAGAATAAACAAACTCGTTCCGCTGTCACTGGGAGTACTACGAACTGTAACACTCGGATTTATCACGATAGCATTATTACGGTTCAATAATTCGTCTTTCTGTTGTCCGGCAAATATATTCGTTAAAACAACTACAACCAGAAAAATGATCCCACATATAAAGCCCGCTTTCTTCAATACAATCTGCTTTGAGAAAATAAAGAAATAAAGAGATATAATCAATAATATAAAACAAGCAACACCCCACACAGCCCATGCATCTACGCTCATACTATTAACTAAAGAATTTATCCAGGAAACAAAAAAGATTTCCGGAACAGCTTCTACTTTATCAATCGTTTTGGAACGTGCTATCTCTAAATTAGCACGAATATCACTATTACCTGGTTGAAGCAGTAAAGCACGTTCGTAATTCAATATTGCTTTGGCAATATCACCGGCTTTATAATAACTATTCCCAAGGTTATAGTAAACATCTGCAGCTTCACCTTTACCCAACAGCGCCTCATAAATCTGAATAGCAGAAATATAATCGTTTCTCATATATGCACTGTCTCCTTCAGCTTTTGTAACATCTTCCAGTTTAGAAGAGAACTGTTGCATACCAGCACTTATCGAGTCTGTTTCTACAGCCTGCAAAGAGTCTGTCTTCAACGAGTTCTGTCCAATAGAAGCTATTGAAACCAATAAACTAAATGCAAAAAACAATATTTTTTTCATGATGTTAATCTCTTCTAATTTAATGTTTTATTGAATTCTCCATCTTACTCATCACAGCCAAAGATGACGAATAGACTTTATCCATAGCCTGACTTTCATCTCCCGGAGCAAAACGTGCAAATTCACATTCATTTAAAGCATCCAAAAACTCTTTAATCAATTCATCACTTACTCCATGATTTCTCAATTTCTCTTCCACATTATCCTTTGATAAGCGAGATACCGGGATATTCAGTTTATCACTTATATATCCCCACAAAGCTTTCAATACTTCATCATAGAATGCTTCTTTCTTATTTTCAGCAAGCAGTTTACCTGCCAGTTTCATACGCTTTGTAGCTACCTTATTTGCCTTCTTCGTACGCATTTTAGCCACATTAGCATTCTCGGCTGCCTGCTTACGATAAATAATAAAGAATATAATGAAAGCAATGGCAGGAATTATGTAGAACAACCAGTAAGTGAATGAACCATAGAAGAAACTTCCCTTAGGTTGAAGCGTTACATCTTTCAACTTAATATAACGAATATCTTCACCCAAAACTTTCAGGTCTTCTTTATTTGTGAAATTCGCAATCACTTGATCTGCATTACCAGCACCTTTCTCTACTTTTATTTCATAGTCTTCTGTTTTCAACGTCTTATAAGACTTGGATTTAATATCGAAATAAGAGAATGTTACAGCCGGTATCTTATAATTACCTGGATGACGCGGAATTGCTAAATATTCAATCACACGATTACCAGACAACCCGCTCGATGTCAAACGAACTTGGCTATCTACTTTGGGGTCATACACTTCGAAATCTTCCGGAAATTTCACCTCCGGATTTGAAAGCAATTTTAAATTTCCTGTACCGGAAATTACCAACTTAATCGTGATTGCATCATTTGTTTTTACATCCTTACTATTTATTGAAGAACTAATAGTAAACTCTCCTACTCCACCTGAGAAATCAGCAGGTTTCCCGGCAGGAAGAGCATTCACATTGATTGTAATAGCCGGAGTTGTAAGTACTTTCTTCACTTCAACAACGTTACTGCCTCCATTAAAGAATGCATCAAACGGATCGGCACTCCGTACTGCTTTCGCAACAGAGGCATCAAACCGTGCCGGCTCAATTGTGAGCTTTCCGGACTGTTGTGGAAATAACACAAACTGTCGAAAAACAGTAGTATAATAGTTTCTCCCTTTATAATGCTCTTGCGACCATTTTGCATTGGATGGACGTTCTATTTCCTGCGAATGAAAACCTTTAAAATCCGGTAATTTCACATTATCAAATTGCAACTGGCTTTCACGTGTATAAATTTTATAAGTCAGCAGAAAAGCCTCTTGCTCATAAACAGTTGTTTTTGTAGCTGTTGCTGTTACAAACAGGTCTTGACTGGAAACACTTGCAGAAGAATTTCTGCCAGAAGAACTATTCCCCTGAGTAGCCGCACCACTTGAAGTTGCAGCTGCACTCTGATCGGGTGGAAGCACTTTTATTTTTACAGAGTTAGAAACCATTTGATCTCCATCTGCCGTAATTGTTGCACCAGAAATAGAATAATCACCTTCAGTTGTTGCCATCAGAATATAGGTAAATGTGATTCCTTTTTCTGAAGACATCGCACCATTAATTATTTGCGTATTACTAAATGTACTTCGAGTAGGTCCCATCAATACATCAAACCCTTTGATAGATGGTGCACGAAAGTCTCTCACCTTCTGCGTAGTCACTGTATAAGATAACCTGAACTGGTCTCCCACCACTACTACATCAGGCGCTGATGCAGTAAACGATACTTTACCATCGGCAAAGACATTAGTGCTTGCTACTACGAATATTATCAATAAGAAAATCAGTTTTCTCATTTCTTTTGAAGTTTTTATCATCTTACTTTATTATTACCAATCTTTTTCGAGACGACCTCCCTGGATTACCTGCTGCTGTTTTTTAACTTTATCCTGGGTATCCTTTTCGTCCTGCATCACAGAATTAAGGAGTTGTTCAGCATTTTCCTTCGACATCTCATTATCTTTCTTCTCAGGCTTGGGTGGCTGCTGTTGCTGATCATCTTTCTTTTGATCATTTTGCTTATTCTGATCTTTTTGCTGATCCTGCTTCTTTTCCTGCTCATCCTTATTCTGATCTTGATTTTGATCCTGGTTTTGCTGATTCTGTTGCTGATCCTTTAACATTTTCTGTGCCAATGCCAGATTATAACGAGTTTCATCATCCTTAGGATTATTTCGCAACGACATTTTATAAGCTTCTACAGCCTGAGCATAATCTTTCCCCGCCTGAAATAAAACACCCATATTATGATAAATATGTGCCAGTTTCATTTTATCTTTCTCAATCTTACCAGCAGCCACATATTGCTCCATAGCATCTTTAAATTTCTGCTGCTGAGACAATGTATTACCCAAATTATACATAGACACTGTTGACTTGGGATTTACTTCCAATGCCTTCCGATAATTCACTTCAGCGTCTACGAATACACTATCGTTAAACAAACGATTTCCTTTACGGATATAGTCTCTCTCTATCTTTTGTGCTGAAGCTCCAGCTGCCAGTATCACAAACAGAATGAACAGAATATATTTACTTTTTGACATAAGCATAATTACTTCTTATTAGAGAACAAATGAATGTTCTTAAACAACGGATTCTTACGTTCCAATATCAACATCTCAGCTAATAATAAAAGCAAAATAATCCATGCAATAGCTTGGAACTGCTCGTTGAATTCTGTATATACCTTGGATTCAACATCTGATTTTGCCATTTTATTAATTTCCTGGTTAATAGCTTTTTGAGCAGAATTGGAATTATCAACACGTACATATATACCCTTACCATCTTTAGCGATTTCCTGACACATAGCTTCATTAAGTCGAGTTACCACTACATTTCCATCCCGATCACGACGAAAATCGTTCGTTCCTTCAACGGGAATCGGAGCCCCATCAGGAAGTCCTATTCCTAATACACTCACTTGGATTCCTTTTTCAGCCGCAGCCTTAGCAGCTTCCACAGCTCCTCCTTCATGATTCTCACCATCAGTAATGACAATAATAGCCCGCCCTACTCCTTCTTGCGGAGTGAAACTACGTGTTGCAAGATTGATAGCAGCTCCGATGGCAGTTCCCTGTTTAGAGATCAGCGAAGGATTAATAGACTCCAGAAACATTTTAGCAGAAATATAATCACTTGTAATCGGAAGTTGGGTAAAAGCATCACCTGCAAACACAATCATACCTACCTTGTCATTTTCCATTTCATCTACCAATCTGGATATAAGACGCTTGGCTCTTTCCAAACGGTTTGGTTGAACATCCTGCGCCAACATAGAGTTAGAGATATCAAGTGCAATTATTACCTCTACTCCTTTACGTTTCACTGTTTCCAGTTTTGAACCAAACTGCGGACGTGCCAACAATACAGCAAACAATCCGATTGCAGCAAAAATCAACCAAAATTTCACATCCGGACGATATTTGGAAACGTCAGGCATAAGTTGTGCCATCAATACCGGATCACCAAAACGACGAATAGCTTTTCGCTTTCTGTAATTAGAATACAGATAGAAAACAGCTAATAACGGTAATAGCAGCAACAGATATAAATATGCAGGTTCTTCAAATCGAAACATCTTTCTATTTAAATTTTACGATTTACAATTTACGATTGAAATCACATTTATACTATGGAATCTTCTTAAGAATTGAGTTACGCAACAGTACCTCAAGCAATATACAAAGAAAAGCTGCTAAGGCAAACCAGCGATATTCTTCCTGACGTTTGCTATATTCTTTAACACTCAACTTTGTTTTTTCCAGTTTATCAATTTCTTCATAAACCTCTTTCAACTTTGAATTACTGGTAGCCCGAAAATAATTTCCGTCTGTTGTACCTGCAATCTCAGTCAACGTCTTTTCGTCAATTTCAACAGGTATATTTACATACTGCACAGAATTTCCTATCGGATACGGATAAGGAGCCATGCCATTTGTACCGACACCAATTGTATATACGCGAATACCAAAACTCTTAGCTATCTCAGCAGCAGTTAAAGGAGAAATATCTCCTTTATTATTCGTACCGTCAGTTAACAAAATAATAACCTTTGATTTAGCTTTACTATCTTTCAAACGCGTAACTGCATTAGCAATACCCATACCTATTGCTGTCCCGTCTGTCACAATACCACATTTAATGCTTTGAAACAAGTTGAGCAACACTGCATGATCCACTGTTAAAGGACACTGCGTGAAACTTTCACCAGCAAATAAAGTCAAACCAATATTGTCATTCGGACGTCCATTAATAAATTCAGCTGCTACATCTTTAGCGGCTTCCAATCTATTAGGCTTTAAATCCTCAGCAAGCATACTGGTAGATACGTCAATAGCAAGCATAATATCAATGCCCTCTATTTCGCTATTTTGCCAGTTATCCGTAGTCTGAGGTCGGGCAAGTACCAGAATAATCAATATCAATGCTATGATTCGAAGTCCAAATGGTACATGCAACAAATAGTTCTTATAACTTTTTGGTGTATGTGCATATACCCGGGCATCCGAAATTTGAAGCGTTGCCTGGCTTTTCTTCCACTTTAAAACATACCATACGATATAAGGTATGAGCAACAGCAGCAAAAATAAATATTCAATATTGGCAAAAACCATTCTATTTACGATTTTACAATTTACTATTCACGATTGAGAAATGCTCCTTTAAGCAAAGAGATTATAAAGTTGCATTCCAATATATACAAAAGTACCTACAAGAGCTACTGATAATAAAACAATGCCACAAATAAGCAATATCTTAGCACGCAATGAACGTTTTTCTATAATCGTAATCTCCGTTGGTTGCGGCTTCTGGTTCTCCTCATCAGGCTGCTTAGTTTCATTAATAAAATCAATAGCATTAATCAGATTGGCATCATTCTCATTCATTTGAGGATCATGCTTAGCAAACTTTACTAAATCCGCTGTTTGGAAGAGCTCCTTCAAATCTGCAATAGCTTCTTTATCATTCATTTCCATCAGATTATCAATGATTTCCGAAGAAGTCATCTCTAACGCATTGAAACCAAAACGATCTTTTATATAAGTACGAAGAGTATCTGTAAGTTCCGTGTAATATTCCTTCGGAAGTCCTTTTTGCCATACCTTCTCATTCTTAATACGTTCGATCTCTTTCATAGCAGCCTGATGTGGAGGCAATTTGGGCTCTACTTTCACCTTACGTATAATTGGCTTATTATCACGAATACGTATGATAAAATAAATAAGCAAAACAAGTAGCGGTAATGCAAGGAATGAACATCCGATCAGTCCATACCAATCTTCCCAAACAAAAGGAGCTTTCATTACGGCTTTCTGCCCAAAGAATTGATCCGGATGCAAGGTATCCACTGGCATTGAGTACACTTTCAATGCTAATGCCTTCGACTTATACTCTTTATTATCAACCGTCACCACCATTGGAGGTAAATAGTAAAGAGCAGAATCAAAAGATGTTACAGTATATTCTTGTGTGATCAACAATCGCTGACGATCATTCAAGAATTGTGTATCCGGTTTAGCAGTTTCCACAATTTCAACTCCGCGTACTATTGTATCAGTATAAGCAGGCAAAACAGCTCGCTGCTTTGCATCCATTGCTACCTGTAATTGTATCTTTGCCTGTTCTCCAATGAGAATCTGCAAAGAATCTATTTTAGCTTCAACAGTAACAGACTGTGCAACAGCCCTACCAGATAACAAAAACAACAGTATTATTAGAAAACTATTTCTATTCATTGTCTTTCCGTTAATTTCGTTTGGCAAACAAGTTCAACAACGCCTTTACATAGTCCTGATCTGTACGTACCGATACTGAATCTACATTACTTTTAGTAAAGATGTCACTCAGTTCATCCTGTTTACTTACCCACCAATTGTGATGTGCCTGACGAACTGCTTTCGACGAAGTATCAATCCATTGTTCATGCCCGGTTTCGGCATCTTTAATTTTCATCAATCCTATTGGTGGAAGTTCAGCCACACGCCTATCGTAAACCTGAACGGCTACTACATCATGCTTCCGGTTGGCAATCGTCATGGCATTCTTGAAATTTTCTTGATCAATAAAATCAGATAGAATAAAAGCAGTACAACGCCTTTTCATTACATTCGTCAAGTACTCCAATGCTAACCGAATATTTGTACGACGGCTTTCAGGTTTAAAATCAATTAATTCACGAATTATATAAAGAATATGTTTACGTCCTTTCTTAGGAGGAATGAACTTCTCTATTCGATCAGAGAAAAAGATTACACCAATTTTATCATTGTTCTGAATAGCCGAAAATGCCAATGTTGCAGCAATCTCAGTTATCATATCTTTCTTCATCTGCTTAACAGTACCAAATTCCAAACTACCGGAAACATCAACCATCAACATCACTGTCAGCTCACGTTCTTCTTCAAACACCTTAATATAGGGTTTATTAAAACGCGCAGTCACATTCCAGTCGATATCACGAATATCGTCACCAAACTGATATTCACGCACCTCTGAAAACGCCATACCTCTACCTTTGAAAGCCGAATGATACTGACCTGCAAAAATATTGTTAGACAATCCACGCGTCTTTATTTCAATCTGACGGACCTTTTTTAATATTTCACTTGTTTCCATCTATTTAATTGAGAATTGAGATTTGAAAATCGAGAATTATTCATCACTCAATCAAAGTTAAGGCACTTCAACTTTATTCAATATCTTACTGATAATTTCATCTGAAGTTATATTGCTGGCTTCTGCCTCATACGTCAAACCAATACGATGACGAAGTACATCATGAGCTACAGCACGCACATCTTCCGGTATTACATACCCACGTCGTTTAATGAATGCATACGTACGCGCAGCCAACGCAAGATTAATAGAAGCACGTGGAGAACCACCAAATCCAATCATATCTTTCAACTCCTTCAAGTCATATTTCTCAGGATAGCGTGTCGCAAATACAATATCTACAATATAACGCTCTATTTTCTCATCCAGATAAACCTGACGAACGACTTTACGAGCCTCAAGAATTTCATCTGCCTTGAGAATAGGCTTTACATTAAACTTCTCACCATTGATATTCTGACGAATAATCAATTTTTCTTCTTCCAACTTCGGATAATCAATGACCACCTTCAACATAAAACGGTCTACCTGTGCTTCCGGCAACGGATAAGTACCTTCTTGCTCAATCGGATTTTGAGTAGCCAATACTAAGAAAGGTTCAGGCAAAAGAAAAGTTTGTTTACCAATAGTAACCTGACGTTCCTGCATCGCTTCAAGCAAAGCACTCTGTACTTTAGCCGGTGCACGGTTTATTTCATCAGCCAATACAAAATTAGCAAAAACAGGACCTTTTTTTACCTGAAATGATTCGTCTTTCTGACTGTAAACCATTGTACCAATAACGTCAGCAGGCAATAAGTCGGGGGTAAATTGTACACGACTATATTGTGCATCAATCAATGATGCCAACGTTTTGATTGCTAATGTCTTTGCCAAACCAGGCACACCTTCCAACAGTACATGCCCGTCAGAAAGAAGTCCAATAAGCAGCGACTCTACCAAATGTTTCTGACCAACAATAATCTGGTCCATGCCTGTTGTAAGATTGGTAACGAAAGCACTTTGTCTTTCAATCCGCTCATTCAGTTCGCGGATATCAATTGATTCAGCCATAAATACTTAATATTTTATTGTTTAATTACCACAAATAATAAATAAGCCTCTTGTTTGTGTAAGGCTTTTTAATTCGATTCCAAAAGTACGCCATAAAATTAACCATTGCAACTAATTTTTATTAAAAAACAATGCGAAACCTTTAGATTAAGGTACTTTTATATGGTTTAGCAGTTCCATAACATTTCGTTCCTATACAAAAAACTCCGCCTGAATGAAACAAACATGTATACATTCAGGCGAAGTAAAAAGTCCGGGTTATTATTTCCTTACTAATTCAGGGATCTTAATTGTAGTTCCATACGGCACATTATCGGGATTTTTAATAACTCCCGGATTGTGTTTTACAATGTATGGCCACAAAGCTTTAGTTCCATAAAAACGTAAAGCAACTCTTGTTAATGTTTCCCCTTCTTTGATAGTATATGTAGTTTTAGTTCCCGTTATAATATAACTAACAGAATCCGGCTTGAAAGGAACAGACTTAGCTGTTGTCGATTTACCTGCATCTTTCTTCACTGTTTCCGGTTCTTTTTTAGATACAGGAACAGCCACCGGAATTTCTTCTTTCACAGGAGGAACAACTTCAGCAACCGTATCTTCTCTGACTATTGTATCTTGAAGAATAACCGGTTCCGAAGTAGGCTGAACAGCTTTTTCCATTTCCTTCACTTTTTCAATTCTATCCGAAGAATCAAAAAGATCAGGATAATAGATGAAAAGCAAAGCCCCTCCACAAAGCAATAATACAATAACGATGATCGCAATAAGATAAGGTACCGGAGACTTTTCAGATTTCACCTGCTTGGGTTTACTTTTTCTTTTAACCGGCACTTCATTCGCCACTGTTGAAACAGCCAATTCCCGAGCTATTATTTCTTCTGCAGACAACTTTGGAGCTACTGACTGAGAATTCTCCGGATCTGTTGTTTTTTCCTTATCCAATTGAGAGGGTTGATTTACAGAAGGAGCAGCTTCTTTCTCCATAATAATATCGTCTGAAACTCCTTTTTCACCAACTATTATTTCATTTTTCACCTCTTCTACTTTCGGTACTACAACTTCAGTAACCGCCGTATCTTCCTCAGTAGCAACTTCATCTACCGTATCTTGTCCTTCTGTCGCCACTGAAGTATTTCCCACAGCAGAAACGTCTTGCTCCTTTTCCTCTATCGAAGACTTTTCTTCTTCAACTATTTCCTCAGCACTCTCTACTTCCCCGATGCTTTCTTCAGTATTCACTCTCCCCACACTCTGGGATACAGATTCCTCTTCTGTCAATTCCCCATCATCATCCGAATCCATCACCGGAGTATCTTCCAAAACAGTCTTTTCATTCAACACTACCGTTTCAAAATGAGAAAATGGCTTATTAATAATATCACGTAATGAACCATCCGGAATAAAGGAAACCTTTGTATAACCTTGTATCTGAAATCGTTCACCCGTATTAACCTTCACACTCTCCCTGCTTTCCACATCTACCAGTTTGAAAGTACCAAAGCCTTTAATTTTCACAGACCTGTCCTGTTCAAGAGCTTCTTCTATCAAAAGAAAGAACTCTTTAACAAATTTATCGGCATCTTTTTTATCCATGCCGTATTTCTCAGATAATAAGTCTATAAAATTCTGCAGATATAACCTTTCATTCATGAGAGTGAACTTTTATTTAAACTTATCTTTTAATTGAGCACTCGGTCTGTATGTCAAAACCAATTTAGGAGGAACAAGCATTCGTTGCTTCGTTGTTGGATTGACTGTAATACGTTCTGCTTTCTTCTTTACTTCAAAGGTTCCAAAACCCTGTATTGTAACTACATTTCCCTCTTGTAACTCCTGGGTCATACCCGACAATAAAGAGGATGCTAATTCGGATGTATCCTTAATTGTATATCCTAACCTACGCGATAACTCTGAAATAAAATCTTTATTATTCAAATCCAAAAGTTTTTAAAGTACGACGCTATATTAGTCATTATTAAGCAAATAAACAAATTCCATGGAAAAATACTTTAAATAATCTTTCCAAAAAGATCAAAATCATCAGAATCAATCACCTCTATCTGATAAAAGTGACCAATCAGAAGCGTTTGGTCTGCACGATTAATCAAAACTTCCGGATCCACTTCCGGAGAATCGAACTCCGTACGTCCAATATAATAATCTCCCTCAATACGATCAATAATTACTTTTAGTTGCTTACCCACTTTCGCAGCACTTAACTCAGATGATATCCCTTGCTGAATATCCATCAATTCATCCAAACGAGCTTGCTTTTCTTCTGCAGAAACAGAATCTTCATAATGCTCGGCAGCATAAGTCCCCTCCTCTGCTGAATATGCAAAAGCTCCCATTCTGTCAAAACGTGCCTTACGAACGAACTCTTTCAATTCTTCAAAATCAGCCTCCGTTTCTCCCGGATGCCCTACCATCAGGGTAGTGCGCAAATGAATACCGGGAACTTCTTTACGAAACTGTTCTATTAACCGATAAGTATCCTCCTTTGTTACATGCCTACGCATATGCTCCAACATATTATCACTAATATGCTGCAAAGCGATATCCATATATTTACATACATTATCACGCTCACGCATTACACGAAAAAGATCTGTAGGGAAATGAGCTGGATAAGCATAATGCAGACGAATCCATTCTACCCCAGGAATATCAGAAATACGTTCTATCAATTCCGGAAGCATTTGTTTCTTATACAAGTCAATTCCGTAATAAGTAAGCTCTTGTGCTATAACCTGAAACTCTTTCACGCCCTGAGACACAAGATATTTCACCTCATCCAGTATTTCTTCAATCGGCCGTGACACATGGTGTCCTGTTATTATAGGAATAGCACAATACGAGCATTTGCGGTCACACCCTTCCGAGATTTTCAGATAAGCATAATGACCGGGAGTAGTTAATGTTCGTTCAATGTGTAATTCATCGTGATAGGCTTTACCCAGATCTTTCAGCAGTTCTTTCCAATTAAACTTTCCATAAAATTTATCAACCTGGGGAATTTCGATTGCCAGTTCTTTTAAGTATCGTTCCGACAAACATCCCATCACGAATAATTTCTCCAGATTCCCTTCTTCCTTCTCCTGAGCAAATTCAAGAATCATATTAATAGACTCCTCTTTTGCATCACCTATAAAGCCACAGGTATTTATTACTGCAATTTCTCCTTCAGGTTTCTCAGAATCATGAGTAACGTTATATCCAGCTTCGTTCAGTTGACGCATCAACTGTTCTGAATCTACCAAATTTTTAGAACACCCTAAGGTTATAATATCTATAGTCTTTCTCTTCATGCATTCTCTCCAAACAAGGAATCTACAAATTCTTTTTTACGGAAAACCTGCAAGTCTTCCATACCTTCCCCCAAACCGATATACTTTACAGGAATTTTAAACTGATCAGAAATACCAATCACGACTCCCCCTTTAGCTGTACCATCTAATTTGGTAATAGCCATAGCTGTAACCTCTGTTGCCAATGTAAATTGTTTCGCTTGCTCAAAAGCATTTTGCCCGGTAGAACCATCAAGCACCAACAAAACCTCATTAGGAGCATCAGGTACAACTTTCTTCATAACGTTCTTGATCTTTGTCAGTTCATTCATCAATCCTACCTTATTATGCAAGCGCCCGGCAGTATCAATAATAACCACATCAGCACCATTGGAAACAGCCGAACTTAGTGTATCGTATGCTACGGAAGCGGGATCAGAACCCATTTTTTGCTTAATAACAGGTACTCCTACTCTTTCACCCCAAATAACCAATTGCTCCACGGCAGCAGCACGGAATGTATCCGCAGCACCCAAGTACACTGATTTTCCGGCTTTCTTAAACTGATATGCCAATTTTCCAATAGTAGTAGTCTTGCCTACCCCATTAACACCCACTACCATAATTACATATGGCTTCTTATCTATTGGCACATCAAAATCAGCTACATCATCAGAGTTATTCTCTGTCAGCAATGCAGCTATTTCATCACGAAGAATAGTATTAAGTTCTTGTGTGTTTACATATTTATCATTTGAAGCACGTTTTTCAATACGCTTAATGATGTTTAATGTAGTCTCTACACCTACATCAGAAGTAATGAGCACCTCTTCCAAATTATCTAACACTTCGTCGTCCACTTTTGACTTACCGGCTACTGCACGGGCTATCTTACTGAACACGCTTTCCTTGGTTTTAGATAATCCTTTATCTAAAGTTTCCTTCTTTTCCTTTGAAAAAAAACTAAAAAATCCCATGATACTTACTATTTGTATAATACATTATGCTACAAAGATATAATAAAGTAATGAAAAACTAAAAAGTGAGGCAAAAAAATTGAAACTCCACAACGTTTTAGTAAACTTCAAACAACAACAAGAAAGCATTTCAAACTGTTCAGAAGAGCTCTTTTTTATTTATAGAATTACAAATAAAGATTCACAAATCTATAACTACAAAAAAAATCCCCCCAATAACAACATGAGAGGATTTTTTAATTGCAGGGCAACCGCAATCTATTATTTCTTGAAAAAGTCTTGTACCTTTTCGTTAGGAACCATCTGTTCATCAAAAATGTAAGCACCAGTTTTCGGAGACTTAACCATTTTGATAACCTTAGTATAAGAACGACCTTCTTTAGATCCTTCGTGCAAACTTGCTACTGTTTTCTTTGCCATGGGTTATTCTCTATCTTTTATTATTTAATTTCCTTGTGAACTGTTACTCTCTTCAGAATAGGGTTGTATTTCTTCAACTCAAGTCTTTCTGTAGTATTCTTTCTATTTTTTGTTGTGATATAACGAGATGTTCCCGGCATACCGCTATCTTTATGTTCTGTACATTCCAGAATCACCTGTACTCTATTACCTTTTGCTTTCTTTGCCATAATCAGTTTTCTCCTCTACGTTTAGCCAATCACTTTAATGGTTTTCCAATCACAATACCCTTTAGCAACTGCATCGTTCAGTGCAGCATCCAATCCTTTTTTGTTAATAATGCGCAAACCAGCAGCACAAAGGCTAAGGCTGATCCAGCAGTCCTGTTCTACATAATAGAACTTCTTGTTAAACAAGTTCAAATCAAAGGTTCTCTTTGTTCTTCTCTTTGAGTGTGAAACATTGTTGCCAATCATGGCTTTCTTTCCGGTAATTTGACAAATCTTCGACATTTCTATCTTATTTTTATAGTTTTTATCTATACTTATTTCAAACAGAGCGCAAAGTAAGCACTTTTATAGATATAAAACAAGTAATTCTTAAAATAATTCGTTATACAGTACACTTTTTCTTTATTTTAGAAGGTCCAGAAGTAACAAAAAGGCATTATTCCCAGCTCTCTCGACATTCATCTCTCTCCCACGGTCTGTATCTTGTTTCATTGTTCGAATTTCATTTTTATAGGCAGCAGCAATCCAAACGGTCCCCACCGGTTTCTCTTTTGTCCCTCCACTAGGACCGGCTATTCCTGAAGTTGAAACGGCGCAATCAGTTTTCAACGCTTTCATCGCACCTTTTACCATTTCAATCACAGTTTCTTCACTGACAGCCCCCTGTTTTTTGAGCGTTTCAGACGACACCCCCAACAACGATTCCTTAATTTCATTAGAATAAGCAACAATCCCTCCTTTAAAGTAATCCGAACTCCCAGGCACGGAAGTTAATTTAGCAGCAATGCTTCCTCCCGTACAACTCTCTGCGGTGGATACGGTCAAATTCTTCTCTCTTAGCAAATTTCCAATAAGTATTTCAAGTGGAGTATCTTCTTCATCAAAAACAGCATCTCCCAAAATATACTTCAGTTTACACCCTTCAACGGAAATCTGAGATTGCACCTCTTCTTTATCCCTTCCACGCCCTGTAAGCCGAAGCCGAATAATACCGGGTTTAGGCAAATAGGCCAATTTTATAGATTTAGGCAAAGCCTCTTCCCATGATTCAAGTTTTTCTGCCAAGACAGATTCAGGATAATTCTTTACGGTAAAAGTCTTATGTATAATAACATCTGTATCAAATTTCTGACGCAAACGAGGAATTACCTCTTCGCTCATCACAGTAATCATTTCCTGAGGCACACCCGGCATAGATACCAATACCTTACCATTTTTTTCAAACCAACTAACGGACGCACTACCTACCCGGTTATTTATCACAAGGCAATCTTTCGGAACCATTGCCTGGCTCTTATTTAACGCATTCATAGGTATCTTACTTGCCAATACACGCTTGATATTTTCAAATACCTCTTCACTAAACACCAACTCCGTATCAAAATAAGCACATAACGTCTGTTTGGTTATATCATCTTTCGTAGGCCCCAATCCACCAGTCATCAATACAATATCGGCCCTATTCATCGCATCGTCTACAGCCTCAGTTATTTCATCCGCACGATCACGGACAGAAACAACACGAATCACCTCAATGCCAACTTTATTCAACTCACGCCCCATCCAGGCCGAATTTGTATCGACAACCTGCCCTATCAGTAGTTCATCGCCTATTGTAATAATCTCTGCAAACATACTTATACCAATCAGATAATTGTAATTAGAAACCTCTTTCAATACAAATCTCTTTTATATCACAAAGTAACACGCGAATAAGCCGGAAGTTCGATTGAACAAAAGTCCTGATCCAAATACTTGAAGTAACCTGTAATAGCAATCATTGCGGCATTATCTGTAGTATAACTGAATTTAGGAATAAATATTTTCCAGCCATATTTTTCGGCATGCTCACGGAAAGAGTTACGCAATCCGTTATTGGCAGATACTCCACCAGCTACAGCTACCTCATTTATTTTATACTGCTTGGCAGCTTTCCGAAGTTTATCCATAAGAATATCTACAATTGTCGCTTCCAGGGAAGCTGCAAGATCTACCTTATAATGTTCAATGAAATCAGGATCATCCTTCATCCAATCACGAAGTGAATAAAGGAAGGAAGTCTTCAATCCACTAAAACTATAATCCAGTCCCGGTATATGCGGTTTACTAAAAGTAAATGCTTTCGGATTTCCCTGGCGTGCTAATTTATCAATAATTGGTCCTCCCGGATATCCGAGCCCCATCACCTTTGAGCATTTGTCAATTGCTTCTCCGGCAGCATCATCAATAGTCTGCCCCAGAATTTCCATATCATTATATGCCTTCACCAATACTATCTGCGAATTTCCACCCGACACAAGCAAGCAAAGAAAAGGATAGCTAGGCTGCTGAATTTCTTCACCCTCTACTTTAATAAAATGGGCTAACACATGACCTGTCAGATGATTAACATCAACCATTGGTATATTTAAAGAACGGGCAAAACCTTTTGCAAACGAAACTCCCACAAGTAATGACCCCATTAATCCCGGACCACGCGTAAAAGCTACAGCACTCAATTCCTCCTTGGTCACCCCTGCACGTTTTAATGCTTCATGTACCACCGGAACTATATTTTGCTGATGTGCACGCGAAGCAAGCTCAGGTACTACTCCCCCATACGCTTCATGAACAGCCTGGCTGGATACCACATTCGACAGCAAATAACCATCCTTGATAACGGCTGCCGACGTATCATCACAAGAGGACTCAATTCCTAATATTATTGTACTCATAGTTTTTTTGATGTTTAAACGGTGCAAAAGTAATGATAAAAGTACGATTCATAACGAACTATTTTATATTTTTGTTCGCAAAATAAAAGTAACCGCTTATCAGAACGCTGAAAAAGACTGTACGCTGGGTACTCGGTATTGTACTGGGAGTATATATCGGGGTCATTCTTTTGTTGAACATACCTTTTGTTCAGCAGAAGTTTGCTGTATTCGTAGCCAAAGAACTCTCCCGTGTAATGGGTACCGAATTAACTATTGGAAGAATAGATATGGGACTGCTGAACCGTATCATTATCGACGATGTATTACTTGACGACCAGTCAGGAAAGGAAATGTTGAAGGTCACCCGTCTTTCTGCCAAGTTTGAGATACTTCCTCTTTTCAAAGGAAAAATAACTATTAGTAGTGTACAGTTGTTTGGTTTCAACATCAATCTAAACAAAAAAACTCCGGATTCACCACCTAACTTCAAATTTGTCCTTGACGCATTTGCATCCAAAGATACTGTTAAGAAAGAGAAAAATATCGACTTGCGTATCAATTCCATATTAATTCGTCGTGGAAAACTGGCATATGATGTACTTTCTGAAGAAGAGACTCCGGGAAAGTTTAATGCCAAGCATGTACGTTTACAGAACATTATAGCCAACATCTCGTTGAAAGCGCTGCAAAATGACTCTGTGAACGCTTCAATCAAGCGGCTGAGCGTAGATGAACAATCCGGATTTGAACTTAAAAAATTAAGTCTGAAGTTAGTAGCCAATGATAAAGAAATGTCTATTGATAATTTTGTTATCGATTTGCCCAATACTTCCTTAAAGATGGATACTATTCATCTGAATTACGATAGCTTGGGAGCATTTAAACAATTTACCAATAATGTACGATTCTCTTTCCACACATTGCCTTCACACATCACATTAAAGGATATTTCTCCGTTTGTTCCGGCACTATCCAATTTTAAAGAGCAGATCGAACTCGATATGGATGTTAATGGTACAATAGACCAATTGAATTGCTCTAAACTTGAAATAAAAGCCGGTAAGCAGTTCCATCTGTTAGGAGATGTTTCTCTGCAAGACTTGTCACACCCACAAGACGCTTTCGTCTTTGGTAAGATGTCTAATCTTTCGGCCAATAGTGCCGGCATTGGCTTTTTAGTACGCAATTTAAGTAAAAACTATAATGGAGTTCCTCCTGTACTCGAGCGCTTAGGAGATGTATCCTTTCACGGAGAGATTTCCGGATACTTCACAGACCTCGTTACATACGGTCTGTTCCATACAGACATAGGCTCTGTAAAAACCGACTTGAAACTCAGTTCTAACAAAGAAAAGGGGCTGTTTGCTTATTCCGGTTCCGTTAAAACAAAAGATTTTGAACTGGGAAAATTACTGAATAATGAAAAGTTAGGAGAAATCACCTTCAATCTCGACGTACAAGGCAGTCATTATGAAAAACAGCGCCCTTCCATCGTGTTGAAAGGTTTAGTAGCTGCTATTGAATATAGTAATTATAAATATGAAAATATCACTCTTGATGGTGAATACAAACGTGGTGGATTCAATGGTAAAGCTGCATTAAATGACGAAAACGCTACTATTGCGATCAATGGTGATATTAATCTGACTGAGAAAGTACCTACTTTTGACTTTTCAGCCTCAGTTAGCAATTTCCGTCCACACGAACTAAACCTGACACCCAAATACGAAGATGCAACATTCTCCGTAAAAGTAAAAGCAAACTTCAAGGGAGGCTCTATCGATCAGATGATCGGTAATATAGACATCGATAGTTTGCAATTCACAGCTCCCGAGAAAAATTTCTTTATGAAAAATATGCATCTGTCCGCCACACAACAAACAGGTATTAATCAACTAACTCTAAACTCAGAGTTTCTGACTGCTAATGTAAAAGGACGTTTCATGTACCATACACTACCCTCCAGCGTAATGGGCATTTTGCGCAGTTATATCCCCTCGCTCATTCTTCCTCCTAAAAAAACGATAGAGACAGATAACAATTTCAGTTTTGACATTAATATATATAATACAGATATCTTATCCACCATTTTTGATATTCCATTAAAGGTTTACACCCATTCCACCATTAACGGATATGTCAATGACCGAATGAAACGCTTGCGTGTGGAAGGATACTTCCCACGCCTACAATACAAAAACAATTTCTTAGAATCGGGATTGTTACTTTGCGAGAACCCTGCCGACCAGTTTAGAGTCAGGGTTCGTTTTACAAATCAAAAAAAGAAGGGAGCTGTAAACCTATCTCTGGAAGCACAGGCTAAAGATGATCTTGTAAACACTACCATCAATTGGGGAAATAATGCTGCCGTTACATATAGCGGCCAACTGGCTGCCGCAGCACAATTCTTACGTACAGAAGGAGACAAACCCTTGCTCAAAGCAATTGTAGACATAAAACCGACAGATGTTATCTTAAATGATACCATCTGGGAAGTACATCCTTCGCAAGTAGTGGTGGATTCCGGTAAAATTGATGTTAACGATTTCTATTTTAGTCATCAGGACCGTTATATCCGAATCAACGGACGCGTATCCGACAATCCGGCGGATACAGTAAAAGTTAATCTGAAAGACATCAATATCGGTTATGTTTTTGATATTGCACGCATTTCAGACGATGTTAATTTTGAAGGAGATGCCACCGGTATGGCTTATGCCAGTGGAATACTGAAGAAGCCGGTGCTCAACACGCGCCTGTCTATCCGTAGTTTCACATTGAACAAAGGGTTATTAGGTGATTTAGATATTTATGGAGCTTGGGACAATGAGAAGAAAGGTATTTATCTGGATGCCCATATCCAAGAAAAAGATATTTCCAAAGTTCACGTAGATGGGTTCATCTACCCGATCAAACCTACCAGCGGACTTGATCTAAACATTGATGCCGAAAACCTGAATATTAAGTTTCTGGAACATTATATGCGGTCTATAGCTCAGGATATTAAAGGAAGAGCTACAGGAAAAGTACATTTTTACGGTAAATTCAAAGGATTAAATCTCGATGGTGCCGTAATGACAGATGCCTCAATGAAATTTGATATACTTAATACCTCGTTTGCCATAAAAGACACGATACGTCTGGCACCGGAAGGAATCACATTCGATCACATCCATATTTCAGATATGGAAGGGCATCAGGGAAGAATGAATGGATATCTCCATTACGAACATTTCAAGAATATAAAGTATCAATTCGACATTCAGGTCAACAATATGCTGGTAATGAACACACAGGAATCTCCGGATTTCCCCTTCTATGGTACAGTATATGCCACTGGAAACGCTCTGCTCGCAGGTAATGCACAAGACGGGCTCGATGCGAACATAGCAATGACTACCAACCGGAATACGAACTTTACATATAGTACAGGAACTGTTGCCTCGGCCACCAGCAATCAATTTATTAAGTTTGTAGACAAAACCCCACGACGTAGCATACAGGATTCGATACAGATCATTTCATTCTATGAACAAGCCCAACAGAAAGAAGAAGAGAAAAATTCACAGACAGACATCCGTCTCAACATATTAGTGGATGCCACACCGGATGCTACAATGAAAATTGTTATGGATCCTGTTGCCGGTGATTATATCAGTGGACGGGGTTCAGGTAATATTCGTGTAGAGTTCTATAATAAAGGAGATGTGAAAATGTTCGGTAACTACCACATTCAACAGGGTATCTATAAATTCAGCCTTCAGGAAGTAATACGTAAGGACTTTATTATCAAAGACGGAAGTACTATTACATTCAATGGACCGCCACTTAATGCCACATTGGATATACAGGCCTCTTACACTGTACCCTCAGCCTCATTAAATGACTTGATACCAGATGCATCTGTGGTTGTACAACAACCCAATGTCCGTGTAAACTGTATGATGAATCTTACTGGCATCCTGTTGCGTCCCTCTATTAAATTAGGTATTGAGCTTCCCAACGAACGTGATGAAGTACAGGCCCTGGTACGCAATTATATCAGCACAGATGAACAAATGAATATGCAGATACTCTATCTGTTAGGTATTGGTAAGTTTTACATGGAAAATAATACAGGTAACCGGCAGAGCTCTGACATGATGTCTTCTGTATTATCTTCTACTTTATCCGGCCAGCTGAACAATGTACTCTCACAGATTATCGATAATAACAACTGGAACATCGGAACCAATCTCAGTACCGGTGAGAAAGGCTGGACAGATATGGAAGTGGAAGGAATCCTTTCGGGTCAACTGCTCAATAACCGACTGATTATCAATGGGAATTTTGGATATAGAGATAATCCAATGGCTAATACCAACTTTGTGGGAGACTTTGAAGCAGAATGGTTACTGACCCGTTCGGGAGAAGTACGATTGAAAGCATATAATGAAACGAATGATCGCTATTATACTAAAACCAATCTGACCACCCAGGGAGTCGGCATTATGTATAAGAAAGATTTCAGTAAATGGAATGAACTTTTCTTCTGGAACAAGTGGAAGCTTCGTAATCTAAAAAGAAAAATGGAGAAGAAGCAGGAAGAAATTCAAAAGAATGATTCTACAAAAACAGATAGTGCACAATCAAAAACAAAAAGACAACGACCGGAAAAATAAACAAGCATTCCGGATAATACTGGCAGAGTTGGTTTATCAAATTCTTCCCGCAAGGAGTGAAAGGTCCGGAATATATATTGCTCAAATTCAGCAGTAATCAGGCTACAATTTATATTGAAGATCAATTTCAGCGCGTAGCAATAAAAGAGTAAGAACACACCATAACATTCCGGTAGAAAGGAAAAATTGCCGCAAAAATCTGAATAAATACTATCTTTGTAACACGAAAACAAATGAAAAGATAGTAATACAATGACTCAACTCATAATGCTGGGTACAGGAAATGCAATGGCAATAGAATGCTATAATACCTGTTTCGCTCTAAAATCAGGAAAAGAGTACTTTTTAGTAGATGCCGGTGGTGGCAACGGCATCTTCACTCAACTTAAAAAAGCAAATATTGCTTGTACTGACATTCATCATATGTTCATCACTCATGCTCATACTGATCACTTATTGGGTATGGTGTGGATGGTACGCAATATAGCAATGATGATAAACAATGGTAAGTATGAGGGCACTTTGACTATCTATTGCCACGATGAAGTGAAAGAAACATTGCTTACTATTTGCCGTCTGACTCTCCCACAGAAAATAATGCTTCCCATTGGCAAACGGATTCTTATACAGGAAGTTAAGGATGGAGACAAAGCAGAAATCGCCAATATAAAACTCTCTTTTTTCGATATTGCTTCCACTAAGATGAAACAATTTGGGTTTCAGGCTATCCTACCCAACCAAAAAACATTGGTCTGTCTGGGTGACGAACCTTACAACGAAAAAAGCCACAGATATGTAGCACATTGCGATTGGTTACTTTGTGAAGCGTTTTGTCTTTATGCAGACAAAGAAAGATTCAAACCATATGAAAAACATCACAGTACAGCACTTGATGCCGGAAGATTGGCAGAAGAATTAAATGTAAAAAATCTATTGCTCTATCATACAGAAGACGAAAACATAAAAGAACGGAAACATAAATATAGCCGGGAAGCTTCCAGGCTATTTAAAGGCAATATATTTGTACCCGATGATCTGGAAATTATTACATTATAAAACAGATGTATCCTATAATTGTCTTACTACGCGACAAGGATTCCCCACTGCAAGACAATTAGCCGGAATATCTTTAGTCACCACACTACCAGCTCCGATGGTGGTATTATCACCGATAGTCACCCCAGGCAATATAATAGAACCACCGCCAATCCAGACATTATTGCCCAGAGTGACAGGAGCCGTCAAAGAATTCCAGTAAGCACTGTTTTCAGAAAGCCGTTCCATCGGATTTACCGGATGAAATACAGTATAAATATGCACTCCCGGAGCAATACCACAATTATCACCGATGGTAATACGGTTACAATCGAGGAAAACACAATTCATATTTATTTCAACATTATTCCCTAAATGAATATTCTCACCATAATCTACAAAAAAAGGAGCGGTGATCCACACATTCTTTCCATGTGAACCAAGTAATTCATTTAAAATAGCATCCAATTTCTCCTGATCTGTTGTGTCAGTTGTAGCATATTCTCTTTGCAGTTGTTTTGCTTTGTGCCAACGGGTAATCAGTTCTGTATCAGTAAAATCATATATTTCTCCTGACAGCATTTTTTCTTTTTCTGTTTTCATAATAGTTGTTTTATGATTTAGTTTCTCTGTTTTTCAAAATGACAGGCATGTTCTCCAACGCCCAACCTACCAAAGCTTCAATATGAGGAATCAGGCTATGTCCTGTCTTGGTTAAACAATATTCCACCCGTGGAGGTACTTCGGCATATATCTTTCTTGCCACCAATCCGTCAGCTTCAAGTGTACGAAGAGTTACAGTAAGCATACGTTGAGATACATCCTCAATCGTTTTATGAATATCACTGAAACGCATCACTCCATTTGCATTTAATGTGATTAACACGAGCATTGACCATTTATCACCTAATCTGCTCAACACGTCCCGCACGGGGCAATTTCCTGTAGGATGAAAATTTTCCATTTTTTTATTTATTCTATTCCACTGATGCTCAACAATAGTTACTTCTATGTAAGTCCCTTATCCTGAGGTACGTTCTTGTTTATATGAATCAGTAAATCTATCTTTGCGGTACAAAAGTAATAAACTTACTAAAAATAACTATTGTTTCACTTTATAATTAATGTTATGGCAAAGAAAGTTGCAGTTTTAGCAGTAAATCCGGTCAACGGATTTGGTTTATTCCAGTATTTGGAAGCATTTTTTGAGAATCATATTTCATACAAAGTGTATGCAGTGGCAGAAACAAAAGAGATTAAAACCAATTCAGGCATAACTTTACTTACAGACGACGTGATAAGTAATCTGAAAGGACATGAGGATGAATATGACGCATTGGCATTCGCCTGTGGAGATGCAATTCCGGTATTTAAGGACAATGCAGACAAGCAATATAATCTTGATTTAATGGAAGTGATTAAAACTTTCGGAAACAAAGGAAAGCTAATGATTGGACACTGTGCTGCCGCAATGATGTTTGATTTTACAGGAATCACTAACGGTAAAAAAATAGCAGTACATCCTCTGGCAAAACCAGCTATACAAAATGGAACAGCTACAGATGAGAAATCAGAAATTGATGGAAACTTCTATACTGCGCAGGATGAAAATACGATCTGGACAATGATGCCTAAAATAATAGAAGTTCTCAAAAAATAGAAACCTATTCCGTTCTATATAAGAAATATTGTAGAAGCAAATCAACTTAGCATTAAAACACAGATTATCGCAAAAATCAGATTTAATCTGCGATAACCTGTGTTTATCCTGCGTTTCAAAAAAACTATCTTGAAATAGATCAGGTTTTGCAAAACATTATCTCTTATCTACAATTTCCTTCCCAAACGGCGTTAATGCAAGTCCAGCCAGCTTAAAGTGTTGTATACCGAAAGGCAATCCGATAATTGTGATACTCAGCAACACCCCGAATACCAGATGTGAAAGGCTTATCCAGATACCTCCTAAAAATATCCAGAGAATATTCATTAATATACTGAGACAACCACCCGAATCTGGGCAACTCCTCACCTCCTTTCCAAATGGATATAATGCCAGCAAAGCCATCTTCAGGGTCTGAAGTCCGAAAGGAATACCAATAATAGTTATCATCATCAAGAAACTGGCTATCAGATATTCGACAGCTGTGAATATGCCTCCCAATAGAAGCCATAGTATGTTCATGAGTAAATTCATATTTCCAAAAATTTAATTATCTATGGATACAAAGATAAAACAATCTTGTGAATTTTTGTATGGTTTTGAGTGTATTTCACCACAGAGTAACACGGAGTTCCACAGAGTTTAAATCTTTATTGAAACGCAGATGAACGCAGATTTTCGCAAAGGGAAACAAATCTAAGATAAAGAAATACAGTCTTTTAATCTGTATTTATCTGTGTTAATCCGCGTTTCATCAGATAAATAGTACTCTGTGATGAGTTTTACTCATTTCCGATCGGTTTTGATACAATTTATACAGGCTAAGAATTTATAAATATTAGAAATATGAGGATATCTCTTATGTAATAATTTTAAAACATAAAAAAACACTTTCTTTTGTAAAATACAGATAGTTTATAGTAATAAAAACGCACAATAATTAACCTAGCTAACAAACTGATTATAAACAAGTTAACATGGTGTAATTTTTCTCTACGAGAAACGTATCGAAACTCTACGAAGATCGGGTCGAAACTCTACGAGAAACGAGACGTTCCTCGTAGAGCAACAAATGAAATGTTTATAAGACTTGACAAAAGGTATATAGAAAACAAAAGAGATCCCTTCTTTTTGTACTAAAAAATAAATATTCTTAGTACTATATAAACCATTTCTATTTCATTCCACCTCCTCATTAACTGTCTTAACAGTTTGTCGTACCCTACTTTTTTAGCCTGGCAAAAGTACGTACTTCTCCAGTATAAAAGTACGTACTTATATACAAGAAAAGTACGTTTTTAAGATACACTTAAATACGTACTTTTACAATATAAAGAATGCATTATTAATTACGTTGTCATTCAGCAACTTACGCCTTATTTACTATTACATACATTGATGATCTTCAACAGACACTTTCTGTTATAATTGTTGTTATGATAACTTTAAATCCAATAGAGATCAGATAAATTTCCCTGTCGTATCTATTTTCACTTTTATCTCTTTCGCTCCTTGTTCCAGTTCAATCTGATAATAATCTCCTTGTGGTGCTTCATAATATTCGGCATCATCCACAGTATACGTGCTATATTCAGAGTTTGCCAATGCTTGTGTCACAACAGCAGGGAGTTCATTTCGGCGAATGTCCCATGAAGTAGAAATCCAATTGTTCGTTTTATCAAACCGAACCTCCTTACAACGCCCCTCGTGAACGATTTCCACTTCTGTCACGCCCTGTTCTACTTCTATCTCTATCAGCCGGGCATCGGGATATTTATCGTTAATGAAAGAAAGAATTGCTTCCGGAGCCTGTATCGGTAAATGACTTTCATAGTCGTCATCATGATCCGTATCTGCAACCGCTTTTATCAAAAGCCCTTCAGCAGAATAGTACAAATCCATTTCCTGTGGTTTCTTCTCAACTTCAATGACATATACTGTTTCCATATCCCGGCGTTCCAACTTATCAACGTCGTCAACAGTCCAAGTGCTATAATCTCCCTGTTCAAACGCCGCTTTCACAGCTTCGGGCAAACCTACATACAAAACATCCGTTTCTGTCATGCACCACACACCTGCCGGAGTGAACCAGGCAGAAGCTTCACTGGCATTATCATAAAAATCGGCAACATAATAACCGGCTTTTGTTTCCCATTCTACGCGAGTAGCAGCAGGATATTTCTCCAGGAATGCTTTCTGAAGTTCGGGAGATACTCTCAAGTTATCATCATCATTATCACAACTTTGCAAACCTATAATACAGGCAACTGCCATTAGTATAGAATAAAATCTCGTCTTCATTATTCTCTATCTTTTTTAATTATCAATATCAATCAGGTTAAATTGCAGGTCAAACTTCAATTCCCACTTATTAGAGAGCTTTACTTCATACTCTTTTTTGTCACGCTCTATCTTCAACACTTTAACGTCGGGATAGTTCTCTGAGATATACTTACGAATAGCCGCAGGAATAACACTCACAGGGACAGCACTGTACTTGCAATTCACCTCTTTCCAATTTCCTTGTTTATCAAACTCTACTTTATTGCCATCAGTAAAAATGACATCATAACTCTTATCAAACCAATCGGTTTCCATTTTAGCCATAGCAACCTTGCTGTCGCCAAAGTGCGATTTTACAAACTGTTGAGCCGGTTGTGGTAACTGGTCTACCTTAATAGGTTTATCATCATTTGCCCTTACAACAGATTGAATAGTAAACAGGCACACAAATAAAAGAAGTAACTTTTTCATAATCATTTTTTTTATACTGTTTTTTTCTTTGAATATTTAATTATGATACAAAGATGAGAAGAGAAACTGAAAAGATTTTGAAATCTGAGAAAAAATGAAATAAAAAGCGATCTTAATATATTATATTTGTAAAGTCTAACAAAAAACATTTCTACATGAGAGAAAAATTAGTCTTGTCTCTTCTTCTATTAATAATGGCCACAAATCTGGTAGCTCAACAGACTGTACCGCAAAAGCCCCGTATTCTTATCAGTTCTGATATCGGAGGAACTGATCCTGACGACAACCAGTCAGTAGCTCATTTCCTGATGTATAACAATGAATTTGATACAGAAGGTCTTATTTCTTCCCCATCTTTCGGAAATGGAGACAAAAAAGAAATTCTTCGGATGATAGACCTTTATGAGAAAGATCTACCAACGTTGGAGAAACATATCCAGGGGCTATCCTCTCCCGCTTACCTCCGCTCTATTACTAAACAAGGCCGAAGAGGATCTGCTCCATACTGCGGCTTTGCTTCTGCAACCGAAGGTTCGGACTGGATTGTGCAATGCGCCCGTCGTGAAAACAAACGCCCTTTATATATACTCGTTTGGGGAGGATTGGAGGACGTAGCCCAAGCTCTCCATGATGCACCTGATATTCAAAGTAAAATTCGTATTTATTGGATTGGAGGTCCCAACAAGAAATGGAGTATAAATAGTTATACCTACATCGTACAGAATTTCCCCGATTTATGGTTTATTGAAAATAACGCTTCTTACCGGGGATTTATTTATCAAAGTAAAATCAACGATCAATACAATGCTTTGTATTATGATACATATATAAAAGATGCCGGATATTTAGGAAAAGATTTTGCACACTATTATAAAGGTAACCCCAAATTGGGTGATACACCTGCATTACTATACATGATGGACGGTGATCCTGACAACCCCGCTAAAGAATCATGGGGTGGTAGTTTTGACCTGTGTACGCATAGCCCCCGTTCCGTCTTTTATCGTCCGGTTACGGCCAAAGACACGGTACAAGTGTATTCCATCATAGAGTTTCATGTGGCAGGACCAGTCAGAAATGATATTCCTATTGATTCAGCCTGTATAACTTTAACTATTGGTAAGCAGAAATGGGGTGGCTATCACATTGGCAATGGTGACTATGTAGTCCGCCACTCTACCTATTATCTTGGAACATTGCCTTATACAATTACTTCCAATATTCCTGAATTTCCCAACCAGGAAGGAGAGATTACTGTAGAAAACATTTGGCCGGGAAGAATACGCGATACTGATTATATTGTAGGCAATAAATGGTTTACTGATAAAAGTGCTTCCGAGTATTTCTGGAAAAATTATCAAGGTGCACAAACTATCTACAAATGGAGAAATGCTGTTATGGAAGATTGGGGCAAACGTTGGGAGTGGCTAAAAAAAGAATAAAGACACCGAAAACATCCATCATTTTTAAAAAGAGGTTTTTTTTATAAAATTCCTCTTTTTTCCGGTTTACCATCCCTGCCTATTCTGTAATTTATACCTGCTTTCCATGCCTGTGTAATCTGATAATATCGTTTAATGCGATACAACTTTCCGTCTTTAAGCAGTTTGGCTCCGGTCTGATGGAAACAGAAAGGAATGTCTTTTTCTATACACTGTTTACGAATATCGAGTATCCATTCATAATCACAAATTCTGGCATCATTCCCCGATTCACCACTTGCTGCTACTTCCTCAATTGTATCGTCCAGGTAAGGTGAAAGAACCAAATTTTCCAATAGCGGAGCCGCTATAATTACTTTATGCCGTATCGGCAACTCTTTAAAAATAGGTAAGCGATAATCTGCCATCTCCTGATTTTCAACTGTACACCCGATAATCACATTCTTGTATCCGTTTCCCCAATCAGCGGGTAGCCCAACCTTAAACCGATCAATACGTTTAGTAAAAATAAAAAAGTCCAAATCTTCCCTTTCACGTATCATAGCCCATGCTTCTGCCCGCCATTCGTCTGCACCATCCACAAAGAAGTCAGAAGTAAAACAGGTATAAACCAATTTTCCCGACTCTATCTTATAACTTTTATCGCGTTTTAACTTCACTGGCAGACTAAAATTCGCCGTTTTGCGAACCTCACGACTACTGGTATCTGCACCATACATTTCATCCTGCCGATAAACATAACAATATTTACAACCGGCACTGATTTTAGTACAACCATGCCACGGATTCCAGCTTGCTGACATTATCATATTTACCTAATTTTACTTTTCTGAAATTTCAAAACAATGCTCGCCATTCTCAAAATAATACCTCAGTCCGATATTCTGCAACCGACAAATAGAATCAACGATTGCCAGTCCAAGTCCTGTAGAACCTTCTTTTTTGGCCCCCTGATAAAAGCGCTCAAAAATACGCTCTTCGTCCAAAGGCTGCCCTACCCCACTATTACGAAACGTAAAGCTGTGTGGCGTTATTTCTATCCGGATATGTCCACCATCTATGTTGTGAACGAATGCATTTTTCAAAAGATTAGTTATCAGGATAGTAGCAAGAGACTCATTCATTTGTACGCAAAAAATACCATCTTCAACTATTTCTGTCTGAATATCCCGATAAGCATATACTTCTTTATAGTCATCCATGTACTGCTTTAAAAGTTCATTAAGTTCCAGTGCTACGGTTTCTGTAAATTGCCCGTTATCTATTTTAGAGAGCAATAACAGCGATTTATTCAGTTTTGTAATATGCTCCAAAGTCTGGTGAGTCTTCATCAGTTCTTCCAGCTGGGTTTCAGAAAGAGATTCATCTTCCATCATCATCTCCAAACGGTTCCGGCAAATGGCAAGCGGAGTCTGTATTTCATGAGAAGCATTGCCTATAAATTGTTTCTGTTGTTCAAACAGTTGTTCACTACGCTCTGCATTCCGAAGGGCTGCTTCATTTAGTTTCCGAAATTCAGTTATCTGCGTATCATTCTTCAGAGGTTTATTCTTATTTCCTATCCGGTAATCATCCAACCAATGCAACAAAACATATAAAGGTTTCATATTTTGTTGAAATACCCACACATTCACTACTATTATTACAAGCAACAAAGCGATATAAAGAAATATCATCCAATCACGTATCGCAGCAGTCAAATCCTCTTTCTCTATACTGGGAATAGATACTGTTAATTCATAAAAACGATTTTCATTATCTTTAAATATTGTAGTCAGAATACGTGCCGGTTCGGTTTCATCCTTTTCCACAATATAAACCATCGAATCTTTATAGGTAATACCCTCACGGCTGTCCGCATATTCTTCAGTAACTTCTTTAAGATAATATTGATTGTTTGAACCGGTATTCTGTGAAGGCAATTCCTCTCCGGCAAGCGCACGAATAATGATTATTTCTGAATAATCTTCCAGAGAATCGTCCACCTCATCGTTCACCTCATCCATCATAGCCATATAAAAAAACACGGCCCAAACACCCAGAACAAGTGTTAGGAGTAAGGATATGCGGATAACGATGCGATAAATCAGTTTCATAATTATTCAACAGTCATTTTATAGCCAAATCCATAGACCGCTTTTATTTCAGCAGTGGCTCCGGCATCTTTCAGTTTCTTACGAAGATTCTTTATTTGTGCATAGATAAAGTCAAAATTATCTACCTGGTCGATATGATCTCCCCAAACAGATTCGGCAAGTGTATTCTTATTGACCAGTCTGCCGGGACGATTGATAAAATACAACAGAATATCATATTCCTTCCGGTTCAGCTCAACTTCTTTTTCATCAATAAGCACTTGGTACTTGTCCGGAAGAATACGAATATTACCCAAACGAATATCCACCTCTCCATCATGATGTTGACGGCGAATAACGCTTTTAATACGAGCATTCAATTCTGCCAGATGAAAGGGTTTAGGTAAATAATCGTCCGCTCCCAATTCCAATCCCAATACTTTATCTTCCAAAGAATCTTTCGCAGAGATAATAATTACATTCTCACGTTTGTGCATTGCTTTCAGCCTTTCAAGCAGATTAAGTCCGTTACCATCCGGAAGCATGATATCCAGTAAAACGCAATCATAATCATAATCTTCTATTTTGCACAAAGCCGAATTAAAATCGGCAGCCACCTCTACCACATAACGCTCTTTTTCCAATGAACGTTGGATGAGTTCACGCAATGAAGGTTCATCTTCAACTATCAATATCTTCATAAGATTACTTTTTTATTAGATATATGTACAAAGAAAGAGGAAGTTTCTGAAATAAAGCTGAAATCACGACGTTTTTTTTATTTTTAAGTTCATAATACAGGTACTGTATCCCAATTGAGTGATAGTATTGAAATACCGATTCATAGTATGAGTAATCTGAAATACTCCTGCTTATCACTAAAAAAGAAATGCCGGTTGGCAATGATCTGCAACCGGCACTCGCGTCAAAATAAAGTATCTTCTTAATAAGAACGTGCAAAAATTACACGGCATGCAGAAGGTTTACCTGTAACCATACACTTTCCCGGAGTTTTATCGCCATCGAATGGAATACAGCGAATAGTCGCTTTCGTCTCTTCTTTAATTTTCTCTTCGGTTTCAGTAGTTCCATCCCAATGAGCAAGAATAAAACCACCCTTTTCTATTTCTGTTTTAAATTCATCATAAGTATCTACGGTTCTTGTCATAGACTCACGATGTTTCAACGCTTTCTGATAAATATTTGCCTGAATTTCTTCAAGGAGATTCTTAACATATGCTTCGATACCTTCACAAGAAATAGTTTCTTTTTCCAAAGTATCACGACGCATTATTTCCATTGTATTGTTCTCCAAATCACGGCCCCCCATAACAAGACGCACAGGCACACCCTTCAGTTCATAATCTGCAAACTTAAAGCCAGGACGCTTATTATCGGCATTATCATACTTCACAGAAATACCCAGTGACTTCAAATTGGCAACAATACCCGCCACTTTAGCATCAATCTGCTTCAACTGTTCGTCGTTTTTATAGATAGGTACTATAACGACCTGTATAGGAGCCAAATGCGGAGGCAATACCAACCCGTTATCATCAGAGTGAGTCATGATAAGTGCTCCCATCAGACGAGTAGAAACGCCCCATGAAGTAGCCCACACATATTCCATCTTATTCTCTTTATTCACAAACTGCACGTCAAATGCTTTGGCGAAGTTCTGTCCCAAGAAGTGAGAAGTACCACTCTGCAAAGCTTTTCCATCTTGCATCATTGCTTCGATAGTATACGTATCGAGTGCACCGGCAAAACGCTCGTTGGCCGACTTCACCCCTTTTACTACCGGAACAGCCATATACTTCTCTGCAAAATCAGAGTATACATTCAACATTCTGACTGCTTCTTCTTCCGCTTCTTCACGGGTAGCATGTGCTGTATGACCTTCCTGCCACAAGAACTCGGCTGTACGCAGGAAAAGACGTGTACGCATTTCCCAACGGAATACATTTGCCCATTGATTACACAAAATAGGCAGGTCACGATAAGATTGTATCCAGTTTTTATATGTATTCCAAATAATTGTTTCTGAAGTAGGACGAATAATCAGCTCCTCTTCAAGTTTTGCAGCCGGATCTACCACGACCCCTGAACCATCTTCTGCATTTTTAAGACGATAATGAGTCACTACCGCACACTCTTTAGCAAAGCCTTCTACATGTTCGGCTTCGCGGCTAAGGAAAGATTTTGGGATTAACAACGGAAAATAAGCATTCACATGACCTGTTTCTTTAAACATATCATCCAACTGACGTTGCATTTTCTCCCAAATAGCGTATCCGTAAGGTTTTATCACCATACATCCACGCACAGCCGACTGCTCTGCCAGATCGGCTTTTACCACCAAATCATTGTACCATTGCGAGTAATTCTCGCTACGTTTGGTAAGGTCTTTCAGTTCTTTTGCCATTATATTTTTTATTTAAAGTTTTCTTAATTCATTAAAAACAGGATGCAAAAATACGAAATTAGACTGAACTCTGCCTATTCTTCTGCATTATTTTTGTCAATGAAAGCCGCTATAACGAGGCTTCTGTCACTTTACAGGCTCATTCACTCCAAAACCGAACAAAGCAAAATCTCCTTTTACCGGATCATCGGGCCAGATACGTGCCAATGCTTTCGTAATATCACTTGCTGTTTTGATACATTTACGGCTTTTTGTCAAGCCCAAATCGGTAGAAATACGATGAACGTGAGTATCAAGTGGAATAATCAATTCACGGGGATGAAACTTCTGCCAGATACCAAAATCAACACAGGAATCCCGACGAATCATCCAGCGCAGAAACATACACATTTTCTTGGCTTCGGAAGTACTACGTATTGCGGGCATACCGTTGATATGCCCCAAAACTGATTGTAATCTTTGTAATGGTGAGAATCCTTCAAAGGACTCATAAAGATAATCTTCCAATGTCGGGGTTTGAGAATACACCGCATGTAAGGTACTACACAACAGATAAAAATCATCATAAGAATAATATCGGTAAAAACTTCTCTTTTGCCCTGCATACATTTTCCATTCTTCACTCATTATATAAGAATGAGGAGCACGACTGAATAGTTCACAATCCACCCGGTCTGCACTTTTGATAATGGCTTTACGGTTTCCGGTAGCTATCCAGGAAGTTACGAGACCTGAAATTTCAATATCTACCTGAGAGGTATAACGATGAGGTATTTGTATCGGATCTTCTGTGATAAAGGCCGGAGTTTCATATCGTTCCGCCAATAACATAAGATATTCTTTCAGTTCTTTATTCATGATTATTACAGATATAGCAAGAGCCATAAATCAGGTTGATTTATGGCTCTTTTCATTTGGAGCGGCAAGCGAGACTCGAACTCGTGACCCTTAGCTTGGGAAGCCATATTCATAAATATATAAAACATTTATTATCAAACAATTAAATAAAAGAATAAAATAATTTGCACCAAATTTGCATTCTAATCCTAATTTGTGAAAATGTAATTTTTAACAAAGATAATAATAATGAAAATATAAATATGCTCCTTTTACAAGAAATATATACTTAGATTATTATAATCATCAGTACAGGTATAAAAGATATTAAAGAATTAATTATATCTAATCTATAAAACAAAGAATTTGTTTTATCTCAAACTTTATTGAGTATAAACAATGAAGATACAAATTGAGATACATAAAACAGATATAACTCCTGCTGTAGTAGATAGTACTGAGAACGGTCTTGATTCTAATCCTGATATTGGAGATTGGAAACCAGGAAGTCACGTAGAAGTAGATCTGGAAGAAAAAGAAGAATAAATGAAGGCAGCGATTAGGCTGCCTCCATTTTATAATAAATTCAAAGATAATTATCTTTCTACCCAACTATTATTAATACGTATCCACATCACACAAGAACTATTTCCCGTATTATATACAATATCACCATCTTTCCAATCCCCCAAAGAAGGACAAAAAGGAGATTTACACTCTATATTAGTTCCTTTGTAGTTAATAGACTCAATATTAATATTACCATGCATCACTCCTGCGGTTAAATTTTTCCATTTGAACCCACAGATAGAAACTCCATTTTCATACAAATAATGAGTACTACAGATTGGAACATCAACATAATGCGTATAACGAACATTGTTACCTTCTTTTTTACCACGATATAAGCGAAAGTTACTTATTTGACCACAAGACATTCCATCTCTAACAGTTAAGAGTAAGCCTCCCGAATCTTTTTTTAAAATATAGCTTTTCAAATCTTTGATAGGATTACAAATCTGTCGTTTTACATCCCAGACAGCATGTCCTTTATAGAAATACTCTCCATCAGGTAAACTCCAGGTTGTATATATACTTCCACCATCTATTTGTATATATATATTCTGTAAATTATCCATAGCCCCTAGTTTATTTACATAACCACCAGGAAATACCGAAGAGAAACGAGACAGTAAATAACTATAATCATTAAATTGCTGAACAGGAAGAATATCCTTATCACACAATGTAATACCGCACAAATACATTTTCCCTATCACTCCAGAAAGAACCCAACAACGATAATTCTGAGAAATATTTAGTATCTGAATCATATCTCCATCGTTTGAAGTATTAGATAGTTGGATATCATATTCACAAATTTCATCAACATTATAATCAGATTGATCACTAACTTCTTTATCATAGAATAAAAACATATTGTCTTGCATATCTATAGCTGGGGTATCATAATTACCCGAAGATTGTATGACAACATTTGGTTTATCTGTTTTCTTAAAATAATTATTTCTAATACCTATATTAGAATCCTGTATAACAATCTGCCCGCCTTCCATGTGATTAGAATCAAGTGTAATTCCTTTACATCCGCTTATCAAAACATCAGCATTTACAATATTTGAAGTTATATTTCCTCCAAGGCACGAAGCAACTCTTATCCCTTTATTATAGCTACCATCATTAATAGAATTGTATTCACATACTAAGCCATCACCAAGAAAGCCGAAATCAATTGTATACAGACTCTCTCCTCGATGTATATTAGCATCATTATTAATGATACAACCAGTAATTTTTTTGCGATCTATATAATGATTATCACTAAAAACCACACTTTGCTGAAAATTATGAAAAGTACAAGTGGTTATTTTACAACAAGATGCAGCACTAAAAATAGCTTTTAATTTACTTATATTATTAGAAAACAATAACCTTTCAATTTGAGTTTGATTACTAGAATATGGAACTTCCCAATTACACACTTTTTCGCCCTTATCGTTAAAATACCAATCCTTTACATTAACTTCGACAACATATCCATTAGTAAATAAGCTCTTTTCAACCAAACGTGAAGGATCCTCCATATCCGCTATTAATAAAGTTCCAAGTTCACTTTCTGTGTTAGCTTCTGTTCCAGACTCACCTATCAGCTGAATACCGTATTTTACATGAATTATATTCTTTATTACATACTTTCCACGTGGGATAAACACTTCTCCTGTTACTTTCATTGTAATTGCTTTGTTTATAGCATCAGAACAATCATTATTAGCCCCAGAAACAGCACCAAACCATTGAGGGTATGCCTTATCAATATTCCATGCTCCGATGACATTTATGTTCGAACTAAATATTTGAGAAATAGGAGCTACCAAAGATGTATTATTACCTATCAAAGTCCCATTACCAGTAATCATACCACCCATAAAAATGAGTGTAACATTAGATTCTAAATAAACATTCGTGTTGATAATATGAGTTAAAGTCACAACATAAGTAGTATTTGCTACTGTCAAATTAGGATCAAATTCAGTCCAAGTAGTTTCTAAATTAGATAATTTATCTGTTCCCATAATACTAAAATAAAAAGTTAATAATAGAAAGTGTATTGATCGAGAGTTGCAATGTATAAAGATTTTCCTAAAACAACAGGAATTATTATAGATATATTTTATGTTTAACAACCTATTTTTTTTAAGGCATATTATAAAATATCATTAGGACAGATAAAATAACATTTTAAAAGAAAAGCCCCGATTCCAAAGAACCGGGGAATGCCACTTGTCGCTACAAGTAAACTTTTGCAATGCGAAGATACTACTCATTTCTTGGTGAACAAAAGAAAGCCCCGAATCAAAGAGACGGGGCGATAGGACTAATACATTAATATGTAAATTCAATTCTATTTTTTTGCTGAAATTGCTCCAGAGACATGCACTTCAAACCCATCTTCTACCAATAAATCACCTTTAACTATAACATCACCATTAATTATAATATAAGCATCTGTAGCATCCCCCATTGCAGCTTTAGCAATAAGACCATTCTCATGTTTAGACGCACAACGTCCCTCAGTAATCAAATTCCCTTTTATAAAAATCTTTTTCATAATATAATAATTAAAAACCGCAGCAATATTGCTAATAAATAATACAACAAATATTATACCAACACATATTAAAATACACATATGTCAATTTGGCAGCTTTATATAATTCTATTTTTAATTAATTTATATCTTTCTCAATCCATGCACCAGGCACAATACAACACCAAATATCAATAAAAGAACTCCACCAAACACCCAACCTCCAAGTTTTATTTTTATAGATTCCCAGCGAGTAAACTGTTTCTCTACTGAATATGGGACCTGTATACTATCCACCCGTATCACATACATTGTATCAGTAAGATTCTTATACTTATATAAATATCTATCTTTATAAATAAGGATAGTATCCCCTTTACGATCAATATAGATACTATCACGCTGATAAATACTATCACGTTGTACTTTGTTAATGTAGACGCTATCACGTTTTACTGTCTCAACAGGAACATACTGAACACTCCGGCAAGAAGTAATAAGGCAACATGCTATCACCGCCAACAGACTAACTATAGCCGTTAAACACATCTTAGCTAAATCCTTCATGGTTTCACTACTACATTACGCAAAAAGTTACTGAATTCACTACGTACATCGAAACACGGACAAGCCTTGATATATTCTGCCGACTCAACCTCACCATTTCCATTAAGATCGGGTGATGTATCCCGGTGGCCCAATAGCTCAATGATATCGTACTCTTTGCATAGTTTGGCTACGAGATCACGAAGGGCGTTCTTTTGTGCTTCGGTACGAGTGTCTGCTGGATGTCCGTTTGCATCCAGTCCACCGATGTAGCAGATACCTATTGAGTGTTTGTTGTATGACACCCCGGAGAATCCTTTCGTATTGCAATGTGCTCCGTCAATAGACAGTGGGCGCCCGTTCTCGACAGTACCATCAAGATCAATTACGAAGTTATAACCAATCCGGGTGAACCCTCTTTGTCTGTGCATACAGTCAATATCTTTTGCACGTAGATCCTGCCCGGCACGTGTGGCCGAACAATGGATGATAATAGAATCAATCTCATTCATTTCTTCACCTCTTTTAAAATAGTGACCACTTTATCCATACTCTCTTTATCCAGCATTTTAATGAGTACAGACAAATCCTTCTCAGCCCGAGCCTTTTCTTTGTCTTCCAGTTTTTCAAAAACGCTTCGCACTTCTACAAATGCCAAATATCCACCCACCAGTACAGTAGCAATAGGAAAAACCGGGAAACTGGCTAACCAGCCCTTTGTCTGAAATACGTATACTATCATCATCAAAAAACAGTCAACGATACTTACCGAAAATAACGAATTGTAATATCTACACAGCTTGTCAACCGTCCGACGATAACCCACGCTCATACGATCTTTACCTGCTTTTATAGCCTTCCTCACACCAGAGATTAAATCTCCGACAATAGCGAGAAAAACAAGTAAAAAACACATGCAATACACAAGTATTGCCAACCAAAATTCTTTAATTATCCATTCCATCCTATTTTTGTTTAATTATTAATACTATCTTTGTCGGAGCGATGAGGGTGTCTGATAAGGGTTTCCTCGTAATTTTGTTAATGATCCGCCCTGCTTGTGAAAGTAGGACGTTTTTTCAGCTCTCATAGTTATCTCTACTCATTATTATATGTTTTTTTTAGAGAGCCATTTTTATAAAAACTTATCCCATATGGGTTAATGGAAACCTTCCTTTTTACTGTTCCTGATACTCCATATTCATTATATGTCCCTTCCATTGATATTTCTTCGTCACTGATTACTATGGTGGAATCCCACGGGAGGGATTCTCCCACCTGCATCGCGGTCCTATGAGATTTAATCGTAATATAAGAGCCGAAGGCCGAAGTAGAACCGGATGCCCAAGTAGGGAACCTGATCTCCAAAGCTTTATTACCCAAAGAATCAACCATTAACAGAGACGAGGTATCTGGACTTATGATTACTCGTTTGCCATCCTTAGACGTTTCCACTTTACCGATAAACTCACCGTCAACAGCCTTTATCTTTCCATCCTTATCTACTATAAAATTACCATTGATATTAAGTCCGGTAGCCTCAATGATTTGAGCTAAAAGAGTTCCGGTTATCTCAACCCTATCCCCTTCAATCTTGATACCTTCTTTACTGGCGTTTATAGCGGCTAAAATCTTATTCGGATTACCTTCCGCATCAGCTCCCATTATCTCCACTTTCCACTCACGGGCTGACTGTGCGACCTGCGTACTTACCTTTTCTTCAATCGCTGCATCAGCACCAGAGACAGCAGCATCAACAGCCTTCTTGGTTGTCTCTGAAACTGTACTCTGAAAACCTTCTGCCGTTTGATTGATTGAAGTCTCCTTTTCTGAGATATTCTGTAAGATACCGGTAGCCGCATCAACCTGTGTTTCGATCTCTCCAACCTTGCTTTCAATTCCCTGTGCCGTTATATTGATAGAGGCTTCTCTTTCTTTTACGGTATTCAATATTCCCGTTGCTGCATTTGCCGCTTCATCTGCAAAGCCGGCATTATCAGAAGCAGATGTAGCATATTTCTCAGCTTGTTTCACAGATGCAGCGATCTGCCCTTCTTTGACCTCGAATCTTGTTTCTATATCAGTTATGGTAGTATTAACTCCTTCTAACTCCGTTTCTACTGTCTTATTACTTGATTGCAGAACAAATGTGCCACGAAGTATTACACCGTCGGCGATAAGTCCGAACCAACGTTTTACCGAGCCTATAACAGAGGATGCCCAAGCCGGGATCAATCCGATATCAGCCTTTCCGAGTACACATTTCACACATTTCGGATCGTCATAAGCTTCCCAACTATTGATACCGTCATAAAAGTACTGGCAATTGGTACGTGAAGAGATTCGGATAAATGATTGTCTGTCCGTATCATGTACGTTACCCACCCTGACAATAATCATATGCTGATAAGGAAGAGAATCCCCAACCGGTTCAAGAATTATCGATTGGTTTTCGCTATTCGGATCGTCAAGGGCTAAAAACTTCTGAATCGCATAGATTACACCTGAATTGGCAGGGTTATGATAGTAACCAACCAGCAAATCATCATTAGCCAAAGGGTTTATATCTCCTTCGCGTAAATCCGGATAAACGGCATAAGTACCATTCCCATTATCAATGAATGAGGCTATCTTGATACTGCTGCTGAGAATTTCTTCATCTTCTGTCACCTTGATACGGTTATAGACAAACTCATTCGTGATAAACTTATCACGGGCATAAACAGACTTAAATTCTGCCTCGCCGTTGTTCCTGATAATCCACCCGGATATCCCAGAGACGAAATCACCCACATATTCCGGGATCAGCTTTCCAGCATGATTCAATACCTGTTTTCCGGTGGCCTTTACAGAAGAGAGGAAACCGGCTATGCCTGTTGATGATAATATTGCCATATCTTATGATTTACGTTCTATTTTTACAGCGTTAAAGCCAATCCTTTTACTAACATCAGCCCACATCATGATTGCTAATTTACCATCAGAAACAACAATGTCATCAAACTCCATCCAGGTGGTATTATTCATCAGTGAGAGTTGTGGAAGTTCCACCTCAACTTTATTGATCTTGATATGGCCTGTAGAAGTGTGGTCATTCTGTGTAGTCGATGACAATATGCTGACCTTATATGTACCATTAGGAACATTCCAACCCAATATAGGATAGATAACATCGTTATACTTATTTGAATACTGATATGTTAAAGCCGTGGAAAATAAAGAAGAAAGATCGGGATTGAATGATGTAACAGAAAGCCATTTGTCTAACGGAGCGCCGTAATATGATGTTTTTTCACTGTCATACATCCTACTCCAACCGGGAAGGGCATTTCCGGTCAGGGCGTTATAAATAGGCTTACCACCATCAGGATAACCAGCTCCATTATTAGGATTAGCAATAGTAATATAGGCATTCGCTGTTTCATCGAACATATGATCGACTTTATATTCCCCCCATACATATTCGGCCACTATCGCCACATCATTTGAAGGTTCCAATGCAGCAATGGTAACGGAGCGGGATGCACTTATGCTACTATTATGTACAGAGGTAACCGATATATTCACAGTACCATTACCTATGATACGTAATAATCCGGAACTATCAACTGTAGCAATACCCTCGTTATTACTGCCCCATGTCACGCCTGTCTGAGTAGTGTTGGCAGGAGTATAAGAGACTGATAGTTGACAGGAGTCCCCTACCTTTAAGTTATTGGTAAGTCCCGTTATACTAAGCCCGGTCAATGCGATTTCGGTTGATTGTTCCTCATAAGTAATCGTACTGCTACGTACAATACTTTCAGAGTCTGCGTTTTTCAGTTGCAGATAGACCGTTTTCTCCCCATAACCGGAAGATAATGTATATTGTATGTGCCCACCGGAGTATGCAACCCATGACGCTGCATTCAGATCACTTGTTTCTCCGATCCTGTAATGTGTAGGAACACCTGTATAAGACGGAGTAATGGCTACATCCCGTGATGCAGTCGTACTACTACCACCATTTATTGAGATTGAGTTCAAAGTTACTGAATCCGGATTGACATTGAGACGGTCAAGATATGGTTGTCTGAGTGCCTCTTTTAGCTGTGCAACAACATACAGGGCATCGTTCTTCCAGACAGCCTGTCTGGTAGATTCATATTTAGCCGTGAATTCTTCGGCAAATTCTACCAGCTTCGCACTCGCATTCACATTCAGCATTAACTTTCCATCCTTAACAGCATAAGAAATGCCTTTTACCTTGTCATCAGTAACAATGCTACCTACCTGTGTCACACCATCCAATAGTAATGTAAAATCCGGATAATAGAAGTATTGGCCTTTAGGCAAATAAATACTCAAATGTAAAGTACTGCCATTAATTGTCTTTTTTATAATAGTATTCTTCCTTATATAATCATACTCATAGTATTCGTCAATCGTCGTGAACCATATATCATCGCTGCCATCTTTGCCGTAATTGTCATTGAACCACACAAGAAGGTTCACCCAATCGAGTGTCGCTGTATGGCAGCAGAAGTGAAACCATTTACGCTGATCCTTCGCCTTAGCATATTCCGTTATGAATTGAGACTTTACAGCGTCCTGCTCCGTATTACTTCCTGAGGCGACAGGAAAGAAACGTAATCCCACAGCATTATAAAGATTCGGCAGTGAAGAAGGGATAATATTCTCTGCCGGAGAACTCTCAGCGACACTCATAAGGATATGCGGACTTTGAGAGGCGGCAGTTACAAAGACATTGTTACCGTCTGGCCTTGCCAGGACCTTTATTCCGCGCCCGACACGTTCAATAGACCGTGTACAATCGGCTTCTAAACCGGCTATTACATTATTCACTACCGAATCACTACCAAAAATTTCAGTACCGATATTATGGTAATAAATACTACAACCGTACTTCAACATCATCTTAACGTCGATCCACTGAAGGTACGGACTCATAAAACGGTAGGTATTATTAGCTGTAGGATCAACCGGGCTCTCAGTATCCATCATCACACGCCCACCATTTTGACAATACGGCCAAACGGCGACACCATGCGTGAAACGTCTTTCATTACCACAACCATCCGTATAGCCCAATGTCTTTTCTAAAGTAGTATCTACTATTGAATCAGGAATATCACCGGCGTCAAGTTGGTTGGCGTGATAAAAGGAATTGCTAACAGGACGACCGTTTATCCCGGCCCACACACGACAGAAAGAAGAGGTGTTTGCGTCATCAGTCGTGAGGCTGACAAGCATCTTTTTATCATACTTCAACACGGGGAAAGATATCGCAACAGAACCCGGGTCTATTGAGTCAGTAGAAGCAATGTCAAGTTCAATCTTCTCAGAGTAAGGCTTGATATAACGTACATTCAGGTATGCTGAAAGGACAAGATTAGTCGCTTCTTTACAACGAATGACTATTTTTGTCTGATAGTCATCTGTTACATACACTTTAGTAATCTCATAAGCGGAAAGGAACATCTCACTTTGTAACTTTTCGCCACTGCTCACAACGAAAGAATCAACCGCAAAATAAAGGTTACAACCCAACGGATCATTAGATATAGTATAGTCTTTCTTCGCCCCTTCGGTAGTGGGTAATTGTAATAGAGTGGAAAAGAGAGAATATACGGGATTCTCTATAACTCCCGAAGTACCGGACATATGGAATACGCCGACCTGGGTCTCCGTATCAGAAAAAGTCAGGCCTTGCGCAGCGGATGCAACTTTGTCGTCAATCTCGATCTTAGAATAGGTTTCTCCCTTTGAATATGTTTCCGTTTTAGAGTATACCTGTGCCGGGAGGCCGGTTAGTTTTTGTTTTTCACCGTTTGTGTAATCATTACTTGACAAGCCTTTGCCTGAAATGGAATCCTCTTTCTTATTAATCTCTGATACTATGCTATTCAGCTCTTCTGCCGATAAGGTATCACCTGTCTTTTTTGTAGGTATGTTAAGTGGCATAATTATAATAGGGTTAATGGTAATACATAAGGGAAGCCGGAACTAACAGGAGGGACAACTTCACCGAAACGATCAGCCGGAATAAAAATCCATTGCTGCCGGATTGTATGGAAGACAGGGATAAGCATATGCTCATAGTCCGTTAAACCGGATTGCACTGGAGCTATGGGAGCCCAACTTTCAGAACCTTTCGCCAATAAAGAACCGATTAAGGCTGTATCGGCTTGCGGATCAACGTTATCCAGACTACCTATAGTCCCGCCTGTCATATCAACTTCGAGCAACGAAGTAGATAAATTTTCTGCGTTGTCTTCTTGTTCGATCAAATCATGAGATATAGAATCTTTGTTGCTGTCTTCGATTAATGCATTAGAAAGTGAGGTTGTTTTCTTTGAGGAACGAACAATCAGACCGGAGTTTACTTCAACAAAACCGTCAGAGGTAAGACCTTCTAAAAAGGTTATAACTTTTTGGGCGGTGTCTGGCTTAGTTTTATTGAGATACGTTTTATCGACAGTTTGTAATACGCTCTTTATTGACTTATCTATTTCTTCCAAGGCACGAAGAGAGGATAATGTATTTTCCTCGGAAAGCTCTGTTTCAGTATTATCCGTTGCGATAATACGGGAACGGATTTCAAGTAAGGTACGAAGGGAGGATAAGACATTTTTATCTGTTAATGATTTTATATCTATCTCTTTAACTATATCTACAGAGTCTCCACTACTACCTGGAATAATAGTGGTATTTCCACTTGAAGAGCGTACAACAGAGGCGCCAGTTGGATAATTCTTTGACCGGGGTTGTGCCGGTATAGATTTTGTTTTTATCATTACATCTTTCATACTTCTATCATTATGCACCGAAACTTTCCTTGTTTATAATCAATGGTACCCCCAGTATTGATGAATACTTTACCAACCATAAAATCGTCCGACAACCGGGTAATTGGTGTCAATTCCGGTACCTCTTGTATTTCTTGTGTAAGTTTGATGTGGGTGTCACTATAGCGATTGATTATCCGTCGAATGAGTTGTTCTTCCGGACGGATCAGCTTTTCTTCTATTACTGAATAAAGATTATCTTCTAAGTATTTATCTCCAATCATGACCTTACTGTAGCATGCTCCATCATTGTTGTAAGAGGATATCTTGAATTCTATTTCGTCAAGTTCGTTGATATAATCCTCATTGAGTACGTTTTCATAATAACGGTCTGAATTATCAGAATTTCCCCCATTTGATTCTCCGGTTTCATCTTTATCAATATACCCTAACTTAAAGTTCTTCATAAAATAACCATATGTGTATGGAATAACACCGTCTATTATATTCTCAGTAGCTAAACCACTTCCATATATAGTCATCTCAACATCTCCTACCATCAAGCGAGGGATTACTATTAAATACCCATTGGCTCCATTATATGGCATACTCAGAGTTTTGGTATCCTTCACTGAAAACCATTCACCTCCCTCTTTTACCAATGGTAGAAGAAATGTAGATTCTTTCGTTATAAATTCGGTTCCATTAAAATATTGATTACCGACACGTAACCTTGCATTTATATTCCAACTATTTACATTAGTAGCAAATGTACCATTATATGGCATAGTAAGTTTATTGGATATAGTAAAGTTTCCACTTATAACAAAAGCTCCATCATAATAGGTAGCCAATGGAAATTTAAGGCTAAAAACCGGAGATTCTAACATTTTTTTAAATGGATTTGGTTGTCCTTTGATAATCTCCGTGTTCTGTGTTCGTACATGTATGACTTCATCGTAATTATAATTATTGATAGATGGAGTCCCATCTTCTTTTAACTCATAGCGACAAACTTCGGCTGGAAGAGCACCTAAAAATGTATTAACATCCGACTTATGTTCTTTTACATATTCAGATGTTATTGGAATAACATCTGATCCATTCTGTAAGTACTGGTAGGTATTATATTCTCCCGGAAGATATAGTATTTTATGAGTAACGTGGTTATTCTCTGTTACATCAGGCGGATTAACAGCAAACGTCAGTTCGGAAAAATCTTTCATATCAGACTCTTCATGTACATGATAATTGCTTGTCATTACTGTAACTTTATTATAGCCTGGAACAAAATCTAGAGAATGATCAGAGCCGGAAAATCCTATTTTCTGTACATTCAAAACAGAAGGCTGTGAAAATGATTCATATATCTTCAAATTTGTAGAATACCGTCGATACGCCCCTTGATGGTCAATATCAATAAAGTATAATTCCCCCCTCCAATCAATACATGTCCAGTTAAGTAGTTTACATATCTCTTCTAGAATCTCCTTCCACGTCATGGGTTTATCATCTTCATCAAAAAAATTTTGTTCGTTAATTCTCATTTCAGTAAGCACATTACCTGAATTAGGATCATAAATCGAACTATTTCTTGAATATACATATGGAAAGATTATTGAATTATACCGACCTTTTGATAAAGTAATAGCTCTGGTTAATAACTCCCATAATGTGACTAACCTCATTTCCCCCTCTTCTATCTGCTTATAAGGGATAAATTCAAGTACAGACATTGTACTCGTACATTCTATTTCTAATTCAAATAATTCGGAAGTATAATCTTGTGTATAAAGCTCCGGTTTGATAAAGCCACACCAAGTGACAACATTATTTCTTTTAAAAGTTACTCTATATTGCTGATAAGCAGTAGAATACAAATGTCGAAGATAGTCACTGCCAACCACACATATCTTACCTGTACTGAATCTTGTAGCAACATACATAAAGTCATCATCTTCTATATCCACAGAGAAAGGAGACTCAGCCGGAATAAGCTCAGTTGTTTCTCCGGCATAATCCTCTTTTTCTATTTCGATTACGCAAACTTCATTTTTGAAACTTGCAAACGGTATAATATAAATCAGTCCGTAACTCATAATGTTTTTTTTCCTTGCGATTTAAGTTCATTGTTTATCGTCAGAAGCAAATCTTTACCTCTCACTTTAGTTGTTACAGATTGCGATCCGGGTGACGTACCGGTCAACATCCTTCCCGATTGAATAGCTTGCCATAATCTGGACTGTTGACCTTGATTGAGTATCATTTCACCTGAATTAACTCGAGCCAGCATCTTATCTCCAGAAGACGGACCGCCAGTTATGATACCGCCATTGGCGAATTTAGGAATAGAAGCAAACAGAGCAACAGCTGCAGCGATGGCCGCACCGATAGCGATAAGATTAGCAGGAAATGGTAAACTCGCAGCGCTGGCACCAGCAGCACTCACGCCTTTTGCTGTATTCGCTGCTACTTCTGTATTTGCTGCTATCGTTGTAGCTTGAGATGCTGCCACTTGCGCCGTAGCACCAACAGTAGCATTACTCACCTTTTGTGCCGTTGTGATGCTGTCTACAGTAGCTTCCGCTTGTTTGGCTTTAGCTAATTTATCGGTTAACTCCGTAAGTGTCTGTATCATCTTGATAATAGAAAGAAAAGAATCAACCACATTGGTCATCACATTCCACATTGCCATAATGCGCTCCCAATCTGTAGCATCTACATCATTCAATACATCCCGAAGCTGAGAAAAGGCACTGACAACATGATCCGAGCTACTTGCTATATCTTTAACACCAGAGTATACTCCTTCACGTAGTTCTTTACCAAAATTCTTAACATCCTCTTTCAGTTGTGCTAATTTCAAAGCAGATTCCAATGAAGGTACATTAGCTATTGCATTAGCCAGTTCCTCTTCTAATACCTTACCAATATTACGGGCTTCTTCTTTTAATTTATCTGCATATTCCTTTGCTTTGTCAAGATTCTCAGATGCGATATCAACTTTTGATTTTTTATAATCGAAAGTTGCATCACGAGGTTTAAACTTAATAGGAGATGAATATAATTTAGCATTAAGTTGTATTGAAGAGATAAAAACATCAGCCGTATCGCCAATCCCTTTTATTCCAGCTGCAGTTCTCGCTGCTTCAAGAGATAATGACACAATATTTTCATCAAGTTCTTTTTGTGATAATAGTCCCTTTGATAACAAAGACTTTTTCTCTTTTATTTTATCATTATAACCCTTTTGTACTTTCTCGAACTCAACAAGAGCGGTATTCTTATCTTGATCTTTAACGGCTTTCTCGGCGGCTATTTTCAGGTTTTTATAATACTCACTTTCGAGAACATCTTTATCACCGGTACCTTTAGCCTGAGCGAACATTTTTACGTTTAGCTCGCCTAACGACTTATTATATTCTGCTTGAGTGATCTTACCGACCTCTAATTCTGCTCCTAATTCCTCTAATTGTTTGTTATATGATTCCTGTTGTTTTTGAAGAGGAGTTTTCTTTTTATCGTCATCTGGTTTGATAATAGGAGATATTTTTGTTTCGGAAAGTATGACATTTTCATCCAATTTGGACTTAGCATCCTTCCATATTTTAGCATATTCGATATATTGGTTAAGATCATTTTTAAAATCCCCAAAAGCAAATCCTAATTCTTTAAAACCGCTTGTTATACCATATTTCTGCTTGAAATTCTCCTCTTTGCGCTGATCTCCTCGAGAAGCGCCCCAATCTGGTGCCATTTGAGATATAGTATATCCATTATATTTTTTCTTGCCAATTTGACTGAGCAAAATTTCTTTGTCTGCAACTTCCTGAGCATATCTTTCCGCTTTGGCTGATGCTTCAAGTAGTTTAATACGTTCCTTTATGACCTCATTTATGTTTTGATTAGATTTTATTTCTTTCCCTATGACCTTCCCTATCTGTTCGATTATTGATTTTTTCTTATCGAGAGAAGTATTATTGTCGTTATAAACCCGTTGTAATGAGTTTAACTTTTGTATTTCGGTATCCTGACCGGATGCTTCCTCTACTCCTTTTTTATATTCATCAAATAATCCTTTTATTCGTTTGGACTCTTGATAAGCATTATATAGCTTAGATATAACAGCGCCAATAACTGTCAGTATAGCTGTAGGAGCCAATGAAATTAAAGTTGCTTTTATAGAAGATATAGCTCTTTTAAATGCCATCTTTACAGATGCGCTCGTTTTATTAGCCGCCCATGCTACTTCATCAAATTTTTGTCCTGCATCTTTGGCTGCACGACGTGCAGCAGATTTGGCAGCAAGTTCTGCCCGAGCAATAGAAACAATGATCTTGTTCACTAACCGACTCGTTACCATTACTAATATGGCCGCAACCAGATAAGTAATGATATTCTTGATGTTATCAGAAGCGTACTTTACATATCCAGTTAACCAATCTATCAGAGCTTTATACTTACTTTTTGCATCTGTTCCATTGACAAACTCTGTGAATACGTTCTTTAAGCGATTTACTGACGTCTCTAAGTTGTCAGTATCTACATTTGGAATCATCTCGTTCAAAGCCTCAGCGAACTTAGGAAGCACGTCTGCACTCATCAGCTTACCTTGTTTCAGTAACTTATCAAGTCCGGCAACAGAAACACCGGCAGCCTTAGCCATTGCCTGTAATGCAATAGGTAGTCGTTCTCCCATCTGTAAACGTAACTCTTCAGAACTGACCTTTCCCTTACTCATCATCTGAGAAAGAGCAAGGAAAACACCATTACTATCATCAGCACTCATACCGAAAGCTGTAACAGCCCGGGAAACAGATTCAAAGATTTTACGCTGGTCCATCATGGACATACCGGAAATGGAAGCAGCGGCCGTAAATTTGGCAAAATTCCCGGTCAAAGCGTTAATCTCTAATCCGTACTTCTTTGCCATATCGATCAGGAACCTTTGGTTATCGGCAAACTGTGCCATTCCTCCGGAAACGTTCTTCAATGCTGTAGTTACCCGGTTGGTCTCCCTGGCTACATCAATAAGACGGGAAACAAAATTGCTTAATCCTAATCCACCGGCACCAAGTGCGGCAGCAAAGGTTAATACTTGCATCTGTATTGCACGGAGTCCGGCTTTTACCTGGTTTGTGCCCTTCTTGAAGTTTTCAGTAAGAAGGTTTATCGCAATACTGAATGATAATTTACTTGCCATAATAATCTGATTTTTTCGTGTTCATAAAATTCTCAAATCTTTCCATACCCTCATTAATAGTTCTTTCAGCTTCTATCTTAGCTTCTTCCTCTTCCCAAGGGAATATTATCAAATCCTTAGCTCCGTTTTTCATCTTTTTAGCGTCTATATGTGGCATCATGGTAAAGAAGGTCCATAAGCGATTACTCTCCATTTCTTCCTTACGTATCTTTTCGTGTGCCTTTATATATATTGGGAGATCGCATAACTCCATTTCATTTAATGCGTATTGTGCATCCAATCCATACATGATAAGAGTTGAAACTATATCTTTTATACATTCTGGGTCCTTCTCTGAATCTACATAATCTTTTCTTGCTTCTTTTTTTTGAAACTGCGCCAAGACTGATAGCTCACGTTCCAATGCTAAAACCATCTCACGAACAACCTTTTTATTTGAAAAAGTTTCCCGAAAGACCTCAAAAGTGAACATCTTTCCCGGAGAATTACAGATAGTCGATGTATACAGTAAAGTTTCTAAATCATCCCTATCCGAATAATCCATCAAAGAGAAAGACTTTCCCCTCATCTGCTCCCATCTTATAATTGCTTTTATAGTTAACCCTATTTCCATTATTTCATATTAAAAAAAAGGCGGCCATCATAGGACCGCCTTTACAAACATTCGTTTATTAGCTATACTGAAGGATCTTCTCCTTCCCCTTCTCCCCCTGACACAATTCCTTCTACTGGCTTCAATGCACCCACTCCCTTAAAAGATGCACTGACAGAAACAATCTGACCGTTATCCGATTTAATAGATAGAGAGGTGATGATAACTTTACCGGTATAGTTTTTTTGTTCGGTATCCTTTGTGTATGTACCGCCAAAATTGTCCTTATCAGTAGCCTTTGCACTCCCGAAAAAGAAATCTAAAGGATCACCTTTAATCTGCTTATCCAGCAGGGTATCAAAGCTCATAGCTCCCTCTTTGCGTGTCAGAAGTGATTCACTGGAAATAGTGAAACTCTTCTTTCCGGAAAGAGAACCGGACCAATCACCCGTCATTTTGTTTGAGATATCAAGTTCTTCTGTACTGATATCCAATCCTGCACTTGATCCGAATGCTATCGGATCTTCTCCTACAAAAAGCATTAATTCACCTCTAAAGATGTCTACGCTTGAATCTAACTTTTTTGTTACCATATATTTAATTGTTAATTATTACCATTCTACTAAAAACTCGACAGGTTTCATATAATTAGGAGATTCTCCGTCTTCGTCACTATCACTCACTTTGATTTTCATATATGGATTTTCGTAAGTTCCTATGAGAGTATCCACTATAAGCCACGCTAACTCATCCGTACGTCCACAAGTACTACTGACAACCGTATAACAGACTTTCATGCTGAATAAGGTTATTCCCATATTGTTGCTTTCTGATTTTAATCCATAACTCTTATAAAAGATGGCATCTCCTTTCGTCTCCTCATTCAAAACGACTGGCAATATATTCCCATTAACACAGGATGCAATACGTTCATTATTTATAAGTAAATCGCGCATTGTGTTTTTTATCTCGTAATCAGGAAGTTTACCCATTTTATCCTTTGTTTTTAATCCGTTCTACATATTTCTCAACTCCCTTGCGTACACTATCCAAGGCTTTATTGGAATCCTGGTCTTTTGTATCTTTCCAATAACCTAAAGCCGGCCCATATCCTCTATAATCATATCTCTTAGTATGCCTACTTCCTGTTCCTTGATCTAACAACCAGCTATGCCTTCCTTCAGGATAACCAAAACCAGACAGAACACCTAATTTATTCCTCTTTACGCGCACTCTAAAAGATTTAACAAGATTGCCTTTCTGGCCGTAAGGCGTTTTCATGCGTAATTTTAATCTTAACACGCCTCCCCTCTTTAGAATTGCCCCACCAGAATATAATCCGGAGCGAATTGCCTTATCTTTATCGATTTCCCGTAATTCATTAATTAGATACAATACATCGTTTCTAACTTCTTTTATGGTAATGACATCCATTATGCATTAATTTTAATACAAGTTATTTCACAAGAATTATTATGGAATTTACGATCTATATCAAGAATTCTATATGTTTTTCCTTCATAAATAATTCGCAAATTTTCATTTATTGTACTATGGAATCTAACCCAAAAGACCAATTTTAAATCCACAAACTCTTCCCCGGCATTAATTACTATATTATCAGATGACTTTCTCTTTCTACGTTCAGTCGGAACATTAGTCAACTCTTTCGAAGCAGGAACCCATTCCGTTAACTGTTCTCCGTTTCTTGCCTGAGTTCTTTCTGCTTTAAGAAATGAGATTCTTTCACGTGGCATCATACGGTTCTTCCTCTAAATTTTATAAAGGGGGTTATGGATTCTTCTACAATTCCAGTATTGTACGGTCTGGAAAATGATAATTCAGAAGGTGTATCAAATCTTGTTACTACTTTTACAATAATCGCATCGCGTAAAGCAGCATTTAAATTACCTTCTTCGTCTACATAATCAGTAAGTGGACATTGTAGCCTTTCCTCTAAAAGAATATGAGCACGCTCTATCATTCGTTTTAGATTTGCATCATCCGTACCATAATCGACATAACCCGGTATCGATCCTTTGACCTCTTCTATAGTCACAAATAATTTCACTTCTATCAAATAAATGGCGGGCCGCGAACCCGCCCAGTTAAACATTTCAAAAACATCTATAAAGCATTAGGAGCAGGATCCTGACAAACTGACTACAACACCGGTTGCTCCGGTACTCGACAACGTTAATGTAGCTGTATGTTGACCGGAAGCATTAGGTGTATAAGTTACAGTAACCTTTGTACCCACGTTTCCGGCATCATCTTTGGCAATATTTTGTTTATTGATAGCAAACAATGATTTATTGTCACCGCCAAGCGCCAAAGAAATGCCCGCCGTTAGATTTGCACCAGAAATGAATAAATCTTTGGTAGTTGCCACGCCAGATGTCGTACTCAATGATGGGGTTGCATTGTCAACTCCGACAGACGGAATGGTTGTTATCTTCGCAATTCCAAACGCTTCCGGGCGAACCGTAAGCATGTCAAAATCTGTATTCATAACAAAGTACACAAGGTTCTTCTTTGCTCCAGTATAGGGATCTACAATAATATGCATTTTACCGAACTGACCCACCAATTCATAATTGAATATTCCGAAGCCTAATACCCCGTCACCGACATATTCGGTCATAAATACAGGAAATCCGTTAATCAGCCCATTTTCGATCACCATTCTACCAGAACCTGCATCTCTGGGGGTAGCTTCTAAATCTGCATAAGTCGTAGCGGAGCAAACATAAGCGGCGGTACCGTCAAAAACAACACCTGTAGCCATTACTCTACCTTTCAAAGCTACTGCATCTTTAAATTTAAACTCAGATCCACATACAAGCGTAGGTGCATTTTTGACAAAACACCCTTCTGAAGCTTTAGAAGTGATCTTTGTCAAATTGAACATCCAACGGTTGAGTAAACGTGTTAATCCCATTGTCATTTGTGTTCTTACAATCTCTAACAACGCACTATTACTTTGGTCTATAGCTCTGTTTGATACGGGAATAGCCAAAGATACGCGCTTCGGGGATGGTTTGAGTTTGGAGATATCTATAGTAGTATCGGCAACTTCGGCATTTTCATCTTCTATAGTCGCTTCTATCCCTGCAACTACAGGTAATACAAAATCGCCTGTCAGCCCGTATTGCATCTTACATCCCACCTTTGAAAGGATTAACCCTTTCTCCAGAGGCTGAATAATATCTCCAATAGTAAGCGGGATCAATGGAGCAGCAGAGGCCGTATTTTGTACGGAACGATTCAAGGGAATTGCTATTTCTTCACCACTTACGAATCCTTCGCAACCTTCCGGCAGTGAACGTTTTTTTACAATGGAAAAGACAGCATCTGCGAAAGCTCTTTCATAAGTTGCCTCCTGATCATTTACTTTATCATCATCACTCATCAAACGAGCAGAACGGAGCTTTAAAATCTCTCTTTCCTGCACTAAAGCATCTCTTTCCGTAATTTCATCCTGGCTTAAGGATCTTTTTTCTGTTTCTACCGAATCAGCCATCTCACTCAAACGGGTGTTAATCTCTGCGATTCTGACTCTGTTTCTTCTTACTTCTGGTTTCATCTTACATTTTTATTAAGTTACGTAATTCTTTTAAATCTTTCTTATAGTTATCATCCGGTTGCTCGAAACTACTTTCAATACTACGAACGTTTACTTCTGTTCCTATGTACGCGGGATTTGCAACAATACTTATCTCTCGGATAATATCAATTTTATGAACTCTGCGAAGTATAATTCCATCTGAACGCTTCGACCAGGTAACATTTTTCTTCTCATCAGTCCAATAACCAAAGGATGAGCCGAATATATCCCCTCTTTTCACCATTTCAACAGAGTAATCCCCATCAGCTGTACCAGGAGAGTCTAATCCGTATCCTAATCCGTATGTGTCGAGATTCAGATTCAAAGAACCTTTTCCCAAATTGCTTCTTGCAATCATTCGTTCATAATTGTGCTCTATCAGTGCTCTTATATCACTACCCCTTATCAACTCTTCCGTAACAGCTCCTGCGTCAATGATTTCTATAAAGCATTTACGAAGTACAGGATCATACATATATTTACTTTCTTGCCCGAAAACAACTGCATATCCTTCAATTCTCCTTTCAGAGGTTAATTTCGGGGCGGCATCGCCGCCATAACTTCTAATTTCTAATTTTTCCATACACATCTCTTTACACTACCTGACTTTCTCTGTTCACGGGTGGCACTTTATTTGAGTTTTTAGTATTATTTTTAGTTCCGACTGTTTTAAGTGGGGTTACATTACAACTTATCATAGGTTCATCACCTCCGGAAACAGGAGAAAGTCCCTTTTTAGCGCGATATTCATTAACTGTATATATTCCGTACTGAATGCATTTTTCCATATGCATGGTCATAGTTTCGATATCTGTTTGATAGAAAGCATCCAGATCGAATTCAATGCGGTATTTACTATATAATCCTTTAGATATCAGTTTTACATAAAATTCGTTAGATATTTGCCTCAACATCGGCTGTAAAGTATCTGTCATATATTGTACCTGACTCATTTCACTGGCTTTGTAGTTCTGGCTTTGACCGGCAAACGCCTTATCCGGATGTACACCAAGAAAACGGCAGATATCCAATACCGAAAATTTGTTCTGCTCCATTAGCTGAATGTCGGCAGGAGACATTGATAGAGGGTTGAATTTAGTTTGACCTGGTAGATATGTGATCGTTTCTCCCTTCCTCAATTCTTCACGGAAACGAGAGGCAATATCTTCAAGTTGGGATTCTTTATACTCCTTATATCCTTTAACAGTACTCTCTGCATCACCGCTTATAAAACCTTTATAAGTATTTCCCGGTTGGAAATTATATTCACTCTGATTATTTGCGCTTGCTGCAATACCAAGAACCTTTGAAGCATACCGAATTGTACTCTCTCCTGTGTATCCACCATCAAGACTCATATTACGTAAGTGTATGATTTCATCACAGTCCAATGTTACATAGATACTGTTTACCGGATCGTTTACCATATAGATATTCAGCATTTTATCATAGCTCACACTCCCCGGACTAAGCAATATCAAGCTATACAACTCTTCTCCTCTCCATTCTGGGTATATATAGGCATTCCCGGCGTTTACCATTTGGATAACAGCATTACGGATCATTTCACTGGCTGTCTGCCTACTATTTGGACGTACGCTTAACAGATAGTTCAACGGATTCTCTTCATCGACCATGAATACACCGTTTTTCTTCCGTTTCAATTGCATTGGAAGTGAAGCAATACTTCCGCTAAGAATGGATACACACCTATAGTAAGTCGCCAGTTTCATGGCTGCTTCCGGTCCAATTATCATACTGACGGGTTCATTAATATTACGTATGGTTAAATCCGGAGAGGTGACCGTTTCGAAATATCCACGCTCTTTAACCGGTTCCAATGCTAAGTCCGGTTCTTTTTTATTCGTTTTCCAAAATTTCAAGTTCATCGTTCAAAATTATTATATAGGTAAAATGTCATCAATGCTGTAATTACACCGTCTATCTTTGCATTCTTGCTACGTTTAATGGGTTTCCTGTTTTCCAATCGATCTTCATCCATCACTGCATTACCGAAGCAGTACCAATTGATGGGGTTTTTATTAAATGTAACATGGCCGGTTCTCGCTGCTATCTCGAAGCTTTCAACCGGACTTGTGAAAGTACCATATGTTTGCTTGATGGGAAGTAATACTTTTTTAGCTCCACTTGCGGCCATCATGTTAATAAAGTCTACACTTTTAAATGGATCATAACCGATATTTAAGATACATATCTGTTTGTTGTTTCGGCTGTTTATATCGTTGACAATTAACCGATAATCTATTACATCACCATCACACAACCTTAAATGTCCTGAAGATACCCACTTTTCATATAATTCTCTGTTGGGATGATCCTTTAACCTACCACGCGGAAAATAATAATCCGTATGTATATGAAATGTTCTGGTAGACTCAATGTAAATATTGTAACTTACTGCGCTAAAATCGTCACTAACAGACAAATCCACAGCTACCATTGCATCAGGATAATTCTTTAAAGACTGTAAATCATCATCCTGTTTACACATGGATTCTATTTCATCAGATGTGAACCAAACGGAATCGGCATTCCGAACAAAGAGGTTTAATAATTTGGTACGGAACGTCATCATGTCATCTGCCGTCATAAGTGCCTTTCGATACTCATTTTCATAGAAATCGGATTGTACTGTAATCCCAAGATGAGGTTGAACTTTAGCCCATGTGTGTGGATCATCTTCTGCATCGTCTATATCCGGTTCAAAAATGTGTGCAAAAATGGAATCATTGTCAGACTCCCCGCGAAGGACCGATTTGTAAGACTCCAGCATTTCGACAAAAGGGCTTTCAAGTTTATCAGATGCGGTTGTAATGACAATAGTCAAAGGATTAACCCTCGCCCCCATAGAAGAAGTTAATACATTCTTCAATTCGGCACTGTCTGCCTGGGAATATTCGTCGAGTATTACCATACTAGCGTTTAAACCGTCAAGTTTATCCGGATTAGAAGCAAGACAACGGGCAAATGATGTGCTCCCGCGACTTTTGTTGAAAACTTGCTCTCGATTTATTTTGAAATGTCTGAATTTAGGGTCCAGGCTTTTAAGTATATTTTTTATTTCTCCAAATCAGACTTGTGCCTGATCATAGCTGTTTGCTGCTACATAAGCCTGTGCGTTAGAGTCTCCGAATAACAAATCATAAATAGCTAATGAAGCTACAGAGGTGGTTTTACTATATTTTCTAGGGACAAACAATAGAGCATCACGACACAAACGTTTTTCCGGGGTTTTATAAAATCCTAAAATATTGGCAAACTGGAAAACCTGTATAGGAGTAAGTTTGTATCTGGTACGTCCTTTCAGACCCGAAAACTTTAAAAACTCATAGAAAATTATAAAGGCTTTTACCTCAGAACTTTTAAATATATACGTTTCCAGCAAACGAAAAAAGCGTAATATAGATAGTAACTCATACAAATTATGATCCTCCGGATTATCGATTACAGATTTTACATAGTTATATAAACGTTCGTCTGTATCATAAAGCCCATACGCATCCACATTAATACCACTCAATCTTGATACGGTATCTTGCTTTAACTTTATGATATCAGCCCTTTCTAACATCACGTACCTTTCGTTTAAGTTCCTCTACTTCGTCATTTGTAGTATCAGCACCGATACTGTCGGGTGTCAGATGTAATTCTCTTAGCCATTTCAAGGAATATTCGCTTGACTTTAACCAGAGATATGCTTTTTGTACATTGACATTATTTCCATCCTTATCATCAAACACCCCGGATATGCCTCTTAATTCAATAGCAAGCTTACCAGCAAATAATATAGAATCTGCAGCAGCTTCCACGGCTTTCTCCATTGCTTTTGAGTAAGCATTTTGATTTTTTAATGCAGAACGTAGGTCTTTTTTTATTTTTTCTATGTCATCCATAACACTGTCTTATATCATAACCTCCTTTATAATCGTTATGGGTGGCACTTTATATGAATACCCTCCCCCCCCTTTGATAATTTGTTCTTAGACCCTCCCCCTATGATTTTATGTCACGCATGACGGAGAAGGCAGGTGTGGGTTTCCAGCACATAGGTGGGGTCATAAAAAAAGCCCCCCGGGATGGAGATTGCTATCCAATATAATGATGTATTACTTGTTATATTCTTTCTAATACATACAAGCAAAATCTCTTTAAACTATCATAATAGAAAAGCCCTGCCTTATTAGGGCAGGGCTGGCAATGTACATAGGTAAGTGTATTAATCAAACGAAATGAACATTGCTTAATTCTTTTCCAAACTGTTGCAAAGCTGATTGTATTTTTTCAACAGTCCTTTTGCTTGGATTTCTGCGACCTGTAACATAGTGACTTAATTGTCCCTGTGCAACTCCAGTAATACGCTCAAGACCGGCCAAAGATAACTTATCACTATAATACGATAGAAATGAAGGAATATCATAGCTAAACTCAAACTCTACCTCCTCGAACGGTTTATCTTCAGAAGCATAATACGCTTTCATACCTTCATAAGCAGCATTAAAGTCTTTCAACGTTTCATCAATAGTGTGACCAGTACCGATTATCCCATAAGATAGATTATCCTCATCTGGCATATATGCACTATAATCACCATCAGAAGCTCTTTCAATAAATACTCTAACTTTCTTCATATTCAATTATCTTTTTATTTAATATAATTACTCGGAAGAAGGCGGGAATTAAATCCCCGCCAATCTTTTGATGTTCTTTAGAGTTCCGGTTGCAACCTCTTGTGCTTCATGGTGGCTAGTGGTAAACTCTTTACCTGTTTTGGGACTGAACCAAAGAGGATGGCCTGCTTGCGTCTTTCCCAAAGGATAACAACCATTTTTCTTTAGAATCCGATGTAACTCATTGTACTTCATGTTAATTATCGCTTGATTAATACAATACAAAGATATGAATATTAATATCATTCACAAAGAGAATGAGATAAAAGATATTCTTTTTAATATCATTTAATGTTTATCTCAGGTATTTAGAAACAAAAGATTCCGTTCTTCTTTTATTGTTGGCCTGTACTGACTCCTTAGTATGACTAAATAATTGTCGATGTATTTCTACATGGCAACAATGACACAGGCTCTTTAAATTTGAGTATTGAAACATTAACTGCTTCATTTGGTAATACCCACTAACTGACTCTACAGGTATAACATGATGTACTTCTGTAGCAGGAACAATTTTATTACTTTGTTTACATTGCTCACATAACGGGTTACTTTTTAGCTTTTTTATTCTTAGCAGTTTCCATTCTTTAGATCTGATCAACTGCTTATATATTGGGTTTCTACTCATCATTTACAGATTTTATTATAGATCTTCTTTTAGGCTTTTCGAATTCAACATGTTTTTCTGCTGCTGAAAACTCATCAAACATTGATTCAATATCATAGGGAACTGGTTCCATCTTCGAATCTGATTCACGATCAGCTACACGCAAAAAACAATGTATCAGACTTTGAACTATCTCATAGACACTATTAAAGCCATATTTGTCTTTTATCTCATTCAGACGCTTATAAGTTTCCGGAGTAACCCTTGAATAGACTTTCTTTGTCAAAATTTTCTTTTTATTTCCCATATTATAATCTTATTTTATTCATTGTATTTCTTATCGGCTTTGGCCATTATATTCCTTTTTAAATTGTTTTACGCCGTTAATTTCTGGCGTATTAGGTTTATATTCTTCTTCACAAGCTGTATAATACGTTCATGATACTCTGTATTATTGTTACAGACACCGCGAGATTGAACTACATCGAGCGTCTCAAGATTCACTTCAATGGTCTCTATACGCTTGTCTCCGATACGGGCAGATAGAATAAGACAGTCAGAACGTTTCCAATAGCCATTGGCAAATACGCAATGGTGCATGGTGTCCCCTTCCTGCTTGAATTCATCGAGAGATTTAAGAGGAACGATAGTTAATTTGTTGTCGGAAATTACCAAATCTACAAACTTACCGATCCGCTCAAGTAATTTCTTTTCTGCTTCCTTCTGTTTGAGCATTTCCCGTTCCAGTCGTTCTTTCTCGGATTTTTCCTGTTCCTTCCGATGCTTGACAACGTAATAGTCATGAGCCTTACGAAAGTTCTTGGGACAAACATAATAAGCGTTGCGCAGGTCTTTATGATATCTCTCCAGTAGCTGAAGGTAGTCATTGTACATACTTGCATCTTTGACTATATATTTGTTCCGGATGCAGATTTTTATCGTTGGCCAATACCTATTAATGAAAGAAGCGTTGCCATTTGTCACATATCCAAGTAGGTTGTATTGTTTGGCTTTGAGTAATGTTTCATTTTTGGGTTCATGCTTTACACCCTTCAGGAGCCAGTAAGGATCAGCACCTTTGATTTGTCGGTTGACGCCGTATTTCTTGTACTCACTCTTCCATTTTTGAACCGGATAGGTCATGTGTACATATACCTCATAATCGAATGAATTATAGCTCATACCACGTGTTCGGATTTGCATTTCAGAGCTATGAGACCAACCGTCAAACATGTACGCTGAATTCATTAAACGACCTTTGGCTATAATAGTAACCACTTCGTCATCTGACATCCATTTCTGCATTACTTCATCGATGAAATAATGAACTGGTTTCCCAGTACGATTAGAGCGAAGAATATAGACATATCGGAATACCTGGTATTCCTCAAATTTATCCACGATACAAAAGAACCGTTCTTCTTTATCGGTACGCTTCTTAGAGGTGGTTATAACTAAATCGGCACCACAATGAGGGCACGTTTCTTTTCTTCCGTCTTTAATGCCGGTATTATCGAAGTACTGGCCGCACTCTGTACAGTAGATAAACTTCTTTGTGCGATATCCGTTGTGACTGACAACCTTTTCTTTTGCCCATTTGTCGACTTCCAAACCGAACATAGGTAAGCGATTGCTCAGCTCCATTATCTTGAATTGAAGTTTTGTTCTCGGTTTCATAGTTAAAATAGTGACATCTGTTGAACTTCAGTTACCTCTTTCTTTGCCCGTGTAGGCTTTTTCTTGAGCAATGCGTGTTGTTCTTCGGCCAGACGTTGAATCGCCACTTGACGAGCCTTCTCCTTATCTTCTTCCGTAAGTTCCACAGCCTTCGATACAGGAGTACTTACAGAAGTTCTCGCATTAGCCGAAAGCTTGTTTATCTTAATATCATCCTCGTCGTAGTAATGAACTGCCATGCCGTACACTTCTTCATCAGTCATTGCAACAGCATTACCCCGCTTTTTAGCTTCACCGAGGATATAGTTACAACAATCGTCAAGGTTCTTGTTTGTTTTAGCATAGGATACAGCAAACAACTTATCTGTTTTTGCACGTAAATCCAAATATGCCTGGATTGCTTTCTTAAAGTCTTGTGATGATTTCATATATTTCTATTTTAAGTTATAATAAAAAGTTATCAGCCCTTTAATGTCAGTTACCCGACAACCCTCCGGGCTGTATAGGACAAGTTGCCGTAAAATGTTAAATTCTCATCTTTTAAAACATAACCAACTGATTATAAGATAGTTATTCATGCACCATAAGGTGCTTTTTACAAAACCACATAAATAATTGATTATCAAATACTTACAATTTCTTACAAATGGGCATAAATATCCCTGTCTGATAACCGGCCAGAAGTTTATCTTTGAATTCGCGTTCCAATTCACCAATTATCTCTACATACTTCTCACGCTCCTCGGGCCAATTACGAATAAAGACACGTATTGTCTCCCATTGTTTTTTGGTCAGTTTCCTATCCAAATAGAGCTGCTTGTAGCGTTCTTTGTAACGGGTCACTCCGATCCGGTATATCTCCCTGGCACGGTCAAGCTGGGAAATCTTTATCCCCTTCGCAGCAGACAATTCCCTGACAAAGCGTATCTCTGACCAGTCTTTATAAAAAATACGTCCCATTTTATTCAGGAATAAATTATCTGTGAATTCCATCATCGGAACAGACTGATGCTTATATATCGTTTCTATGCGCAGGATATTGGCCCCTACATTTCGTCCTTTCTCACCAGCCTCAAAGGTCTTATCATAAACCTTTAAAACCTTACGGAAATACTTGCTTTTTTCTGTAGTCTGCTGCTTGAATGCAGAATAGTTCGCATCATTCCAAAGGTATTTCCCGGAAACCTCGTACATCTGCTTTATGTATGAATCCGCAGGGAGAGACATCTTCATTGTAATCCCGATTTCATAGTATGTTACCACTGCATTCTCCATCCTTACACATAACCTTAACAAGACTTCCTTAATTGTCCTTACCGCCATCGCAAAGGTTATCGGGCGGCTGTTATCCAACTTCCCATACTTCCCTTTAAAATAAAGCTTGCAAATAGAACAGGTGCACCGCAACCTATTCCCACGTAACTCAATAAAGCAACCGTCAAAATTCGCATATGCCGTCGATTTGTAATAGACTTCATCACCTTCCGTACATTGTTCAAGGTAATTCCGAAGTATAATCGTATCGATATCAGATGTATCAACCGTTGCCTTTATGACCACTTTATCAAACATAATGCCGACTGTTCTTCATTTTACATAATGTATCTTGTATCCTATGGCCTGTTGGGTCTCTATGACAAAGTTTGCGATTTCCCCGGTATCAACCAGCAATTTTATTGCCACGAGCCCCTCTGTTTTGGGCTTTTGAAACAACAGCGAACATGGTTTATCATACTGTACCCAGTGATAGAGGAATTCGGCCAAAAGAGAATCCTGTATCTGAATGATCAACTTTTCGGGTTCCATCACTTCACCACAAATATAACCGGAGTCCGATCCGGACGTAAATGTCCCATACAGAATGCTGCCATACGACAATACTTTGCCCCAAAGCTATTTTGAAATGTACACCCTTCGCATCCTTCGGTAGAAGGCAGTACCTTAATCCTCTTATCTTCTGAATATTTCATGGTAGGACCGCCCACCCTGAGCCATCTGAAATTTTCTTCATTCATATCATTTATCTTTTATATTTATCACCATAATGGAATTTCATATCATTCACTCCCGGAATACATTCTACCATATCCCTATTGAAAATGGCCCAATGTAAATCCTCTAATGCATCTGACGGCAGAGCAACCTGCACCTCTTGATTTCCTTGATATGGCTTCATACTAATCTCGATAGTCTTTGCTATCTGGTTAGAACCACAATAATATACACCGTACCGTATTCCTCCCTGTTTCCGCTCATACATCTTACTTGTAATAAGCGGATCTGTACGTATCAGCTTAGTACCCAATTTCCTAAACATCTCATACGCTTCTTCAAAAGAATCAGCATAATAAGTCCTTTGGCAATTCTCGTAAAAGCGAGTATCTATTTGATATATCACTATTTCTCTCTTTAAAAAGTACAGACACATTCTTGCTCCCACAGAGCGATTACATCCATGAATCGGACAATAGCACATTAAGTTCTTCACAGGACCGGCACGCAGACAATGCCGGCAATCACATTTGATCTTTCCAATATCCACTTTACCCATAACCAAAGATTTAAAACTCCCGGATATTTCACCGGGAGAGATTGATAAAATTAAAACTTAAACCGGGGCTGTCCCGACGGTGTCCTTTTCACCGGCTTTTTAAGTGATTGATTATTTCCTGCATCTCAGCAGGGTTGATTTGATTATGATTGCTTTCCCTGTCAAAATCGTAGTCTCGTTAGAACGGTGCAGAAGGGTACTCTTCTTTATCCCCACTTCACTTTCATCCAAGTAGTCATAGACAGCACTTAAAGAACCGAAGTAGTAATTCTTCTTTTTGAAGATCAAATACACATGTACGACTTTCATTATACCAAAAGTTCCATATATGATTTATTTAGAAACCTTACGCAATTTCTTTCTCATCTTATTACACCTCCGTACCAGATCCCTGGCCGGCGACGTAGGAGAAGAAAGAATTTCAATTTCTTCTGAGCATTGCCGAAGCAACCGCTCTATAACCTGTATATCCGTTTTGCATATTTCCGGCATAACTCAACCTATTTGCTTTTCCAATTTCAACCGCTTAACCTCTTTCTTGTAGTAGTCGATCATGGCTCTATACTCAAAATCAGAGATCTTATTCACCTTGTTCTTCATTGATTCAAGTAAAAGGACGACAGATTCCCCATACTTGGCTATAAGTCCCCTGCGATATCCTTGCATGTTTCCTTCATCAAAGCGGTTACAAGACCGGCATTGGGCGTTACAATTCTTCTCACTAAATCTGGTTGCCATATGCTGGCGGTTGATATAATGGCCGCAATCGGCCTGGTCGAACGGAAGAACCCGGTTACAGGATATACATCGAAACGTACCATCCTTACGCGCATCCCGTAAACGGATATACTGGCTGAATACCACATCAAGCTTCGCTTTCAAATTCGCCTTCTTTACCATGACCGCTTTGGAGTATCTTGTTATACTGTTCTTCATTGCGAAATCTAATAGCATGGTGATACCATAGTCCATTGGATGATCGAAACAGGCTTTCTTCTTCGGAGAAGTTATAATCACTTAATTGAGCGATAATGGCTGCACCCGGCCTTTCCTGCCCCCAGAATATAGAAAGATCACCCTTTTCGGGTATATACTCTAAATCATCTGTGATGTCACAGAAAAGGGCATTGTTAGCTTGAGGTTCAAATAGTAATATCAAACTATTATCTATTACTTCAGCCGTAACAAATTCACTACCTTCCGGAATCCTGCATACTTTCTTCATTGTTACTTACTTTACTGATTATTTTCCAAACAATTCATCAATCTCACTTTCAAGCCTTTTACTATTCTTACCCATGTAAATACAGTCGGCAGCAAATACAAAAAATGCTAACCAGAAAACAAGATCACAATTCATGCAGGTGATAGCCATTGTAACAAAGGATATACACCATATAAAAGTCAAGGGTAACACTTTCATACTACTTTGTTTTTAAGTATAAACCGATCAAGACTTGCTATATCATACCATATCATTCTGCTACCGAATTGAGAGAAAGAGACAAGAGCCTCATTACGTAGCTTCTCCAAAAAATCCTCACCGCATCCGAGGTAGCTCATTGCCTCCTGTTTGTTGAGCCAGCGTTTTGGAGCCGGCTCGACTTTTACTGTTGCTCTTGTTCGCCCCATGGTTATGTCTCCTTATAATACCGGTTATACTCTTCCATTGTCAAAGGTTTCTCTTTTACTGCAAAACCTTGTTTTACTGCCTCAACACGAATGCGTTCAGCATCACCCTCAATAGTTACACCTCTAATAGCGTTGCGAACTGTTTGCTCTGTACACTCAAATAATCTTGCCAGCTTTGATACTGAGCCTCTTTTTACTGTTAATGTTTTTGCCATATCTCCTATGATTTTAAATTATAATTGCTATTTTTGTGAATTGTCACTTTTGTTTTGTTAGTCAAAACTGTTTTAAATTGATTGACGATACAAATATGAAGATTATATTCTTCTACACAAATAAATATCAGAGATTATATTCTTCGTTTAAATATAATTAACAACAACTGAAACATGGAAATAAAAGAAAGATTATTCCAATACCTTGATTATAAATCTATTAGTCCCACAAAAGCAGAATATACACTCTCATGGGGTAAAGGTGCATTAATTAAAGCAAAAAGTATATCAGCTGAAAAAGCAGGAGAATTTCTTCTTCACTTCAATGACTTATCAGCAGAATGGTTGCTTCGCGGAACTGGAGATATGATTCTAAAATCAATTCATCAGACTCAATCATCTATTCAAGCAAATTCTTCTGTAATTATGATACCATTCGAAGAATACAAAAAATCAATCGCCGAGAAAGATGAAATAATAAAAGATCAAGCGCATAAGATAGGAATGCTTGAACATGAGTTACAGCTTTTCACATCGAAAAAACAAACTGCCCTCGGAACGGAGAATGCTTTCACTGCTGCCGATCAACAGAGAAATATTCCGGAGGCAGAATAACACGTGTTCCTATGAAAATTATCTGGAACAAATAAAAACAAAACAACTAATTATTATCACATAAACAAAACAGTATGGGATGGGTAATATTAGGATTAATTGCATTCATTGTTATCACTGTTTTGGTTGCAATGCCAGATTATATGAAAGAAAAAGAGGTTATCCTAAAATCGCAACAACATATTGACCAACTAAAAGGCCTGACAGAAAAGCAGCAATATTATATTGGAGAAAAATGCATAGGGTTATATCCAAGAAAAGGGTATGAAAAATTCCCGATCGCCGGGGCATATTATCGAAATCTACCGGTAACAATGGTTGGGAAGTTTAATGGATATGCAAGATCCCAAAGTGATAATGAATACGATAAATATGCAACAGCTATTTACGACGATAAAGGAACACATCTTGGATTTTTACCAAGAGGAAACAGTTGTTTGCATTCCTATATATTAAACGAGGGAACAACGGTTCATGCATACGGATATATAGGATGCCATAATGACGGAGGAATGTATGGGGAGGTGTGCGTCGAAGTGGATAAGAACGCAGTGACAAAAAGAAACAAACCATACAAAATAGATTAGTTATTATCATATAAACAAAACAGTATTATGAAGAAATTATTACTTGCTTTAATTTTACTGCTCCCATTAAGTGCATATGGGCAAACAAAACCTAAATCACAGAAAAGTGTAAAGCATACGGTAGATAACATCCACAACCGTAAAAGTAACTATGGTGACACTTACGTAGATCCTTTTAAAGAAAAGAAAGAATCGCGCAAAAAAGAGTTCCTTGCAATGTCCAATACAGCCCGTGCAGGTGTATATATGAATAAATCATATAATTACCAATATGGAGCTATCGGATGTGCTGGCGTATCCGCCGGACTTCTGATCGGATACGGTAGTCTGAAAGATAAATTTGAACTCAACGATAATGGTAAACCTAAAATGACCAATAAGGCTAAAGGGTTAATTATTGGCGGAAGTATATTTGCCATTACCGCAATCGCATTAGAAATTAGCGCAATAAATTATAAAACAAAAGCAGGAAAGTGCTTACAGTTACAAGCAACAGAAAACGGAGCTGGATTGGCATTTGTATTCTGAGACAGCCGATAAATTAAGATTAGTTATTATCATATAAACAAAACAGTATAGAATTAAACCTATTATTAAAATGGAACAGTTTTTAGATTACTTAATTCGTCGATTTATAGATAATCCAGTATTATCAGCCATTACCTTGGGGATATTAGTGTATTTGTATCATAAAATCATAAGTTACCTCTCTTTTGTCAAAAAAGCACCTATTTATAGAAATTTAAAGTGTATTCTAAAGAAGCAGTTAAGAATATTTCTTAGTGATGATTGGGTAAAAATAGATAAACAAATAAAGTGGGGATTAATTGCAACACCAATAATATTGGGTAACATGTCACGTCTTCCATTCGTTAACGCTACCTTCATTCTTATATCCCTATACTGTTGGTTTTTCATAATACTATCCGGATCAAGCATTAAACCGCATCTGAATAATTGGGAAGTTATCAAAAGCATGTTTATAGAATGTAAGTGGTTCATACCTATGTTTATAGGTAGTGTTTTTTTTACTTTTAGTAGTAATAGTTATTCTTTCTTGCCATGTCTCTTAATAGCAATATTTATTGTGGGAATCACTACATGTCTCTTTGCAATGTTACCAAGAATTGTAATACAAATATTGAGGCCATTTATCAAACTTTTATACCAAAATAAGAATTTTAGAAAAGCTGTGCTTACATCTGTAACAAGTCTAATATTTCTTTTTTAATAAATGCACTAAACAATAATCAAAAAAACATCATGAAAAAAATTTCAAGCTATAAATATAAAATACGCTAAGATAAGTGAGACTATAACAGCAAGCAATATAGTTATAGCAAATAATAAGATAAATATTTTTCGTTTATACAAGTCTTGCATATCGGTTTACTTTATAACAAAAGTAACCATTTTCATTTGAAATAGTTCGTTTTTGATCTTTAAAAAAAATATAATATGAACAATACACTTTTTGTAGTTGCCATCGAATTACGGCAAAATGCTAAAAAAGAAGACGTTGAATCTCTTTTAGGAGAGTTGGGAGAATGGATAGTTCTACTACCTAACGTATATGCAATAAAACTTTTTCAAAATACTGAAGTTAGTCTTTTAAGAGATTCTATCTATGAAAGAATAGAAAATGATTTGCGGGTATACGTTGGAGAAATGACTGCTGCGGCCTGGAGAATTTCTTTGGAAAGCAGTGAATGGCTTAAGAAAAATATAGGAACAGATGAACAGGAATAGGACAGGTGTAAAGCTAAACAAGTTGAAGAATAAAATTAATTCTTCTGCACCGACACAGAAACAAACTTTACCGGCTGTACTCCCACCGCCTGCTCCAAAATTGGATGTAGCTGACGTAGGGTGTAAAGTCGTACGGAAAAAGGTTGACAGTGTGATTTTATATGAAGTAAAAGAAAATGAACTTGATATACTGGAAAAAGGACGACAGTCTGATATCTTCCTCAACTTCTCAATTTTCTGCTATTCCGTAATGTTAACCTGCTTCGTGTCTTTACTAACCAGTACGTTCAACAACGATTTTTCTAAAATAGCCTTTTTTTGCGTTGTAGTTATTGGAGCTATTATAGGTACGATCCTTTTAATATTATGGTGGAAAAGCAAAGATTCTGTAAAAGATATCATAAAAATTATTAGAGCAAGGAAATCAGACAGCGATTAACAAAATAAAAATCATTATGGCACTATACACTATATATACATATCAATTCAAACCACTGCCTATTCAGTTAAACCTCTTTGGTTATGAAGATCGTTTAAGGCATCAAAGTGAATTAATGTCTCAAAAAAATAAGATATTCGAGAATACAATAAAAAGTAGTATATTTACGCATCGAAATCATAAGCTATCTTCACAGCTTTTATTTTGTTCAGATGGAATAATAGCTTTCAAGTTAGCTAATGTAAAAAGCGTGCATTTAGAGCAAAAGTTTCAAATAAAAACTGAAACAGACGAGCCAAGCGTTAATATTCTGATTTATAATGACGCCAATGTTCAAAGAATAGCTATAGAACAAAATAAAGCATTCACTGAAACAGGTGTTGTAATAAGAATCTTAAAAAAGGCATTTAATGATTTATTGACAGATCAAGGGTTATCAATTACAATAAAAAAAGAATATCAAGAACGTGAGTTTTGGGATTTAATTAATCGTAATCCTGATTGTATCAAAATGGTAAGATTTGAGTTTGACTATCCAAATCTCCCTAGAGTTTCAGAAAGTGTTTCAAGTATGTTAAAACAAGCCAGTGAAGCTTCGCTTAGTGCTAAAACCAGATTAGAGTTTAATTCTGCCGAGAAAGAATGTCTTAAAATAGAGGAAAGTAATGAACAGATAAAAGGATTAACTCAGGCTGCCTCAGGAAGTGGTAACTCTGTCGTTTTTAGAGTAAAAGGAATGAAAAAGCTACAAAGGACAGGATATACGACAAAAACAATAAGCTTTGATGAATTAGAAATTCAAGCAGATAATATTGAAGGAATAAAAGAAATATTTAAAAGTTTAAATGAATAGAATACTAAAAATAATAGCGTATTTAGCAATAGCCTTCGTATTAAGCTATTTAGCTAATAATGGTTGCAGAGATTTCATTAAAGGACTCTCTGATAATATTATATCATTATTAGCCACCATTCTAGCCATAAATATTCCGACCAGCACACTCATCATCTCCGAGATTAACAAAATCAAGGACAAATTCAGTATAGATCCTTCGCCCGCATTGAAAGAATTAAGGCATGGACTAATAGCACAGATATTCGTCCTCTGTTCACTAATTGTTATCTTGATAGTATGCGACTTTATACAGAACATGGATTTCATCACTTCATGGAAAATCCATATTATATCAGGAACATTTGTTTTAGCTTCACTCATTTACTATTTGGAAGTCATTTATGACTTAGGGATAGCACTATTTAAACTTATTGATTTTAAAGCAAATAAAAAAGAATAAAAAATAGAAAGACACTACTCCTTAATCCCATTCAAATAATCGATAACTCTCCGATTCGCCTCGTCTATTTTTCTCTGATCGAACTTAATATAAATAGATGTCACATCCGATCCAATCTCATGCCCTAAAGCGGCAGAAATCGTTTCTTTAGGCACATCCAATCCGGCTGCAATTGTAGCCCAGGTATGCCGAGACCAATAGCTGGAAATATCAGGAAACAGAGGTTCACGTTCCTTCTTACCACCTAATCCCTTCCGAGTAACTGGCCCAATCTGTTTAAGGCCAATATCCATTCTATGTAGAAAATCCTGGTAATTACTATAAGTATCCAATATGTTTAATAACCAGTTTTCACCTTTATACCGTTCTATGATTTCCATCGCTTCCGGCTCTACTTTTATAGAGTATAACTTTCCTGTCTTAGCCCTATTATACTCTACCTTACCATTAACTAATTGCTTTAAATTAAACAGGTCAACTGCGTTTATACCAACAAGATACAACATGAGCATAAATATATCCCGGTAACGTTTTTGATGTTCCTCACAATCATAATCCCGGAGTAAGGCAACTTGCTCAGGAGTAAGACAACGCTTAGCTGTTTCTTCCTTCTTTATCTTAAACTTCCGAAATGGATACATAGTGGTAATCTCTTCGTCGATGGCATAATTGAATACAGCCCGGATATTACGTAAATGAAGAGCATATGCATTTATTTTCATACCACTATCTTTCATCCACTTTTCAAAGCGACGCAACCAGTCAAGATCCATTGTATCAAAAGTACAGGCCCTATCAAATTCTATGACTTTATTAAGTGTACTTGTATATACAGCCTTTGTCCCCGCCTTATCTTTTATATTAATGAAATCGGTTAGATAATCTATAAAACATTTTGTTTTTTCCGGAATAAACCCGGGCAGACATTTTTCAAGAATAGCTTTCAATGACTTATCAGTCATTCCCTGGAGCTTTCCATCCATCTCAAGACGAAAGATAGTATTCTCCATGTCGTTAAGTAATTTTCTCAGAGCAGCATTCTTTGTTTTATAATTCTCTACCTTATTCGAGAATTCACTTCCTGCCCATTTATCGACAGCGACAGAAAAACCGGTTGACAAAAGGAATTTCCCCTTGTGGCGTATGTTTATTTTAAGTGGATATACCCCATCTTTCTTTTCTCTTCGCGTGTCCAAATAAAAATTAACTATCGCCATACCTCTCTATTTTTAGGGTTAAAATGCAAATTTGGTGCAAATTGTGCTCAAACTCCATATAACGTCTTCCATTGTATTCGCTATAAAATTTGCACTAAATTTGCACCACAAATATAATTAATACCCTCTCAAAACCATCATAAACGGGATTAAAAAACAAATAAGGACACAAAAAAAGCACTTACTAAAGACGTAAGTGCTTGATTTTCAATTGAGCGGCAAGCGAGACTCGAACTCGTGACCCTTAGCTTGGGAAGCTAATGCTCTACCAACTGAGCTACTGCCGCATTACATTTCTATTCTTCGAAAACGTTGGCAAAGGTAAACATTGTTTTGTAAAAAAGCAATGTGTAGGCGGAAAAAAATAAGAAATAATAAATTTATGTGGTTATATAATCTCTACACTGAGTTTATTAATAAAAACGAAACAGGTATAAATGAAGAGTAATATTTTTAATATAACAAGCTTTAGGATACAAATAAAATAAAAAAGATTAACTTTGTAACATACTAAGAAAGAATAAAGATGAAAAACATATATCCTAATTAAATTATTACATATCAAAAAATGTTTATTATGAAAATGAGATATCTATATCCTCTGCTAGCATTGCTACTTCTCTGTTTTGGCTGCGAAGATTCAAACAAAGACTCATTATTACTTGAAGTTTCCCAATCATCATTCAATGCTATCAGTAGCGATGGAGAAACTGTAGAAGTAGAAATAACCTGTAATGGTTCGTGGACTGCCTCCAGCAATTCGAAAAAATGGTGCAGCGTAACTCCGCAAACAGGACTCGAAAACCAAAAGTTAACGATATACATTGAAGGAAATTTAGAAAAAACAGCAAGGACGGCAGTCGTTACAGTCACTTCACAAGGGATTAATAAAGAAATTAAATTAAAACAAGAACCTGCCAGTACTCCTTTTGACCCGGAAAAATACCATTATAAACTTCCTGTCATCTTCCATGTACTATACAATGACAGAAATAACAATACGCAATATGTTAAAGAAGGAAGATTGCCGGAAATATTGAAGAGAGTGAATGAACTCTACAAACATGCAGGAACCAATAGTGTAGATATGAATCTGGAATTTGTACTTGCCACTGAAGATCCCAAAGGGAATACCCTGTCTGAACCGGGTGTAGAACGTATTAAATGGAAATCAGCATCTATTGATATGGAAGAATTTATGTTTACCAATGACCATACTTACAATTACCTGATCTGGGAACCAAACGACTACATTAATATAATGGTGTATACTTTTACGGACGAAAATACATTAGGCGTATCTCATTTCCCATATACCCCTCAGGGATATCCTCTGGAAGGTACAGAAACTGTCCCCTACTATATTACCGGAGATAATCTCCAATATGCTTATTGTATATCCATAAACAGTACTTATATTTATGAAGAAAGTATCAATGGACGTTTGAATCAGAATGATGCCGCCATTACTCTCGCTCACGAAATTGGACACTATTTAGGTTTATATCATACATTCTCCGAGGCTACTTTAAACGGTGTTAAAATTTGCGAAGATACCGATTATTGTGAAGACACTCCCACCTACGACAGGGGTGAATATATGGATTGGCTGGAAAGCCTGTCCGGTAATGTTTCTTTTGCAGACTTAGCCCATCGTTACGACTGCCAGAGTGGTCCGTTTACAGCACGGAATATTATGGATTATAGCTTCTGCTATCTGGACGAGTTTACACGAGATCAAAAGAAAAGGGTACGCCACATCCTGACTTACAGTTCGCTGATACCAGGACCGAAGAAAGGACAGGCAAATACCCGTTCTACCTATGACGGACCGTTGGATTTGCCTATCCGGGTGATGAAATAGGTTCTTTCTTACACATAACTTTTTAATTCCGCGAATTACGCAGTTTAGTAAAAACTTAAACTGCATAATTCGTGGTTTTATTTTTCTGCTTTAAAAAACAGTCTGCGAACAATCTTCTTTTTCATCTGTTAACTTCTCACGAAATAAACGAATAACGAATATGAACCTAAACCATCGAATGATTCTCATTATGCTATCGGTAGGATTATTTATACCTACCGTTATAGCACAAGAAGATAGCTCCGGAAAGCAACACCTTAGTTTTGAGGAAGCTCTTGAGTTACTGCACAATGGTAACCAGAGTTTAAAAATAGCAGATAAAGGAGTGGAAATAGCCAAAAGTGAAAAAGGAAAGTTGAATGCATTCTGGTATCCAAGTGTGCAATCAACCGGAGCATTTGTACATATGTCAGAGAAAATAGAGGTAAAACAGCCTCTGTCGCAATTTACCGATCCGGCAAAAGACTTTGTACATAGTATTATTCCGGATGACAAAATTATAAGTGGCATACTCGATCAGATAGGAGCTAATACGCTGATATTCCCTTTGGCACCACGCAACCTCACAACAGTAGATGTTACTGCCGAATGGATACTCTTCTCTGGCGGTAAACGATTCCATGCCAGTAAGATAGGAAATACCATGGTAGATCTTGCCCGCGAAAGCCGGGCGCAAGTGGATGCCACACAACGTACACTATTAGCCGAAAGTTATTATGGATTAAGACTGGCACAACAAGTAGTGGCAGTGCGCGAAGAAACCTATCGTGGATTGGAAAAGCATTATGAGAATGCCCTCAAACTGGAAGCTACCGGAATGATAGACAAAGCAGCACGTCTCTTTGCACAAGTCAATATGGACGAAGCGAAACGCGAACTGGAAGCAGCACGTAAAGAAGAAGCTGTTGTACAGAATGCATTGAAAACATTGCTCAATATAGAGGGAGAAAACGGAGAAATCACTCCTTCTTCACCTCTGTTTATAAATGATTCGCTTCCACCCAAGATGGAGTTTATTCTTTCGGTAAATACCAGTAACTATCTTGTCAATCAGTTAAACTTGCAGGAACACATGGCCAAGCAACAAGTAAAGATTGATCAAAGCGGATATATGCCCAACATTGCCCTCTTTGGCAAACAGACATTATACTCACACGGTATCCAGAGCAACCTGTTACCTCGTACAATGATCGGGGTAGGCTTTACATGGAACCTCTTTGACGGATTGGAACGTGAGAAACGGATACGCCAATCTAAACTCACCAGACAGACATTAGCACTGGGACAGGCAAAAGCGAAAGACGATCTCGCCGTAGGAGTAGATAAGCTATACAGTCAGATGCAGAAGGCACAGGATAACGTGCGTGCTTTGAACACCACCATTGAGTTGAGTGAAGAGTTGGTACGAATGCGGAAAAAAGCCTTTACGGAAGGAATGGCCACTTCAACCGAGGTGATTGATGCAGAAACAATGCTGGCTAAAGTAAAAGTAGCCCGACTGGCTGCCTATTATGAATATGATGTGGCACTAATGAATCTACTGGCCCTATGTGGTACACCGGAACAATTCAAACAATATGCCTCCACTTCGCCTGGTAACTTGCTTAAAGAGGAATAAAAAACGAAAGAATCTCAATTAACAGAAACGATAATCAATCCTATAATTATGAATACAGAAGATAACATAAAAAAAGAGGTAACGCCCTCTTCAAAGGAAATACAAGAGAATACTTCTAACAGAAAAAGTCTGAGCATTGCCTTTATTGTTGTTCTGATAGTTGTTCTCTTATTTACAGCTATTGGTATGATATTAATGAGAAAACAGCCACTCGTACTGCAAGGTCAGGCAGAAGCTACAGAAATACGTATCAGTGGAAAACTGCCCGGACGTATTGACACTTTCTTAGTACGTGAGGGAGACTGGGTAAAACAAGGTGATACACTTGTAGTAATCAACAGTCCGACCATAGAAGCCAAATATCGCCAATTAGGTGCGTTGGAGCAAGTAGCTGTACAGCAAAACAAAAAGATTGATGCAGGTACACGCCGGCAGATTGTAGCCACTGCACAGCAACTTTGGAATAAAACAAAGAGCGACCTGTCACTGGCAAAGACTACCTATGACCGGATACTTACTTTATATAAAGACAGCGTGATAACCTCACAACGTAAAGATGAAGTAGAAGCGATGTACAAGGCAGCAGTTGCTGCAGAACGTGCTGCCTATGAACAATATCAAATGGCGGTAGATGGTGCACAGAGTGAAGATAAAGCTTCGGCAAGAAGTCTGGTAGATGCAGCACGCAGCACAGTGGATGAAGTAACTTCTCTACTCGTAGATGCACGCCTTACAGCTCCTGAAGACGGACAGATAGCCACTATCTTCCCAAAACGTGGAGAACTCGTAGCACCGGGAACACCTATCATGAATCTGGTAGTGATGAGTGATGTACATGTGGTACTAAATGTACGTGAAGATTTAATGCCCAACTTCCGTATGGGAGGTAAATTTGTAGCAGATGTTCCGGCAATAGCTAAGAAAGATGTAGAGTTTGAGATATATTATATCAGTCCGTTGGGTAGCTTCGCTACATGGAAATCGACGAAACAAACGGGTAGTTACGATTTACAAACTTTTGAGATACATGCAAGGCCCACACAATCCGTAGATGGATTAAGGCCGGGAATGTCGGTGCTTGTTCAATTGACAGTGGACAATTGACAATGGACAGTGTAATTGCATCGGTATATTATTAATTAAGTAATCGTTCTAAATTATATGATGTTATTATGAAACGCAGAAACTCGCAGATTCACGCAAAGCATATCATCGCTCAAGTATAGCGCAGCCATTTAATCTGCGAAAATCTGCGATCATTTGCGTTTCAATAAAACGCTGTCACATAGTATGAACTAAATTTGAAGTACTACTTATGACCAATAACTCTCAACATACAACTTCCAACTATCAACTAATCTCCGTCCTACGTCGTGAATGGATACGGATGACCTCGCGACGCCTTTATTTTGGCGTCTGTATCATCTTGCCATTGTTCACCCTCTTCTTTATGGCTACTATCTTCGGCAACGGACAAATGGAGAATATACCTATCGGCATAGTCGATCAGGACAACACGGCAACTTCACGGACAATAGCAAGAAATATATCTGCAGTACCCACTTTCAAGGTGACCTGCCACTTTACCAATGAAGCTGCCGCCCGTGAAGCGGTACAGCGTAAAGAGATATATGGTTATCTCTCCATCCCTCACAATTTTGAGCAGGATGCTACAACAGGTAATGAGGCCACTCTCTCCTATTATTATCATTATGCATTGCTCTCAGTAGGTGGCGAGCTAATGGCTGCATTCGAAACATCGCTTGCACCGGTAGCATTATCTCCTATAGCAATGCAGGCCGTAGCATTAGGAGTAAACGAACAACAAATAGAAACATTCCTCCTGCCTGTGCAGGCAAATGATCATCCTATATACAATCCGTCTCTGGACTACTCGGTTTACCTGAGCCAACCCTTCTTTTTTGTATTGTTTCAGGTACTCATATTGCTCGTCACAGTGTACAGTGTAGGTAGTGAAATCAAGTTTCGCACCGGAGACAACTGGCTTGCCGTAGCAAAAGGAAACATGGTGAGCGCCATCATGGGTAAACTCTTGCCCTACACCATCATTTTCAGTCTTATTGGTATACTCGGCAATTATGTTATGTTTGGTATACTGCATATTCCCTTTCATGGTAGTTGGCTGCTGATGAATACAATGACCGTACTTTTTGTGATAGCAACTCAAGCACTGGCACTGTTCATCTTCTCCCTGTTTCCGGCAGTGGCACTCATCATCAGCATTGTATCTATGGTAGGTTCACTGGGAGCAACATTGTCCGGGGTTACTTTCCCGGTGGCCAATATGTATCCTTTGGTAAGAGATGCTTCATACCTCTTTCCAATACGTCATTTTACAGAAATTGTACAAACTATGCTCTATTCCGGTGGTGGATTCGTCCATCTATGGCCTTCGGCCGTTTTTCTTTGCATCTTCCCGTTATTAGCGTTAATGATGCTCCCCCACCTGAAACGGGCTATAATCAGTCATAAGTATGAAAACATCCAATAAACTCTCACAACTGTCATTTATTATCACACGCGAATTTCGTGCTATTAGCACCAGTTATGCCGTGCTATTAGTGCTGATGGGAGGTATCTTTGTATACGGATTACTCTACAACTATATGTATGCCCCGAACATTGTTACCAAAGCTCCTATTGCTGTGGTAGATAATTCACACAGTAGTTTGAGCCGGCAATACATACGCTGGCTGAATGCCACACCACAAATAGAAATCTATGCACAGGCAATGGATTATCATGAGGCACAGGAATGGATGAAGGAAGGAAAAATACAAGGTATTCTGTATTTGCCACACAACTTCGAAGATCGGGTATTTCGAGGAGAAGAAGCCGTATTCTCACTCTATGCCACTACAGATGCCTTTCTTTATTACGAAGCTCTACAGGAAGCATCATCACGGGTGATGCTTGCCATTAATGATGCCTATCGCCCGGATGGTACCGTATTTCTACCTCCGCAAGGCCTGATAGCTGTAGCTATGGCAAAGCCTGTCAATATCTCAGGTACAGCATTGTACAACTATACCGAAGGATACGGTTCTTATCTTATTCCGGCGGTAATGATGGTCATTATCTTTCAGACATTACTAATGGTTATTGGTATGGTGACGGGAGATGAATATCAAACAGGCGGTATACGTGCCTACCTCCCATTTGGAACGGGATGGAAAACTGCAGCACGTATCGTTGCAGGAAAAACATTTGTCTATTGCATGCTGTATGCTCTGTTCGCTTTCTTTCTACTGGGATTGTTACCTCATTTCTTTAGTATTCCCAATATAGGCAGTGGCAAGGATATTATAATCATGCTCATCCCCTATCTGCTGGCAACAAGTTTCTTCGGACTGGCAGCTTCACGCTGGTTTACCGATTCAGAAGCCCCTCTGCTGATGATTGCTTTCTTCTCCGTGGGATTGATTTTCCTCTCCGGAGTATCCTATCCCATGGAGTTAATGCCGTGGTATTGGAAAATGGCACATTATATTATACCGGCAGCACCGGGCACACTTGCTTTTATAAAACTAAACTCTATGGGAGGAAACATGGCAGATATACGCCCCGAATATATCACGCTGTGGGTACAGACTGTGGTATACTTCGGGCTGGCTGTATGGGTATATAAAAAGAAATTAACCCCCAAAACAAACAACAAGTAGTACTTTCCAAAGCAAGTTGTAGTAACATATCTGATGACAATAGTATTATGTAAAAAAACGTCATTTTACATAATGCTATTACCATCGTTCTGGATCAGAAAAGTAAGTAAATTAATCTCCATGAATACATCTCCATGAGAGAATATATCTATCTTTGTTGTCCCAAAATCAAAGACGATTCATGAAACAATCACAAGTTATATTCATCACCGGTGCCTCTTCGGGGTTCGGAAAGATAACAGCACAAACTCTCGCTGCACAGGGACACATTGTATATGGCACAAGTCGAAAGCAAACCGAGAACAAAGGAAATGTGACGATGCTTATTGCAGACGTTACTGATAACAGTTCTATACATTGCGTAGTGGAACGTATAATGAAAGAGCAGGGACGCATTGATGTACTGATAAACAATGCCGGCATGGGCATCGGCGGCGCACTGGAACTGGCAACTGATAAAGAAATTGCCCTGCAAATGGATACGAATTTTCTGGGTATGGTTCGTGTATGTCGTTCCGTACTACCCATCATGCGCAGGCAACACAAAGGAAAGATAATCAATATCAGTTCTATCGCAGGACTAATAGCAGTACCCTACCAGGGCTTTTATTCTGCTTCAAAGTTCGCAATAGAAGGATACAGTGAAGCTCTTTCGCTGGAAGTACATCCATTTGGTATCAAAGTATGTGTGGTGGAACCGGGAGATTTTAATACAGGATTTACAGCCAACCGGAATATCTCTGCCGCCACCCTGAACAATTCCGACTACGGGCAGTACTTTACAGATACACTAAAGATTATAGAAGAAGCTGAAACAAACGGTTGCGCACCTTCAAAGTTTGCAACCACCGTATTGAAATTAGTAGAAAAAAAGAACCCTCCTTTCCGTACACTTACCGGACCGTTATCGCAAGTGATGTTTGCCAAAGTTAAGGGGTGGCTTCCGGGAAAGTTCATCCAATATGCATTGCGCACATTTTATAAAATAAAGAAATAGTAATGGAAAGTTTCTGTTTCCTGTAAAATAGATCTTTATTTACTTGACCACTATTTACGGTGTATTTCCCGGTATGTTGCGATGCAAATGCTACTGTGTTGCAATGCAACAGATATTTTCTCCTCCCAAAGCCGTGTTTAAGTTAATAATGCGAATCAGTAGTTGAAACCGGCCTCAACTTAATCGTATATATTTGTTCAAAACAAGGCGATATAAACTACCTTTTATCAGGAAAAAAACTACTGTTCTCTCTTTTATAATCTATAACCAAAACTTCTGATTCTATAACCGGAACTTTTGGTTATAAAACTTAAAGTTTTAATCTTACAACCAAAACTTTTGATTATAGTTTACCTTTAATTGTCCGTAACTTTACCTCCTATGAAAAGGTATTAATGTAAGGAAGAAGCAGATTTTATATATAAATGTCTTGAGTGTTGCGGATAAGCTGTCAGCAATCCCTTTTAGTTCATTCTGTACAGGTTTGGAGCAAATATCGAACTGCTTAATAATCAAAATCTGCTCTTAACAAGAACAATCTCATTATTAGGCCGGAGTCAGTTGTAGGAACATGGTAACTGTAAGAATAACCCCCAAAGCAATACAAACAGAGACAAGTAATAAATTAATAAGTTTTGCTCTGGGCTGTGTATCGGTATGCAACCTGTTCAGAAAATATTCTCTGAAGAAAAGATAAAGTGCTGGCACAGAAGCACTGGCAAGCAAAAAATCCTCAGGAATATGAAAAAAATAGGTTTTGGATAGTCCGATGAGCGACCAATGGCAAAGGAAAAGTACAAGAAACATATTCACTTTACGAGCAAACAGCAATAGTAACCCGATAGTAAATACCACTACCGAACAAGGCATCACCGGAGAGGTAATACCCGGGAATGTTAGTCCGCGTGCCAAAGAAAGTAAAGGATAAATAAAAGGCATAGCCAGCAGGATGTATGCCAGACCATCATATTTACGGCTACGCTCCAATGTAGTATATCCGATCAAAGTGTCCCATATCCATATTACGGCCATCACTCCCCAAAACAAAGCCATCACAACATTGTAACTACGTTCGGCACAATAAATATAGTAATACACCACCGCAATCCATATATAAAGGAATATAAGATAAAACTTCATCGACAACTTTACCCAAGACTCTGACCTTCTCAACAATAAACTTGTGAGAATGATACCAATGATAACAATTATCAACTGAAAAAGCCAGGTAGCCGAGTTATACCCCGCAATAGTGTTCCAAAATATATCCATAACGTTTATTTTCTTCGCGCGATTGTATCTTATCCCAAATCGGTCGCAAAAGTATAAAAATGCTTCCTATTTCTCTCCTCAAATCTATTTTTTTATCCATACAGGCTTATTTCTACCATAGAATACTTCTATTACTTATTTTGATTTTATGAATAAAAAGGCGTATGTTTGTATTTCCGGCACTATTTCCGGCGCTTAAATATCATGAGGTATGAAGTATGTTGTGATCATTTATTATGTACTCGTAAAAGGAGGCAAAGAGATTGAATCTCTTAATATTAAGGAGAATATTGAAGCTGATTCGCCAGAAGAGGCAATAGGTATAGCCTATAATATCTTTAAATCCGAATATCCGGATGATAATTGTTATATCGCGGCAATAATTCCTAACGCTATATAATGGAACTAAACGACCAAAGAATTATTTTTAGACAGAAGAACAAAAGAACATATTCACAGTATGATGTAACTCATGTTTTCTTATTTGTTCTTATGTTCTTCTGTCTAATAAAGAGTATTCTGTTTTGCTCATGCCTACATGTTACCTCTTATGAGCAGTAAAAAAGAAGTCTATCAATACTGCCAGTCCAACCCCAATTGTATAGCACAACATATCAGACCATAAAAATCCGTGTCCCAAAACCAAAGCCCCCAAAGTTGTACCCCGAATTACATTTATCCAATCGGCCTGATAAAGCTGGCTCACTTCAATACAATAAGAAAACAGCAGAGCAATCGTTGCTCTTCGCAATAAATGGGTAAAAGGAAAAAGAAAACTTATTCCCCAATATACCATGGCAGCCCACAGTGTATCCCCGGCATAAGTAGCAACCCATAAAGGCAAATAATCACTGTAAGTCCGTGAGCCGAGTCCAAGAACAACTATAAGTATCCATAAAGCGAGATAGTAAAAACGTAATTTCATAATAGATATATCTTGTAAAAAAGAATCCCGAAACCCTCTTTCTCTAAAAGCAGGCTTCGGGTATCATTTCATTTATAATACTTATAATATAAATTTCTCTTGTTTATTTCTTCAATGGGATAGAGAAACTGAATGTAGATCCTTCTCCCTTAACAGATGTGAACCACAACCTACCGCCATTCTTAATAACAAAGTCCTGACAGAGAAGCAAACCAAGCCCGGAACCCTCTTCATTATTTGTTCCGAAAGTACTGAAATGAGTATCTGTATGCAACAATTTTTTCTGGTTCTCTTCGTCGATACCACAACCACTGTCCTTTACACTCACCACAGCCATACCCTCCTGTTCTTGTACTGTTACTAATATCTCAGTTTCTTCATTACTAAACTTGATAGCATTACTAAGCAAATTACGGATAACTGTTTTTATCATATCAATGTCAGCATATACTTCCAGTTTGCTTGGTGTTTCCAAACGAATACTGATTTTTTTCAGTTCAGCTACCATCGAGAAGATCTCTATCACTCCTTCGGTGACTTCTACCATATCAATATCCTGATATACTACCTTCAACTTACCAATCTGGCTCTTAGTCCATTTCAATAAATTATCAAGCAAAGAAAACACGTCTTCCGTCGTCTGATTAGCCATCGTCAGCAACTCATACATCTCCGGTCCTATAGTATCACTTGGCAGATTCAATATAAGCATATTCAATACCATTTTAATAGACCCCATCGGCGAACGAAGATCATGAGCTATCACAGAATAAAGTTTATCACGTCCGATAATCGTCTTTCTCAATTCTTCTGTCTGTGCCACAATTATACGCTTAGCAGCAATCAGCGAGATTTGGTGAGTGACACGAATGATCAACTCTTCTTTATTAAAAGGTTTTGAAATAAAGTCATTGCCTCCTACTTGAAAACCTTTCACGATATCTGCCGTACTATTCAAAGCTGTCAAAAAGATGATCGGAATTTCTGCCGTTTCCGGATTAGCTTTCAGTTGCTGAGAAACTTCAAAGCCACTCATATCAGGCATCATCACATCCAACAGAACAAGATCAGGTTTCTCTTTTATCACCTGATCCAACGCTTGACGACCGTTACTGGCTGTCGCAATCTGAAACTTCTCATTAGTAAGAAGCACCTTCAGCAACAATACATTCGACATTACGTCATCTACAATTAGTATTTTGTATTCTGAAGGATTTATTTCCATGTTCATCTTTTATATAGCTTTATCTGGTTGTTTTATACTTTATAATCTTTAAAATAATTAATCATACGTCCAAGACCTTCCTCCAGTTCTATCGTTGGTTTCCAATTCAGTTTCTCCTTTGCCAATGTAATATCCGGCTGACGCTGTTTAGGGTCATCATGCGGCAAAGGCTTAAATATAATCTTTGATTTCGAACCAGTCAGTTCAATTACTTTTTTTGCCAATTCAAGGATAGAAAACTCATTAGGGTTACCAATATTCACAGGTCCTGTAAAATCATCAGGAGTATTCATCATCCGGATCATTCCTTCGATCAAATCATCTACATACTGAAAACTGCGTGTTTGTTCTCCCGAACCATAAATAGTAATATCCTGATTTTGCAATGCCTGAACTATAAAATTAGAAACAACTCGTCCGTCGTTGGGAAGCATACGAGGACCGTATGTATTGAAAATGCGGATAATCTTTACGCGAACATCATTTTGACGATAATAATCCATAAAAAGAGTTTCGGCACATCTTTTACTCTCGTCATAACATGAACGATAGCCAATAGGGTTTACATTCCCCCAATAGCTTTCAGGTTGTGGATGTACCATCGGGTCACCATACACCTCACTGGTAGAAGCCTGCAATATCTTAGCATTTACACGCATAGCCAATCCCAGCATATTAATAGCCCCCATTACAGACGTCTTTATCGTCTGAATGGCATCATGTTGATAATGTATAGGGGAAGCAGGGCAAGCTAAATTATAAATTTCATCAACCTCTGCACTATATGGAAATGCCACATCATGACGTACAAACTCAAAATGATAATTGTCCATCAAATGCACGATATTACTCTTTGAACCTGTAAACAAGTTATCTAAACAAATAACATCATTACCTTCATTCACCAATCTGGTACAGAGATGTGAACCTATAAATCCGGCCCCACCGCTAACTAATATTCTTTTCATGTATTATAAGTTCCATTTATGCACGGACAAATGTAGACGATTCACCCTAATTATGCAAATATTATGAACTTTTTTATTTCATATAAAATTTCATTCACCCCTACACAAGTCAAAAAATGAACCACAAAATAAAAATAGTTGCGATATGCGAAACATCTCTCTACTCTTATTTGTTCTAAATCAAGAAAACAAGAAAAGGACAATGATTATGATAACAAATAAATTAAATGAAGGGCTCATTGAAGCCATAAAAGAAAAAATACCGGCAAACAGTAATATAGCAAACGTATTAATGGACAATTTGTTTATCGGTAGAGAAGCCGTATACAGACGACTACGTGGAGAAGTTCCTTTCACTCTGACAGAAGCTGCTATTATTTCCAGAAAACTGGGAGTATCACTCGACAAGATGATAGGAGTAAGTTTTAAGGAAAACGCCGTTTTTGACATGAATGTGGTTCACCACAGTAATCCCTTTGAAACATATTACGATATTATAAATAAGTATACCGAGCTATTAAAAAGTATAGAAGATGATCCCATTTCTGAATTGGCTACATCTTCCAACACTATCCCACAGACATTATATCTTAAACACGATATATTGTCTAAGTTCAGACTGTTTAAATGGATGTATCAGAATGAAAATATCGGTTGCAAGCATTTTGACGATTTGGAGATACCAGCCAAACTACAAGATATTCAAAAAGATTTTGTAAATGCTGCAGAACAGATTCATAGTACAAGTTTTATATGGGATAGCAATATTTTTTCCCACATAGTGAATGATCTGGAATATTTTTCGAGCATTCAGCTCATCTCCGACAAGGCCAGACAAGAGATCAAGGAAGAGTTGTTACTTTTATTGGACGAATTAGAGAACTTGGCAAGAAAAGGAAAATTCGAATCCGACAATGAGGTTAATATATATATTTCTAATATTAACTTTGAAGCAACCTATAGTTACGTAGAAAGTAGCAATGTACATCTGAGTATGATACGTGTTTATGCTATAAACTCCATCACGACACAAGATATTGAAATGTGTAAGAGTTTAAAAGAATGGATTCAGTCATTAAAAAAGTTTTCTACACTAATCTCCGTTAGTGGAGAAATGCAACGTATACAATTCTTCCAAAAGCAAAGAGAGATAATTGATACATTATAAAAAGATATATCAATGATATTCAGAATCAAAAGCAAATACATTTTCTCATAACGAAAATACGTTTGCTTTATTTTTGTATAATTTCATTTTTCATAATCTACATTACACAAAACAATAAAATAAGAAATAACGCAACTCACTATTACGTTTTATTCCATACTAATTATCAGACAGGAAGCTTTATATTTGCATAAAATCATTTTTCGACAAGAAAATCACTAAAAGCAATATAAGCAAGTATGAAGAATAGTATAGTAAACGAACTCATCAATGAAATGAAAGAGCGTATCGCTCCAAAAGAAACACTTGCCAATTTTCTAACTAATACACTATGTATGGGAAAAGAGGCCGTTTATCGCAGACTACGCGGAGAGGTAGCTTTCACTTTTGATGAAGTCGCTGTTATATCTCACAAACTCGGAATATCCATCGATCAGATAATTGGCAATCACCTGTCAAACCGGGCTACATTCGATCTGAATCTGCAACATTCACCCGATCCGATAGAAAGTTATTATGAAATACTGGAACGTTATCTGAGAATCTTTAATTATATCAGAAATGATGATAGTACAACCATATATACCGCAGCCAATATAATTCCTTTCACACTCTATTCAGCTTATGAGAGTCTGTCTAAATTTCGCTTGTGTCGCTGGGTATATCAAAACGGGAAAATAAAAACTCCTCACTCATTAGCCGAGATGCAAGTTCCTGAGAAAGTCATCTCTGCACACAAAAAATTAAGTGAAACAGTAAAACATTGTAAGAAAACCTGTTTTATATGGGATAGTAATATCTTCTACTCATTCATAAAAGAAATTAAGTATTTTGCAGGATTAAATCTGATTTCAGAAGAAGATGTAAAACAGTTAAAGAATGAACTTCTCCTATTATTACATGAATTGGAACAGTTATCTATAAAAGGAGAATTTAATAATGGAAACAAGGTAGCCATCTATCTATCAAATATCAACTTTGAAGCAACATATACTTACATTGAGAAAAGTGATTTTCAGATCAGCCTGTTCAGAGTATACTCTATAAACTCAATGGATTCACAAAATCAACAAATATGTACTTTACAAAAGAATTGGATACAATCCCTCAGAAGACATTCAACTCTAATTTCCGAAAGTGGAGAAGTGCAACGTATTAATTTTATGGAACGACAAAAAGAGATAATAGAACAACTATAATTCTCCGTAATTCTCTATTCAGTGATGTAGAAAGGGAGGTGCAGTGATTGCAACTTCCTTTCTTTTTTTATTTCATCCTGAGACAATAAAAAACAAACCAACAAAAACTTCAAACCACAGGTTATATAAATTTTTCTATCAAAATCTATATCACCTGTGGACTTTACATCTACAAAAAACATTAGATGCGCCTGCATCTTTTTTTTGGCGAGTCTACAATTTAACTAAACAGATTTACAGAACAATTTTATCAGCCCCACCAACTTATATATAATTATTAACTGGTTGTCTCCGAGCAATTATTACATTACAAATATCGAACATCCCATTGATTTAAATAAACCTTTTATCCTCTTTCACCGATACAAAGAAGAGTATCTATCCACTAATTATGAGCACACCAAAGAGACTCTTTGTCCGAAATAAAAAAACAAGAAAACAGAATATTCAAAATTTCATTTTAAGCAAATTCAGACACCAAAAATTTACATACAAAGCAAATATTCCTTTTCACAAAAACAAAACAGGTCCTTGTATTCTGAAAATACAAAGACCTGTTTATAAGTATCAAAAGCTGTATTCTAAACCACAGTACTTTCTTTTGAATTTATAGGAGACTCTCTTTCCGGAATACTAAATTCGTTATTAGCAAACAAATCGGCCAATCCGGAAATCTGTTTCAAACGCAGTAATTCATCCCTGTCCATTCCAATATTCTTCATAATCCATTGATCAGACATACCTGCTTTATCCAATTCAGCAACAATATGGCACATCAACTCAATATTATGAGCACCACGGGCACGGTTATGCCGAATCGTAGAACTCATTCGATTAGATAAATCTTTGTCAATAACTACAATCGGCAATAAGCCGTTTTCGCGTTGAAAAATACGTTTGGATGTTTTCAGAACAGAATATCTATGAAAGCCATCTACCAGAATATACATGTCTTTTTCTTTATCGTAATAGCATACACAGGGCATAGTGAATCCATCTTCCCAAATAGATAATTCTAATAGCTTCATTTCTGGCGGGGCAACTATATTGGGATTATAATCATTAGCAACCACTTTATCTACTGGTACAGCTCTCACATCATACACAGGACTTTTTTTACAACTCATTGCAGAATATTTTTATATTGTTCCATTATTTGACTTCTCTTACTAATCTCTTCTTTTGTTGGTGAAAATCCCATATACTTACAAGCATGGTCATTTTTCAGAATACAGATACACATACGCTTATAAGTAGGAATTTCTCTGAACTCCGCGATATTAATATCATCCTGATACTCCATCCGAACAGGCTTCTTCACTGTCTTATAATTACTATTATCCATCACAATAATAGGGATTTTGGCAGCAATCAGCTTTTGTATGGTTTCATCATTTAAACATCCTCCTTTGGTACGCCAGAAATTAACGCTAACCGACAGTTTCCTCAGGTATCCCTTACGCGCACGTTCTGGTAATGTAGACAAAAGAAAATACATAAATTCTCTCCACGTATAACCCTCCGGAAGTTTTATAGATTGCCATCCCATAGCATGAGTACCTCCATACATTCCGGTGAAGTTGACTCCATTCACACGCCCTACCATTTTTCCCCAGGTATTAGGATCAATAACCCGATAAAGAGACAGACTTTCTATAGCTTCGCCAATAAATGGGCTGGCCACCCGCTGACGTTCTATATTCACTCCGGCACGATAATACAAATCGTACAAGATGTTGTAATCCCAATGAAATTTTCCATTGGCGGTCCATACGTCTGTTGTTTTCCAGTCGAAAATAGGATATGCATTATATACATCGTTTGCCACTTTAGAAGTCCAACGATACGTATGGTACATCTGATATTTACGATTCAGATAAATACACCTCCACCGATTGAAGCTCTCCTGCGTACGTATACCAATAAGGCAACAGGTACGTACTGCATCTTTTTTATCATGTATCCATTTAGCAAAACGCATCTGAAATTCATAGTCCCACATCTGAGTATTATAAAAAGGAAAGTCCTTCTCCGTCATTGCATCTTTCGGCATAGGACGTACCCACAGTTTCTTTTTCCCTTTTTCCCACGGACGCCAGAAAGACTGATACATCGACGTACAGGTTGCCACACGGAAAGGAACACAAACGCGATACACATCAATAATATCTTTATTAGCCTCGATCATACGGTCCACATAGTCAATTGTCATTTTATACTGTATTTCATAATCCATATGAAATACTCCGATACGCACATTCAAATTGTTACGACGTATGTAATCAATACATAAACTCAAAAGTACACCACTGTCTTTTCCTCCCGAAAAGGAGATATACACGTTATCAAACTCTTTAAAAATCATGCGCAAACGTTCCTGCGCCAATTCATATACATTCTTCTTTACCTCTACTTCTTTTTTCTTCATTCATCCCTCCGCATTTTTACATATAGTTTCCAGGCTTTCTCTACAGTGAATCCATGTTTTTCAAAAATAGCCTGATGTTCTACTTGAACTACAGCAACCAACGTTTTGTCTGCATCAAAAGCTGCAATAGCATCCACCAATAAAAGAGCAAACGCCTCTTCCTGGTCTTTCCCTATATAATAATTATTAATAATAGCTTCTTTTCCTCTTCGTTCTACCGGAAGAAATCCAACCACATGTTTCCCATTTGTGGCAATAAACCAGATAAACTTATCAGTAGTCTTAAAAGGGTAATTGTTGTTCATCTTCAGCACTTCAGGATCCATAACCAATGGAGCCACTATTTTATAAAGTTGTTTGTCTGTTCCGTGCAGTTGTATCGTCTGTATCATAATAACGTTTTTATTCTTTTACTATTTCATACACAACTTTCGCCATTATCTCTGCACCTTTTTCATTTGGATGAACTTTATCAGGAAAAAGTTCGGGCATTCCATCCATTGCAGTATGTAAATCTATTACCGATAACTTATTCTTTTTAGCCACCTTCTTTATCATCGGAATAACTTCATTCACAATTGTCTTATCGCTGATTCCATAATTATCATATGATTTAGACGGACAGCACAAATATATCTTCGGATGAACAGCAAGCCCTCTAAATGCATCAATCATAGCCTGCATATCTTTTGTGAACTCATTTTTGTGAACCCAATTATGTGGTTTACTATCATTAGTTCCTAATTTAATAACCACAATATTCGGATTAAATGCCAATGCATCTTTATATTTTTGCTCCTTCATATACGGATGATCACCTTTATTCAGCATCGTACGTGATCCTATTCCAAAGTTTTTCACCCAATATCCGTCACCCAGCATACGTCCCAAAACAGCCGGATATGCATCTCTTTCCCGATTTTTCAAACGCGACCCATAGGTAATACTGTTACCGATACATGCCACACGAATAACATCTTTACGAGGTGCTTTAAATGATCGTAGCCAGGCAGAAAGTTCATCCAACATCAGATTTTTATATATAAATTCTTCACGAATCCCCCATCCATGACCACCGGAAGGATATACATGAAGGGTAGCCGGAACACCTTTCTTATTTAAAGCCAGGTAATAGTTCACCCCATTTGCAGGAGGCACCGTCTTATCGTCATCACTATATACAATGAAAGCACGGGGAGTATCTTTGGTCACTTGTTTTTCATTGGAGTATTGTTCTTCCAACTCAGCCGAAGCATCTTTTCCCAAAAGGTTGTTATGTGATCCCATATGAGTATAACTCTTATCCATCGTTATAACCGGATAAAACAATATCTGGAAATTCGGACGTAGTTCAGGTGAAGTATGTGTAGCCATAGTAGAAGCCAAATGTCCACCGGCAGAGGATCCCATTATACCAACATCATTCGGATTTATATTCCATACATCTGCACTGTCTCTCACCATCCTCAGAGCCTCTTCCGCATCTGCAAAAGGAACTTCCTTGTGTCCTCCTTTCGGCATGCGATACTTCAATACAACCAAAGCAATTCCTTGTTTATTAAAAAATGGTGCCCAATCATAACCTTCATGATTATAAGCAAGATGTGAGTAACTACCTCCCGGACAAGCAATAATTACCCGACCGGTGGCCAATTCGGGTGCGGGAAGAAAAACACGAATTGAAGGTTTGAAATTACCTTTCGATTCATCAAAAGGAGCACTATCCATACCGTTTGTATTAGGCATGCCTTGTTGCCACAAATCGATATCAAAAGGTTTCTGTGCATTTTGTGCCTGCATACTTCCTTCCATTAATAAAAGTAGTAAGAAAAATAAGGAAAAACGTAGCTTCTTTTTCATAGTTTATCCAAATAATAGTTTAAAATGTTACAATGTTTAATCAAGACACGCAAAAGTAGTCAAAAAGTGTCATAAAAAAAAGGAAAAAGAAAGTATATACTTTTGCATAATAAAAATACGTATTCAAAGACAGAATATCAAAAAAAATCCCTTATCTCTAAATTGAGATAAGGGAATACACTTCGAAAACAATGCTAAAAGAGATAAATTATTCATTTATACCGGCCACATATACGTCTCTATTAGCAGTAGCCAACGTTTTGGGAGCATCCGGAAGTGGATTAGAAAACATTAATAATTTCAGTTTCGGACGGGCATTTTCTATCCAATAACAACGGGAAAGCGAAAAAGGGGTAACAATCTCTGCTTCTTTCTTCACACTACGTCCTCCGTCATTGGTAACAAAAGTAACTGCTCCCCTGCCCATAGTAGCATAAATACGAAATGACTCGGGACCTAATTTCTCAATGCCTCTAGGTTCACCTTTAGCTTCAAAAGTCAGATGTTTCCATTCTCCGGCATCCCAAGTAGATAATCGGGCCGCGTTTTCTTCCGGATATTGATAATGTACAACAGGATATGAGTTATCGCGATAGTGAACAGACACCTGTAATCCGGCAGAATGTCCTCGTTCCGGAATAGGAGTTTCTAATACCTGACAATATTTATCCGATTCTTCATTATCAATAGTAGTCCCCAGATCTATTCCTTCTACATTATACATATGGTCATTAGAAGGATCAAGATAAGCATAGTATACATTTCTCCCATAAGTAGCATGAGCATGTTTACCCAGTTTCTCGCCACAAATTGTCCAAGCGATATGAATGCGCTCCTTTTGTCCATTTCCGGCAGGTTGATAAGTAACCTGACCATTATAGACCTCCATCATATTATCTGTTACACGGGGAAAAGGATCAATAACCATTTGACGTGTCCAGGTATTCCCACCATCTGTAGATTTCACAAACTGATAAGGTCTGTCATCCGAATATTTATTTGTTTGACGTGTATCCCGATAAAACACATAAAATGTTCCACCTTTTGTTAGTATCGGAGCGGGATAAGATGCACGCTCTGCTTCATTAATAAAACAATCCTTCCATTCTCCTTCAATACTTCCAGGTTTAGGAGAAACAGCCATCTTTAATGTAGAATTATGACAACCATAGAACAAAAAAATTCGTCCGTCAGTTCCACGTAACATTCCCGGATAATTATGTTTATCAACAAACGGAGAATGCGCCACAATTTTTGTTTCACTCCACTTATCGGTAGCATGATTATAAGCCTTGACAACCGGATGACTATCCGTGGACATCCAACACACAAACGTTTGATCAGCTTGTTCATCATAATATCCCACTGGGATAGGACGACGATCAGAACGCATATTTGAACGTTCGGCTATAACTCTTACATCAGTAAAAACCTGTTGTGCCTGCATTATAAAACAAAATGAGGTAGCAACCATTATTCCAATTATTTTCTTTATCATATCAATTCATTATTTAGATTTAAATCGAACTATATATCCTCCTCCATTACGCATATATCCTGTAAGGGAATCGCTATTTCTACAAAAAGCACGTTCTATTTTTATTGCTCCTGCATCAGTGGTCCTGTCATTCAAAACTGTAGCCTCATACCATCCCTCACCAAGGAACGAGAGAGGGAATTGAATTGTCTGCGCTTCTTTTCCATTTACCACGGCAAGAAACCAAGTATCACCACTACGCCGGGCGAAGGCAGCAATTTTCCCAATCTCGCTACAAGGTAGTACAATTGTCTCATCCCAAACGGCCGGTATGTCTTTTATTATATCCACTGCCGGATTATCAAGTATAGTCTGAGGATGTGCACCGAAAAAGATAACAGAAGAATTGAATATCAATGCTGTCGCTATCTGATGTACCCAGGATGTATCTAATTTCCTGTCACCAAATACCATTGGAGTATAATCACCCGCTCCGGCAACTAATCGGGTAAAGGGTAACGTAGTATTATGTGTAGCCCATTCATATTGATTCTTACCATACTCCAAACCACGAATTCCTTCACGTGACATTTCATTCGGCCACGAACGTACCTCTCCTGTCGGTTTATCACTGCCATGAATATTCAACATCAGTTTATGCTCTGCTGCTTCTTTCAAACATGCCTGGTAAAGATCAATAAACTCTTTGGATTCGTGAGAAAAAGCATCCAACTTAACCCCAACAATTCCTAACCGCTGACAACGATCAAAGAATTCTTTCCGCTTTTGAGGATCGCGCAGATCACGCCCATGCCTCCATAGCCATATCTTAACTCCAAACTGAGCGGAGTAATCAACCAATTCCTTAATCTGCATATCCGTCCACCGATACCAGAATGCATCAACCGTATTGTACTCAAATCCTAACTCTCCGGCAAGTTTTGAAAATTCTTTCATTCCCTCCAAAGTACGTTGGCCACCATCCAACCAACACCAGACAGAACGTCCCGATTTGATCCATTCCGTATTCACACCTTCAGGAAACAATTTCTTATCCGGAGCTGGTGACAGATTAGTAATTAAGTCTGTATTTACCAATTCATTCAAATCTGAAGTAATAATCACGGTTCGCCAGGGAGTTATAATATCGCCTGTAATGACAGCCGGTTCAGACAAACGTTTAGCCTCTTCCAAACTATAATCATGAGCAAACGGATATCCTGCCGGTTGTTCATGGCCCAATCTGACAACAAGCCCACATTCCCCGTCAGCCTGTAAAGACATACCCGGATAATTTCTGAGAGCAGATTCTGTGATACACGCATATCCCTGTTTTTGCGGTAACTCAATAGTTACAGGAGGTGCTGCCCATTCTCCTTTACTAACACAATCTATTACCTGTTTTTTATGAATACCCTCATAATGTGCATACATATCATGATAATAGATGTGGCTTCCCAAAGGCAACTTGAAAACAGTACTCTCTTTCGGAATATACTTATCCGTCGGAGTACCCTTTACCAGAAAGCGAAAAGCGATGCCATCATTATAAGCACGAGCATCAATCGCAAATAAAGTATTATTTTTTTTATCCGCGATTTTCACTTTCATTCCATTTGCCTTATTTATCGCAAGCGAATGAATGCCCCGGATAGGATACGTTTCATCTACTTTATAATATTCAGGAGAGTGTAAATGCGCTATTATAAATTTCTTTTCATCAGAAGAAAAGGCCATAGGCGAATTTTCCAATACAGTAGTCTCTCCCTTTTTCACGTTAAAAAGAAGTTGCCCGTTATCAGATTTTATATTCAAAACAATCTTATTATCGGGACTTTTAATGGAAACTATCTGAGCTGCAACCTGTTGTATACTAAACAGTAAACAAAAACTATAACATAAAATCTTTTTCATGTATCTGACATTATATATGAAAAGTTATCGAATAAAAAAAATGGGAACTATCTTTAAATATAGCTCCCATCTCAAACCAACTTATATCTTTCTAATCGTGGGCAGCAGGGCTCGGATTTGTATCTTTTTCATAAATTACAAAGTCAGCTAAATCAATTGTTTCATCTTTGATATTATTGGTTATCTGTCCTCCACTGCCTCCGTAGCTACGGTAGATACCAAATTTATTACGAATATTAATTGCCCCTTTCCGCCATGTATCAATATCATTCTGTGTATTGTCTATCAAAACTTTACCATCTCTGATACGAGTTATCACCAAGCGATACTTGCCATGATGATCGTATTTCACTTCTTCACTTACCTGTACCCATTCATCTTCAAACTCTTCTATTTTCACATTGTCTACAAATGTTCCCAGACTTTTGGTTCCTGCACTATGGTCAGACCCCAAAGAATGAATGACCTGTACTCTGCGATTGGTTCCATCATTGTTTCCACGAAGAGAAATAGTAATAACAGGAGCTCCATTGTCACCCTCTTGAGCCTTTAACTGATGAATATGGCAAAAACTTGTACTGGGTCGATACCCTTTAGGTATCTTAAATTTCCATTGTAATATTTGAGATTCTCCCCAGTTACCGTTCAATTTATACCAAGCTGCACTTGTTTGCGTTTTCATCTCATTACGCATACGGTCATTCATTGAACCACGATCGCCATCAAGAGCACTACTTGCGTGACTACTAAATCTAAATATATACTGATTGATAGTAGCATCAAACACTGTTTCAATATGGTCTACTTCATTATGGTCCTTAGTAGATGAATTTGGATGTTCTGAATAGTCCCAACCAAACTTTCTCATATAGGTATGTACATCCGCATACCCCTTACCAACCAAATCCGCACTTCCCTTCATGCTTCCTTGTAAAGTGTATCCCATCTGAATCGGATCATTAGGATCAAAATTTTCAGATTTCAACTGAATAACTTTAACGTTAAAATTGGATGCCTTTTTGTTTTTGTCTTTAAAGACAATATAACAGCCGCGTTGGGATCCTGTATTAGCCTCAAAAGCCAGTGTGAGTGATTTATCAGTTTTCGATTTTTCTTTTATCCAGCTCTGTTGTTCTCCAGGTATTTCATACTCCCAATCTACTCCAGCAGAACTCTCGACAGTAAAAGTATACTCTTTACCTTCAGCCGGTATATCAACCACCTCCATTGGAGATACCACCAAAGAAGCAGTAGCCGCAGCTTGGGAAATCTTTATCGGCTTTGTCAAATCAGTGTTATCCAATTTTACAATAACATTTGTCGAACGCGATTCAAGAGTAGTGTTTGCAACTATAGTAAGCACTAATTTGCCGGCTTGTATATCCGATGACTTAACTTTAACCCAATCTACCTTGTCATCAATTACTGTAGTCCAGGTAGAAGTTGCTTTCACTGTAATATTTACGTCTTCACCACTTGCCTTAGCATTTACATCTGTGGGAGTAGTAGTCAGACTTGGAGTAATTGCTTCTTCCTCCTTGTCATCCGAAGAACACGAAGTAAACATCGACACAGACACAAAAGTCAGGATAACATATAAGAAATACTTTTTTAATCTCATCTTTCTCTATTTTTTTAAAGAAGCAGGGTTCTTTGACAAATCATATTCACCAAAGAACCCTGATAATTATTAAACTTATGGTATTAGTACTTTAGCAACAGAAGTACCAGCTTCATTCATAAAACGAACAATGTAAATACCCGATTCAAGATTAATAGGAGCACTACCATTGATAGTAAGCTCTGTTATCTTAGCACCAAGCATATTGAATATACGGCACTCACCGGATTCTGCAATAACCAAACGTCCCTTTTCCACACTATAGTTAAATTTCGCGTCGGCTGTTGCAGTCTGAATACCTACAGGCTCAATTCCACCTAATTCGAAGGCACCCATACAAGGTTTAGCAGCACGAGTATAACCACGTTGGTCTACTGTAGGAATATCAAAACCTGCTACAGTAGCAGTTCCTGCTTTAGCAGCCATACTTTGCGTAGCATGTAAAGCAACTGTAAGTGTATTACCACCATTATCTTTCAATTCAGGAGCCGCATCATTTTCGAACACTTTCATCGCAGGGGTAGTCAAAATATTACCATTGCTGTCAAAGTTTTCTGCCAAAGCAGGACTTACTACAGTGGCCAAACAATTATATATGGTAAAATCACCATTGTTTCTTCTAATATCACCCGTCTCATTTTCATCTATATTATTATAGCAAATAGTGTTAATCAATGTATACATCTTTCCAGCATTATGACCATAAAATCCTCCTCCGTTAAAAGCACGATTTCCAGTAAATGTACAGTTAATAACTTTACAGTCCATACCTGTATAGATTGCACCACCACGACCTAATGCCGCACTATTACCATAGAATGTACAATTTGTGAACAAAAATGAACCTCCGCTACCTGTTGTACCAATAGCTCCTCCTCCTTTAGAACTGCCACTGGCCGATTCATCTGAACTGTTGTTTGCAAATAAGCATTTATCGGCTATCACATTCACACCTCTTCCATTGAAGAGTGCACCACCACCATTAGCGGCTCCTGTCACAACACAATTACTGATTTCTACATTTTCCAGTCTCAAAGTAGCAAACCGACTCGGATCAGATGGGTCACCATCTAATTTTGAGTTCCCCAATTTAAAGCCTGCCCCATTTCCTGCATAATTAAAATTAGTTACAATTATATTCCGGAAAGTAACGTCCATAAGATGAGCATTAGAGCCTATTCCACTAAAAAAAGGAAAATTATCACCATTACTGGTAAAAGTTATTCTGTTACCGGTTGCTTTGTTGATACCATCTATTACAAAAACCTTTCCTTCTCCATCACTTAATCCGGAACTCCCTTCAAGTACAATTTCATCTCCATCAGGAATATTAAAAGTCAACACATCTCCACTCTGCAATGCCTTCATTTCGAAGCGGAATCCTCCTTCTGTTTCCGCATCCCCTGCAAGAGAGGTTACCACTCTTTCTTCTGCAGATAAATTAGCAGTAAATAAAGCTGCCAATAAAATTAAAGTACTTTTTTTCATGATACTTGGTTTTAAATTAATAATTATAAAAAACAAAAAGGTTACATATTACTATTTCAAAGTGACAGCAATCACTCCATTGGCACCTTTAGCACCATACATATTACTATCCTTACTTATCTCTACCTTCTTAATATCATTGATATTCACATTATCCAATCTTTCAACTTGTGTCCCATCCAACAGATAAAGCGGAGAAGTATCCAAACTAATAGAAGTAGACCCACGTAATTGTGCAGAGATATCTCCGTTATCCTTCATTACCACCGTAAACCCGGGAACCTTACCTGCCAAAGCATTAAAAAGATTACTTTCTCCTGTTGCAGCCAGTTCTTCACCTGTCACCACAATCGTACTTGATACCGAACGGGAACGCCGCAGACTACGTAACATTAGTTTCATAATTTCACCTTTATCTTCTGTCACTGAAATTTCTGGCCCCAATGCAATATTCGGATAGGCTATACCATTTACCGAAACTTGCACTTCTTTTTCTGTTTTGGGCAAAATAACTGTCAGTATATCTCGCAGACTCACATTATTCAGCTGAAAAATACCATAACGATCAGTCTCGGCCTTTACGTCTTTTACAGATACCAAAGCTTTACGAATTGCCTTCCCTTTAGCATCAACCAAACGTCCTACAATAGTATCATTAGAATTCTGAGCAACAACAGGCCAAGAAAAAGCCAGAATAAAAATGAAAAGTAACAAATTCTTCATTAGCATATTGATTTATGATTTATACTTACCGGAGGAGGCAAAAAAACTCCCTCCTCCGGTTTCATAACCCTTCTAACAATCAATTACCTCCAAATATATCATCACTATAGAAGAATACATTATCCAGATAAACTTGTGTCAATGGAGGATATATATATTTAAACTCCTTCACCTGAAGAACAGCATTGTCATGTGCCGCTCTCCACTGCTTCATCACATCACTTGTAGCAAGAGTTGTTGCTCCTACCATTGCTTTTATTGTATAATCCTCACTGATCGCCAAACCAACAGTTTTACTTTCTTCCACATCATATTTCAACAGATTATTCTGTATTTTCACCGGTACTGCCACCCAACCGGTTTGAACAGTTGGACGTCCATTTTCTCTGTCAGCTTTCAAGGTCCACTGGAAACGTATAATGGCATCAAACTCATCGGCATTGAAACTTACCGGATTACCATTTACATCTGTATAAATGTTAGTTCCCCATGGTACTGCTGCCAGAATATGGTTCTTAGGCCACCATTCAAAACGAACTTCACTAATAAAATAAGTAGTCGTTATATCAACAGAAGGTGTATTTCCAGAAACAGCAACTGCACATGCATTCTCACCATATACAAACTTAACAGGATCTACCGGATATTTAGGATTATTTGTGTTGGTCGCTCCTCCTACAATACCACAATCAAATCGAGTGGACATCGGTGGGTAAAAATCCTTCTGATTCAGATTATAACGTACTTCACCATAATTCCGGGTAGTAGCATTAGGTGTTGTGACATTCATCTGATAACGGCCGTCACGAATCTGAGTAGCAGAATTTGAATTAGCCCATCCTGTTGCCGTTGTTCCTCCAAAACGATCAAAGAACAAACCATTCACCCAAATCTCAGCTTGCCGGGTCTCTTTTGCTCCACCACAGGTTACAGTACATTTGATCGTATATCTGCCCGATTGCCTCGGTGCTTTCCACTGATTCATTGTATATCCCTGACGCTGTAACAAAGTTCCCCCGTTACATTCCCAATAATAATCGGCTTTATCCGGATCACTCATTCTCACTGACATACCAACATTAACAGTTTCTCCGGCAAAAAATTCTTCACCAAACACCTGCAAAGAGTCTATTTCAACATAATCATCATCGCAAGATGCCATCAAAGCCACAAAGGCTACCATCAATAAATATTTTATTCTTTTCATAATCATTTTGCTCCATAAATAGGAATAGATACTAATTCTTTATCTGTAGGATACTGCATATACTTATCCATCACGTGAATATATGATCCGTTAGGACTTTGCAGATTACTGGTACGAGGTTTTGTTTTCAGCTGAAAATGATCTTCGTAGTTATTGAAATAAATACTAAGAGCACCTTCTTTCAACATTTCAACAGCCATATATCCATAAGGAGAATCATATTCTGTAGGAAAGAATGTTATAACTCCTTTTGTCAAATCAGTCAGTTCATAATACGAAAGAGCTTTCTTTATAATATGATACATAATCATATTTTTCACTACGGTTTTATCCAATTCCTCCCAACTGGTAGGAATAATTAACTGTTCCGGATTAAATTCATCCGGATAAGCGTTCTCATTCCAGAAACTCCGGTCACTACTATTGGATGAAGTCAAAGCTGTATTTGTCAACAACAGATAGGTTCTATCAGGCTGTTTGAATAATTCCGGATCAACTCCCGAATATTTAATAGCTTCTATCAGAGACGAAAACAAATCGGTACGCGAATTCATGAAATCCCATGCATTCATAGTAATTTGATTATCATAGGTTCCTTTCTCTGAATCATAATCATAAGGAGTTTGCACATCCAGACCAAATAGTTCACAACTTGTAAATGTGAATATTGGAATTACCAATAAGGCTATATTTAATATTATCTTTTTCATTATATACACTATTTATTATCATTATTCTGAATAAGGAGGATTCTGATGTCCTACCAGAGTTGGATTGGACGTAAAGACAGACTTAGCTATCGGGAAACGAACCCGTCTTAAATCAGTGCCAAAACCTACAGGTTCCTCACCACGCATTGCTTGAATATAAGATAGATGCGGATCCAGTATTTCATTCACATATCCGGTACGTATAATGTCAAACCAACGCTTAGGTTCACCATAAAACTCCATCTGACGTTCATCCAACACCAGTTTTTCCAATGAAGACTGTGTCATACCGATTCTTGTCGGATAATCTTCTGCTTTCGCAACAATCGTATTACCACAGCGACTACGTATCTGATTAACTATATCAATAATATCCTGAGCCGGCTTATTTTCATGAATCATTGCTTCCGCACGCAATAACATAACATCCGCAAAACGATAAATAGGTATTTCAAAAACACAACCGGAAGTAGCAGGAATATCAAATTCAACAGCAGGATCTGTAGACTTCACCGGGAAGAACTTACACAATTTATTAGCCAATGCACCGGTACTTCCATAGATAATCTGAGAATTCCCTGGAGCTAAAGTTTGTTTGTCCAGTCCGTTATATATATTCAACGTATCTACAACTCCCCAGAATCGAACATCCTTTTTATCCTGGAGCATTCTTTGAAACAGCGAATTAGACAACTGATAATGAGCATTACCACCACCAACGCCAATCGGGCCACCATAACTGTTATTGTTATTTTTCTCAAAATCCCATTCTATAGTAAAAATAGCCTCTTTACTATTGGTAGGATCTGTAAATATTTTCTTCCATTCGGTAGTATTACTTACCATTTCATACCTTTTCAAAGCCAGTAAGTTATCCGATGCTTTCAATGCCCCAGCATAATCCTTTCGCCACATCAAATAATCTGTTTGCAATGCATAAGCAGCTCCCTGATTAAAATAGTAAACTCCTTCATTACCCAATGACGAAATGGCAATTGTTAAATCATCCTCTATCACTTCATAGATAGATTCCAAAGAAGCACGTGAATTATATTTAGTATTCAAATCGCCATCCCATGACTTAGTAATCAATGGCACTTCACCCCAAACACGTACTGCATAGAAATACATCAAAGCTCTTAAGCCATGAAATTGCCCCAAATATGATCCGGCCACATCTTCAGAAAGTCCCATTTCAGGGATATTCTCGATAGCCAGATTACACCGGTTTATGACCTGATATAATTTTTCCCAGTCGCAATAACTTCCGTTCGAATCCAAAGAGTTAAGTTGTAAAGCAGCATTGGCATACAGAGTTATGTAATAATCATCTGAACGTAATTCACCCCAGGCCAACAAAGTACTTGATACAATTTTCTGTACTCCATTATATGTACCAGCTCTCCATGCTTTCAGATCCGACTCACTGGTCCAGTAAGCTTTATTGCTCAAATCAGCTATCGGAGTTTTAGTCAGGAAGTCCTCACAAGAAGAGAAGAGAGACATCCCCGCCAATAAAACTGAACATGATAATATTTTAAAGTTTTTCATTTTCATTATAGTTTTAATCATTTAGAAACTTACATTTACACCAAAACCAAATTCACGTTTTTTCGGATACTTCTGTGAATCATTACCAGGGTTCAATACGCCTCCGGTAGTAATTTCAGGATCGTAACCACTATAGTTAGTCCAAGTCAACAAGTTAGAACCATAGATATAAATTTGTGCAGACTGCAGATATGCTTTCTTTGCATATACCGAAGGCAATTGATAACTCAAACGTACATTCTGCAGACGAATAAATGAAGCATCCTCAAGATAGTTACTACTCAAAGTACGATTGTTTTCTGTTGTACGTGCATTCTGTCCCGGAGTATACCAATTTGTGATATGTCCCTGATATCTCCATCCCTGAAGAATTCCACAAGGAGCCGGATTGGAAGTGTTATCGCCATAACTTGTCAAATCACGTAAAAGTGAATTGTAAATCAGACCACCATGACTCATATAGAATGAGAAGTTCAAAGTAAAATCTTTATATTTCAATGTATTATTCCATCCTGCATACCATTTAGCCTGTGCATTCCCTAATATTTGTTTGTCACCGGCATCAATATTACCACTGTGGTCTTTATCCTCCCAGATTACATCACCACCTTTACATACTACTCCTGAGGCCTTCATCTGATAAATTTCTCCTTCATATTTAGTACCATCAGCATAAGTATAGCCAAGCACTTCGGGACCTCCAACTTTATTTATTACTACGTTATTGTATTGGTCACGCTTAAATACCGGAATCAATCGATTCTTATAGCCTTCGTCGTAAGCATTGTCTGCATCATAAGCATATACTCCCAAATGTCTGTAACCATAAAAATTACCTGCAGCCATTCCCGGCTCAATCCACCAGTTAGTTTCAAAATCACGTGGTTCACCTACAATACTTAAAATTGTATTTTTGTTTTTAGACCAGTTAAAAGAAGTATACCATGAGAAGTTACGTATACGAACGGGAGTTGCCGAAATATTAAACTCAAAACCTTCATTCTTCACTGAACCTGCATTCACACGCATACTATTAAACCCGATTTCAGTAGGAATAGCATCATTATTAAACAAGCCGGTTGTTTTTTTCACATAATAGTCACCTGTAAATGAAAGTCTCCCGTCAAAGAAAGTCAGGTCAAGACCGATATTCGTCTGTTTGGTTTCCTCCCATTTCAAATAAGCATTACCTACTGATGACTTAGGAATAACACCAGTTACCCCGTTATAACTATAGTCCGGATCTACAGCATACAACGTATAGGTATCATAATCACTTACACGGTCGTTACCATTAATACCCCAGCTGGCACGTATTTTACCATCAGTAAGAACCGATCTCGACCAATCCATGAAAAACTCATCAGAGAATCGCCAAGCTGCAGATCCGGCCGGAAATACACCATAACGATTTTCAGAACCGAATCTCGACGAACCATCCCGACGAATAGACCCCTCTACAATATATCTACCATAATAGTCATAATTTACACGACCAAACATAGACACCATACTGTTTCCGTCTCCTTTTATAGAATATCCGGTCAATGTACTGGCTTGTGGTACAAGCATGTTCTTATTCAAATATTTCTCACTTTCCATGAGAGTCGTACGAGACATCTTATCTTCAATACTACCACCAATCATCACATGTACATTATGTGCCTGTTTAAAGGTTTGGGCATAATCAAGATATCCATCTATCAAATAATTCTTTTTCCAAATAGTACGGTCAGAACCTTTATCCCATCCGGCTTCCACTTCTTCCCTCTTCGTTTTGTTCACATTTGGACTTGCATATTGCTTACGGTCAGCATGACTCAACGAAACTGTTGCTTTTCCTACGAACTTGAAATGTTTAAGGAATGAAAGCTCCATAATCTCCGATAACTGTCCTTCATATGTAGTAGTCTCGTCCGTACGCTCCAACAGTTCCTGAATCGGATTTCGTTTACCAGACGGACTTGATCCATAAGCAGGTACCAAAGTACCATCCGGATAATAAAGAATCGATTCGGTCGGTCGCCTGATCGCGTTATAAAATACACTACCCTCACTAATATTATTCTGTTTACGATAGGTTACATTAATATTAGTAGTGAATTTCAAAAATTTATAAGGTTCATAATCCACTTTAGTACGACCTGTAAAACGTTTTGCATAACTGGTCAGGATAATACCTTTATCATCAAGATATCCAATACTGGTCATAGTACGTACTTTATCACTACCTCCACTGATACTCACATTCACATCATGGCGAACAGCTGTTTGTGAAATCACATCCTGATAGTTGTTACTGGTAGTCCCCTGAATATTCACCGAGTCATTATTAGATTTGAACATAGCAAATGGATTCTTACCAGCTACAGACTGAATTGTATTTGCAAATATTTCACGCTCTGCACGATTCAACTGTGGAAGTGTATTAGAAAGAACACCATAAGAATTAAGATAACGAACATCTATACGAGGTTTACCGCTTTCACCGGATTTAGTTGTGATAATAATCACACCATTGGCAGCACGGGCACCATAGATAGATGTTGAAGAAGCATCTTTCAAAATATCCAAAGATTTAATATCGTTGGCATTGATATGATCAATACTTTCAACAATTACTCCATCTACTACATATAGGGGTTCAGTACCTCCTGCTTCAAACGTCGAAACACCACGAATACGAATGCTTGATCCGGCACCCGGAGCACCGGAAACAGCAGTAATCTGTACACCAGGAACCTCTCCCTGTAATGCATCCATTACATTTACCGGTTGTTTTTGCTCAATCTTGGCAGCATCTACATTAACTGCAGCTCCCGACAGATTTGCTTTCTTTGCCGTACCATAACCTACTACTACTACTTCATCCAATGCTTTGGCGTCTTCGTGCATCACAATTTTTAAAGTAGATTGTCCTTTCCATTTGATATCTTGTGTGATATACCCCATGTAAGAAAACACAAGAGTCTGCCCTTGCTGTACACTTAGTTTAAAGTGTCCATCCATATCAGAGATAGTACCATGTGATGCACCTTTCACTTTTACAGAGACTCCAATCATAGCTTCTCCTTCGGCATCAACAATAGAACCAGTCACCTGGCTTTGTTGTGCATATAATTGAGATGTACCTCCCAACAATAGGCCAACAAATAACATAAATTTCCATAGCATACTGGCTAACGGAGATTCTTTTCTCACTTTTTCATTCATTTGTAGAATAATATTAGATTAAACATTAATAATTTAGAATAGAAATAACGACTTTCCACCATTATGGTGGATAAAATTGTGTTCTTCTTGTTTTCATTAATAGTATAAATTTTAAGTTAGACTTAAATTAACAGCAGGTGTTTTTGTCCCTTTTAAGTTTTTTGATAGCACAAACATAAGCACATTCCAAGTAACGAATTTTAAGAAACATCTCAATTGCTTTAGAATTTGTATCAGCACTATCAATATTTTAAAATACCACTGATTATCAATAACTTAAATAAAACATTAATATTTGTGTGCGAACACACATATATTAATAAATTGTATTTTACAAATACAAAAATAGGCGATGTATGCTAAAAAGGCTTTCTAATTTGTATCAATGGTTTGTAAAAATGAATCAGCCACCTTAAAATTCTGAATAAAAGCATCCTATTTATATATTACCTTAACTATAATATCCGCTCATAAAATAAAACTCCACTCAGAAAGAACAAGTTATGTACTTCTGAGTGGAGAAAAAAGATTAATAAAAGAATTGTAACCTAAGCGGTAAATTGTGTTTCTTAATGTATAATAGTTGTTCCATCCATTTTGCCGGATGCAACAGAGAAGTGAATCTCTTTTTTATTAATTATAGCCTTTGCTTCTGATTGTTGCTGTGTCGGATCGGCATAAGCAACCTTATAGTTTTTGTCGGAAGGCATAATCATGTAAACACCCGGGGTAACGGCTTCAAAAGAAAGCCCGGATGTTAATTTTATTTTTAGAGGTTGATAGGCAGCTATATAATAATTATCTGCAGCAAAAACAATCTGAGCATTTTCATCATTACGTAGTATCTTAACAGAAGAAAGATCAAACGCTGCCGTCTGTTCACAACTAACTGAAGGAAGAAGAAGATATTGATAAGTAGCCTTTTGCGGATGTACTCCGTGATCAATATGCAAAGATACAACTTCTCCTTCTACCGGTTGCGGACGATACATCTGCATAAAGTCACGCCACTGTCCTGTACGTTTTTCAGAATGGGCTACACTATTGACAGAAGAATTCCCCAAAAGAATATATCCGGTACGTCCATGAAAGAAACGCTGTTCTTTTCCATCAAACAGTTGAGTACCTTCTATTATCTCCCATTTATTTTTTTGTAATACGAGTAAATTATCCCGTTTTAGACGCTGGTCAATAGAAGTAGTAACGGTAAGTGCCGAATCAGACTGTATACCTGCTCCCAGACAAAGTACAAAATTATCTGTCATTACCCATGCCTTACGAGCCTGTATACCATCCTTATTGAAATCCATAACCGTCATTCCCTGTCTACCGTCAGATACACCTCCTACAAAAGAAGCATCATTAACAGCTTGTTTTCCCCTTTTCCACCGTACAGGTTCGTTACTCTCGTAGGATGTTATACCTGGAATCTTTCTCCAATCCCAGAAAGGAAATACATTCAGATAATCATTTGTATCTTCATAGATATAAGTGGCCCCGTCACCCATGTAATATCCCAATAAATTATCTTCATTCACCTGTTCGGAACCAATCACCCGCTCAGAAGACATTTTCACTGAAGCCATCCATGACGGACGACGGTGAATCGTGTAATCCGATTGCCAGAAATGTTTATGTCCGGTAAATGTACTTCCCGATTTACGAGGGGGAAAATTATCAGCAACAAACTCTTTGTTTCCCAATGTTAAAGCCACAAATCCCACACTCAGTGCTTTGTGAATAGGTGCATTGTGGAATAATTGCCGATCTAAAGAATTTATATCCATCTCTCCGCGCCAGATAACCCAACGATAACCGTCAGTGAGCAGCGTATTCAATATCTCCATTTGTTTATCATCAAATGCAAATGAAGTACCGGAAAATAACCCAGCAAAGAAGCTCATGCCTGATAAAAACGATAATCCATAATTACCAAATTGCTGTTGAGCACCATGTTGATGAAAGCTCCAATCTTCTTTAATTCCTTCTTTCCCGCCGGTCATTATTTCGGAAGCAATAATATCCCGGGCTTCTTTCACCAAAGGATAGTCATTCTGCAACAAAGCACGCATCAGTACATTACCTGCCAACCACACTTTATTCTGTCCGGTCATACCAAACTTGGCATGTTCTAATACCTCAATAGCCGATTGTTTTTCTGCCGGAGAAAGTTCATCTTCCAAAAGGATAAAAGCAGCCCCCATTGTTTTGGGTATACCTATCTGATTATACCACCAATTCAGGCAAACAGGCTTTGCGGTAAACCAATAATTCAATGCGGTATGGATTACTTTTGATACTTCTGACGAACCTTTATATTCCGTCTTGTCCGAACGGTAAAGTTTGGCAAGTTCCAATATGCGCTCGGCATGCATCTTGGGTTCCCATCCCGAACGTTTCTTATCATCATAATTAATATCAGGCCAGGTTCCATCCGCTTTCAGAGAAGAGAGATATCTCTGTATTTTTTTTAAATCAAAGGGATAAAGCTGATGTAGTTCCATTACTACCTGATCAGACATCTCACTTTCAGGAGTGATTTGCTGTAAATAACGGACTAAGTCTTCCTGTTCGCCTCCTGAAGGAAGTAAAGAGCGAACATAATTTTGCCGGATACGCACAAGTTCATCCGTCTCAGCTGCACGAACAACCGATATGACAAACATAAGCAGGCTTAAACAAAATACAATTTTCTTCATGGTGTTTTATTTCAAATGTTTATACTGATTCCTCCGAATACGGTAGCTCCCGGCATAGGAAAGCCGGAATTAATCTCATAATTCTGTCCCAGGAGATTTTCTCCTTTCACAAAAATCTCCACTATTTTAATGGGGGAATAGGCGACACGAACGTTCCACAACAAGTAGTTTTCAGTGGTTGTACTACCCATAGCAGTATACAGACCATTGATATATTGTAATCCTGTAGCTACACTCCAATTACTCCGGGCATAGCGTCCACCCAAGTATAACTGATGTTCCGGAGCAGCCGGAACCGGATACTTCATATGCAAATAACTATAGTTCATATTCAACCCCAGATGACTGTTCAATTGACAGGCTGTAGCCAGTTCGATACCATAATTTTCCACCTTATTTATATTACGGTTCACAGGTGAACCGGTGCTTGTGTCCGCAAAGATAATATCTTTTCCATTTATATAAAATAGATTAAGGTCAAAATGCAAAGCATTATCCCAAAAATTCTGACCAACAGAAACTTCGTAATTCATTAAACTCTCCGGTTTCAGATTTGGATTTTGAGGTTTGAACATATACATTTCTCTAATCGTAGGATTACGGAAACCTTTACTTACAATGGCCTTTAGTACTGTGACAGGAGTAACAATATAGCTTATACCCACTTGAGGAATCAATTCCTTTCCCGACTTATCATTGTAATCCAGCCAAAGACCAGCGTTCAGTGTCAATCTCTCTGCCAGTATCTGACGAAAATTAATATATCCGGCTACATCATTTATATAAGTAGAAGATAATATATCACTGTTTTTACCACCTTCTGCCAAAGGAGTATTCCAGGCATGACCACCGTAACGGGCATAGTCAATCCCTACTGCTATATCATTGCCGGTGAAGAAAGAATAGGACTGATAAAGAGAAAGCCCCAACATATTATCGGTAGAGTGATACAGTTCTTTCTGGGGATTACTGCCTGCAGTATATCCGTCATTAATCTGATGATTTCCCCAGTTATAGAAAAACTTCAAAGCACCGGATGTACGGGCATACGAATTGGATAGTGCAAAAGAAGTCATGCCTCGGGTGATTTCTGCATCATTATCAATCATAGGAGCCGATACTAATCCGGGATTGGCCGCATTATAGTGAGTGACATTCACGTCTGCAAACACATTCCAATGAGAAGAAAATTCATACCCCAACTTCGCATATCCCCCATACTGGTCAAATTCAGAATTCTCACGATGTCCGTCTGTACGATTATAATTCAATGAAACAAAAGAACTGAAACCCTTTCGCCGAAAGGCGTTGTGAGCTTCAGCACTAAAAGTATTGTATGAACCATACATTGCACGACCATAGGTATGCACCCCGTCTTGTTGCTGTTTTTTGGTAACGATATTGACAACACCTGCCATCGCATTGGAACCATAAAGTACAGAAGCCGGTCCGCGTACCACCTCTATTTTTTCAGCCATAGCCGATTCATAGGCATCGGGTAACGGATGCCCCATCATCCCCATATACTGGGGATGTCCGTCAATCAAAACCAGCACCTGCGTATTAGGGCTACCACCTATACCACGAATACTCATTCCACCAGCTGCACCGTTAGCAACCCCATACCCTATCACACCACGTCCGGTAACAAACATTCCGGGAACCTGTTCTGAGAGCACAGTCAAAACAGAGTTGGTATAGCGTCCTTGTAACTCCTGTTTATCCAGCGAAGTAACAGTCATCGGCAAAAACTTCCGATTCACCTCTGTCATGGTCCCGGTCACTACTACTTCATTCAAACGAACGGTATCATTTACCACTTGGTCTACTTCACCGGCAACTCCCACAAAGGTAGTAGCCAGAAAAGAAATTGTCAATATCTGTTTTTTAATCATTATTTATCATTAATTTCTCCGATTCCATTATTACAGCCGCCCATAGCACTCCTGCTACGGCTTCCTTTGCATTGAGTATCTTGGGCACAGTTACATATTCTATGAAATTCTTCTTGATAACCACTCCATCACAGGCTCCTATCACATCGAGCAATCCCTGTTCGTTAACCTGTATAAAAGGACGCAGACTCTCATATCCCTTAGTGACAACAGGCATATATTCCTTTTGCTTCAGTAAACCCAGATTGATCCCCTTTCGAAGAGAGTAAACAAACATTGCAGTACCCGAAGGATCAATAAAATTCAATGGATTGTCACCCTTATCTACAACCATAAACCAACCACCGGTAGACTTATCCTGTACAGACTTCAATCCTCGACACATCTTTATATATATATCGAGTATTTTATTATAATCCGGATGAGTTTCCGGTAACACGGCAAGTAATTCGGGAACCACCAATGTGTACCACCCCATACCTTCGCTCCAAACTTCAGGCGACAAGCCTGTCTGTTTATCAGCCCAGGTAGCTTTTTCCGGTTCTGTGGTCCATGCATGTAGTACCAGTCCGTCCGGACGTTGAAGATGACGTGCAGCAGTAATAACATTACGGCAAGCCGTATTATAGCAATAATCAGTCTCTCCCACATATTGTCCGCAACGGATGAGGAACATCTGCATCATAAAAACACCATCAATCCACATATTCGGGCTCCGGTTTCCATGCCAGAATTGTCCGTCAGAACTGGGATAGTCATCCACAGCTTTTAATATCTGTAAAGCAGCTTTCTTATATTTTTCATTACCTGTGCGGGCATATAGTGTACAAAAAGCAGAGCCTGTCATGAAGTTATCAAGATTGGTCAGTCCCCCACCCTTATAGTTTCCATCATCATCTACAAAATAATCTATATATTTCCGGATATATTCAAGATAATCCGGATTACCGGTTAATTGTCCTAACCGATCCATTGCCTCAAACATATATCCCTGTACATACGTATAGTCTTTCCAATACGCCAACCGATAGTCAGGGTAACGTGCCATCACCGTTTCGGCAAGTGGTAATGCCAGATCCATGGGTGTTTGACCGGGAGTATAGCCCAACTTTGCATCCGGTACCCCTTGCGAAGTTGTTCGCCGGTAACGGGTAGTGGTTTCCTGAGTGACCATCATTGTTACTCCATTCTCTACAGTCGTACCAGTAGTACGTGTAGTAGTCACGCGATTGGTTTGCGCCATAATCGGCTGCAACAATATATTTCCTAAAAATAGCAGAACGAAAATAGTTTGTGTTTTCATATATAACATTTTTATAACCAGATAATAGGATTACGTATAGGTAAATTGCGTACCACCTCATTATTTGTCGGAAAGTGTTCTAGTTTGAGCCAGGTATCAAACATTGCCTCATCTTTCAACTGCGCAGAACCAAAAAGCAGAAACGGATGTGCAACAGGCCACTCTTCCCAACACATCACATCCGGTGCCAATGTCCATTTACTCTTATCCGCTACAAAAGGGTAAAGATAAGAAATACCTAACATAATATTTCGTCCGTCCGCAGTTGTATATTGCCAAAGATTATCGTCATTCGTCGATAAGATCTGACATATCATGGTCATTGCATCAAGATTGAAAAGCGAATAGGCATACGGCTTGGTACGCTCCTGCTCTAACGGGAAACTACCGTCCTCCGCCATTTGTCCGGGAAGCAATACTTCCTTGTATCGGTCCGAACAAAATTTCATCATCTTCTCATCTTCGGTATATTTGGCAAACATTGCTGCCTGCATTACCCAGCAAGTGCCATGATTGTTCTTCGCCTTCATCTCATCCATGCCATACGGATGTGTTACCATCCAGTTCAGATAAGATGCAAACCATTCTTTAGTAGCCTTTGCATCTTCAGCAGGAAGTACTCCAGCCTGTTGAAGGCGTAAAAGTGATTGAGCCACTTCGATCAGATGAACCGTATCAATAATCCCAATTCCACGTCCGGTAGCAATCCCCTTAATAGCCTGTGCATACAACAGATTCGGATTCATTCGCGTCTCTTTGTTCACAAACCAGGCACGTATATGCTGAAGGACTGCATCGGTATACTTCTTATCTTGTGTAATAAGATAGGCAGAAGTTAAATTGCCGGTAATCACACTAAAACGAACCATTGCATGCCGATGGGCTACGAAGTTGTCCGGATTGGTTTCTCCGTCACGTCGAATATACGGTCCGTCGGGATTCAATGAATCAGGCCACCAATAATCTCCCTCTGAAAAGAAATCATGCGATCCACCCATACTACGCTCAGCGATAAAGGAAGTCACTGTTACTGGTTTCTCTGCCAGATTCTGTTCTGCACGTTTCAATATCTCCTGTCTTAATGTTTTCACTACCGGATCGGGTCCCGACGCCGCACATGAAAACAGAAAACAAGTTAAAAGCAAATAATAAAAGCATTTCATAAACTACTCAATTTGTTATAAGGTGTATAATAAAGGATCTCTTAGCAGTGCGCAAAAATAAAAGTTTAGTTTCTCTTCAGCTTTTAGAATTATCCCATAAGCTTAAACTATTATTCCATTTGTCAATGAAAACACCCTTTATCTGGAATATACACCGAAGAAAGCGTTTGTATAGAATCGTGCAGTCCAAATGTACAAAGAATATTTTTCTGTCTGTCCACAAGAAACATATGAGGGGCTTTATCCTTCACTCCATGTCCCTGCCAGTTAGTAAACAGTAACCCTACCCCCGGCAAGTATTGCATACCACTGAGAAATTTCAACGGGCTTCCTTTCAGATCTCTGTTCGACAATTCCCAGACCACTATCCCTGCTTTATCAAACTCCATAATGCGGGGATTCTTGTCCGCATCTGCCACCGCAACAAGTGTATTGCCATTGTCCAACCGGATAACAGAATGCGCTCCACCGGAAACTTCTACTTCCCAGCACGATTTACCATTCTCATCATACTCCACTACCCGTTTACCACCATAATGTGCCACCAGGTAATGTCCGTTGTCCAACCTGCGGGCATTACGGATAAACGACTTCTTACCATCCGTTACACCCGGAGGTAGAATACATACTTCCTTTACAACTTCTCCTTTCGGATTCACCTCCAGCAAACGACCGGAATTACATTCACCTATAAATGTATCTCCGTTCTTCAATCTCTGGCAGGCAAAGATATGACTTTTAGATGTATAATGAAAGACAGTATCTTTATTTTGGTTCACTTCAAGTACTCCCTGTCCGGTAGTGAAAAGTATATTTCCATTCTCCAGTATCCACAAATCATTGGAAAGCGGTGCATCATGTTCCCAGACAATTCTCCCATTCTCAAAGATAAAAACCTTCCCTTGCGAATAATCCGTACAAGCGAATGTTTTGCAATATTCCAGATATGGATATTGATTACTGTTCTCTACAATCCAGGTTGCCCAGAGGAAAGAGGAAATCACTTCCTGCCCATTCATTTTCTTCGGACGGGTCACATAAGTCTGATAGTCTTTTTGAATGCCCAATCCATTGTTGGCATCCTGCAAATCAATCAATCCGTCTACAGAACTTATTTTTGCTTTAGAGAGCAATCCCATATATCCTTTTCCCACACAATTCTTGTATTCTCCGGCAGGAATAATACCCAATTCTATAGCACGTTGTAAAGCATACACAAACATCCCACTACCGGAAGTTTCCTGCCAATTACCGGGTTGATCACCTTTATCTACCACCTGATACCATAGTCCGGTGACCGGGTCCTGGCAGTTCTTTAACCCCTGCATTAACTCTTGTGTGATAGAAACCAACTTCTTATATTGTGAATGAGTTTTTGGGAATATTTCCAAGGTCTCTACCATTATTAATGCATACCAGCCAAGCCCTTCGCTCCATACCTCCGGTGCCATGCCCGTCACCGGATCCGCCCATCGGGCATCTTTATCTTCATCCCAGCCATGATAAAGTAAACCGGACTCTCCTTTTTTCAGATGCGTATACATCCCTATTAACTGACGGGAAGCTTCATTGAAGCAATAATCCGTATCGCCAATGTAGTGTCCGTATTTTGTAAGGAACATCTGTCCCATAAAAACACCATCCACCCATATCTGTCCAACGGTCCCCCGTCCGTGCCAAAACACTCCGTCGGACGTTCTCGGATAGTCGTCATAACTCTTCCGAATTATATCGGCAGCCTTCCTGAACTTCTCTTCTTTTGTTTGCTGATAAGCCCAGACAACAACAGAACCAGCCATCATATCGTCCATACTTCGTCCTTTGAAATAAACGAGGCTTCCATCCGGACGCACTACTTCATTGGCCCAGTTCATCATGTAATCATAATACTTTCTGTCTCCGGTAGAGCGCCACAACTTATCCAGTCCCATAAGGAAATAGCCTTGCGGGTAGCACCACGGTTTGAAAGGAATAGTCAGTGCCGAGGGATAACGCGTCATTACTGTATGAGCTATTTCTTTGGCCCAGGAAGAAGGCACTTTCCCGGGAACTTGTGCTGTTGCCTGTATAAAGGCAAGAGATACTAAAATGGTAATTAAAAAGCTTTTCATTCGTGTTTCTTTTAAAGTTAGCGCTAAGATAGATGCTTTGTCTTTACCGGACTTTCAGACTTGTATCAATGATTATAAATTCTATCTCAAAGGAAAATAAAAAGTAAAAAGAAGTAAGTTTGGATATTTACAGGATATTTAAGCACAATAATTTACAAACGATATACACAGAAGAAAATTCTCTGATTCATTCTGTAATAGAAAAATCCGTTTAATACTATAGGTAAAATATCAGCATCGATTCTCTATCAAAACAAAGTGTACATTCTTGTATCGCAAAAGTGTACATTCTTGCTATACATCTCTGTACACTCTTGTATGATAAGATTGTACATTTTAACAAACATTGATTATCAAGCACTTACACAGATTGTCATCTCAATCCGACACATGTCTGCTCTCAGATGATGTCGAATTAATTAATCCCGGGAGAGACGTACAGAAAGTATCTTGCTACTTCCGTGCAACAAAAACATATTACAAAAACAAACTCTGATAAGACTATAAAAATCACACTTTTAACCTTTTGTATATTTACATTATAAAAGTATGTACTTTATTAGTACAAACTATGCATTTTAAGTATGTCTTAAATAGGTAATTAACACACATTTAAATACGTACTTTTATAAGTAAGAAAATCCAGCTTTAAACAAATACAATTATTTCTTTAGATATTTATAAATTCACATTGAAACTCTCTACTTTCCCAGATATTTTCGCACATAGTGTTTTACTTCCATTGCAACAGACCCTTCCAACTTATATTCACCTATAAGAATCTTCTCACCCAACTCTTTTGCTTTTTCATCATTCCCGATTTCTACATAAAACCGAAAAAGATAATAATGTGGAAGTATATGTCCCGGAACCATATATATAGCCGTTGATATCACTTTTTCCGCTTCCGTATATCTTTCCAGATACATAAGGCAATTTCCTAAATCGATATAAAGATCGGGACTTGGTAGCAATTCAGCCCCTCGTTGTAAAAAGGGTAAGGCCTCTGTGTATTGCCCATTCTTATATAAATAATGGGCATTATTTAAAATATAACTTCTATTATATTGTTTGGCAAAAACATATCCAGACAGAACCCTCTGATACCGCCAACATGCCCAGACAGCCATCAAACATGCAAAGGAAATCATACCGGTTCGAAGAAAATTCCTGTATCTACATGCACAACCTTTTATTTTCTTCTTTCCACTTCCGGATATAACTCCCAAAAGAAATGCAACCATTATCAGTAAAGAAGAAACTTCCCCTACATAAGAAAAACAGGAAAAAACACATAAATACAAAAGCATAGCACGAATATAACAATCAGACCGGGAAGTAAACAGAGTAACAAAAAGTACAAGAAAAATTAACAGTCCGATGATACCATATTCACAACAGATACGCAAAGGCTCATTAAAAGCATGAATGTTGGATGTAGCACGATTCGTATGTTCTGAATTTGGGTTTTCCTTAAAATAAGAAGCTTGCGCCAACATATATCCGGCAGGAAAAGAATCGGCTCCTTTTCCTGTTAATGGAGCTTCATTTATCAATTCACTACTAACCCTCCAAATAAAAAGACGACCGTCTGCCGAATCTTTCTTCAAATTATAAAGAGGAACAGCTAACAACGTAATGACCAACAAGGAGTATAAAAAAAATTGAAAACGTATTTTACTTCTTTTGCAGAAATAATAGAAACCTATAAAAGACAGAAATAAAGCCACCCAAGATGCACGAGATTGTATAATTATAAATAACATTGTAACAGGTAATGCAGCTAAAAGCAAACCTCCAAATTATGACCATCGTTTTTGGCCATAAACAGCCTTCATTAAAAAGAAAAAAGCCCATATTGCAAGCCCGGTATATGCCCCTAAATGTGCAGGATTAAAGAAACCACCTGTTACTGAAAAATAAAGATGATTGGAAGGCAGCCATTCTATATATTGCAACCAACCATATATAGATTGTATAAAACCACCCAAAGCAATTACTATATATATCCATATACGTTGCGAGGATGGTCCGTAAATACGTCCACTGATATAAAAAACATCGGCAACAATCCACAAAACAATATTTTCATCCGAGATTCTCCGTTCATTCCAAAGAAAAGTAGTCATAAGTATCCATCCTCCAAATAGTAAGACAAGTATATCTGTCATGCTCAACGGTATCCACTCGGATCGGTTTATACTCAAAGTTGCACACAATAGAATGAAGCAGCCTCCCAATAACATTATATAATGATTTTCTTCTATCAAGTGTCTGAAAGAGGTAAAAAAAGGTAAAAGCAAAAAAATAATGCCTGCCAGTAGCCACTTTATATCTACAAATTTGATAACCATTTTCTGTAGTTAAAAATAAATCGATTAATTATCAAAATAGCATATTACATATTCTTCAACAGAAGGACATAGCATTAATGTGCTCCACAGAATAATCCAAGAAATGCGCCAAATATACCATAGCTTCCAGATTGAGTCTCTAAAGCATACAAAAAACGATAGGTTTATTGCAAAAAAATAAAAGAGAATCCAGGATAGAAATATAAGTGAGAAACTTTTGAAACTTCTCTTACATGAGCATGAAATCCTAACAACAAGAAGAAAAACACTTGTGATAAAACGGTATTGTAATTCATACAATTGATAATTTCTCGTAAATAATGATTCATCATCGAAACAATTTTAAATTAACCATCAAAACAAGATAATGCCTCCTTCTATAATCGGTTGATGGGAATGGGTTTTGTTTCTACCATAATGACGGATTACCTCATACCCACCGGATAAGAACAAAGACAGTTTGCTCCTAATTTTACACTCCAAATTTAAACGTGCCTGCAAAGCATATAAACTTCCCGGAAGGGATTCATTACGATTCTTCCCGGTCATCAAATGTTGATACCCTACATCACCACTTATGTCTAAGAATTTGGTAATTGGTAGCCAAAGACCGCTACGATAGGATAAATTCCATGAGAACTTATTATTCAAATGGAAAGAATAAGCACCTACGCCAACCATATTATAAAATAACATTCCTCGAAAACGAATGCCCACATTCATTAGTGAACTATTCCCACCAAAGATTATCGCTTGTATCTTTGTGGAGCGATTGAGGTTAATTAGACCCAACTGGAAAATATTGGACTTTTCTTCCGATAAACAATAGTTTACAATTCCTATTTGTACACCTTTACAGTCGCCACAAAAATTAAGTGGGGCAATCTGTACTCCTCGCAAAACATCGGTTATACCGATTAATCCACTAACTTGTATCCCGAATATATTATCAGAGCTATTGATTAATCCAGCCACTTGTAGCCCTTTAGTACCATCAGGAGACATGTTCATAATTCCCCCTAAACAAATGCCATTATATTCACCTGAATAATGGTTAATGTTCCCAAAACCAGCAATAGCAATTCCTTTGATACAATCAGCACGTAGAGTTAATAAATTAAAAGCTAATCCATATAGTTTATCAGCTTTAGAATTCACGCCAATATTCAAATAAGTAGTTTGCCCTTTTATAGACTTGATGGAATCGCGTCGTATATTCTCCAAATCCAAGGATCTCATTGGCTGCGTACAAACCTTAGAACCTAAAGACAAATTAACACCGAAACATCTATTCTGAGAGAACAATCCTACCGCAGCACTCAATAATAAGAGTAATATCAAAACTTTTCTCATATGCATCGTTTAATAATAAAATAATAGAAATAGTTTTTATAACTTACGAAAAAGTAATTGAAGAGAGTAAATTCGACAACCATTCCCAACAATCTAAAGTGAACCGATTAATGTTAATCAAACCAATCTGAAATGTATACGTTTCTGAGTAGTTAAATAAGCCGATCTGTATTCCTTTAAACTCTCCCGAAGTAACATTGACCGGTGCTATCATTCCACCAGCTCCGTCACCTGCAGAATTAATCAAACCGGAAAACTGTATTCCACGCAATGTTTCAGCCAAATTGAACATTCCCGATACTTGTGTTCCATAAACTTCTCCAAGACTATTCATGATCCCGGCTATCTGTATCCCATGCAATACACCTGCCGTGAAATTTATTCCTCCGGAAAGAAACAAACCATCATAATCATGTGCGGTATGATTTAAAATGTATAACCCGGAAACAGCTACTCCTTTTGCCTCATACACCATACTACCCAACACATTGACAGCCAATCCATTCAAACAATTCATATCCGAAGAAAAACCAAGGTTTAAATAACAGGTTTGTTTGGTTTCCATAGGAAAAGTACATACATCAGAATTCAGGGAAAGATTAATTCCTATATGCTCATTCCGGGAAATAAGCATAAATAGGCTTAACACAATAGCAACAGTTAATATAAATATCTTTTTCATTTTAACAAATCTAAATTAGCCATCAAAACAAGATAATACCTCCTTATATAATTGGCTGATACATCAAAACCTTTCGTTTATAACAAGATAATGAAAGAATATCTGAAGCGCTTTTAAATGCGCTTCAGATAAAAAACAGACCTAATAACGATCTACTTCTTTCCAACTACGAGGATCGTTTTCTACCAAACGAATTTCCAAATCTTTTATCACTTGATCTTTAAATAGGGAACGATAAAGATTAGGCATCCCTTTTTTTATCATAAATCGAGTATCCTCCGGACCTTTCAAATAAGGTCTTTCAAACTCTACATAAATAAAATACAAGGGACGTTTATCTCTCCAATAATAATAATCTTCCATAACATAAGTCATACTTGCGCCCCAAAATTTAGATTTATCAGGGATACGACCATCAAAGGGCCATTTCAAATAAATGTCAAGCTCAAATTCATTAGTAAATTTGGAGAAAGGCTGATTGATATACCGATCTTTATGGGTGATAAAATTCACCTCCATGTACTTCAAAGTGTCATTATTACACTCTTTCAAAGAAACATAACCAGATTGAGAAAAAGATTCTACTACTATCGTAGTAAAAAACAGGATTAAAAATAATTGCTTCATATTCTACTTCTATCAATGATTAAAACAAGATAATACCCCCTTCTATAACCGGTTGATGGGAATGGGTTTTGTTTCTGCCATAATGACGGATTACCTCATACCCACCGGATAAGAACAAAGACAGTTTGCTCCTAATTTTACACTCCAAATTTAAACGTGCCTGCAAAGCATACAGACTTCCCGGAAGGGATTCATTACGATTCTTCCCGGTCATCAAATGTTGATACCCTATATCACCACTTATGTCTAAGAGTTTGGTAATTGGTAGCCAAAGACCGCTACGATAGGATAAATTCCAGGAAAACTTATCATTCAAATGGAAAGAATAGGCACCTACGCCAACCATATTATAAAATAACCTCCCACGGAAACGAACACTCACATTCATCAAGGAACTATTCCCACCGAAAATCATCGGTTGTATCTTTGTAGAACGATTGAGATTGATGAGACCTAACTGGAAAATATTGACCTCCTTACCCAACCAACAATTTACCAAACCAATTTGTACCCCTTTGCAATCACCACAAATATTGAATGGAGCTATTTGTACGCCCTTTAAATAACCTGAAATACCTACTATACCACTTACTTGCAAACCATTCATTTCGTCCGTACTATTAACTATACCAGAAATCTGTATACCATTCGTTCCCTCTGTGGCCATATTTATCATACCGGCAATACAAAGACCGTTGTAATAACCTTCATAATGATTTAAATGCCCTATTCCGGCAATAGATATTCCTTTTATCGTATCTGCCCGTAAAGTGAACAGATTCGCACCCAACCCGCATAATAGATGGGTACTGGAACTTAAGCCAATATTCAAATAGGTAATTTGATTTTCAGAAAAAGATTGTGTACATACTTTCGATGTTAGAGACAGATTAACACCTGCAAATTTATTCTGAGAGAACAAACATAACAGATAGTTCAATAAGACAAATAGAATAAAAAGTTTCTTCATACGCATTGTTTATAATATTAATATGAATCAGTAATTGAATATCAACTACTGATTCACATAAGTAGTAATACAATATTTGTTAATAATAATCACATCACTATCATTTATAGTATAGGATTATTGCTTCTCAGAAAACGAATTGAGGTATTATGCGATATAAAATATTAACATTTTAGTTAATTCAGATAAGATACTCATCTAATTAAACACATCTGGATATTTATCTATATCTGAAATAGCGATATAGCCATTAATTGACTTATTATAAAGATCATACGCCTGAGGCAACAAATGAGCATCCGCAGGAGAAAAAAAGAGTTTTCCATATAGACAGGTGGTTGTATCTGCTCCATATACCTCTAATTCTGACAGTTCCATTTTAGCATTTCCATTGTGCTTGATACGTAGATAACGGCGAGGTATGGAAACACCCGAAGCATATACAGAATCATACTGTGTATTGGCATCGTGGGTAATGGTACATAATGTATCTACTTTCCGAAAATCCTTATAATCTGATGATTCTATGGTAGCCCCTATGATATGACGGCTGTAATTGGCAAAACGGTGAAAAAGAGGGTATTTCCGATGTAGAGTTAATGATGTTCGTTCTATCTTGGAAGGAGAAATAAAGTGAACAGTACCATCTAAACGAACATGAAAAGGAAGAGAAGCAGGTTGTAATTCGTCATCTTGAAAATACCCTGCTATAAACATGGTTTCGGGACCAACATCTGTAAATGTTACTTTAAGTCCATCCCGCTTACCGTAATGTACCGGTATCCAATGTGAGTTGTTGAATACACAAAGATAGGCATATTCCTGATTATCATCCGGTTCATAATCCAGAGAGACAGTTATATCATGGCAAGTCATATACTCGGAAGTGACATCCTGTAAAAAGCGGTTTTCAAAAAAGATGGGGATAGATTCGTCACCAGTATGATCTATCAACGCCCGTGCATTACGTTGATAAGTATGACGATACACTTTATTCATCTTATAATCCTGATTCAGACCACGAGGACGTGATTCAAATCCGGTGAAAGGATAATGTAAACCTGTGAAATGGTACACAGCATTCCAACAGTGTTTTCCCCCACGGGAGGACCACTGTTCAATAGACTCCATTGAAACGGGAATACCTAAAGAACGCATCACTAATACAGTAACAGGAACAAATTCCGGACAGCCTAAAGAGAAAATATCTTTCTCTCCGATCAATGGATGAGAAAAACGAACGGAATCTTTCCGGGCAAACCCCATCTCTTCTATCATTTTACTATTGACATACAGACATGCCTGATAGGGAGACTCATTAATCTCATCTATCCCTGCAAAACGTCCGGGCATATCGCCATACATACCTTTCAGAGAATCACGCCAATTGGTAATGGGTTCGTTACCTACACGATAAGGAAGCAGATATTCACAAAAATCATCAAAATCAAGATGATGTGCCCAGGGATATTGCCAGGCTTCAAAAGCACAATCTATGTTGTGTATAAGATAAGAAGCGGTGATACACTCCACGTCTTCTATACGGCGTGCACCACTCACTTTATGAATGGACTGATAAGGATAGAGATGAAAGATCTGCCGGATATGCCAGGGAAGCTTACGCATGGTAGCCGAACGGTTTACACTATCACGATATTCATCTAATGATGCGCCATAATAAGAATAATGCCCGGGCATATTTTCAATAAGGAAAATAGCAGCCCGTAATTTTAAACTATCGGCATCTTTCTGTGAATAATGCGTCAATACCTTTTCCAATTCCGAACGGTTATCGCCACTTTTCTCTAATGCCTGCTCTAACAAAGAAGAAGGTGGTGGCAAATGAGAATGGCAGGCCAGCAAAGCAATAAATAGTATGACCCAAAAGGGAATCAAAACAAGTGTGTTTCTCATAGCTTGTGTATTTTTGACAAAGCTATGAGAATTTACACAACTGCATTATAAATATTGTATCAGTTGTTTGAAATAATCAATCAACATGCCTGTAATAACAAGTTTATTCTGCACTCAGATCATCGTTTAGTGGTATCTTACCACCTTCACGATGTTTCATCACAAATTCCGAAGGTGAATACCCATACACAAGCTTAAAGCTGTTTGAAAAATAAGCATGACTATTAAAACCGGTAAGTACGGAAATCTCCGACACGGTATAGTCTGACTCTACCAATAGTTTAGCGGCAACTTCCAACCGTTTGTTTCGGATCAATTCGGTTGGAGACAGCTCTGTTATGGCCTTTAGTTTTCTATACAGATTGGCACGGCTTAACCCAATCTCTTTGCTCAGCAGGTCTATATTCAGATTAGGATTGGCAATGTTTTTCTCTATAATCTCAAAGAACTTTTGTGTGAAACGATCATCGGTAGAAACGATCTCGATACCCAATGCTTCGGGAGAGAATTTTTTACCATAGAGTTTCTTTAGTTTCTCACGTGCTTCAAGCAGGTTATTGATGCGACAGAGCAAAACATCCATGTTAAATGGTTTGACAATATAATCATCAGCACCTACGGAGAAACCTTCTTTTATATGTACAACCATCGATTTGGCAGTCATCAGCACAACCGGTATATGGCCTACACGCAGGTCTTTCTTCACCAGCGTACAAAGTTCAAGACCGTCCATACGAGGCATCATAATATCACTGAGAATAAGATCGGGATATTTCTCTACGCAGATATTAAAGGCATCTTCGCCATTGTCTGCCTCGAGCACATAATAATAAGGTTCGAGACACTCCTTTACATAATTACGTACTTCATTGTTGTCTTCCGCCAGCAGAACAGTCCATTTCTTTTCGGCATTCATAAGAGGAAGTTTTGCTGTAGGCGGAATTACATCTTCCACAATACGCTCTTCTTCCTCCGCTGCAAAACAAGACTCATCGTACACCCCTTTGCTGACCGGAATGATCACTTCGAATATAGTTCCGTGGGGTTCATTGGAGGCTACCTCAATGATACCATGATGCAGGTTGACAATAGATTGGGTCAGACTAAGCCCAATGCCTGTACCCACATTATTTTCCTGACTCACCCCTACCTGATAGAAAGGAGTGAATATGTTCTTAATCTCATCCGTAGGAATTCCTTTGCCTGTATCTGTCACCAACAGGCGTATCATGTTCGTATCGGTAGGAAGTTCTCCCAACTTTTCTTGCTGCCGGGATGGCAGTTCGCTATAGGAGATTGCTCTCAGATCGAGTGAAACCTCTCCTCCGCTATTCGTAAACTTAAAGGCATTGGAAAGCAGATTGAAAACAACCTTCTCAAACAGAGATTTATCGAACCATACACTCAGGCGCTCTTCGTTCCTGTCGAACACAAAGTTGATGTTCTTATTCATAGCTATCTGATTGAAAGCACAGCAAATCTCCAGCATAAAAGAGCGGATATTGCTCTTAGTGAGCCGAAGCTGCATCTTTCCATCCTGGTTCTTCCGAAGATCCATAAGCTGATTGACTAACAGTAACAGCCGTTGTGCATTACTAAATATCAGACTGAGCTTATTCTTCACGCCTGCACTGAAATCTGCCATCTGCATGAGTTCCTGCAAAGGTGCGATAACCAGCGTCAACGGAGTTCGTAACTCGTGAGAGAAGTTGGTAAACAGGCGTAGCTTGGTCTGATGAAACTCTTCAAGTTGAAACTTCTCTTTCTGCTTGAACACCAATTCACGTTCCAGTTTCTGCTTATTGAGGATGTAATACATGATAATTGTAAGCATAGACAAAAAGACAACGACATAGAACAGATACGCATACCAGGTCTTCCACAAGGGAGGAGTGATGATGATACGAAGTTTCTTTACCTGCTCATTCCATATCCCGTCATTATTGGCTCCTTTCACTTCAAAGGTATAGGTTCCCGGACTCAGATTGGTATAATAGGCTTCTTTACGATTGCCGATATAATTCCATTCCTTATCATGACCTTCAAGGAAAATAGCATATTGATTCTGTTCCGGAAAAATGTAATTGAGTGCACAGTAACTAATGGATATATTATTCTGATTGTATTTCAACCTGATTTCTTCGGTATCATCAAGAATAGAGGTAAGTATAGTACTTGCTCCAGGTTCCACCTCTTCATTATTAACCACCAATCCGGTAAGAACAAGTGGCGGAATGTAAGAGTTCTGCTGCAATTCATCGGGGGTAAAGGTTACAAAACCATTGTTTCCGCTAAAACAAATATCTCCGTTGGGAAGCATGGCACCACTATGAGGGGTAAACTCCTGTATGGCAACTCCATTGAAGATATTATAGTTAGCGCACTCTTTCGTCTTGATATTATAGCGTGAAATACCGTTGCTGGTACTGACCCAGAGATTGTGCTTTTCATCCGGAACAATAGCACAAACATCATTCTCTGCCAATCCTGATTCCTGCGTAACAGTACTGATGATCCCCTTTTCTTCATCATAAAGAGCAAGCCCTCCTCCAAACATGCCAATCCATATATTTCCGGAAGCATCACGGACAATACTGGTGATGTAGTTATTCTGCAAACGCCGGTTTTCAGGCTCCTCATCCATACTGTAATAAGTCATCTCATGTCTCCACTCATCGTATTTCACCAATCCGTCATTACGAGTTCCTACAAGCAATACCCCGGGTCTCAACTCCATCATGCAACGCACACTCCTCACTCTTTGCGGAGGAAGAGTATCATTGGCCAACTTAAAACTATTCTGTACACTCTTGTCTTTTCCAAGTTTAATCAATCCCACATCCGGACTGGCAGCTCCCAACCAGAGATCACCATTCGATGCTCTCAGTATGGAATAAATAGACATGGCTTCCTTAAACTGATAATAAAGTGAGTATTTCTTTGTGCGGATATTAAACTGATAAATACCACCGCGATTGGTTCCGCACCACAGAATATCACCTTCCAACATCAGCCCTTTTACAATATTCTGGCTATGTTGCAACTGAACGGAATCTTTGATAGGATAATACTGATACCTACGAGTAGGCAGATTATAATCGAGTATCCCCCGCCCTTCTGTCGCCATATACAGACAGCCCGTAGGCATACAAACCATTGTACCATAAATGCCGAACATGGCATCAAAGACAGTTGTAGGATCATGAAAAACAAAGCGATTGTTGTACTTACTACTATAATTGATACCTCCGGCATAAGTACCTACCCATACAATATTACTTCTGTCCACAAAAAGCGAATAAATAGAGAAATGGCTGAGATTACCTTGTTCCAAAGAGGCGTTGGAGTGTAACAGTTTGGAATTGTTGTGCAGGTCAATTGTATAAAGTCCGTCGAACGTACCTACAAGTAGTGTACCCTCCACTTCGGCAATACAACGGATACTATTGTTGGAAAGTGCACTGTTATCTTTGGTATAAGTAATAATCGTTTCACGGTCTATATCAAGCTTGAATAGTCCGTTGTAAGTAGCTCCGCCCCAAATCTGTCCTTTAGAATCTTCAAAAATAGTAGCAACGTTATTACTGGGCAAAATACCCAACTTATCTTTACTATTGGCCGTAAAATGCTTTAATGGTTTCATATTCATATCACAGACATAAAGCCCTTTGTTCTTGGTACCGATCAGCATTTGTCCCTTAGTAGTTTCATAAATATCGGCTATCAGTTCTTTCTTAATCTGTCCGTTCAGTTCAATCACCTGAAACATATCCATATCATTAATATACAGAAACATCCCTTCGGCCGTACCTACCCACAAACGATTACGGGAGTCGACCAGCAAAGCACGAATAGAGCTGTTGTAAAGTAACGGATAAGCTTTGGTATTGAAAGATTTTATTTTATTGGTTTTCAAATCAAGGCGGTTAAGGCCTTTACTTGTTCCGATCCATAGATTACCGAATTTATCTTCGGCCAAAGTAGTGATATGATTATCGCTCAAACTAAGCGAATCGGTATTACTATGCTTGTACGCCACAAAACGGTTACCATCATATCGATTCAGTCCATTACGGGTAGCACACCAGATGAACCCTTTAGAATCTTGCATGATCTTCAGAACAGAAATTTGGGAAAGACCATCCTTCAGATTCAAATTAGAAAAATAGAAATTCTCAGCCTCTTTGGCAAACAGCACCGGCAAAGTGAGAAAACAAACTAAAAACAACAATAATCGTTTCTTCATTAGAATAGTAATGTGTAATTCATAATATCATTTTCTACGCAAAGATATAATATGTTGCTTATGACGCAATAGATAACACAAAAAAAAGCAAAGCCTCTCTCTTTTACAAAAGAAAGGCTGTACAATCTTTAAAAAATCATTTCCCAAGCAAAGCAACTGCACACCACAACAAAGGAGCATGTGCATGCAAATCACCCGTAATTTGTTTACGGTTCATGTAATGATTCTTATCATTCTTTATATTCGTCCCCTCACAAACATTGGTTATTTCGTCATTTTCATTGATATAGGTCACCAATGCAAGCCAGCCTTTACGGGCAGCAGTACCATACTCTTTTTTATCAAGCCAACCATGTTTCACTCCTACAATCATGGCATAGGTAAACATTGCCGTACCGGAGGTCTCTTTATAGGAAGCCGGTTCGTCAATAAGCTGATGCCACATACCATCCGGATCCTGGTTTTGTTTGAGTGTGTTCATCATCTTCTTATAAGCCTCCATTATAGTAGTACGGTCCGAATTATCTTTCGGAAGAATAGATAGTAACTGGGCCATACCGGCAGCCATCCAACCATTGCCACGTGCCCAGAAAAAGGGAGCTTCGGGAGAGTGATAAAACAGTCCGTTGGGACGCTGAATCTTTTTGAGGTACATCGCCATCTCACGGGCAGCACGGTCAATATACTTCCGGTCACCTGTGGCACGATAGGCCTGCGACTGAATAGTAGTAATCATAAACATATCATCAATCCAGATGCGTGTCTGCCAGGAATAACCCTTATCAGCATACGCCTTCTGTTCGGGAGTAGCATCAACAGGAGCTTCCCACTGTGTATCGGCATATCGCATACCAAGATCATAATAGCGCTGATCACCTTTTTTCTGTATATAAAGTTCAAGTGGAACTGCTCCTACCACATTATGATCTACATGATTCATACGGGGAAGCATCTTCTGTTCTGTGGAGAAAAGAGGTTCAAAACGATCTTTAAGTTTATCAAGTAAAGGTTCGTTTTTGGTAACTTTACCAAACCAAAGAGCACCCAACCACGCACAAGCGTCGGGATACGTGATATAATTAGGAGCTTTCTCCGCCCTCGGATTTCCGAAACGAGTATGCGGGGTGACAATAAACTTATTAGCGATCCGATTACCTACTTCAAGAGGAGTAGAGCCTTTTGGAAATTTAGTGAGATTATACTCTTGTGCTTGTAAAGAAGAAAACATCAGGCAAGCGCCTGCGAAAAAAGAAAGAATTTGTTTGTATTTCATAATATAAGTATTTTGTATTATTGTGACAAATGTAAGGGATAATCCTTCAAAAGGCTTGAACTATTGTATCAATCGTTATCAATATTATCCCGAAGCGTATCAGTCCGAAATAACGGAAAGAATTAAGAGATATATTTGCATCATTAATTTATCTTATATGAATAGAATATTATGAAGAAACAATCACTTATCTATCCGCTTGCAGCAGTGTGTATGTACCTTACTCCCAATCTGCCTTGCTATGCCGGAGAGGTTTTCAGAAACTCCGTTCCGGAAAAGGATTCCATCGTATATACTTTGCAAGGAAGTATGCAGGCCGACGAGAGTCTTGTTGGCAAAGATTACAATGCCATCCACCAATATATGCGCCGGTTGGGATGGGATTATAGTGAACATCCCAACTCATCGTTCAAAGACCATCACACAGGAGTACATGCCGAAGTGGTATATGATGATGTATTGAAACAATATGTTTTCAAATTCACCAACCACGCAGGAGAGTTCCTTGACGGTGACCGCGGATCACTGAAAGACCGCCAGCGTAATGAAATGAAAAGCCAGACTTCGCCCGCATGGCAAAAACTAAACGGTAACTGGGATGAATGGCAACAGCTAAAATGGAAATTCAAAATACCCAAAGGATTCCGTCCTTCCACTTCATTCTGCCATATCCACCAGCTCAAAGCTCAGGAGGGCAATAACGGTGCACCGCTTATCACCATCACACCACGTTGCGATGCGGACGGCACTAACCGACGAATGCAAGTCATTCACACAGGTGATACAAGAGCAAGTACTAAAGGAGTCCTTATCGACAATATTCCTCTTAAAGAGTTTGAAGATGAATGGGTACAGGTGGAAACTGAAATGCACTATACAGACCACGGTTCCTTTCGTATAAGGATTACCCGTATCAGTGACGGAAAAATACTGATGAATCAATGTTTTGACGATATAGATCTTTGGCGTAGCGGAGCAACCAATATCCGCAATAAATTTGGTATCTACCGTAGCCTGGGAGGCAGAATGGAAAATCTTGATGACCGGCCTAAAAATGGTATCAAAGACGAACATCTCTATTTAGGTGACTTTCAGGTATACGAACGTTTACCACACGAAGAGAAACATAAAAAGTAAAAACAAGAAGAAAAGAATGATCGTAAATCCACCACTTTTCAGAAAAAAAAAGACAGTAATACAAAAGATTGACTAACGAACCTTTCTATTAAAAACACTCTTCTGAGAAAACTTTACAAGGAAAATCCACATAAATATTCATCTAAACAAACGTTTCCGGTAAGAAATGCATGTTTCTTACCGGAAACGTTTGTTTTTTCTTAGTAGAACACAGGTAAGCAACAAAAAGAAAGTAGCAGAACAAACCCGGCTTTAACTATCTACAATCATAAAGACAGCTACAAAAAAGAAAGCATTTCATTCTAACACTGAAATAATCCAAGTACAAACTTTATGCGTTCTCACAACGCACCTACAATGCCTTCAATTCTATAAACCAGAATTCTGCTCTGCTACAACGTTATAAAAAGGATATAGAAAATACACTTTGTCAGTTTGTCAAAATGTCAATCTTCTCCCAGATTTTCGTAAGTCTTTTCTCCCGAAGATTTTTCCGCAACCTTCACTCCTCCGGCATAATACTCCTGAGAGAGTTTGAGATACTTGTCAAAAAGCTGTTTTACCATGATAATTTCATCACCTTCAGTAATCGGAGTACGTGCCTTACCATAAGTATCAACATATGCAAGCTCCCACTCTGCCAGACCGTTATAGAAATCATTGGCCCGGAAAGCCTCCCGACCATAAATCAATGGTAAACCGGCTTCTTCATATGAAGTACCCGCATCAAGATGTTGTTGCAGCATGGCATAGAATTTCTGCCAACGCGGGAGATAATAGCCACTGATCAAACCCGACCACTCTCGCCAGGAATAATCAAAGATACGCGGATCACCGTCAGCCCCCCAAATAGTGACCAAAGAAGTGGCATCACGTTCCATCAAATTCTTCTCCTCGTCAGTATCTCCCCAACTACGGGCTTCCGTCAGCCAACGATCAAAGCTGTACTCACTGCGGGTACGAAGCAACTTATCCATATCAGCCAACATTTCAAGGAATCGTCCGGAATGAAGTGTAAAAGCACGCTGATCTTTCTTCCTGAAGGCTTCTGCCGCTTGACGATGTATAAGCTGACCGAGATTAGTCATCAGCTGCCGTTGCACATCCACGATATCGAAACGATAAGGTCGGGAAACAGACAACTTATCTATATCTTTGAGCAACAGGCTTTGGGCACGAATCACCAATGTGGGATCATAAGGTATCTCAAGAGCAGCATTCGGACCAGATTTCTTTACGTCCAACGCAGGACGGGCAGCTACGATCGAACTCTTTTCAGTACCATTCGTACCCCGACGATACGGACCGTTAAGCAACAACAACCACGCCTCCTGTGCCGCCGGCGAAAAGGCACCATAACGACGGGTAGCATACTGTTTCAGCCATGCTTGCAGGTTGATACTATCAGTATGACAGGGCATTTCAAAAGCCAGTTCATAATATACCGGATTCTGCTCGATGGCTTCCATAAATAAACCCGATCCGCAAACAGCAGGATTCAACCGTTTTGCCTTACTGTATTGGTTGGAGGCCAAAAGTTTCAAATCACCGTGCATATTGATACGTCCACCAAAATTATGCAGATTGCCTACTACCGTAGAATATCCCCAAAACAGGGCTTTTGAAGTACTTTTACCGTTCAGGTCAAGAATCAACAAAGCGTCTTTTGGAACGGCTTTTACAATATCTTCACGCAAACTCCACGATTGCATGGCCCAAGTACTATGCGGATCGAAATCACGGAAAAGATGATGAATTCTTTCTCCTACGGCTTTCAAATATTCAGGAGTATCTATCGGAGGAGCACTTTCGTGGAACGGATCGGCAGCATAAACTCCGTGTGCACCAAACAATCGGGCCTGTTCTTCAAGGAAAGCACGTCCCATACGGGTAAACAACGAATCAGTAGGGTCCAACTGGGCAGCTCCTTTGAAACCACACCAGGAGCGTTGCTGGTTAATATTCGCTGTGGGATACTTCTCTTTCAACTCACGAGGTACGTAACCGGAGAAGCCCTGCTGAATAGGTTGCATTCCCAACTCCAGCTGCCGTGAAATAATTTTTTTACCCAATGCGGCATGTTTATCAATCACAGTTTTCGGAAGGGGTCCACCATAACTTTGAAGGTTTTGCATCCATTGCCAAGCTGCATGTCCGGGACCAGCCAGGAAAGCACGCGCTTCTTTATCAGTGAAATTGAAACGCAACAGGGTGTTATACCACACAGCATCCAACCCAATAGTAAAAAGAGGCATATTGATGGAGTTCATCGCCATAAAGTCAAGTTCCCTTTGCCAACGTTCCCAATTCCACCAGGCAGCAGTATAGCTCACAGTACAATAGTTCATGTACACACGATAACGGCCGTTGATGAGACGGCGCTCCTTTGCAAGAGGCTGAGGCAATTTTTTAGGAAGCTGGAGCTGATTACCAAACCAGGAAACATGCGCCTGACAAGTATACTTCAAATACCAGTTAAAGGCAGTAGCCAGCGCAACGGACGTGTTACCTCGAAGAATCACTTGTTTGCCGTTGCCGTCTACCTCGTAGACATCAGAACCATTATCGGGAGCTATCAACTCCAACCGGTATTGCGAAGAGTAACCGGGAGTTACCCGCTCTATCAGATCATAAACGGCTTTGACACGCTTGTCCTTACCCGAAACAGATAAAGAACATAGAAAAAACAACAATACAAAAAAACTTTTAATTTTATTCATCAGTCACAAATTGAAGATATGCCTTCATTTCCCAAACTGGAAAAGCTGGAGGCAAGGTTAGTAAAATCAAGCACTGTAATCTCTCCGGGTTTCAAAGTCAGCGATAGCATATCACCATAACGATACGAGGCTTTCACTCTACTGCCCACACTTCCTAAAGGAGATGAAACATGATAAACCATATCCGTTTCGGGCAATAATCCTAAACTACGGTCAAGCATCACATTATAAGTTTGCTCCTTTTCCGAAGGATTGTGAAAAGAAAGATATCCCTGAGTCTTATTCCAGGCACTGTAGCCGTACACCTCATTGTCACGAGGCGAACCACCGTGCATACGGACATTATGGAAAAGCGGAAATACTTTTTGAGCCCATTTCAAGCCATCGGCCAAAATGTCCCAATCAGAATAAGACAATTTTTCTGTCTTGATATACAGCTCAATAAAACCAGTACCCCGGCTAAGATTCATATACAAATAATCACGGAAAGCCTCCGGTGTTTCATCCGGACCTGTTTTCTTCGGTTCATGATTGAAAACTGAGTTCATCGGAAACTTCGTATTCTCTTCTTTCCATATCTGATGATAAACATTATCACGATATACCAACTCCCCGTTACGATTATTTCCTTTCGCAGCATCTCCGGCATTAATCAGCCAAACCACATCGACGTATTGCAACCACCATGGACTAAGATAAGCCCCGTTTGTAATAGCAATAAAAATATCCGGATTCACTTCTCCCAAACGATTAAAGATCTTCATCAGACGTTCTGTTCCGGCAGTCAGGTAATAAAGTTTCAGTTCGTCATACCGGGAGTCATTCAAGCGCTCGTCATTGGAAGAAAAGCCTTCAAGCCCAAGCTGTGGCATAGCTGCCGTGCCTCTTCCCTGTAACTCAAAATCACGGATATTAAGATGTCCGAACAGTCCGTCAAATTTAAAATAAGAAACACCTCCGGAAGCAAGCTCCACAACCCGGTCTTCAAGCTTCTGCATATATACAGCTCCCGTCATGGACATACCATAAGAGAGAGATTCATAACCATATTCACGCATTTTAGGAACCATTTTCAATCCACCTAAAATGGAAGCCGGACTTAGCCAAAGCCCAAGATTAGAATTAGCTTCCTTCACTACTTGCCGGCTTTCGGAAAAATCGGAAGAGAACTTGGAATTCACCGTCCAAACCTTTCCCGACCAATCGGCAGTCGCCGGGTCGGCATGTTGCCACCCATCATCAATAACATAGGCATTCAAAGGTGTACACCCCCGTTCAAGCACCAGTTCATTGTTCACTTTACGCACACTGGTTGCAAATGTCCGGCCCGAGACACTCTTCCCAAAATCAAACCAACTGTTGTACTGAATCTGTAAGCGAAGCGGACGCTTCCTTATTTTATCGATATAGGCGTAAAAGGCATCATCAAGGTAAGCCGGATCATCTGCCACTCCAACCACGCTCTTATAGGTGGTATACTCTTCGTCTTTAGAAAGTCCGAAGCCACGAAGATAGCCACAAGACATCTTCTTATCCGTTACTAAATTGGTTGCCGCAGGAAATTCGATCCCCCAATAGGTAGCTGTTTCTGTTGTATAAAGAGGCTGTCCAAGACCTGGTTTCCAGCGGGCACTCCCCTGAGCTGTAATTTCTTTCGTAACATAGTTTTGCCACGCATCAGCAAAAGAGATAGACTCCACATCAACACGTTCCAATGTAACCTCCTTGCCGGAACGTATCTGCAGGTACTTGTGACAAAAAGAATCATCATCCGCCAACTCATAACTGACCGTCACCGAAAGTTTTTCTTTTTTATTATTAAGCATAAACCTGTAACCACGACCTTTTTTATTTGACGTAAGGTGGTAATCGGAAACAGAAAGTACAATAAAATCTTTAGCAGTCAATATCCGGTCGGTACCTTCTTTGTCAGTACCATCTGAAATACGCAAAGCAAACTCTTCACATGAAAGAGGTGTCAGCGTTTTTCCAGAAAGTTTATTATAAACAGATTGAGTGGCCAGAACACCATTGTTTACTTCAAGTGTACGTACCAGAAAGGAGTTCTCCAAACGATAAGCAGCAGTTTGGGCACCAACAGCCACAGTAATCCCACACAGAATGATAAAAGATAGAAAAGTTTGTTTAGTCATAAGGTTCGATATAAGATGTTAACATGACAATTCGTTCAATTTCGCCACAGAGCATACAAAAGCACCGAGGATCATACATTCGATTGCAAAAGTAATAAAACTCTGAAACCTTTGTATACTCTGTGATGAGTTTTTACTTAGTTAATATCCGCAAGTCTGCTTCTTTTTGTCTTGCCATAAGTTGGGCTACATACAAAGAACGAGGAAAAATATTAATCTCATTCTGTCCTTCCCAAATACCTTCGGGACGGTCTTTGAAATGTCCAGGTACTTTCTCTCCCTTCGTTCCGATACTATAATTATTTCCGGAAACCCAAGGGTTTTGTATAGCAGCACGACGCACCCGGCAATTCCATAATACCTGTGTAACACCGGCCCAACCATGTCCGCTCCCCATTTGTCCCCGATCCTGAACATTAATTTCTCCGTCAGTGATAACATTATCATAAAGAGTACCTACTGCCCAACGGTGATGCGGACCTATATCTGCAAATGCCTGGGAAGCGGAACAATTATAAAACACATTCGGACCGCATACACGCGCTCCGGTCACATAATCATGACGTCCTTCGGAACTCTGGCAATTCATAAAAAGATTCTGCTGCCCCCAATTATTGAAACCATAACGGAAACCACCCGTAATAAGTGATTTTGCTTCAAGACAACGGCTGTTAGAAACCGTTACATTCTTAGCCATCGACTCACAGCTCACAGCTGCATAACCCAGATAACGGCAAGTTATATTGCGTGCCCAGCAATTTTCGACTTTATCAAACTCTACACCAATCCAGCCATGCTGATTATCCTCATAATTCTCAAACTCAGACTCAATACAAAGATCACTGACTCCTACCTCACCGATACGTCCGTCAAATGTATACTTATAAATTTCACCGCCACCATATTTGGCATCCATCTGCATCACAACAGGATTGTCAATATAGATACGGTCACCTTCTACTTTGGTTATCTCACGTTCAAAAGCAAGATTGTACTCTTCAGGAGTCCATTGACGAGTACCTTTACGTTCTACAATCTGATCCATTTTAAGATCATGTATCCACTGTGAAGTACCAGGACGATAAAGCATAATACGATCTCCCGGACGGAATCCTTTACCCGAGGAAACCCGAAAAGAATGCGTACCGACAGGAACGAATGTGTCTGTAATCTTCACCCGTGTACCCGGCACTTCTTTTGCTCTTCCCGTACCAGACACTTTGATCAACGAATATCGCTTTTTCCCTGTAGCCAAAAGACGCGTTTCATTCACATTTTCCCCCTCTCCTTGTAACACAACACCACCGGTAGTAATATGTATACTTTCAGAAATTTTATAAAGGCCACGTTTCAGTAAAACCGTCCCTCGGTGTCCATCTTTATCAGGTTTCATTTGCGAAACTTTATCAATAGCCTTCTGGATAACGTTACGGCTATCTCCGTTCGCTACCGGCGAAACGATTATTGTAGCCGGATAAGCCGGAATACTCTTATCTCCGTGATGATAACCTACACGGCTAAAATCCGGAATTGTATTTCCTTCTTTATCGGGATAATATGTAAGTTCTCCCGCATCAGTTATCTTTACCAGACTGGATTGCCAGGCAGGCGGGAGCTTGGTTTGTGCCAATGCCCCTGTAACAAAGAGAACCATAAAAGCCCCTCCACAAATTAGGTTCTGAAATTTACTCATTGAATTGAATATTGAATATTGAAAATCTTATAGAGTTGAAAATTGAAAGTTGAAAGTTGCTACGCAGCGTAATAGCGCAGCAACTTTCAACTTTCAATTTTCAACTAAACACGTTTCTGTAGGAATACCTTCGGCTTTCACCGCAACAACCGATTTCCCTTTGACTTGGCGAACACGAATACCTGCACGCCCGTTGCAAGCCTGTACTTTGCGCGATCCCATAGCAGTACCTTGATTTTGTATCAACTCACCATCACCTGCTATCTCAAAATTGATGAACATACGAGAATCCAGACAGCGAACTCCATTGGTATCCAATAGTTGTGCCGATATCTCAAACAGATCATCTCCACAAGGCGTGGCAGTAAGTTGCATACGAGCTTCCGCCCCCCACTTCTCCGTCTGATATTCAAAAGATATCTCATCTGTAATACTTCCCTTACCGATAGAAACTGCCTTAACTGTATTCTTCCCAACATTCAAAGGCACATTCCAACGTAATCCGGCAGCAGGAAAGTCCTGACTGTTACGTTTTTTTATTCCCTGACTCACCCCATTAACGAAAAGTTCAACTGAAGAGCAGTTTGAATAAACCAGTATCTCTTTCTCCTCACCCGCATTTCCCCAGCGTACCGGCCAACTGTGCCCATAAATATGTATCATGGGTTTCTCTGTCCAATAAGACTGGAATACATAGTAACTTTCTTTCTTCGTAAAATCACGCTCCACAACCCCTTTCTGGTTCACATACGGTACCGGATTCTCAGGACGTATCGGAGTAGAGAAATCTTTGAAAGGCCAATAAGCCGCTCCTGTCAGCCAAGGCATATTTTCCTGTTCCTTCAAGTGCCAATCTATCAGCTTTACGATATATGTTTCGCTCCAATCCCCTTTTTTAAGCACTTGTGCCGAACCATTCAAAGCAGCATCAGCATCGCTCTCACCTGCTTTACGAATGGCTGCCACCACCTCGGCATGACGTCCGGCATGGCTGTCGCCTCCCCACTCTACGTGTAGGAAATGTTTCACCTTTTTCATCTCAGCATGAGACATCTCCTGATAATCGGTATAATTTCCCCGATACCATCCTGCCCAGATAGAAGGCGAATAAACATCAACAATATCACTACAGAAGGCACAACGGCGAATAGCCGTCTTGCGACTATCATCCAGCTGATGCGAGAGGGTGTGAAGTTCACTCATCAACGAGCGGATCTCTCCCTGATTAAATGTTTCAAAATCATTCGGCCAGTCATTCTCGTTTCCGAGTCCCCAGATGATCACGGCAGGATGATTGCGGTGTTGTTCTATCATGTCTGTCAACATGTGTTTGGCTTGTGAACGGTACTTTTCTCCACCTACTCCTCCCCGACACCAGGGAATTTCTTCCCATACCAGGATACCCAGACTGTCACAGAGGTTAAGGATTATTTCTGACTGTTGATAATGTCCCAGACGGATGAAGTTAACACCCATCTCTTTCATCATCTGTATCTCTTGTCGCATCTGATCTTCGGTCATAGCAGCAGCTACCCCCGCATGGTCTTCATGTCGATGCGTACCACGTAATAACAACCGACGCCCATTCAAATGGAACGGACCTTTTTCAATAAATTCAAATGCACGGAAGCCAAAACGTTCGGAAGCGGTAACTGCCTGTTCATTGGCACGAACAGTAACCTCACATGTATAAAGCTGTGGGTTATCCACATCCCATACCTGAGGCCTTTTTAACGTGGTATTGGCAAGGCAGAACTCGCCGAGAGGAGTGACTTCATCCTGCCTGCCGGATAGTACCACGTTTCCTTGAGAGTCTTTAACACGCCATTCAACAGTAGCTTTTCTTACATCCAAAGGATTATAAAAGAAAGAATTAATTTTCAGTGTTGCCTGCTTCAGTTTCTGATCTAATACCGGCTCTATCTTCAGCGAAGCTATAGAAACCTCTGGAAGATAAACCAGATTAAGATAGCGGTAAATACCTCCATAAAGATTAAAATCGGAGAGATCCGAAGGGATCATTTCAGCATCACGTGTATTGTCACAACGGATGCTCAAAGGCACACGTCCTCCAAAACGCTCTGCCTCTTTACTGGCAAGAAACGTGTTTACAGCATCTGTTATATCTACATTCCAGCTATCATAACCACCTGTGTGACCAGCGACTTTAGTCATATAGATATAAACTTCTGTCTTTTGTCCTGCTCCTTCAAATTCGAGCAGGATACGACCGTTTTTATAGGGATTGTCTATTGCGAGTTGTGTTTTATACCAGCCCGGTCCCTGATAGTAATTTACATCCGGGTCTACTGCATCTTCTGCATTAAAGCAATGTGGAAGAGTTACTTTTGTCCAAATGGGTGATTCTTCCGGTTGTCCGGCCTTCATAGGCCGAACAAGCTCCCATATATTACCAACATCCTGTCGGAGAAACTCCCAGTTATCCGTTAAACGAAGTTTTTGTGACTGCGTCACAGGAACCTTTGCAACAAGATTCCCGCTCAGCAGCATCAAACTAACTAATAAACCAACAATTGTATTTTTCATATTACACCGATTTTACAATACAGCGTTTCCTTCTTTTTCCAACTTAGATTTTCTGAGTAAGGCCTCAAGGAAATAATAGTCTGCATAGACAATAGGAACATCTATTTCCGACTTATGAGGAGCAGAACCCGTACTGTGAAGTAAAAGGAATCCACGATCAGCATTCAACGCTGCACGATAATTTTTACTCAGATTATTAACGATCGTATCCGCCCATTCTTTATATTGTACAGCATTGTCCTTGTCGTACATAGAAAGTTCATACAACGCACAAGCTATAACAGCAGCCGCCGACACATCTCTCGGTTCATCAGGAATATTAGGAGCATTGAAATCCCAATAAGGAATCAGATCTTCAGGAAGTGTTTCGCTAGTGAAAATATAATTGGCAATATGTTTGGCCTGTCCCAAAAATTCCGGAAGATTCGTTTCACGGTAGCACATTGTATAACCATATAATCCCCACGCCTGACCACGTGACCATGCTGATTCATGCGCATATCCCTGATGCGTATTCTTTTTCAGAACCTCTCCACTGATTGTATCATAATCAATCACATGATACGAACTATAATCGTCACGGAAATGATTCTTCATCGTTGTACGTGCATGGTTTACAGCGATATCATAAAACTCTTCCCGGTTGGTTTGTTTGTAAGCCCAGAACAGTAACTCCAGATTCATCATATTATCTATAATAACAGGGCACTGCCATTTATCTTTATTATGATCCCATGAACGAATACACCCCACATTGGGTTTATACCGGGTAATCAGTGTTTCTGCCGATTCAATAAGTATTCCTTTATAATCAGCGTTATGCGTCAAACGATATCCGTTACCAAAACTACAAAACACCTTAAAGCCCATATCATGCGTACGGCCATTGGTCTTTTCACGTTCAATAGGTGCGGTAAATTCTTCAGCTTTCTGTCGCCAATATTCATTGCCGGTATATTCATACATATACCACAATTCTCCCGGAAAAAATCCGCTGCACCAATCTCGCGAAGCCACGAGACGCAGTGAACCATCCGGTTCAATATTACGAGGGCTGACTAACATCTTCTCTTTCTGCTCTTCCGTAAACGCTGACTTCACCTGGTCTATTTCCGAAAAGGCGAAATTCAATTGCCCTAAAGCAAAATCGAAGTTATCTTTTAACACATCCGCTGGTTGGGTAGTTCGGCTACATGCGCCGCATACTATCATTAGTGATAGCAGTCCTGTTTTGATTTTCATGGTTATTTTATAATTTATTTTGTCCAATGCAAAAATAGGCTATTAGCCTGAGTCGGGTTTATATTATTATTTCATAGGTTTGCACTATTATCCCAATCTTAGGTCTGAGACAAAAAAACACCTTATTTTTCAAACCCGATCAGCATATATTCAACATACGCAACATCTCCGACAAAGCCTCTGGAGTTAATTGTTGTGCAGCATCAGACAAAGCCTTCTGCGGACAACAATGTGATTCAATAAACAATCCATCCACTTTCAGAGATAATGCCTCCTTACAAATCTGAAGTAATAATTCACGCTTTCCCGCAATATGACTAGGATCACAATAAACAGGTATACCAGGAACGCGATTACGGAGTTCTTTTATCTGATCCCACAACGGAGAATTGCGATAAGGCGCATTGTCTACCAGGCAAAAGCCTCTATGTATGGCACCAATGCGCTTTACCCCCGTATGTTGCAGGCGTTCGATAGCTCCTATCCATAGTTCCAAATCGGGAGAGACAGGGTTCTTTACCCATATTGGAATATCTGTTCCACGTAATGCCTCGGCAAGTTCATGCATCATAAAAGGATTCACTGTAGTACGAGCTCCAATCCAAAGCATATCCAACCCGGCATTTAAGGCAGCTTCTACATGTGAGGGCAGTGCCACTTCAGTCATCACCCGCATACCTAAAGTTTGCTGTATCTCTTCCATCCATGCCAGTCCCTTCTCGCCCACTCCTTCAAATGTTCCGTAGTGTGAACGAGGTTTCCACAATCCTGCACGCAATGTCCGGATACCTACGGCCCGTAGTTGGGTTGCAGTCTTCATCATTTGTTCGCGAGTCTCAGCACTACAGGGACCCGCAATAAGTTCTATTTTATCCATTCGGTCTTCATTTTATTTCACCACAAAATAACACAAAGTTTCACAGAGTACTACTTATGATTCTCAATAATAATAAACTCTGTGAAACTCTGCATTACTTTGTGATGAACTCTTAGTCTTCTATGATCACACGGAAGCCAACATTATAAACCTTCTGCCAAGGCAGATAAGCTTTCCGGTAGTAAGATGTACAAGTTTTGGGATGTTCCGTCCATGATCCACCGCGGGCTACCTTTTCTGTACCAGTACCGTCTTGTGTTTTCTCATTATACGGATAAGGCATATAGTCAGAACGAGTCCATTCGGCTACATTACCCTGCATATCATACAGTCCCCACGGGTTAGCCTGATAACTACCCCCTTTTACCATCAACATATTACCATCATCCACTCCGTTCTCTTTAGGCTGGTATGTATAATACTTATACCAACCGTCCTTCGGACTCATCGGTTGCGGATTCACACCACGTACGGCAGCTTTGTTCAATTGTGCATCGGCCAGATTTTCAAACTTGGCAAAGTCCGCATTCAAAGAACCATACCAGAAGTCATCAGCACTACCAGCCCGGCAAGCCCACTCCCACTGTACCTCTGTAGGCAGAGTCACATTCAACCCGGTCTTCTCACTCAACTTCTTGCAGAAGTCCATAGCTTCCTGCCAACTTACACGGATAGCAGGTTGTTCCGGATTATTAGCCGGATAGCCTTCGTGCACATGATCTTTCCAAAGTTGACCGATGAAACGGCTGTTATGATCGGGGAAGATAGTACGGAATTGTTCATTGCTTACCTCTATTTCACCCATCCAGAAGGCTTTCTTCACGACCTGTTTGCTTACAGGAGAATAGTCGGAATGTCCGCGGTTACTACCCATTACGAAAGAACCAGCCGGAATACGTACAAAGTTCATCCGGATACCAGGAGCCAACTCAATACTCTTCTGCGTCTCTACCTCTTTGCTCAACATCGCTTTGGCAGTAGTGGCATCAAACGGCCAGCCTTTCAGTTTCACCTCTTTGTCTTTATATTCTTTACGCGCAGGTTTCACGGCAGCAGGTTTTTCCTGTTTGCTCAGATAATCGGCATACGAACGGATTTCGGCTTTCCAATCTACACCCGAACCTGCATATTTCTCTGTCAGTTCCGTACGACGACTGATCTGCTCTACCCCCTTAAATACATTGGCTTTGAACTTACCATGATAAGGTGCATTGAAGTCAATCCAATTGTACAAGGTCTGCCATTCTTTATCTGTCAGTTCCACACCATGATGTCCTTTCTTCAGTAACTTTATAAGCGGACTTACAGAAGCATGATATTCATACGGATTCAGCACTTCTATTTCGGCTTCGGGTCCCTGACGGTATACAAACGGATGAAGATTCAGATAACTTTCACCAAATCCGGTAAACTTATCAATACGTCCTCCGGTGAAGTCGGCCAGTTTACTATCGCTATTGTGGCAAGCTACGCAGGCACGATCAAGTACCGGCTGTACTTCCAGATCAAAAGTAAAGGAACGCTGTCCACCTTCAGGCTTCGTTATGGTATGAGGAGCAATCTGTGAGGCTATCACACGTTTAGGAATAGGAATCTGATTCTGATCCTCATGGCAACCAATACATGAAACCGTTTCACCCGGCATACCGGTCAACCAGCTACGCATCCACTGAATAGCACGTCCTTCACTATCCAACGGTTGAAGCGAGATAGGTGTATTGGCAGGTATTTTAAACATAGCAGAACCATCTTCCTCTACTGGAACCGTACCCAACAAACGTTTGATATCCCAACCGCTCTGTACACCCTGTGCCCAATGATCGGACGGGGTTTTGTTGTAAGCATACTCATAAGAAAGTACCCGGAATGCCTTTACCGTACCACGAGGTACCCCTTTTAAACCTTCACCTTCGTAAATATCCTGAATAAATACTGTGGCTTCCTTATCACCCGGCTTAATCTTTTCCGGAATTATAGGAGGAGTCGGAGTCTTCTTCACAGGTATCGGACAAATTAATCCTTCACCTTCATATTCGGCAATCAGAGTCAAATTATCAAATACGTCTATCAGATAAATACCCCATAATGCATTCTCATTCAACTTAGCTGCAACCAGGAAGTATTTATCATTCAACGGATAAGGCTTAATAAACTGAGGCCATACACCATCTACCAGACGATCTTTTACAATCGGTTCAATCTTGCGATCCCTAAAAGGAAGTTCCTGTAGCATACCTTTCTCCGATTTACGGCTCTTAGCCGGATCAAAGATCATCAGACGACCGGAACGAGTTACACCATGATGACCGGAAATAACGCCTACAAATTTAGAGGTATTACCCGGAAGCGGCTTTGCATCGAAAGTACTGTTAGGGAAGTAAGAGCCACTACCATAAAGTGACTTCTGTTCAGTACCATCCGGATTCATATGCATCACAAAACGTGAAAAATAATGCGTTAAGTCAGTATATTCCCAACGAGTATACATAATACGGCCATTATTCATCACTGTCGGTGCCCAGTTGGCATCCTGATCAAAAGTAAGACGACGCAAAGAGTTGTCTTTCGGATCATACAGACACATATTGCCGACTTCATCATTACCATTTACACAAGGTACACCATTATATCCTATATTAGATACTGCAATCATCTTACCGGAAGGTAGATAAGTTGCATCAAAAAATTCAAGATCAGGTTCCAGATCGGGAATCATCTTTCTCAACCCTTTACCATCTACACCAACCTCAAACACTTGCCAACGTTTGTCGGTATCCACCATAGAAAACAATATACGGTCAGCGTCCCAATGCAATTTAAGGTCAGGAAGAGACGAACCATTAGTGGGTTTAAAAATTGTTCTTGTTTTAATATCGCCACGAAGATTTGACAATTCAGTAATCTCCGCATCAAAGCCCCCCCGGGAAGCAGAAGTCTGATTAGACCAGTTGTTATTTTGCGTTCCCAATGCGCGAGGTGTGATTTGACGGGCAGTAGTACCTATCTTATAACGTCCAACAATCAGTTTGTCAACATCCAGTTCCGGATTAGCCAACAAGATATCACGTTTTAGCTTCAACGCTTTATTAGCAATTTCCAACGCAGCAGGCTGATTGGTATAAATATCATTGAAACCTCTTCCGGTAAGCATTTTCAATTCTGCCAACCGGGTTTGGTTAGTTGACTGATCAAATCCCTTATACTGTTTCATATCATTTACAGCTTCCTCAATAGCACGGATATTGATCCATGCCAAAGCCTCCTGTAATTGATAAACATTCATTGCATCCTGAGCCAGATTCAGATAACCAATCACCTGTTCGTCTAATACAGTTTTCTGAGATATCTGTTGCAACAAGGCATTAAAATGTCTTGGTTCCTTCAAAAGCCTGATAACAGATTCTGCAACGTGTTTTTCAATACTTGCATCATATGTAGTCACCAATGCCTTCATATCTCCCCCGGCAAACGGCAAGAACAGGGCAGCTTCCGCAGGATAGTCTTTCACAATTTTACCAGCAGCTTCGCTACCCGTAATACCTTGTACACGGAAAATAACCGAACCATTTGAAGAACGGTTCTCCAATCCTATTTCTGCTTCAAAACGCACATACTTTTTGTCTAACGGAACAATAATCTGTGCATTTCCCCCCGTCATAATAGTACGATTATAGGTTTTTCCTTTCATCGTTACAGCAGCATTCTTAGCATTTACATTGTAACGCAAACCGCCACTGGTACCTTTTTTAAAGGTATTCTTCAAATCATTTAACCACACGGATGAACCGTCGGCAGCAACCAGCCGGGCATTTGCCCACACTGGCTGATCATCGGAAGTACCGTCCACCGTACTCCAGGTATAAAGTACCATTTCGTCCAGTCCGCTGATGTCAGCAGAAAAAGGCTCTGCTGCCGCTTTCGACTTCACCACTTTAGAAGCGACTGGACGAAGCGTTTCTTGCATCTGTGCATCAGCCTGATTCTTTGCCTGAGCAATACTTTCTGCCCAGGTAGCAGGTTCGGCTACCTTTGCCCTTTTCTTCTGTGCAAAAACAGAAAAGGACAATGCCATGCAAACGGACATTATTACTATTTTCTTATTCATATCAGTTATGTATTAGTTTGAGGATTTACTCTACTACATTTATCTTAAATTTGGGATTACTCACCAGACAAGCTGCCGAAACTTTACCAATATTCTTTTTATCATTCAAGCTCCATAATACTTTTCCGTTGGTATCCACTTCAATGAGTTGAGGTTCGTCTACTGTAGCATCTTTCGTGTGTCCATGCCAGTTACAAATCAGCAAATTTCCCTTGCCTGCATCCAATATCTGCCCCACAAAAAGCAACGAAACGCCTTGCACATCTTCAGACGTTATCCGTCTGAGTTCCTTCCCTGTTTTACGGTCAATAATCTGAAAGAAGTGCCCGTCACCACAAGGAAGCAGTATATTTCCGTCTTTCAATTCAAGTGAAGAAAAGGCTCGGCCTCCTGTCGGAAACTCTGCCACTACCGTACCTTTTCGATTTATTTCCATCACTTTCTGTTTTCCCATGACAGGAAGCAGATAATTCCTGTTACGCAACTGAAAAACCTGTCGGAACTGGCCATGTGGCTTTTCTATATGCAGATCAATCTCCACACGATTACGTTCCTTTCCATTCTTATCCAGTTCGATAAGCCGGGCCGGATTGCCACAGATACCAAGAAGAAATCCACCATCATTCAAGAGAGTTGCTGATTGAAGTTCCGTCCCCTCCGGAGCCTTATAATCCCATATCACACGGTGATCTGTCCCTATCAGTTTTGCTCCTTTTTTGTAAGAATAAAGAATATTGCCCTGTCGGGTAACAGCTACAGTATTACACTCCTCTCCTTTTTCTAATGCGTGTTTCCATTCTACAGTCCCTGATTGCTTATCTACTATCATTACCGCAGGATTTCCCGAACCGGCAAGTACAAGTTTTTCCTGTGCAGACAATTGCAACGAACAACTGAGAAATAACAGAGCTAATAAACGCAGGCGTATCATCACTATTTAGCTTTTAATTCATTAAACAGTTCAAAAGCCTGATCTACACTATAGTTCTGATGTACTACTGCATAAACTGCCTGAATCATTGCGGCAGGAGCTTCTGACTGGAATACATTACGTCCCATATCTACTCCGGAAGCACCATCATTGATAGCCATATAACATAGTTCAAGTGCATCTCTTTCAGGAAGTTTTTTACCACCGGCAATCACTACGGGAACCGGACAAGCAGCTGCCACTTTCTCAAAACCGTCACAATAGTAAGTTTTTACAATGTTAGCACCATTTTCGGCTGCAATACGCGAAGCTAAACCAAAATAACGTGCATCACGAGCCATTTCTTTACCAACAGCTGTAACCCCCATCACAGGAATACCATAGCGAGTACCTTTATCTACTGCCTTATAAAGATTAGCCACCGTTTTAGCCTCATGTGCTTTATCACCAATAGCCAACATCACTGCCATAGCCGAAACATTCATGCGTACCGCATCTTCAATATCAATCAATACATTGTCATTCAACTCCGTCAAAATAGAGGTACCTGCATCCGAACGCAAGCAAATAGATTTGTTGGTGGTGGGTGGAATAACAGACTGTAAAATACCACGTGTACACATCAGACAATCTGCATACTCAATAAGTGGTACAATGTTCAGGTCGATACGTTCCAATCCGGAAGTAGGCCCCATTATAAAACCATGGTCACAAGCCAACATCACTGTACGTCCTGTCGCAGGATTAAAAATACGTGATAACCGATCTTTCATTCCCCAAGGAAGATTTCCTGCGCCTTTTACGTGGAAAGTCTGATTTGCCACAGCTTGGTCCAGCCCAAAGTTGCAGCCATCTCTTAAATCATCTAAATCTGCCATTTTCTCTTATTCTGTTTTTATATATCTTTAAAGTAATGCTTTTGCAAAAGCATCAAACATGCATGACCAGGAGCTTGCTCCAGAATCGGCATATCCAATGGAACGTTCACCATAATTACGGGCACGCCCAAAATTAGCTTTCATATTTACAGTTTCTGCTGCTCCTTTCAACGCAGCTTCTGCTCCCATCGCCATCAATTCCTTTATATCAGATGAGTTTGTAGCCTGTATAGCTTCCACAGCAGGTACTAAAGCGTCCATCATCGTCTTATCTCCGCGTTGGGCTTTAGTCTGTTTTTTCACACCGATAAGTCCGCCGGCAAACATGTTTTTCACGCCTTCAGCATCCAGTTCGGTTACCCCATCCTCCACCACATCACTCATTCCGAGGAAGAATCCTCCAAGCAGCGTACTGGTAGAACCACTGATCTGCAACATTACGTCAAACCCCATGTCTCCAAGCATTTTCTTGAATTCCATACCTTTATCAGCCGATTGTACAATGGCCGACATAGCCTGTACGATAGCTGTACCGTGATCACCGTCACCCAATACAGCATCCAGTTTAGAGAACTCATCAGAACGCTCTGTTATATTTTTCAGAGCGTTCTGAATCATTTTCTTAAAGTCATTTACTGTTAATTTATCCATTCTTATTTTCCTATAGTAGTCCAGTAAGGTGCGTTAGACATATGGTTTTTCAGATAATCTACATGATCATTGTCCAACAATGCCAAAATCATTTGAAAACCTGCTTGTTCCTGTACTGTCAGCAATTCACCAATACGTCCCGACACCACTTCAATACCATTATTTTCCAATATAAAATGAGCCTTACGGTAAACAATGCTCATCTCCATATGAGTAGTTGCTCCCACACCATTAATGATAAGCAACGCCTTATCTCCGGATTTAGGCTGTAATTTTTTCATTAACAGACCTACCATTTCCTCGGCAGTATCATCGGCAGAAACCAATGGTTTACGACCACCACCACCTTCGCCATGTTGTCCCATCCCAATCTCCATAATACCGTCCGGAAGATCAGAAATATTCATACCATTTTGCGGATGCGTACATGTTTTCATTGCTACAGCAAGTGTGGCTATTTTCGCATTCATACGTTCGCCTATTTCAAGAATCTCGTCCAGAGATTTACCCTCTTCGGCAGCAGCACCAACCACTTTAATCAAAGGCACACAACCTGCCAACCCGCGGCGGTCCTCATCGGGAGCATCCAGCCCGGCACTGATATCATCATGGGTAATGATACTCTTCACTTTGATACCCACCCGTTCAGCTAACTGACAAGCCATGTTTGCACTCATAATATCACCAGAATGATTGAGTACTACCAACAAGATCCCCGCTTCGCGTTTGAACATTTGCAAAGCCTGAAAAACGCGTTGTGCACCCGGAGCTGCAAAAATATCCCCAACTACAGAGCAGTCGAGCATACCTTCACCTACAAAACCACTCAATGCAGGTTCATGCCCCGAACCTCCAAGCGTGATAATAGCAACCTTATCTTCCGGTTTAGCATTGGCACGCACAATAATATTCTCACCTCCAATAGCTACCTGATCACTGTAAGCCATCACATAGCCTTCCAATAACTCTTCTGTGAGATTATCAGGATTATTTATAAACTTATGCATATTTATTCTTAGATTATTTAATATAAAAGTTATTTTTCAAAATACATCAGTTCAAGTGCGATACCTTCTTCCTCAATAAAAGCAATGGTAAGATTTTCACCTCCCGGCATCGGTTCAACAAGTACTTTGGCACCTTTTAATTCTTCTTCCAGATTATCTACTTCATAGGCTATATGAGCCGTTTTCTGAATCAGTTCCGGCATCCAGCTCCCTTCTTCAAAACGAAGAAATTCTATTTTATTAGGGCTTTCATTAAAATTAGTCAGCCACACTTTTAAACCCTCCACATAGAATTCACCTGGTTGTGGTGTCTGAGTTGGTATTCCAATATGATTTATTTTTCTCATGGTATCTTAGATGTTAATTATAAAGCAGCTTTTTTATTAGTGAAACGCAAACCATCGTTATCATGGTAGCAAGCCCACTCTTCAACAATGGCTCCTTCGGGACCAGCCATCATAAAATGAAAAGTTTCAGGTTCTTTCAAACGAAGAACGTCACCGACCTGCTGTACAACAAAGTTTTTACTCTTAACCGGACCGTGACCGGCAGGAATAGCAGGCGGGTTAGGAGTTTCGTCTCCTACTTCAGAGAAATTATACACCCATCCATGATTTACCATCCATGATTCATGCTTAGCAGGAAATGAAGTCTTTACATGAGCATGTTCCGGAATCATCTGCCCCGGTAATAAATAAATACTATGGGCAAAATAGCCATGTTCGGCGTCGTTAATCCAGAAGATACCTCCCATACCTGTATTTTCAAAGTCACCCAATCCGAAATCAGTAAACCAGATGTCTTTTTCCATCAATGCAGTGAAAGGTACATCATAAAACTCAAACATATCCAGGAATGCTTTCTTAGCAACCTCCTGATCAAACTTTCCATCCTTGTAGAAGTCAGCATTTGTAAACTTCTTCTGATACGTTTTTTTTTCTTGTGTCATAACCGATTCTGTCTTTTTAGATTCTGTAGAGCAAGAGGTCATCCCTACCCCACAGCAGGCAATAAATGCCGCAATTAGTACTTTTGTTGTTTTCATCGTTTTAATATAATTATTTAATTAATTGAAAGTTGAAAATTGAAAATTGAAAGTTAACTGTGCAACATGATAGCGCAGCCCATATCCTAATAATTCCATAACCTTACAACTTTATAACCCTATAACCTCATAGTGTAACCTCCTTCTCCCCTCTCCCTTCTCCATTCTCAAATAACCCCCATTCCTTCAATCTCAATCAGAAGTTCAGAGCGACAAACATCCGTAAGAGTATATACAGCCGGAAGATCAGGATACTGACGGGTGATAACCTCACGGGCCTTCGCCATATCCTCCCATCTTTTGACGTAAACACGAAAGCAGATATAGGATGCATCTTTCGTCACTGGAATGCCCGATTCCCCAAGATTTTCGGCAGAAACAAGATATTTTATATTCTCCAGTGTTGCAAGTGTTTGTTCTTCAATCCCCACTCCTTCCAGACTTTGTTCACCTCGGATGGCAGCAGTACCGGAGATATAAACAAACCCATGATCTTTCTTCCATATAGCCTTGGCACGTTCAAACTTTGGCGTAGTTTTCTTATTGAGCTTCTCATCCTTCTCACCTAACAACACATTTTGTGAATAAGCATGAGCAGAGACCTGTAACGGATTATCCACCGCTTTCACACAAACCGTTTTATCCTGGCAAAACAAAGCATCAATATCAATCATTACTCCTCCCCACTGGGTACCTATACCAGTAGCTGCCGGATAACCGTCTAACCACTGTGCAGACTGATAAAATAAAGAACGGGCATCATTGAAGTCCTGATAATGCTGATGTCCCGTGACATCACAATCTGTTATCTTCTCAATGTAATTCCATTGACGCACAATAGAAGAGACCGGCATCTGCTCAGCAATCATTATATGAGAAATTGTTCTGAACACATCATCCGCCTGCCTGCGAATAGTAGCTTGAAGAACATTACCAATAATCCCACTCATAAACAGACGCTTGCATCCTTCACGCTCAACCGTAATATAAGGCACATCATCCAATGTTTTATAACAGATACGGTCAGCATCCGTCAACACCACTTCATGTACTTCCATCACGAGGCCTTGCGGACATGGAGGTTGGGCAACATAACTCACTGTAGGAGCCGTGTTTCCAAATCGTTCAGTAATAACATTACGAATCTGACTGAAACGTTCGCAGTATTCTTCATTATTTTGGGGTGCACCGAATACTACAATGCGTACCGGTGTATAGACTGCCTCATACAAAGCCATCAACTGAAAAAGCATTTCCTTAAAAGACCCTTTTCCCGTTTGATAAAGCCTATGGACAATTTCTATATTTGCTTCCAATATCATATTTTTCATTTTTATAGAGAATTCACATATTCTACGAGTTCATCTATTTCCTTATCAGATACTTTTTTATCAATACCATGCTTATGAACCGTAAAAACATCTTTCATCGTAGCAGCCCTTCCGTCAAATAAGTAAGGAGCCGTACGCCATACTTCCCGAAGAGTCGGTGTATCCCATCCATTTTCAAATTCAACATCTTCTCCAATACGATGCATTTTCATATCGGTATAATAGGGTCCCGAATGACATTCGTCACACTTTAGTTTTTCATATACCTTACGACCACGCTGTGCTTTCTCCGAAAGTTCTCCATTCACCAGATATGGGCTGGGAACAGGTTTAAGATCCATCAAATATTCATCTACACAATCTGCAAAATCTTCCGGAAGATCAGTAAACTGAATCAATTTATACCCGGCACGCACAGCTACATTAGCAGAAGCACGGATACCCGAAATCATATTAGGAGGTGTGACATGCGAGAATAGTAAGCTTTTGCAGTTTTTCGGATTACCGATACCATCATTCATCAAATCCCAATTCATGCCATCTGTACGGGCATCTCCCGGATGACATCCGTTGCACGACTGCCAGTTCTGAAAACAGTGCTCTGCATCATTAAAGTACTTCTCACCACGTTGTATACGACTCTCTACCCGATTCTGTACCAAAGGCACAGCATCTATCTGATGCGTATTCAAATCAACAATATTCAATGTATCCGAAAAATAAGTAGGGACAATCGCCTTTCCATCTCTTAGTATCAAACTGCGCGGACCATTCCCTGCCAATGCTATCCGATCCCGAAGACCATACAAAAAACGAAGATCATACGTCAATGCATCTTTTTGCGGATAAGCATTAAACTTCTGAATAAAACCGGGATAATCAATCACACTAATATCATGTGTACCGGAGTGGCTGATAACGATCTTATTATCCGCACATTTCACATCCCATATACCAGCTGCACCACGTTCGGGTTCATCCAGCAATACGGCACCCTCAAATCTCAGACTTTCCAGATTAACAATACTGATAGCACTGGTATTCATCCAACCTTGTTGTAACTGTGAAGTAGGCACCTGAAAGCGTCCCAGATTATGCGTTATCAATAAATAACGGCTATCGGGAGAAAGCGTCATACCACGTAGAGCATTACTCCCGTTAGCCAACTGGATATCGCGTACCTTATGAAAACTGTTCAAATCAATGACCGAAACACATGCTGCCACCGTATCTATATCGGCACGTTGTTGAGGAAGATAATTGGTAACGAACAAATACTTTCCATTCGGATCAAGTATAGATGATTTAGGCTCACGAAGTACTTTTACTTCACGCATCACTTTATTACTCCCTAAATCGATTTCAGAAACGGTTGTTGAGAACTGATTACAAACATATAATTTATTTGTTTTCTCATCTGCCAAAGGAAAACAAGCCCCCGAACCGGTTGGTATATATTCCTTTGAATCTCCCGTTGCAGAAAGAACATACACTCCATTCTTATCTCCAGTAACTGTAGCATAGATTTTATCCCCAGCTACAGTTACCCCACTGGGTACGGCATCCAAATCCCACTTTTGCAAACTCTCCTTCCAGTCAGACGAATAAAGGACTAATTGTTTCGTCCCTTTTTGCGATGTAATGACACCTGCTTTATACGGAGTTAACCCTGTTATAAACAAAGGCTCTCCTTCTGATTGAACCGGCTGACGGAAAGTAAACCCCAACAAAACAGCAGAAGCCAATAGTGCAGAAAAAGACTTTATTCCAATATGTGTATGCTTTCTCATGGTCGATTATTTTTTATTCACCCACAAAGTTAGCCGTTAACAGCCATCACCATTATCACTATAATCTCATAGACTTATAATAGCGTATCAACTATCATAGAAAACATTTATATAACAGGATATGAGACGGGGCTAACAACTATATTTTCAGGATGAGAAAGAAGACTACGCGATACTTATTTCTTAAAAAGCAATAACTATAATATGATAAAACACAGATCAACTATTTACGATTAGACGATGTACGATTGAAGTTACTCTTTTAAAAACCTGTTTCAGTGTTGTTAGAAACAGAGTAATCCCAATCGTAAATCGTCTAATCGTAAATATATTCATTATTGATCTGTTTTCTATATTCACCTATCCAACCCTCCGATTTACCAGCCAAAACTCAGTCCATTTGAAATTTTATCTCATTTTACTATCAATAGCGTCCCAAAAACGATTTAGAGACAAATCAAGCAACATTTGAAACAATACATAAAAACATCTTTTCACAATTCCATACCTTTGCAGAACCAAGTGTTAACGCACACATCGATAACATTTGTGAAATTATACTTTTTATTAATTAATCTAATTAAAGAAGATGAAAAACAATTTTCCTTTTCTAACCAAAAGGTGTAGCGCAATGCTACTATTGTTGGGCATGTTAGGTTCCTTTCCAAATTATGGAGTAACCGCTTTTGCCACCTCTCCATCCGTTCCGGGCGTCACACAATCCCGAAACATCACATTGAAAGGTACCATTATTGACGAAACCGGAGAAACTGTTCCCGGAGCTGCTATCCAGGTAGTAGGTACACCAAGAGGAGTAACTACAGATATGGATGGTACATTCTCAATTGATGTACCCAAAGGAGCCAAACTCGAAATTACGTATTTGGGTATGGAACCTCAGACAATCACAGTAGGTGATAAGAATAACCTTAGAATCATACTAAAACAGAAAGTAGACGAGCTGGATGAAGTTACAGTTGTTGCTTTTGCCAAGCAGAAGAAAGAAAGTGTGCTTGCCTCCGTATCAACTATCAAACCAGCAGAGTTGAAAGCACCTACAAGTAACCTTACCACAGCACTTGCCGGACGTGTAGCAGGTCTTATCTCCTACCAGCGTAGTGGTGAACCGGGTGCAGACAATGCAGACTTCTTTGTACGTGGTGTAACAACCTTCGGATATGCAAAGTCTCCACTTATCCTGGTAGATGATGTGGAAATGGAGTCAGAAGACTTAGCACGTCTGCAAGTAGATGACATTGCCAGTTTCTCTATCATGAAAGACGCTACGGCCACTGCTCTCTATGGTGCACGTGGTGCCAATGGTGTAATTCTGGTAACTACAAAGCAAGGTTCTGAAGGTCCAAGTAAGATTTCAGCCCGTTTTGAAACTTCTATTTCTGCTCCGACAAAAGAGGTGAAATGGACGGATCCTATCACTTATATGAATATGTATAACGAGGCTATCACTACACGTGACCCGTCTTCTCCTGCGCGTTATAGCCAACAGAAGATAGACAATACAATTGCCGGCTTGAACCCCAATGTGTTCCCTGCGGTTGACTGGTATGATATGTTGCTGAAGAACCACACAACCAACTTGCGTGGTAATCTGAATCTAAGCGGTGGTGGTAAAGTAGCCAGATACTATGTAGCCGGATCACTGTCACACGATGCCGGTATCTTTAAAAATGCCAAAGCAAACGGATTCGACAATAACATCAGTCTATTCAAATATTTGCTTCGTAGTAACGTAGATATCAATGTTAGTAAATCAACATTGGTAAGAGTACGCTTGCAAGCTACAATGGACGATTATACCGGTCCGGTACATTCAGGAAGTGACCTGTACAAAATGATTTCTCAATCAAGTCCGGTAGAATATCCGGCTTATTACCAACCGGATAAAGCCAACGAAACAACTCCATACATTCTCTATGGTGGTAGTGAAAATACTTTTATCAATCCCTATGCTGAATTGATGAAAGGTTACCAGGACAGACAGAATTCTACAATTTTTGCTCAAATGGAATTGGAGCAGGATTTAGGTTTCATATTGAAAGGACTGAAACTGAGAGGTATGTTTAATACCAACCGAAAAACCAACTACAGTATTGACCGTACATATAAGCCTTACTACTTCACTGCAGGAGGTTACAACCCGGCTCAGAATACTTACTTCCTGACCTGTCTTAATCCCTCTGCCGGTACAGACTATCTGTCTGTTGGAAATGAAAACAAAGAAGTTATCAACTCCACTTATTTCCAAGGAACACTGACTTATAACCACACCTTCAATAAGAAGCATGCTATTAGTGGTTTGTTGGTATATTATTTGCGTGATGAAAAGAACTCTAAGAAAACCAGTACCATACAGTTATCCCTTCCTTACCGTAATATGGGTCTCTCAGGACGTGTAACTTATGCTTTTGACGACCGTTACTTCTTCGAAGGTAACTTCGGTTACAACGGTTCTGAGCGTTTTTCTGAGAAAGAACGCTACGGATTCTTCCCTTCAGCCGGTTTAGGATACATTATCAGTAATGAGCCGTTCTATCCGGAATCATTGAAGAAAGTAGTAAGCAAACTGAAACTGAAAGCAACCTTCGGTTTAGTAGGAAATGACCAGATCGGTGCGAAAGAAGACCGTTTCTATTATCGCTCGGAAGTTAATCTGAACAACGGTAGCTATGGATATACATGGGGAAATGACTATACCGGTCTGCACTCTGTAAATGGTGTTAGTATCAATCGTTATGCCAACGATGATATCACCTGGGAAACTTCACGTAAAACCAATTTAGGTGTGGAAATCGGTCTTTTCAATGACCTCGAATTGCAGGTAGATGTTTATCGCGACTACCGTTATAATATCTTGATGTCTCGTGCTTCTCTCCCAGGTTCTATGGGATTGCAGACAAGTATTAAGTCAAATTTGGGTGAAGCAATTAGCCAAGGTATTGATATCTCTTTAGACTATAATCATGCGTTCAAAAATGGTTCTTATATGCAGGCACGTGCCAACCTGACTTGGGCAGGAGGTAAATACAAAGTATACGAAGAACCTGATTACAGCAAAACACCATGGTTATCACGTATCGATCAAAAACTGAAACAGACATGGGGATATGTAGCCGAACGTCTTTTCATCGATGATAATGAGGTTTACAACAGCCCGACTCAATTCGGAGAATGCCGTGGTGGTGACATCAAATACGTAGATATCAATGGTGACGGACAAATTACCGCTCTTGATAAAGTACCTTTGGGATATCCTGACGAAAGCCCGGAAATTGTTTATGGTTTTGGTTTGACATATGGTTGGAAAGGTCTTGATATTTCTTGTTTCTTCCAAGGTTCTGCCCGTGAATCATTCTGGATGGACTATAATGTAATGCATCCATTTACCGGATCAGGTAGTGGAACTCAAGTAATGCAAGCTATTGCCGACAGTTACTGGAGCGAACGTAATCAAGATGTATACGCTTTCTGGCCTCGTTTGTCTTCTACTGTATCTTCAAATAACTCTCAGACCAGTACCTGGTTTATGCGTGACGGTTCATTCCTTCGCTTGAAATCAGTGGAAATTGGATATACACTCCCGAAAAAGATATTAAAGAAGCTCCATATGAACACCATCCGTATTTACTATAGCGGAACTAATTTATTGTGCTTCAGCAAATTTGACACATGGGATCCTGAAATGACAAGTATGGATAAAGGATTTAAATATCCACTCCAACGCGTAAATAATATTGGTGTTAACTTCTCATTCTAATCATACAATAAACAGATCAAAATGAAAAAGAAATATTTATCTATATTGGCCCTCTCAATGGCGCTGACTACAAGTTGCAATTTTCTTGATGTCATGCCCGACAAATTGGGAACCATTGAATATGCATTCCGTGATCAGGTGAGTGCAGAAAAATATTTGGCCACATGCTACTCATACATACCAAGCCAGTTTGCTACAAATGACGTCTATATGTATGGTAACGAAATAACCGCTTTTAATAATGTTCAGACCAATGGTATGAAACTATTATTAAACGGAAATAGTGTCACTTCTGTCAGTATGGGATCATGGAACAATTTCTATCAGGCTATACGCCATTGTAACATTTTCCTTGAAAACGTAGATCAGGTACGCGATCTTGAAGAATACGATAAAGTTCGTTGGGTACTCGAAGTGAAATTCCTGAAAGCATATTACCACTGGATGCTGGTACAGAAGTATGGTCCTATCGTTGTAGTACGTGACAATCTTCCTATCACCAGTCAACCGGAAGAAGTACGTCTGCCGAGAGAACCGCTGGATGACTGTATCGAATATATTATCAGTTTACTTGACGAATGTATCGGAAGCGATCTTGATGAAGAAGAAGACTCGGGAATTCATTTGCCGGATAAGATAGAAATGGCAATGACTGAATATGGCCGTATCACCCGCCCTATCGCTGCCGCATTAAAAGCAAAAATACTGGTACATATGGCCAGTCCTTTCTTTAATGGTAACAACAATAATTATGCCGGATTCAAAGATAAAGACGGTAAAGCATTGTGGCCTACTACTTACGACCCTGCAAAATGGACTCGTGCAGCCCAAGCATGTAAAGAAGCAATCAAATATTGCGATAATGGAAATCACAAACTTTACCATTACACGAACCTGGGTACGTTACAAATTTCGGAAGATACACGCAAAATCTTAACTTTCAGCCAGCTTATCACAGATCATGCCAATAACCAGGGAGAATATATCTGGTCAAACAGAATCAACCTGAGTACGAAAGATTATCAGTTCAACATGATGCCTGCACTCAATGCTTATTGCCGTACAGCACGTTTGAATTCACACTGGAATCCAACATTGGAATTTGTTGAGAATTTCTATTCATCCAACGGTGTACCTATTGAAGAAGATAAGACATGGAATGAAAATGGTTGGTACAAATCACGTTATGAAGTAACACGTGGTGACGCTGTACAGGAGAAATACATCGAAAAGAACTACCCGACAGCCCGCCTGAATACTTACCGTGAACCACGTTTCTACGGTGATGTTGCTTTCGACGGTTCAGTATGGTTCGGAGCCGGTAGAACAGATGAATCTAAATCCCAAACAGTGAAGGTGCTTGCCGGCGATCCGACAAACTATCCTGCCGGACGTAATGGTAACCAATACTATTCAACAACCGGATATTTCATACGTAAGTTGACACCTTATACTACTTATGTTACGGAAGATTCAAAGACAGAGTTTAAGGGAACAAACTATGCTTTCCCTATTATCCGTCTGGCAGACCTTTATCTGCTCTATGCAGAAGCATTGAATGAGTCATTAAGCGCTCCTAATGAAGAGGTATACAAATATATCAACCTGGTACGTGAACGCGCCTTCCTTCCATCCGTTAAAGAAGCATGGGCAAATCATTCTATCAACCCGGATAAATACCTGACAAAAGATGGTATGCGTGATATCATTCAACAAGAACGTATCCTCGAACTTGCATTTGAAGGTCATTACTTCTATGATCTGCGTCGCTGGGCTAACGGTACAAAGAAAAGTAAATTCGACATTTTCGAACAATTCAATAAAAAGATTCGTGGCTGGAATGTAGAAGGAGAAACTGTAGAAGATTTCAATAAAATAAAAATTTACTATTCACCGAAGTTCACTCAGAGAGATATGTTATGGCCTATTGCTGAAAGTGAAATGATGATTAACACTAATTTGGTGCAAAATCCGGGCTGGTAATTAACCTATATCTTTTACAATATTAAAACAAAACGTAATCATGAAAAAAATATTCTTATTACTGCTCGCCGCAGGAGCTCTGTTTTCCTGCCAGGAAGAATTCATCGGACAATATCCGGTGGATAACATTCCACCCAAACCAATAACCAATGTGGAACAGGTGGAACAAGTATCGGGAGGTGCCATATTGAGTTATGTACTGCCGGATGATCGCGATTTACTATATGTACAAGCCGAATACACACTGGATACTGGCGAAAAAATGATAGTAAAATCGTCTATGTACGGAACCCAAATCAAAATAGACGGTTTCGCCAAAGCCGAACCACGTAAGGTGACATTGTATGCTGTAGACCGTAGCCATAATTTCTCCACTCCGGTAGAATTTACCGTCAACCCGGCACAATCCGCTATTTATGACGTAGAAAATTCTATGGAGTTGATACCGACGTTCGGTGGAATGCAAGTTAGCTGGGAAAACCCGACAGGAGGAAATATCGTGATAATGGTATCGGAAGATATCATGGAAGGTTCGGATGTGCAGCAAAGTGTGGGCAATTTTTACTCAAGTTCCAAAGACGGTTCAGCATATATACGCGGATATGAAGCCGTGTCCCATACTTTCTACGTACAAGTTAGAGACCGTTGGGGAAACAAAACAGATGTTAAATCGGTGACTCTGGTACCTCTTTACGAAGAATTTATCAAACCGAAAGATGAAACACAACAGTATTTCAAAAAATGGAATGATGACCCGGATATACCTTACAGACAGTATAGTACCACCTATCCTATCGAAAGATTGTGGGATGGCAAAACAATGCACGGTACCAGCACCAGTAATTTCTTCCATACACCTGCCGGATACCCATTCCCGGTATGTTTCACATTCGATATGGGACGCACTTTCCGTCTGAGCCGTTTCAAACTCTATCAGCGCGGTACTGCCGACTGGGTTTACAATCATGGTAATCCAAGAATATTCAAAGTATACGGTTCACCTGATGATAAAGCACGCGTAAATCCGATCAACGAAGGCGAACATCCATGGACACTGCTGGGCGAATATGAATCAATTAAACCATCAGGATTGCCGGTAGGTAAAAAGAGTTGTACGGATGAAGATATCGAAAAAGGTGCCGGAGGTGAAGATTATGACTTTACTTATGGTTCTGCCTACGAAGTACGTTATCTCATGTTCCAGATTGACAAAACCTGGGGAGGTACTGAGATGATACATATTTCCGAGTTAGAATTCTGGGGACAAGACCCGAATAAAGAATCTACCCCGGAACCAGAACCGGAACCTGAAACTCCTGCCGAGTAAATAAGGAAAGAAAAAAGTAACTATTAAATGATTAAAAGAATGAAAAAGATAAATTATATACTGATCGCTGCTGTATCCGCTTTATGCGCTTGCTCAGATATGAACTCTTTGCATGATAAATACTTGGCGGATGGTGAAACGATCTATCTGGCCCGCTTCGATTCTGTGAAGATCTATCCCGGAAAAGAAAGAGTTAAAGTGCTCTATTGGCTTTCAGATCCAAAGGTAGCAACAACTACGGCTATGTGGAATATGGACAGGGAAAGCGGTGAATACGAAGTACATAAAACAACTCCGAACAATCCGGGTAGTTTCATTATCACAGGTTTGGATGAAGGAAGTTACAGTTTCAACTTCTATAACAATAATGCAGAACATGATCTCCACTCTATCAAATATAGTGTAACAGCTATTAGCTACGGAGATTCTTATCAGAACGCAATTATTAATACCAGTCCAACTGATTTCACTTATCATCAAATGCCTGATAAGTATAGCTTCAAGATAAAGACAAGGTATGAAAATGCTATAGCTTATGAAGTATGCTATACTAAAACAGATGGTACAAAGGTGACAGATTTAAGATATAACATTGCAGACTTATGTGATGAAAACGACAACATGATTTATCCGATCATGCTCGAAGGAGGAGATGATACAATGGAAATCCAACTTCGTACGGTATATCATCCGGAACCCAACTGTATTGATGAGTTTATAACCAGTTATGAGACGTATACTCTATCAGATCCGAATTTAGTTTTAGAATAGAATAAGTCAATCACACTATTTATTTGGTGAATAATGTAGAAAAGAGGATACCCGTGATGGGTATCCTCTTTGTATTATATCACTATTTATATCATTCTATATCAAACAATTATCAACATCGATACTTTATATTACAAGAGTATGTATTTAAGTCTGTGTTAAATACGTACTCTTATATCCTAAAAGTACGTACTTTACAAACCATTTTAGCAATTTATACTTGAAGTACCTCTTTGACACAATGGATTTTGCAGTAGCCAATCTGGCAACACTTTCTTTTCCGTATTTATCTTTCTCCTTTTTTACAAGTTTCAGTGCTGCACACAGCAAACAACGACTACATTTCAGGTTTGAAAGAGAAAGCTTTCTCCAATCTTTTTCAGATTCTATTTCCCAAAAGTAATCCTTCAAAAAATCATATATATTTTCAGATTCTTCCATATCCGTTTTCATCAGGCAAGGACAAGGAGAATCAGTATCGGTCCCTTGCTGCCTACCAGATAAACAAAATCTGTACCTCAATATGCTCATACTCTTTATATTATTGTACAACTAAAATTGGGTACAAAAACGTACCCAATTCCAATATATAAGTTTTTCGAAGGTACAACAAACACCCCAGACCACATCTATATACTGAAAAGGTGCGTATATCGTTGATTTACAACATACAGCCCCCCATTCAGCTTAAATGTGTCTTTTGAAAGTTTAGCTGTTTTCCGAAAAACACTTAAACTGATTACTCTAAAAGCGATACTTCGGGAGTATAACCGCAAAAGTAACGAAAAGAAAATGCACTGCAACAAAAAGAAGTATTTATATGTCGCTTATGAATATATTTTATCCTATAGTAATACAATTTTAGTATATCCGACTGAAGTTTGTAATCATTTAAAAACCACAAACATGCCCAAAAGAGAAAATGACAGACAAAAAAAGAGGACAAATAACACTACATAGCAAAATCCTGTATATCAACTAATTATATCTGTCATTTTTTCCCTCGTAGAGGAACAGAATGATTCTCTACGAGGAACACTCTGTTTGTCGTAGAGAAACGGAGCGATTCTCTACGACAAATAAACAAAAGAACTATAAGATATTACAAAGAGTTACTGTGCGGAAAAGAAAAGCCCTATACTGCGTAATGAAAAATCAACATTATCTATTCCTGCAAACCTCCGGATAACTGATTACCGGAACTATCCGTAACATTTACAAACCAACGAACAACCTTTTGGGGTAATTCAACTTTCCACTCTTTACCCGAAGGAACAGCTTCTGTAAAATGCCACTCACACTTCTCCTGCTCCACATTTGTATCTGTAGTATAATAGAGTGCTACTTTTTGGACAGGTGATGATGAAACAGCCTTCACAGAAAGCATGTTATCCCATAGCCGAAACGACTTTATTTCCGGCAATGCAGGACCATTACACAAATAGTGATCTATAAAAGTACCGATTTCCTGGTTGTTCCAGCCATGCCCGTGCCCATGCCTTAACTTATACTTTATCAATACCTGCCCCTTGGAAGCCAATGCAGCACTCTGCATCATACTCGGCAGATAGAAATGTACATCATTCGTACCATTCAAAAAGAGAACCGGACATTTGGCACGCGACAGATAGACAGAAGGATCATATTGCTTTATCCACGTTTCACGTTCCAATAGAGAAAGCTTATCTAACTGCTGTTTCATCCGTCCGCTTTCAGCGAGAAAGCCACATCCGTAAACAGGAACAGCCGCACGAAAACGATGATCTAATGAGGTAGCAACACTGGTCAGAACTCCTCCCCAACTGATACCGGTAAGTGCCGTACGCTTCTTGTCTACTTCAGGAAAGCTAAGCAACAAAGAATGAGATAGTATAACATCTCCTACAGCCTGATACATCCACTGTTCCTTCAATGGCAATGTCACATCAAAATAAGGGGTATCTTTACCGTTTTCTTCAAAACCGTTCTCAATATGTTCCTTATTCGCTCCATTACCGCGGGTATCAATAGCCATGGCAGCATATCCACGACGTGCCCATAGTAACACCCATTCGCGAAAAGCTCTTCCACCTCCACCATGTACCAATACAATGCCGGGAAGCTTTTTGTCTATAGAACGATCGCCTTTCAACATACCGGGAGTAGCATAAAAGGCGAAAACCTGTTTTGTATGCCCCTTATACGGCAACCCTTCAAACTGAATGGACCGGATGGAATCTTCGGCAACTACCCGATAAGCAGGTGTCTTCAGAATCTCATCACCTTCCCACGGAGTACCCTTTACATCAATATTTTGCGCAGATACACTGATTGCCAGCAAGCACATGCCTGCCAGCAATCTTATTGTCTTTATTATACTTCCCATACACAACTCACTTAACATCGGCCACCACTTGCAGACTGACCTTCTTCGTCGGAAGTCCCTCTGACTCTACTGTCAGGATAGCTTCACCCGCCTTACCGGATACAGAACGAAGAATGACCAGGCAAAGCCCATTGTATGCCTCACGTTCGTGAGACTGGAAGGGAACAAAACTGGTAGCATCACCATTATCGGTAGCTACAATCTCAACCGGACCACTAACCGAGAACTTTAACAGGTTCTTTGTACGGGGAACGGTCAACCCTTCTTTATCTACAACATCAATACGCACAAAAGACAGGTCCGTACCAGTATTTCGAAGAGTCTTCTTCTCCGGATTGACAGATAACGCAGCAGGCTGGCCTGTTGTCTTTACCTGTTGTTCCGCCCACTGTTTCCCCTCTTTATAAGCTATCGCTTTCAGTTCTCCCGGTTCATACCGAACGTCATCCCAGGTGAGACGATCATAAGAATGCTCTTTCTTCCGTCTGCCTTGCGACTTCCCGTTCAAGAAAAGTTCCACTTCGTCACCCGAAGTATAAATATGAACCGGTGTAACCTCTCCTACCCGCTCCGGCCAGTTCCAATGCGGAAGAATGTGAACCAACGGAAGTTCTTTACGCCAATAACTCTGATAATTATAGTAACGGTCTTTAGGGAATCCGCATAAATCCACAATTCCAAAATAAGAGCTACGGGATGGAGTTTTTATTTTGCCTAACTCTTCCAACTCTTTTTTTGCCGCCTCCAATTCCACGGGATCAGAAAAATTCAATAGATTAGTCAGATCTTTATTATAAGGCGTAGGTTCTCCTAAATAATCGAATCCCGTCCACACAAATTCTCCACTCATAAACGGATATGCCTCATTCATTTTGAACTGTTCTTCCGGCATACATCCCCATCCGATAGTTGTCATATCATACGAAGAGAGTTGAAAACCGGAACGGCTGTCGTTCACATTCTTCGTCACCGGGAAGAAATATTCTCCACGGGAACTGGTAGCCGAAGAGGTCTCGCTGGCGTGATAGCGGCGTGTAGGATTCTGCTCTTTAAACAAAGGATATGTCTTATGATAATAATTCAGCCCGAATATATCCACCTGATTGACAATATCACGATAAATCGCATCCCGTTTGTTGCATCCCAAAGAAGTAGGACGCGTAGGATCTTCATCATGACTGTAAGCAGTAAGATTACGGGCAATCTCTATACCCAGATCTGTAACCTGATCGTGTACCTCATTACCGATACTCCACATGATCACTGACGGATGATTCCGGTAATGACGAACCAACGAACGCATATCTGCTTCATTCCAATCATCAAACAGGATATTATAATCATTTTTCCGTTTCCCTTTATGCCAGCTATCCACAAACTCCAATTGCATCATCAGCCCCATACGGTCACAAAGAGCTACTAATTCAGGTGCAGGTGGATTATGTGAAGTACGAATTGCATTGGCACCCATCTCTTTCATTATACGCAACTGGCGTTCGGCTGCCACTTCATTGAAGGCTGCCCCCAATGCTCCGAGATCATGGTGCATGCAAACTCCTTTAATAGGCACTTTGCGGCCATTCAACATAAATCCCTGATCGTGAGTAAACTCAATCTCACGTATGCCGAAAGGAGTTTGATAACGTTCTACCTCACGACCGTCTACTTCAATGCGGGTCACTGCCACATAACAGGCGGGAGATTCAATTTCCCACAATTTAGGATTAGGCACAACAAAACCAGACTGTAACTCCGTAGTAGCTTGTTGCTCTATCTTCACTTTCATCGCAGGGCAGGAAGCCACCTTAGTGCCTTTAGGATTTCCTGTCTCGTCCTGTTCATAAATATCAGTCTTCACGCTTGCCTGCACACTCTTCCCCGTATTATTTTCCAGTTGGAGGGTCATATCCATCACTGCTTTATCAGTAGAGATCTCTTTGTTACGGATAAAGGTTCCCCATTGTGCCACATGTACAGGAGACGTTTTCACCAACCATACATTCCGGTAGATTCCCGATCCCGGATACCAGCGGGAAGCATCATCCGGATTATCCAGACGGATAGCCAGTGTATTTTTCTTTCCGGCTTTCACATAAGGAGTCAGATCAAGATGGTAAGAAGCATAACCATACGGCCATCCGCCGACGAATTGCCCATTACACCAGACAGACGAGTAAGACATCGCCCCATCTATATCCAGATAAATTTGTTTTCCGGTATCTTTGGGGCTCAACTCAAAGGATTTACGATACCAGCGTATTCCCCAATAAGGCAATTTTCCGGTAGCTCCTACATAATCTATATTGAAAGGCCCTTCAATAGCCCAGTCATGCGGAAGGTTCAATTGTCTCCAGCTACTATCGTCAAAATCCGGTTTCACGTAAGCCACCTCGCCTCCCGGGTTTCCTGCCGGACGAATATGTTTCTGCCCCGATTTGATAAAATCATTGGCACAAGGCAGTAAATAGGGTTTCAAACGTGAATAGTGCAAGGTACTATCAGTTCCGTCCGGATCATTCTCCTGATATCGCCAGTCTCTATTCAAGTTTATACGCTCTTGCGAAGCAACTTCATTGCTCCACGAGAGAAAATATATACTCAACAGAATAAATATGAATGCCTTTCTCATCTTTAATGATATAAATAGTTTTATACTGTTTAATTAGTTAACGTTTTTCCGTTTTTCCTTCCGCTTGCCTTTTTAAAGCAATAACGACATTACCTGTGCAACACTTGTATTTTTTTTTCACTTTATTATATCCCTCTTTTTCAAGAGAGAGTGAGATTTTAGGACAACCCAATATACCACCTGTCATTGAGGTAATTTCAAAATTTCCAAGACTATCCGTATATATAGCCCTGTTTCTGCTGTCTTCTTTTGCCATTACTCTTTTTACCATTACCTTATTTATTGGCAATCGGGTTTCAGAATCAACCACAACACCTTGTATATGTTGTAAACAATCACAAGAAGTAAAAACGACAACTATAAATACCAATATAGTAACCTTTAAGAATTTCATATTTCTATATTTTTATGAATAAGTGTATCATTCCAAATCTCATAAAAAAACATCAGTACATGCAAGTCTTATTTATTCACAAAAAAAATCAAAATAGTATCCTTTCTTAGTGGTTACTAACAATGCTCCATCTTCCGGAACATT